>Ga0182030_10022019_pt1 | contig 11893 bp, 8 predicted proteins | sample 812S3MmetaG_FD_121299 | JGI IMG/M metagenome (GOLD analysis project Ga0182030, IMG submission 121299) | Permafrost microbial communities from Stordalen Mire, Sweden - 812S3M metaG (Illumina Assembly) | ecosystem: Environmental > Terrestrial > Soil > Wetlands > Permafrost | place: Sweden... | reverse complement strand
CGGGGCCTGGCGACGGCGCTGGTCCGGAGCACGCATGCCGAGTCGGGCGCCGCCGGTCCCGGTTTCCGGGGAGACATTCCACGGTGACCTGGCCCCAGAGACGGCTTGCCCAGCCGGTGCGCACCGGGGCTGCGGGGCACGATGCAGATGCCATCGTCGTCGGCGGCGGTCCCGCCGGGGCGGCTGCTGCGGCTCGGCTGGCTGCACGAGGGTTCCGGACCGTGCTCATCGACCGGGCCAGCTTCCCGCGCGACAAGGTATGCGGCGACTTCGTCGGACCGACGGCGCTAGCCGAACTGGCCGACCTTGGCGTGGCCCAGACACAAGCGTTCCGCGCGACGAGCAAGATGGCTGATCTGGCTTTGCACGTCGATGGAGAACAGCTCACCGTGATGGGTATCCCGCAGGTTGGCGGGCTGCCTGGCTACGGCCGGGTCATTCCCCGGCTGCAGCTGGACGGGTGGATCCTGGACGCGGCGCGGCACGCCGGAGCAACCGTCCTGGACGGACATAAGGTGACCGCGGTGCAGCAGGCGCCCGACGCGGTCACCGTCCGGGGCCAGAGCGCGGCAGGCCCGTGGCAGCTGCGCACCCGGCTGCTGCTGGGAGCCGACGGCAGCAACTCGATGGTCGCCCGGACGCTGCGTGGCGGCGTGCCGCCCAGCCAGGACCGGATCGTGGCCGTGCGAGCCTACTTCGATGATGTCGACGGTCCGGTCGGCCAAGGCGACGTCTGCTTTCGCGGCGACAGCTTCCCCGGCTATTACTGGCTGTTCCCGGACGGCGCAGGATCGGCCAACCTGGGCGTCGGCATGCTCGTGTCCACCTATCCCCGATCCGGCCGTAATCTGCGCGAGATGCTGCTGCGGCTGGTCGCCGAGGACGCTTCGCTGAGGTACCGGCTCCGGGGGGCCCGGATGCGCGGAAAGGTCCTTGGACACCCGCTGACGACCTACAATCCGCGGCTGCCGCTGATCGGCAACCGCGTGATGCTGCTCGGCGACGCGGCCGGGCTGATCAATCCGCTCAACGGCGAGGGAATCCAGTACGCGCTGCACAGTGCCCGCTGGGCCGCCGATACCGCGGCTGACTGCCTGGCTTCAGATCGGCTGGACGCGGTCTGGCTGGATGGCTATCAGCAGCGCGTGCATCAGAGCCTGCGTACGGACATGGCGTTCTCCCGGCTCGTCGTCCAGCTCTTCCGTAACCGCAACCTGAACCATGTCTGGCTGCGCGCCCTGCGGACCATCGCAGCACGAGCGAAGACCGATCCGGACTACGCCCACCGTGTCGGTTGTGTTCTGTCCGGCCTGACCCCAGCCGACAGCACACTAGGCACCGGCGGGGCCGCCAGGATCTTCGGACAAGCCCTGGTTTCCTCGCCGGGCGGCGCATCGTGGCACCGCCTCGGCCGCCGCGGGCAGTCGGTGCCCCTCACCCCAGACAGGACCGGTGACACGGCTAGATATTCCATGAGTCCTCACGAGTTCATGGATTGGACCGCGGGTGCCGGGTGGGCGCTGGCCGAATTCACTACCCAGCTGACCCGCGCCAAGATCACCCGAAGCCCGCGCCGAGCGGATCGCGTCATGGACGTGAGGCCTGGCGACACGATATTAGCCGACGGGGAGCAGGTCAACCCGGGCGTTGCCCGCCAGCCGGTCCCGCCGGCCTCCGCTTGTGGCTAGCGGGCGGTGTGGCAGCTGCCACACGATATCCGCTGGCAACCCTGGATTGGGCGCGGCAATGGCCATGCGAAGAAGTCTGGAAGGCCCGCAAACTCCGCACTCCTAAGTTCCGCGGCCGTGACCCGCAGCACGGCGTTCCCATCACCGGTCCGCAGCAGCCATGGTGAGCCGCCCAGCCGCAGGCTAGGGACAACCGTCACCTCGCTCCCCAGCACGGTTGACGCCCAGCCGAGGACCCCCGGATCGCGATAAGCCATGCGGCGAAGCTTAGGGTAGTTCTTTTGATTACCTATCGTCCCCTTTGCCTCTCTTTTGAAGGTAATCACCACTAGTGTTGGCATCAGCTTGCGGTAGACCTGCCTATCAGCAATCGGGGGCCTAACCGCGACCTAATACCGATGTGGGTAATTCCTGCGTTTCGGTCCGAGCTGGCGCGATGCAGGACAGCGGGCGGGGGTGAGGTGTTGGCTGCGCTGCAAGCGGGCGATCCTGCCCGGGTAGGACCCTACGTGCTGCTCGGCAGGCTTGGTAGCGGCGAAATGGGCCAGGTATACCTAGCCCGATCGCCAGGCGGCCGGATGGTGACGGTGAAGGTGATCCGCGCGAACCTGGCCGAGGACGCCGGATTCCGGGCCCGGTTCGCCCGTGAGGTGGCCGCCGCGCGCAAGGTCGGCGGCCTGTTCACCGCGCAGGTCGTCGACGCAGACCTGGACGGGCCGGTGCCCTGGCTCGTCACCGCCTACGTCCCCGGGACGTCGCTCTCCGACGCGGTGGAGCAGCAGGGACCGCTGCCGCCCCAGTCGGTGCTGGCCCTGGCCGCGGGCCTGGCCGAAGGGCTGAGCGCGATCCACGCGGCGGGCGTCATCCATCGTGACCTCAAGCCCTCGAACGTGCTGCTGGGCCCGGACGGACCGCGGATCATCGACTTCGGCATTTCCTCCGCGGCCGAGGCCACGTCGCTGACCGGCACCGGCCACATGATCGGCTCGCCCGGCTTCATGTCCCCTGAGCAGGCCGAAGGTCTCACCGTCGGGCCGGCCAGCGACATCTTCAGCCTGGCCGGCGTGCTGATCTACGCCGCCCGCGGTGATGGTCCCTTCGGCACCGGCGACACCGCCGCGCTGCTCTACCGCGTCGTGCACGGCAAGCCGAACCTCGATCAGGTGCCCGACGATCTCCGGCCGCTGATTAAGCGGAGCCTGTCCCGGGACGCCGAGCGCCGCCCCACGGCGACGGAATTTCTCACCGAGCTGTCGGCCGCGTACCCATCGGCCGCCGACCTGACCGACTGGCTGCCGCCTGAGCTCCGCGGCCTGTCCGGGCAGCGGACCGCGTCGGCGGAGACGAGCGTGAACCAGCCGGCCGGAGCTGCGGAGGTCGCCGGAGTCATGGCGGCTGCGGATACGGCAGAGCCTGTGACCAGCAGCGATCTCACGATCGTACTGCCCACGCAGACGTCGATGGCAGCGCAGACACCCCCACCTCCCACACAGGCAACACCTCAGGGGGCTGGCGGGCAGCCGGGATTCCCCGATGCGGAGGCTTATCCCGGCGCGCAGGGGTATTCGGCCGGCCAGGGGTATTCGGCTGGCCTCCTGCAGACGCCGCTCGGCGCTCAGGCAGGGTCCGGAGCTCCGGGGACCGATCAGTGGTACAGCCCGCCCTCGCGGCCCGGCCCGGGCCGCAGGCGGCCGCGGTGGCTGCTGCCGGCGGGCGGCGCGGTGGTACTCGTCATCATCGTCATCGCGCTGGCCTTCGCACTGGGCGGTGGCTCGCATACGGCGCTCCCGGCCCGGCCGGGCCCGGCCTCGCCGGCCTCGAGCCGTAGCACCTCGTCCAGCCCTGACGCGACGCCGACCGTGGGCAACCTGCAGCTCGCCCAGTTCCAGGTCGGGGACTGCCTGACCGGTTCGAACATGGACCTCAACACCAATACCCCGTGGCCGAAGCTCACCCTGGCCGTACCGTGCAGCCAATCCCACACCGCGCAGGTGTTCTATGCGAATAGCTCTTTCTGGCCGAAGAACAGCGCCTATCCCGGCAATAGCACCATCAGCAAAGCGGCCAACGCGGAGTGCGATGCCGCATTCTCCTCTTACGTCGGAATCGCGTACTCGAAATCGAAGTACACCTGGACCAATATCGTGCCGGACTCGTCCACCTGGCCGAATGGTGACCGGGCTTTGCACTGCGTCGCCTATGACGCGACGTCTAAGCAGCCGGCCGGAGCTGCTATCACCGGATCCATCAAGGGCACTCGCCAGTAGGCCGCGGGCCGCGACCGCCACGCGCCGCGGCATGGGTCCCCGACGGGAGCACCACGACCGTTCGGCCAACTTGCCTTTTAGCCGGGAATGCGGGTTCAGGGTCCGTGCGGCGGCCGGGCGCTACGGCGCGGCCGGGACCGGGGCGGCCGGTACTGGGGCGGCAGGGCGCAGGCGGGCGGGGCCGATGTCGGGGAGTTCGCGGACGCCGAACATGTCGCGCAGGGCGGTCAGGGCGGCGAGTTCGCCGCACCGGCCGTGCACGCCGGGGACCGGCGGGGTCGCGGACGAGCACAGATAGAGGCCGCGGATCGGCGTGCGGTACGGATTCCACCTGGCCACCGGGCGCAGCACCGTCTGCCGGAGGGTCTGCAGGCCGACGCCGATGTCGCCGCCGACGTAGTTCGGGTTGTGCGCCTCCTCGTCGGCGGCGGTGCGGACCGACCGGGCCAGGATGAGGTCACGGAAGCCCGGCGCGAACCGCTCTATCTGCGCCTCGATCCGGTCGGTCATGTCCACGTCGGAGCCGGACGGGACGTGACAGTACGTCCACAGCGTGTGCTGGCCGGCCGGGGCGCGGGACGGATCGGCGACCCCGGGCTGGACGACGAGCACGTAGGGGTCCTGCGGGTGCTTGCCCGCGGCCACTTCGGCCTCGGCCGCGGCGATCTGCTCGAAGGTTCCGCCTAGGTGCAGCGTGCCGGCCCGGCGGCAGCCCTCGTTGGTCCAGGGCACCGGGCCGGAAAGGGCGAAGTCCACCTTGCACACCCCGGGACCGTAACGGAACCTGCGCAACGCGGCGCGGTACCCGACCGGCAGCCGGTCGCCGGCCAGCAGCGTGAGCGTCCGCGGGGAAACATCGAGCAGGACGGCGGTCGCGGACGGCAGTTCGGAAAGGGAACGCACCCACCGGCCGGTCTGGATGCTGCCGCCCGCCTCGGTCAGCGCGGCCGCCATCGCGTCGGTGATCCTGGCGCTGCCTCCCGCCACGACCGGCCAGCCCACCGCGTGCGCCAGCCCGGTGAGCATCATCCCGATGCCCGCCGTCGGGACGGCGGTGAGCGGCATCATCGCGTGGACCGCGGCGCCGGCCATGATGGCGCGCGCCTCCTGGGTGCGCCAGCGGCTGACCACGGCGGAGGCGGGCAGCATGGCGCGGCTGCCGTATCCGGCCAGCACGAGGGGATGCGCGGGCACGCGGCGTAGCGGGGCCAGGATCGTCTCGCAGATCTCGTCCATATGCTCGGTTACCGGGCCCATCAGGCGCTGGTAGGCGCGGCCGTCCCGGCCGAGACGGCTGGCCGTCTCGGTCACTGAGCGGGACACGACCGCGGCCCGCCCGCCGTCGAGCGGATGGGCGAACTCCACCTCAGGCCAGGCGAGCCTGACTCCCCTCGCGGCCAGGTCGAAGCGCCGGAAGAAGGGCGACGCGACGGCCAGCGGATGCGCCGCCGAGCAGACGTCGTGCCAGAAACCCGGCAGGGTCAGCTGCTGCGTCCGGCAGCCGCCGCCGATGGTCGGCGCACCTTCGATGACCTGGACCCGCAGCCCGGCCGCGGCCATCGTGACCGCGGCGGCCAGGCCGTTCGGCCCGCTGCCGACGACGACGGCGTCAAGTTCTGCCCGCATGGACGATCGTTACCCGTCGGCCCGGCTCTTCATGCCTCGCCCGCGGCGGCCCAGGCCGGTCACCGGGGCCGCGATCGTCTGCAGCATGCTGCGCACCATGGAGTTGTGCCAGATGTTGCGGGCGTGACGCCACTGCCGTTTGGAGTCCACGCAGGTGCTGCGGGTCTCGACCGTCGGGTCGGGCAGCCCGAGCCGACGACCAAGCGCGGTCAGCGTGGCGGCCCAGAACTTGTCTTCCTTGCGGTGCCCCGCGATGATCATCGATACCTCATACAGGGGGTCGTTCGCCCGCATCAGCACCTGCGCCTGCACGATGGTGGAATCACCCTCGCGCTCCGCCGAGAACGTGATCCAGCCGGCGAACATGTGACCCTGGGGCGTCATCAGCGTGAAGGATTCCGCGTCCGCGTACAGCACGAAGACACCGGTCGACAGCTTGACCCCGCCCCCGATGGCCAGGTCAAGCAGGGCGACATCACCGGGGTTGATGCCGGTCAGCGCGCCGGCGAAACGGTTGCCCTTCGGCCAGAACTCGGGGAAGTGCTGACGCCAGGTGGCGATCGCCTCTTCTGGCGTGATGCCGGGCCCGGCGTCCATCCGGTAGGTCTTCTGCCACATCTTGCCGAAGCCCTGCACCGGCCCGGTCAGCCGGCGGCCGGCCACGTTGGTCCCGCGGACGCCAGCCCGCTGGTCGACCTCCAGGCGGTCAACCTTGCGCGCCCAGCTGGCGGCGTCCCGCGGCGGCAGCGCCTCAGGCGCATCCCGCGGCGGAGGCGCGGCGGCCTCGCGGGCGCTCAGCCCGATCTGTTCGGCCGACGCCACGTTGTCGGGGGCGGCGGTCGCGACCTTGTCCGGACCTGCTGTCTCAGTCATGGCATGCTCCTGCCTCGGACAGCGCCATCGAGCGCCGATTCCTCGCTGTCATAGATGGTGATGGCCTCGTCGAGCCTGGTCAGCTCGAAGATCTCCCGGTAGTGCTCGCTCAGCCCGTAGGCCGCCAGCTGCTGCCGCTGCCGGTTGGCGCGGACGAGCAAGGTGACGAGCATGCCGATGCCGCCGCTGTTCATGTACTCCAGGCCGCCGAAGTTCAGCACGAGCCTGGGCGTCGCGCCGCCGCCGGCGGCCTCGTACGCCGACATCAGCACGGGCTCGCAGGCCGCGGTGACGTCGCCCTTGATATCGACGACGGCCGTCGTCTCGCCGACCCGGCGGACGTCCATCGTGATCGCTGGTGCGTCCATGGTGGGTTTCCTCCCCTTCCGGTGCTTTATGTCCGGTGCTTTATGTTTGGGTGAGCTGGCTGACGGCGCGGTCGAGATCAGGGAAGAGCTCGATGAAGTCCGACAGCCTGGTGATGTCGAAGATCTCGCGGTAGTGCGCGGACAGGCCGCTGGCGACAACCTTCCTGCGTTGGGCCCGCGCGCGGGCGAGCACGCTGACGATCAGCGCGATGCCGGTGGAGTTGATGTAGTCGACGGCGGCGAAGTCGAGCACGACCGTGCCCAGGTCGGCTGCGTCTCCTGGCGGGGTGCTGATCGCGCGCTCATAGGCGGCGGTCAGGACCTCGGCGGCGGATCCGTCGACTTCACCGGCAATCTCGATGACGGCGGCTCCGGGCACGACCCGGGTCCTCGCCTCACACATGCTCGTCATGCGCTGTTCCTCCCGTTCGCATGGTCAGCCAGATTGTGTGCCGCTGGCCGTCGGTCGTTATGTGCATCGCATCGACCATGTTGCGGATGAGGAACAGGCCCCAGCCGCGAGGGCTCTGCCCGCCGTCCAGCTTCTGGACGAGATCGGGCTCCTCATGGTTCCCGTCGCCGTCGCCGTCGCCCGCCTGCGTCTCGCCGCCCTGGTCGCTGATGGCGACGATGATGTCGTCGCCGTTCTGGGTCACCTCGACCTCGACCGGGATCTCCGGGCGATTGCCGTTACCGTGCTCGATCGCATTCATGGTGGCTTCGGCCACCGCGGTCTTGAGCCGCTCGAGCCGGGCCTGCGATAGTCCGAGGTCTTTCACGGTCCCGGCGACCCTGGCCAGCGCAAGGCGTTCGTTTCCCGGCTCGCTAGCCAGCGTGAACGCATCGAGCCTGCGTGGCTTGGGCCGGGCTACCTGAGTCATCACACGCCTCCCTGATCCCCCTGAAGCTCCTGGTCCCCCGAAAGCTCTTGATCACCCGGGTGTTCCGGGAGCTCCCGTTGGTCCTGATGCCATGCTGTCGGCGAGCGCTGGAGCGATACCAGCGTGATGTCGTCTTCCTGCTCGTGATCGGGCCCGGTGAAGCTGCCGAGCTCGGTCAGGCACAGGTCGATGAGCGCCTCCCCCGAGGGACCCTTGCCGACCAGCGCCGAAACCCGTGGGAAGCCGAACATCTCCCGGTCGGGCGCGTGCGCCTCGGCCAGGCCGTCGCTATGCAGCAGGGCGCAGTCGCCGGGCTCGAACTGGAAGCGCATCTCCTCGTAGTCCATGCCCGGCATCAGTCCCAGCGGCATGCCCCGGGCGCGCAGTTCGGCTACGCCGTCCTGGGTCCGCACGTACGGGACATCATGTCCGGCGTTGGCGAACACCACCTCGCCGCTGACCGGGTTAAGCACCAGGGCCAGGCAGGTGACGAACATGTGCGCCGGGATGTCGACGCAGAGCATCTCGTTGACGTGGCCGAGGACTTTTCCGGGCGAGACCAGCCGGGGCGCGGCGTCCCGGAGCAGGGCGTGCGTGCTGGCCATGACCAGCGCGGCCGGGATGCCCTTGTCGGTGACGTCGCCGACCACGAACATGACCCGGCCGTCCGGCAGCGGGATGAAATCATAGAAGTCGCCGCCTACCGTCCGGGCCGGGCGGTAGAACGCCGCCACGTGCCAGCTGGGCAGGTCGGGCAGCTGCTTGGGCAGGAACTGCTGCTGGATGATCTGAGCAATCTTCAGCTCCTGCTCGATCCGCTCCCGCTGGCGGGCCTGCGCCTGCTGCTGCCTGACCAGCTGGCCGACCCGCATGGCCGGGGCCGCGTAACCGGCCAGCGAGTTCAGCAGCCGCAGGTCATCGGTCGAGTAGCCGCGTTCTGACCGTCGCGCGCCGAGACTGAGCAGGCCGACCAGGCTGCCCGAGGAGATCAGCGGGACCACCAGGACCACCCCGGCCGCCTGCAGGGCCCGCAGGGCCGGAGACTGGAGCTGCAAGCCGGTGATGTCCACGGCGCTGGCCGCGCTGAGCAGGTAGCCGACCAACGGGTCGTTGGAGGCCAGATCCAGGTCCGGCCCGGCCGCCACCACGCTCGGCGCTACCGCAACGGACACGGTGGCGGCCGGTGTGGTGCGGCGCAGCCAGGCCCGCCTGCGCCCGGCCTTGCCGGGACCGTCGACCGTGGTCGCGACCTGGACGTCGATCGTGTTTGCGACCTGGCCGTCGACCGTGGTCGCGACCTGGCCGTCAGCGTGACGGCCGGGCTCGGGCCGGTCGGCATGTGCGACCCCGGAGGCCCCCCCAGGCGCTCCCTCATCCTGGCGGGCCGCCGAAGCGGGTCCGCTGGTACTCCCCACCTGCTGCGCCATATCACTCTCCGGTTTCCGGCATCATTTGCGACGCACCATCAGCCTAAGGAGAAGGCGATACGAGATCGTTACGGCAGTCAAGCCTTCTCGTGTGTTTTTTTACGGAGGTGCGTTACGGTGGCCGGGATGGCAACGACAGAGCTCAGCCTGGCGCTCCTGGGGCCACCGATAGTCAGGCGCGATGGCAAGCCGGTCACCTTCGACACCAGGAAGGCCACGGCTCTTCTCGCGCTGCTCGCGGTTACCGGCCGCGAGCACAGCCGCGATCAGCTCACCGACCTGCTCTGGCCCGAGGCCGATACCGCTAAGGGACGGGCCTCGCTGCGGCGCACCTTGTCGGTCACCGCTGCCGCCGTGGGCGATGGGCTGGCGATCAGCCGAGCGGCCGTCGCCCTCCAGCCGGGCGCGGTGCAGGTCGACGTGCGGGACTTCGAGAGCCTGATCATCCGGCCAGACGCCTCCTCACTTGAGCGGGCCGTCCGGCTGTACCGGGATGACTTCCTGGCCGGCTTTACCCTGCGCGGCTGCCCGGACTTCGAGGAATGGCAGGTGACGGTCAGCGAGGAGCTCAGGCAGTCGCTGGCCCGCGGGCTGCAGCGGCTGGTGGCCGCCTGCATCGCGGCCGGCGAGCTTGACCGCGCGGCCGGGCACGCCCGCCGCTGGCTGCAGCTCGACCCGCTGCATGAGCCTGCCCATCAGGCCATCATCAAGCTGCACGGCTGGGCGGGCCAGCGGTCGGCGGCCATGCGGCAGTACCGGACCCTGGTGCGGGTGCTCGACCGGGACCTCGCCGTCCGGCCGCTGCCCGAGACGACACAGCTCTACGACGACGTGCGCGCGGGCCGGCTTGAACCTCCGCCGCGGGCCTCCTCACTGACCGCAGCCCCGGGGCCGGAGGAGCCGCCGGGTGCGGAACCTGAAGCCGGTGAAGCCGACGTAAGCGAACGCCAGACCGCGATGAGCTGGCCGCTGGTGGGCCGGGCGGCCGAGCTGGCCGCGCTGCGGGCGGCCTGGCAGGCCACCGGGCGTCAGGGCCGGGTGGTGGCGATCATCGGCCAGGCCGGCAGCGGGAAGACCCGGCTTATCACCGAACTCCGCGACCAGGCGGCGGAGGCTGGTGCCACCGTGCTGGCGACCCGATGCCACGACGGCGAGACCGCGCTTCCGTTCGTGCTGGCCGCCGACCTGCTGCGGACCGCGCTCGCGATCCGGCCCGACCTGCCGGACGCGCTCCCGGCGCAAACGGCCGCGATGGCGGGGCGCCTGGTGCCGGCGCTGGCCGCGGCCCAGCCCGACGTCGCCGCGCCGGCGCTCGACAGCCCGGTGGCAGTTACCCGGCTGTACGCGGCCATCGCCGACACGCTGCTGGCCGCGGCCGGCGATGCGCGCGGGACCCCGGGCCCCGGCGGCGGGCGGGGGCCTGGGTCCGGCCTGGTCGTGGTCGAGGATGTGCACTGGGCGGACAGTTCGTCGCTTGGTCTGCTCGCCTACCTCGTACGGCGGCTGGCCGATTGGCCGCTGTTTCTCGTCCTGTCCTGGCAGCCCGAACAGGCGGGGCGGCTCCGGGTCCTGCGGACCGCGCTCAGCGAGGCCGAAGGCCAGCTGACAGGTGAGACCATCGAACCGGGCGCGCTCGATGCCGAGGCGCTCAGCGCGCTGCTCGACCTGGACGGGATGCCCCGAGTCGACGTGGGCCGGCTACTAGCCGAGACGCGCGGGCTGCCGATGCTGGTCCGCGAGTACGTAGAGGCGCTGCGATCGGCCGGGGCCGACGCGTCAGGTGTGGACTGGTGGCCGCCCGCCAGCGTCAGGGAACTGCTGCGGACCCGGCTGCAGGCCGTCAGCGAGCCAACCCGGCAGATGCTGACCGCGGCCGCGGTGCTCGGCAGCGACAACGACGCGGACCTGCTGCGGGCGGTGAGCGGCCGGGGCGAGGACGAGATCGTCGAGGCCATCGAGGAGGCCCTCGCGCGGTCATTGCTGACCGAGATCCCGCCGCCCATTTCCCCATCCCTGCTCACCGCCGACAACAAGGCGCCGTCCTACGGCTTCCCGTACGAGGCGCTGCGCCGGACCGCGTACGAATCGGCCAGCTTGGCCAGGCGGCGGCTGCTGCACAGCCGGGCGGCCGACATCCTCACCCGCCGGTACGAGCGCGATCCGGCCACCACCCGGGCCGCGACCGTGGCGGGCCACATGCAGCTGGCCGGCCGGGACGCCGAGGCGGCGCAGTGGTGGTGGCGGGCCGGTGAACTGGCCGGTGAGCTTTACGCGCACGAGCAGGCGCGCGCGCACCTGGTCCGGGCCCTGGCGCTCGGCTTCCCGCAGCTGCCCGGCCGGATCGCCCTCGGCGACGTGCTGGTCGTACTTGGCCGGTACCGGGAGGCGCTGGCCGAGTTCGAGACCGCCGCGGCTATCGCGAGCGGCGGCGAAGGTAACCGCGCCGTGCAGGCGGGGATCGAGCACAAGCTGGCCGACGTGCACCACCGGCTGGGTGACTGGGAACTGGCCGACGCGCATCTCGCCGTCGTGACCGAACTGGTCGAGGGCACGGCGGCCGGCCGCCTGGCCCGGGCGCAAGCCGACCGCGCCGTGGTGGCTTACCGGCGCGGTGACGCCGACCAGGCCGCCGCCCTCGGTCAGGCCGCGCTGGCCTGCGCCCAGGCTGGCCATGACCACGGCGCCACCGCGCAGGCGCTCAACGTGCTCGGCATGCTCGCCGCGCGGGCCGGTGACGCCGCCGCGGCCGAAACCTACCTGCGG
>Ga0182030_10022018_pt1 | contig 11893 bp, 9 predicted proteins | sample 812S3MmetaG_FD_121299 | JGI IMG/M metagenome (GOLD analysis project Ga0182030, IMG submission 121299) | Permafrost microbial communities from Stordalen Mire, Sweden - 812S3M metaG (Illumina Assembly) | ecosystem: Environmental > Terrestrial > Soil > Wetlands > Permafrost | place: Sweden... | reverse complement strand
GCGCCCGCCACGAGGTGGACCACACCCGGCGGCAAGAGCGACACGAGCTGCCCCGCCGCCACCGCCACCACGCTCTGCACGGTCAGCGCCGCCGCCGTGCCGAGGAACACGGGGAGCGGCGCGTTGCGGCTCGCGAGCACGAGCGCGGCCAGCGCCGTCTTGTCCGGCAGCTCGGCGACGAAGACGACGCCGTACACGGAGAGCGTGAGCTCGAGGAAGGGGGTCGCCATGGCGGCCTCGCGCCGTTGTCGGCTCCCTCCCCCGCGCGGTCAAGCGCCGCGTTACTGGCAGCTCCCGCTGACGCAGGTGTGCCCGGCCGCGCACGCGTTGTTGCACTGGCCACAGTCCGTGTTGCTCGTCGTCAGGTCGGCGCAGGTTCCGCTGCAGTCCGTCGTCCCGGTGGGGCACGCGCAGTCCCCGTTCGAGCAGATGAGGTTCCCGTTGCATGCCTGCGAGCAGAAGCCGCAGTTATCCTTGTCGTTCTGCAGGTCGACGCACGCGCGATTGCAGCTCGCGAGACCGCTGCCGCACGTCACGGCGCACGTCCCGGCGCTGCAGACCTGTCCCATGGTGCAGGCGTTCCCGCACGAGCCGCAGTCGTCGGTGCTCGACTGGAGATCGACGCACACCTGCCCGCCGCCGGGTCCCCCGCCCCCGCCCCCGCCCCCGCCACCGCCGGGACCGCCCCCGGTGCAGGCGGTCTCGCCTGCCGAGCACGCGCACGTCCCGGCGTTGCAGCCCCCGCCCGTGGGGCACGTGGTGCCGCAGGCGCCGCAGTTGCGGGGGTTGGTGCTCGTGTCGACGCACACCCCGTTGCACAGCGTCTGCCCCGTCGGGCACCCGGTCGTGCAGACGCTGTTGACGCAGTCGTCGCCTGCGCCGCACCGGTTGCCGCAGCCGCCGCAGTTGCGCGGATCGCTGGTCGGGTCCACACACGTGCCCCCGCACCTCGTCGTCCCGGTGCTGCACGCGCACGCGCTGGCCGAGCACGTGGAGCCCGTCGGGCACGCCGTACCGCACGCGCCGCAGTCGAAGGGATCGCTCTCGAGGTCGACGCACGAATTGGTGCAGTTCGTCAGACCCGTCCCGCACGTCGTGGTGCACACGCCGGCGGAGCAGACCTGCCCTGCGGTGCACGCCTTGCCGCACGCGCCGCAGTTGGTCACGTCACCACCGGTGTCGGTGCACACGCCGTTGCAGCGCGTACCGCCGCCGTAACACGCGCAGGCCCCGGCCTGGCACGTCGTGCCCCCGCTGCAGATGGTGCCGCAGCTGCCGCAGTTCGCATTGTCGGTCTGCTCGTCCACGCAGCCGTTGCCGCACGCGACGAGGCTGCCGGCGCACGTCAGCGTGCACTTTCCGGCGGCGCAGACCTGCGCGCCGCTGCAGAGGGCGCCGCAGGCGCCGCAGTCGTTGGGGTTGGTCAGCGTGTCGACGCACTGGCCGCCGCACGACGTCTGCCCCGCGGGGCAGGCGCATGTTCCTCCCGCGCAGCTCTGGCCGCCGGTGCACGCGACGCCACAGGCGCCGCAGTCGAGGTCATCCGAGCTCAGATTGACGCAGGCGTTGGTGCAGTCGGTGAGACCCGTGCCGCAGGTGAGGGTACAGACGCCGGCCGAGCAGACGTTCCCCGTCGCGCAGGGCGCCCCGCAGGCTCCGCAATCCTGAGGGTTCGAGGCGAGATCGACGCACTGTCCGGAGCAGAGCGGCGGCGTCGTCCCCTCGGTGCAGGCGCATGCGCTGGAGACGCACACCTGGCCGCCGCCGCAGACGGTGCTGCACGCGCCGCAGTCGCCCGGGTTGTTCGTCAGGTCGACGCAGGCCCCGCCGCAACTCGTCAGGCCGGTGGCGCACGTCGCGGTGCACTGGCCCTCGGAGCACACCTGCGTCGACGCGCATGCGATGGCGCAGCCGCCGCAGTTCTTCGGATCGGAGGTGGTGTCGACGCACGAGCCGTTGCAGTCACGCCCGATGCCGCAGGTGCCACCGTCCCCCGCGTCCCCCGGCAGGCCGCTGTCGTGGGTGCCGGCGTCGCCGGTGGTCGCGTCCGTCTTGCCGGCGTCGGTCGACCCGTCGGACCCAGCGCCGTCGTGGGCGGACGAATCCGCTGCCAGCGCGTCGCCGAGACCACCGTCTCCCGCGTCCGGCACGTCGAGATCCGCACGGCCGCCGCAGCCGGCGACGGCGAGAGACGTAGCACCCAGGAAGAGGGTGACCGCGAGAGCGCGCACCCAGGCAAGCATCGTCATGCCCTCCAGTGCGCTCGGCCCATGAAAAAGGATCAAGGTGCCGGACGAATCGCCGCACGGGCTCGTCCCCGGGAAGTGACGTGACTAGGCGGCCTGGGCGTCGTCGTCGTCGTCGGCCTCGGTGACGGCCATGCGCTGGGTCAGGCCGTCGGACGCGATCGAGTCGAAGTCTGCGCGCGACCCGAGGACGATGTCGTGCACGTCGACGACGAGCGTCGGTCCGGCGAAGGCAAGAGCCACCACGATCGCGAGGGCGATGACGGCCCGGCGCGTCCCCTTCGGGCCCGGATGCTCGAGGCCCGCGACCGTCCAGGCGCGCGCGAGCGTCCACGCGCCGACGACGACGCAGACATTGCCCGCCGTCACCAGCGCGCCGCGGGACAATTCGTAGAGGCCGGGGGACACGTGCCCGTTCACGAGGAGCATCGCGTCGCGTCCGAGGAGACACGCGTAGCAGGCCGCCCAGACGCCCCACCCGCGCCGCAGGTAGTCCCCGCGGTCGAACGCGAGTGCCGCCGCCACCATCCCCGCGCACGCGAGGATCTTGGACAGGTCGACCTCGCCCTGAACCACCGTGTCGTACCTCAGCCGGGCCCTGGGAAGGTTGCGCGGGGGATGCGCGTTTCACAGACGGCCCCAGCGGCCACTACCTCTTCGACCTCCCCCGAGGGAGGACGCGATGCCCTCTTCGAGCCCCAGCTCCGCCCCCCCTTCTTCCCGCCGCCTTCCCGTCGCCGCGTTCGAGTCCGTGACCGAGCCCGGCAGCGCGCACATCGTCCTTCACGTCTTCTGCCCGCGCGTCGTCGCGGCGATACCGCTCGAAGGATGCCGCGACTGCCCCGCCTGCATCGCGTTCGATCCGGGCGAAGACGACGGTGCGCCGCCCGCGGTGGTCTGCGGCTGGTAGCTCGTCCCGTGCTACGCGTCGCGTATGTGGACCTGCCCGATGCACCCGCAGATCGTCCGCGACGGTCCCGGTAGCTGTCCCATCTGCGGGATGGCCCTCGAGCCGGTGACCGCCAGCGCCGGTCCGGAGGAGGAGAGCTCGGAGCTCCGCGACATGACTCGCCGCTTCTGGATTGCGGCAGCTCTCTCGGCCCCGCTCCTCGTCATCGCGATGGCCGAGCTGCTCCCGGCGGCATGGCGGGACTACGTAGAGCTCGCGCTCGCGACGCCCGTCTGTGTGTGGTCCGCGTGGCCGTTCTTCGTCCGGGCGGCGCAATCGATCCAGAACCGCAGCCCGAACATGTTCACGCTGGTCGGGCTCGGAGTGAGCGTCGCCTACCTCTACAGCGTGGTCGGGGCCCTTGCGCCGGGCATCTTCCCGGCGTCGTTCCGCGATCCGTCCGGGCACGTCGCGGTGTACTTCGAGGCTGCCGCCGTCATCGTGACCCTCATCTTGCTCGGGCAGGTGCTCGAGCTCCGGGCGAGGACCCGCACGGGCTCGGCGATCAAGAAGCTGCTCGGTCTCGCTCCCAAGACCGCGCGTCGTCTTCGCGACGACGGCGCCGAAGAAGACGTGCCGCTCGACGTCGTGAAACCGGGCGACCGGTTGCGCGTTCGACCCGGCGAGAAGGTGCCGGCCGACGGCGTCGTGCTGGAGGGCTCGAGCTCCGTCGACGAGTCGATGGTCAGCGGCGAGCCGATCCCCGTCGAGAAGGCGCCGGGCGCTCGCGTCGTCGGAGCGACGGTGAACGGGACCGGATCGCTCGTGATGCAGGCAGAGAAGGTCGGGGCCGAGACACTGCTCGCCCGGATCGTCGCCATGGTCTCCGAGGCCCAGCGAAGCCGTGCACCCATCCAGAAGCTGGTCGACGTCGTCGCCAGCTACTTCGTTCCCGCCGTCATCGTCGCGGCCCTGGTGACATTCGTGGTCTGGGGATTGTCCGGACCGACCCCGCGCATGGCGCACGCGGTCGTCAACGCCGTCGCGGTGCTCATCGTCGCTTGCCCGTGTGCTCTCGGCCTCGCCACGCCGATGTCCATCATGGTGGCCATGGGGAGGGGCGCCACGATCGGCATCCTGTTCAAGAACGCCGAGGCCATCGAGGTGTTGCGCAAGGTCGACACGCTCGTCGTCGACAAGACGGGCACGCTGACCGAGGGCAAGCCGCGCCTCGTGTCGCTCTCTCCGGCCGGCGCCTTCGACGAACGAAGGCTCCTCCGCCTGGCGGCCAGCCTGGAGCGCGGAAGCGAGCACCCGCTGGCATCGGCGATCGTGCAGGGCGCGGCCGACCGCGGCGTGGACCTCGCACCGGCGGAGGCGTTCGAGTCGCGCACCGGCCAGGGAGTCGTCGGTCGCGTCGACGGCTCACCCGTTGCGCTCGGCAACGCCGTGCTGATGCGCGATCTCGGCATCGACGTGACGGGGCTCGCGACGAAGGCCGAAGAGCTACGCATCGACGGCCAGACGGTGATGTTCGTGGCGATCGACGGCAAGATTGCGGGGCTCGTCGGCATCGCCGATCCGATCAAGCCGACGACGGTCGAGGCGGTCCGTGCCTTGCGCGCCGACGGGATTCGCGTCGTGATGCTGACGGGCGACAGCCGCACGACGGCCGAGGCGGTCGCACGGAGGCTGGCGATCGAGGAGGTGATCGCCGAGGTGCTCCCGGCAGAGAAGGTCGACACCGTGAAGCGGCTGCAAGCCGAAGGAGCCGTCGTCGCGATGGCGGGCGACGGCATCAACGACGCGCCTGCCCTCGCGCAGGCGGAGGTCGGCATCGCGATGGGCACGGGAACCGACGTCGCCATGGAGAGCGCCGGCGTGACCCTCGTCAAAGGGGACCTGCTCGGCATCGTCCGCGCGCGCCGGCTCAGCCGGGCCACGATGCGCAACATCAAGCAGAACCTGTTCTTCGCGTTCGTCTACAACGGCGCCGGTGTCCCGATCGCGGCAGGGGTCCTCTATCCGTTCTTCGGCGTGCTCCTCAGTCCGATGATCGCGGCGGCGGCGATGAGCCTCAGCTCGGTCTCCGTCATCGGGAACGCGCTTCGCTTGCGACGCGCGACTTGAGACGTCCGGGTGACGCTTCTCGGGAAGGGCCCCGCATAGGCAAACTGCCGCGACAGCCGCATTCTGCCCGACGAGTCGGCGGGCTCGGCGGGGGCGCGCGGGCCATGATCCCCGTCTGAAGGCGGTCTGGCACATGCCCTGCACGAGAGCGCTGACGAGCGCATGGTGCTCACGAGGCGGAAATGACGACGGCGATGGTCGTGATGGAGCCCGGCAGCGATTGGCCCGGTCAGATCGGAGACGCGGAGACGCTCGGCGAGGAGGTCCGAGGAACGTCGGCCACCGTCTCGCTGCGGCTTGCGGAAGACGACCGCGCCCGTGCTCTCTGAGCTCATCCAGACGCACCGCGCGGAGCTCGTCGCCCGCACGCGCGCCATGGCCAGCTCGAGCCCGGCGCCGCGGACCACGGAGGCCGAGCCGGAGTCCGGCGTTCCCCGGTTCCTCGACCTGCTCGCCGAGACTCTGCGCCGTTCGCGGACGACGGACCCTGCCATCTCCCGGGGCGCCGGCATCCACGGCCGAGTGCTCCTGAGGACGGGGTTCACCGTGGCGCAGGTCATCCACGACTACGGGGACGTCCGCCAGGCGGTGACGGAGCTGGCCTCGGAGAAGGGCGCGCCGGTCACCGTCGACGAGTCTCGCCTCCTCAATCGGTGCCTCGACGACGCCCTCGCCGAGGCGGTGGCCGAGCACGCCGCGCAACGCGAGCAGTCGATCGCCGACGAGGGAACACACCGCCTCGGAGTCACGGTGCACGAGATCCGCGGCCTGCTTTCCACCGCGATGATGTCGTTCCATCTTCTGAGGGAAGGGCGCGTCGGGGTCGTCGGCTCCACCGGCAACGTCCTCGGGCGAAGCCTGAAGAAGATGTGCGACGTCCTCGATCGCTCGTACGCCGCGGTCCGCCTCACGTCGGGGACAGGCGCGCTCGAGCGCATTCTCGTCTCCGCGCTGGTGGAGCACGTCGAGATGGATGGGGCGCTCGAGGCAGGCGCTCGCGGTCTCTCGCTGACCGTCGACGCTGGGCCGCCGGGGCTCTACGTGAACGTCGACCGACAGCTCATCACGTCGGCTCTCGGCAACCTGCTTCAGAACGCCTTCAAGTTCAGCCACACCCGAGGGCACGTTTCCCTCGCGACGAGCTGCACGGCCGAGCACGTCCTCCTCGACGTCCAGGACGCGTGCGGGGGACTGCCTCCGGGCAAAGCCGAGGAGCTATTTCTCCCGTTCAAGCAGCGAAGCAGCGATCGAACGGGGCTCGGGCTGGGGCTCGACATCGCTCGCCGGAGCGTCGAGGCGTGCGGCGGACTGCTCCGGGTGCGCGACATCGCCGGCACCGGCTGCGTCTTCACGATCGAGCTGCCGCGACAGCCTGCGGTGGTGTGACGCGCCTTCCCGTCGTCGCACGCGTCGCCGTCATCGCGTCCATCGCGCGGACGCAGGCGAAGATCGGGGTGAGGAAGCGGTTCAGACCATCGGTACCGGGTGTCACACGGGCAGGTCGTGCTGGCCCGAACAGCAACGCGCGTGCCGGTCACCGACGCTCTCGACGAGCGCTCCCGTGCCTCTCGACTCTGCATCCCCAGCGGCGCGCGCAGAAGGACTGGGTAGGGGGCACGCGGCCTGCAGTGACGGCGGGCAATCATGGAGAACCGCTTCGGCCCGTCCTCGCTCGACCGCCCTCTCACGGCCGACGACGCGGACTGGGACGAGGTCTCCAGGGCCGCGCCGTGCCCGACGTGCGGCGCCGAATCCGGCTGCAGCCGCCACTTCGAGGCCGCGTTCGTCTCCTGCGCACGCAGCCCATCCGAGTGGCCCCTCACCAACGGCACCTGGCTCCATCGCGCGACGCTGTCGGCGACAACCGCGTCTCCCGCCCACTCGGAACCGGGCAGAATGCCTCCCGTTTCGCAAGACGCCGCGCGTCACAGCCTGGATGACCACGGTTCGGTGGGTGCGCGCACGACGGCTCGCACCTTGCGCTGACCGCTCCGCGCCATTACCGGTCCCATCATCCCTGATGGCCACCGAGCGACAGCCGGAATTCGGCTCGGCCGTGGTCGAGGGGATCGCGATAGGCCAGGCGATCGTATGGTCGAGTGATCCCGTCCCGCGAACCGTGACGAGGACGGTGGCGCAAGAGCACGCCAGGCTCGCGCGGGCGATCCTGCGCGCGAGCCACGGTGTCGAGGAGCTCGTTCGCCTGCTGGGGGCCGCGGAGGCCGAGCTGTTCGAACCGGAGGTCGAGATTCTCAAGGAGCTCGCGCCTCTCATGTTCGCCAAGGTGGACGCCGGAATGCGGGCCGAGGATGCGGTTCACGAGGCCACGAACCCCGTCTCGACGGACCTGCTGGTCGATGCCCGTACCCGATTGATCGACGGTCTCGCCTATGCCGAGCGCTCCGTCGAGTCGCTCCTCGAGGGCCGTGATGGCGATCGCGTGCTCGTCACGGGGGGATTGACCCCATCCGTCGTGGCTTCTCTTCCCGCGCGCGTCGTCGGGATCATCGCGGCGTCGGAGGAGACGGGGAGCGGGGCCGGATACACATCGCACGCCGTGATCCTCGCCCGGGGTCGCGACATTCCCCTCGCATTCGTGGCTTCGAGCGTGGCGGCAGCGATCCACGACGACGAGACCGTGGTTCTCGACACCACCGTGAGCCCTGCCTGCATCTGGGTCACGCCCAGCGATTCGGTTGCCCGGCAGGCCCACGCGCGGCGGGAGGCGCGGATGCTGATGCGTGCCGACGAGGAGTCCCGCGTCGTGGCTCCCCTCGTCCACCTCGGCCTCGAGGTGCACGTCAACGTCGGTTCACGTCACGAGCGCTTCCCGGCGTCGGCCGACGGGATCGGCCTCTTGCGAACCGAGCTCGTATTCTCGGAGCACGCGAGCGCGCCCACCGAAGGTGAGCAGCTCGTCGCGCTTCTCGCGATCGCCGCGCCCCTCGGGAGGGCTCCCATCGTCGTGCGTCTGTTCGACGCGGGCGGAGACAAGCCTCTCGCGTGGCTCCAGGCGCCCAGCGAGGCGACGGGCGCGCGCGGAATCGAGCTGTTGCTCAGGCACCCCGCGATTCTCGACACGCAGCTCCGCGCGATTGCGCGGGCCGCCCGCCACGTCGACGTGCGCGTGCTCCTGCCCCTCGTGAGCTCTGCGAGGGACGTCCAGCAGGTCCGCGCTCGCTGCCACGAAAGGCTGCTCGTGGGGGCGATGGTCGAGACTCCGAGCGCCGTGAGCGAGATCGAGCAGATCGCCGCCGTCTCCGATTTCATCTGCATCGGCACGAATGATCTCTTCGCGATGGTGACAGGGCAGGACCGCGCCGATTCCACGCTGTCGCTCGATACGCGCGTCCTGGGCATGGTCGAGCGCATCGTGGCCGCGGCCCATCGCCACGGCCTGAAGGTCAGCGTATGCGGTGAGCTCGCTGGTGATCCGCACGGGGCGCGAATCCTGGTCGGTCTCGGCGTCGATGCCCTCAGCGTGGCCCCCGTACGTTTCGCCAAGGTGAGATCTTCGCTACGCGACGTCACGCTGGACGATTGCCGCGGAGTGGCACACGAAGCGTCCAAGGGGGTAGCCGGCGAGCGGTCTGTGCCAGTGCCCGTGCGCTGAGGAAGGACTTGAAGACCTCGTTCGGGCCGAGCGAGCAGGCACGTCCAAGCCGCGAAGTGCCCTTCGCTGGATGCCGGATTCTCGTTGGCATCCTGCGGTTGCGCCCTCGCGCCGCCACGATTCAGGCCACAGGAGGCGCATTATCGAGCGGCACGAGCCTTGCGCAGGGCCGACCGGGGTGAGCTGTGGACGCTACGACGGCCAGAGAGCGCAGGGAGCGGGACGTGGAGCGTCTCGCTCACGACGAGCGCTACCGCATGCTCTTCACGGAATCCCCCTGGCCCAACCTGGTCTGCGAACCAGGAACGCTTCGCATCGTGGACGCGAACGTCGCATGCCTGCGGTTGTATGGGTACACGCGCGACGAGCTTCTCGCGCTGACCCTCTACGACCTGGACGGAGACCGCGAACGCCTCAGGAAGTCGTTCGAGTCGGTGGCCGAGGACTTCGTCGAGCTCGGTGAGTGGACGCATCACGCGAAGACGAACGCGTGCGTCGAGGTCGAGCTATTTGCGCACCGGCTGAAGGCGCCTCACCCCGCGTACCTCATCGTGGTCCGGGACGTGACGGAGGCTCGCCGGCTGAACGAGCAACTCGTGCAGTCCCAGAAGATGGAGGCGGTCGGGCGTCTCTCGGGCGGGATCGCGCACGACTTCAACAACATGCTCACGGCGATCTTTGCCTACGTCGAGCTGTGCCTCGCGCCGGACGCCGACCCGAGGTGCTTGCGCGCTGATCTGGAGGCCATCAAGAGTGCCGCGGAGCGAGCCTCGGCCCTCACCCAGCAGCTGCTCGCGTTCAGCCGCAAGCAGGTGATGCGGATGCGGGCCCTCGAGCTCAACGCCGCGGTCGTCGAGATCGAGAAGATGCTAAGGCACGTGATCGGCGAAGACGTCGATTTCGTCCTGTCGCTCGATCCGGCGCTGGGCGCGGTGCGCGCGGACCCCACGCAGATTGCTCAGGTCATCCTGAACCTCGTGGTCAACGCACGCGACGCGATGCCGCTCGGCGGACGGCTGACCGTCGAGACGCGGAACGTCACCCTCGACGCCGCGCGGGGACGCGAGCTCGGCGGCCTGCCGGTGGGCCCGTACGTCTGCCTCGCGTTGACGGACACGGGGTCCGGAATGGACCCGACGACCATGAGGCACATGTTCGAGCCATTTTTCACCACCAAGCCGGTCGGCAAGGGGACGGGGCTGGGACTGTCGACCGTCTTCGGCATCATCAAGCAGACCGGCGGCGGCATCTCGGTCGACAGCCGCCCAGGACACGGCTCCACGTTCCGCGTCTACTTGCCGAGGGTCGAGGGGCCCTCGCTGGCGACCGTCACGGGACTGCTGACCCCGATCCGCGGCTCGGGGACGCTGCTCCTCGTCGAGGACGACGCGCAGGTCCGCGCGTCCGTCGGCCGGCTGCTCGTCGACCGGGGCTTCCACGTGATCCCGGCGCGCGGCATGAGCGAAGCGCTCGCCTTCCTCGACGGCGACCACACTCCGGTCTCGCTGATGGTCACCGATCTCGTCATGCCCGGGGGAGACGGCGTGACGCTGGCGAGGGAAGCGCGCGCACGCTTGCCCGGTCTGCGTGTTCTTTTCATGTCGGGATACACCGAGCACGCGGTCCTCGACGATCTGATGCAGCCGGGCTCGACCTTCATGGCAAAGCCGTTCGTCGGGGCGCAGCTGGACGCCGCGTTGCGGACTCTCCTCGGGCCCGGCGAGGTGGAATCGTGACGGGAAGATGGTCCGGGCCTTACGGATGCTGTCGCGTGGTCCGTATGCGTCGGTAAGGGCCGGCCTCATATGATCACCCTTGCCGGCCAGAACGTCGTCGAAGCCCTCGCCAGCAGCCGAGCGCGCGTCAGCCAGCTCGAGCAGAAGGCGATGGACCGAGACGGAGACGCCGAGGAGGGGCTTCGCCTACACCTCGACAGGTATCGATCGCTCCTTCTCGCCATCGCGGGGCGGCTTCGAGCCGAGCTGCGAGCGCGTGGATACGCAGGCCGCGTTCAAGGATGCCCTGCGACCTCCAGGTCATCGCGGGGGTGGTGGCGACGAGCTGCCCGGATCGTGCCACCCCCCGGCCGGAGTCACGAGCTGGGTGACCTCGGACGGCCCCCAGGTGTCTGGCTCGTACTCGTAGAGGGGCGTTCGGTTTCCCAGGATCGGGTCGACAATGCGCCACGAGGCCTCCACGGAGTCCTCCCGCGCAAAGAGCGTCGGGTCGCCGCTCGCGGCATCCCCGAGGAGTCGTTCGTAGGGCCCCATTTCATCGGGCGGCTGGTGATGCGCGAGTAGCTCGATCCCTTCGCCCACCGTCGAGAGCCCCGGTTTCTTGAGGCTGACTCCGAGCGCGATCACCACGTCGGGGCTGATCTGAAATCGGTAGTAGTTGCGACTCGGCGGCGCGGTCTCGCCCGGAGCGAGCGCAGGGGTCGACCTGAATCGCATGAACACCTCGGTCGCGGTGACGGGCAACGATTTACCCACGCGCACGTAGAACGGCACGCCTTGCCATCGGTCGGTGTCGATCTCGAAGCGAACGGCCGCGAAGGTCTCCACCGTCGAGTCGGAGGCCACGCGGGGCTCCTTCCGATACCCGCGGAACTGCCCCCGCACCACGTGCGATGGGTCGAGGGTGCGCACGGACTGGAGCAGCTTGCTGCGCGCGTCGCGATGGGCCTCGTGATCGCTGCCCACGGCGGTCTCCATGGCCACGCAAGCCACCAGCATGAGCATGTGGTTCTGGACGACGTCGCGGATGGCGCCCGTCTCCTCGTAGAGCTTGACGCGACCCGCGACGCCGAAGCTCTCGGCCATCGTGATCTCTACGCTCTCGATGTCCCGGTGGCTCCAGCCCGCCTCCACGAGGACGTTGGCGCCGCGGAAGTAGAGGAGGTTCTGGACGGGCTCCTTGCCTAGGTAGTGATCGATGCGGAAGATGGCCTTCTCGTCGAAGTACGCGTGGAGCGTGCGATTGAGCTCCTGCGCGGAGGCGAGGTCCCGTCCGAAG
>Ga0182030_10022013_pt1 | contig 11894 bp, 11 predicted proteins | sample 812S3MmetaG_FD_121299 | JGI IMG/M metagenome (GOLD analysis project Ga0182030, IMG submission 121299) | Permafrost microbial communities from Stordalen Mire, Sweden - 812S3M metaG (Illumina Assembly) | ecosystem: Environmental > Terrestrial > Soil > Wetlands > Permafrost | place: Sweden... | reverse complement strand
CTACGAATTCGTCGGCGACCGCCTCGGCGTCAAAGGACCGAAAATCCCGCCAATCGCAAGCCTCATCCGGCCAGCCCCCGCATAGACCAAACGCAGAGCGCCCGGAAATCTGCCCCAATTACGGCATCGGCTTCGTGAGATTGAGTCTCACCAAATCCGATTCGAGTGAGCGCCGAACATATTGAAATGCCCTTGTTTTATGGCCGCAACGCCCGTTCACATGGTCTCGCTATTTCCGATCATATGACGGGTCAGTCTCAACAATTCCGACTCAGTCTCATTAAATCCGAATCCACCAAACCATTGAAACATAGGAATCGGCAGTCTCATGAAAAACGGTCAGCTGACATCTGGCGAAAGGGACGCCGGAACTGGAAACGAAGCCTCGCGACCGGATGAAGCGGATTGGGCTGGATTGACAGCTGAACGGAACGACCGCCACACAAACGCCCCACTCCGTCTTTCTTGTTGCGGTTGAGTCGGGGTAGCCCAGACGGCACGGATTCCAAGATGTCTTTAGGTGAAGCACACGGAACGACGGCTTCGGCGGTGGCGGCGCTCGTCATCCCTGAACATCACCGCCTGCGCTCGAAGACCGAGCAGTTCATTAGAAAAATTTATTGTGAAGAATATGGCGCGAGGCTCGGCGGTTTTCCAGCCAGCTTGATCGCGCTCCTAGACGAGCAGGGCGACATATTGTGCGCGGCGGGGCTCCGGTTTCCCGACGAAGGCTTTTTTTCCGAACGCTACCTGGACTGGCCGATCGAAAAGGCGCTGGAGCGGGTCCATGGGAGAGGCGTGAGACGAGAGCGCGTGTTCGAAGTAACGACCTTCGCCAGCCGCTCGCCGCATTCCGTCCCTTGGTTCATCGGCCAAATCGTCGAATATGGCGAGGAAGCCGGTTTCGAATGGGCCTTTTTCACCCTCACGCGCAGATTGTCTCTACTTCTATATCGAATCGGCCTGGAGCTTGCGCCGCTGGGCGCGGCCGATTGCGCGCGGATCGAGAACCTTGCGTCTTGGGGCAGCTATTACGAGGCAGCTCCGGAAGTGTACGCAATTAACAGGGACAGTCTCACAAAGCGCTTCGCCGCAAGGCGTCGGCTCGTCGCAAATGCGTGAGATTTACGAAGCGCTGCGTCGGCGCGCGTTAAAGGCCCGCGACCAGTTGGTGTTCAGCGACGACGCGGACAGCCTGTCGCAAGAGGAGCTTTTGTCGCGTGCGGGCGCGCTGGCGCGGGAATTGCCCTCGGGCGTAAACACGATCGGAATTCTGGCGGCCAATGGCGTCGATTGGGCGGCGGCGCAAATCATGGGTTTCTCCTCTGGGAAGACCGTTGTGCCCTTGCCGCCCTTCTTCAGCCCGGAACAACTTACCCACATCGTTTGCGACGCCAATGTTGAGTTGATCCTCTGCAGCGACGGCATGCGGCCATTGGCCGCAGCGTCGGGAATCGCGACGCGGGCAATCAAAACCGCGCAGCGCGCGGCGCCGATCGAATTCGCCGAGGGCTTCAAACAAATCATCTACACCTCGGGAAGCACCGGCCAGCCCAAGGGAGTCCGGCTCGGCGCCCGTCAGATCGGATGGTCGACGAAAGCGCTGGCCGAGGCCAGCGAGGCGAGCAGCCGGGATTCCTATCTCTCGATCCTCCCATTGGCGCTGTTGCTCGAGACGATCTGCGCGATTTTCGTTCCGCTTTTGGTCGGCGGCAGAGCGCATTTTTCAAACGAGAGCGCCAAGATTTTTGTGGCTGGCCAAGCGCCGAGCGTCGCGACCGCGTTCGAACGCGCCCGTCCCACCTCCGGCGTTCTCGTGCCGCAACTGCTCGGGGCCTGGGTGCAGGAACTGACGGCCACCGGCAAGCGCGCACCCGAAAGTTTGCGCTTCGTCGCGGTCGGCGGCGGGTCGGCGCCCGAGGCCCTGGTCGAGGCTGCTTGGGCGCTCGGAATTCCGGTTTTCGAAGGCTATGGTCTTTCCGAATGCTGCTCGGTCGTCGCGCTCAATCGACCCGGCGCACGCAAGAGTGGTTCGGTCGGACCCGCCTTGCCGGGGCTTGATGTGTCAATTAATCAAGGGGAGATTGTCGTCGAGGGTCCATCCGTCATGGACGGCTATCTCGGGGGAGCGGAGGCGGATCGCGTCTGGCGGACCGGCGATCTTGGGGCGATCGACGCCGACGGCTATCTCACCGTGCATGGCCGCAAGGATAATCTCCTCGTCACCGCCCTCGGGCGCAACGTCAGTCCCGAATGGATCGAGACCTTGCTGCTGAGCGACAGTCGCATCGGCCTCTGCATGGTGTTTGGGCATGGTGAGTCGCATCTGACCGCGCTGCTGGCGCCGTCTGCAGCGGGCGGCGAGTGGTTTTCAAAGGCGAAACGCGACGAGGTGCTCGAACTGATCTCTCGCTGCTGCGCCGGCGCGCCGTCCTATGCCGTCCCCCAGGACTGCGTCGTGCTGTCGCCGCAGGAAATCGTGAGACTCGGTCTACTCACGTCCAACGGACGCTTCCGTCGTAAAGAGGGCGCGGCCTATTTCAAGGCGGCGCGTTCGGACGAAATCCCAGAGACGTAAGCATCGCGGCACGCTTTGATTTGCGCTTCTCCTTGGAAGACTCGATATCGAGTGGAGCGCAGCTTGACATCGTCGAAACCGGTCAGCTAAACCATTCGCAACCGCGACAGGGGAGCGCTCAAGAAGAGTGCGTCGTACGCCTAAGCTAGTTTAAGTCATATCGCAATTTCCGCCTCGGCTTCAGCTCGAGACGCCCCAGGGTTTTTTTCGCCGAACGCCGCGGCGATACTCCGCCAAGGATCTCCTTTCCGGCGCTCAAAAAGCGCTCCGCGCAGGAAACCAAATGACAATGAGCTTTTACGACCGTCTGATCACGCGGACCGCCGCGGAACGTGAGGGTTTCCAGGCGATCCCGCTCATTCACCAAGCCCTGGGCGGCGGCGTGACGCAAGTAACGTATCTAGATTTTCTCGCACAGGCCTATCATCATGTTAGGCACACCTTTCCGCTGCTCGCATCGGCCGCGGCGCGCACCACGGACATGTCCTATCAAAAAGCGCTGCTCTCTTACATGAATGAGGAGCGCGGCCATGACGAGTGGATCCTCGACGACATCCACGCGCTGGGAGGCGACGCCGAAGGCGTCCGTAACGGCAAAGCCGGCGGCGCCTGCCAGCTCATGGTCGCCTACAGCTATTACGCCGTCGAGCACATAAGTCCCTATGCGTTGCTCGGCAGCGTGCATGTGCTCGAAGGTATGTCGGCCGCGCTGGCTACGCACGCCGCGAACGCGATCCAAAAATCGCTTGGCGTCCGCCAAGACGGCGGCTTCTCCTATCTGCGCTCGCACGGCCAACTGGACGTCCAGCACGTTGAGCTCTTCAAGTCCCTCGTGAACGAGATCGCCGATCCGCGCGCCTTCGACATCGTTTTGAACAGCGTCCGCATGTTCTACAAGCTCTACGGCGATATCTTCAGGGAGCTCGGCGTCCGGCACGGAGTGCGGTCTCATGCGGCTTGAAGGCAAATATGTCCTCATCACCGGCGCCGGTTCGGGGATTGGCCGCGCGTTGGCCATCGAAGCCTCCCGGCGCGGAATGATAGTCGCGCTTTGCGGTCGCCGTGCCGAAGCGCTCGCCGGAACCGCCGCGCTGCTCGACGCCGGCAACGCGCATATCGTGATCCCCGCCGACGTGACGCGCGCCGAGGATCGACGCATGCTGCGCGATCGGCTCGGCGAGAGCTGGGGCAGACTCGACGTTCTCGTCAATAATGCCGGAATCGTCGAAGCTGGACCCGTCGAGAGCCTAAAGGACGAATCGTTGGAGCGGACCGTCGCCACCAACTTCACGGCGCCCATCGCTGTGACTCGCGACCTGTTACCACTGCTCCTGGCGGCGCGGCCGTCGCGGGTCGTCAATGTCGGATCGATGTTCGGGGACATACCCTTCCCGCTCTTCGCCGCCTATTCGGCCACGAAATTCGGCTTGCGCGGTTTTTCCGACGCGCTGCGGCGCGAATTTCGCGATCGCGGCGTTAGCGTGACCTACGCCGCGCCGCGCGCGACCAAGACCGAGGCGACGGACGCGCTCGAAGCGCTGATCGCTTCGGTTCAACCGCGCCTCGACGATCCGGTCGCCGTCGCGGCGGATATTTGGCGCGCCGTCGAAAAGGACGCGAGAAGCGTTTATCCCAAAGGGCCGGAGCGGATGTTCATCCTGCTGCAGCGATTGTTTCCGGGGCTCGTCGACAACGCGGTCTGCAAGCAAATGGCGCGTCAGATCGCCGGTTGAAGACGCGCTTCAATTCGGCATTAAAGTGAAACGGGAGATCGCAATGTCATCCATGAAACATCTGCTTGCGCTCGCCTGCGCCGGTCTTCTGCTTCTCGTGGCGGACGGCCATGTCGCGCAGGCCGCCTCGGGACCCAGCTACGATCCGGAGGCTCTGCGCCTCGCGCTCGCCTGGGAGAAGATAAAGTTTCAGGTCGACGATCCCGCCGATCTGCTCAAACAAATGGACGCGCTCGGACAGCAGGCGGACGCTCTGGCCGAACAGCGTCCGGACAACACGGAAGTCCTGATCTGGAACGGCATCATCACAAGCGAGCGCGCTTCGCTCGCCAATGAACATGGCGGGCTCACCGGACCGGTAAGGGCGCTGCAATACGCCATGCGCGCCCGCGACCTTCTCGATCGAATGGAAAAGAAGGATCCGAAGGCCTTCGACGCGGGCGCGCCCACCAGTCTCGGCGTGCTCTATTATCGCGTTCCCGGCTTTCCGATGGGCTTCGGCGACAAGAAGAAGGCGCGCCATTATCTCGAAGAGGCGATCCACAATGCGCCCAACGGCCTCGACGCGCATTATTTTTACGGCGACTTTCTGCAGGAGCAGGGCGAATACGAAAAGTCGGCGGAGGTGTTGAAACACGCGCTCACCTTGCCCGCGCATCCCGAGCGTCCGATCTGGGACAAGAATCGCCGCATCGTGATCCAGGAACTGCTCGAGAAAGTGCAGCTCAAGGCCGGAAAATAAAGAACCGTGGCGGGCTCCGCCTTCGACGGGATGTGGAGCGCCGTCGGGCGCCAGTTCAGACAGCCCTCCGGAATCGGCGGCCGGGTGATGGGCCGCATCATGGAGGCCATCAACCGGGCGCCGAACCGGGAAACGATCGACGCTCTGGAGATCGGCCCCGCCGACGTGGTTCTCGAACTCGGCTTCGGTCCCGGCTGCGCGATCGAAACGCTCGCCGAACTGGCGCCGCAAGGACGGATTTTCGGCGTCGACCCATCGGAAGAAATGCTCGCTTGCGCCTCCCGCCGCAACAGTCGGGCGATCACCGAAGGACGGGTGCGATTGATGCAGGGCCGCATCGACGATCTGCAGCTGCAGCCCGCGTCGATCGACAAAATCCTCGCCGTGAACGTCATTTATTTTTTCGACGAATGCGGCGGCGAACTCATCGAAGCGCGGCGCCTTTTGAAGCCGGGTGGAAAGATGGCGATCTACGCCACCGACAAGTCGGCCATGTCGCGCTGGAAATTCGCCAGCCCCGCCACGCATCGTCTGTTCGGGCGTGAAGGCCTAGCCGCGTCGATCCGCCGCGCCGGATTTCGTAACGACGAATTCTCGATCCACGAGGTCGAAGTCACTCTCGGCGTCAAGGGACTCGTGGCGAAGGTGAGCAAGCGGTCCCGCTGAGCGCCCCGCTCGCAAACGAAAAGAGCCGCGGCGACCCGCTGCAACGCCCAGACCGCGAAGAAGCGTTGCGCGGGCGCGGTCGAGCCCTTACTGAAAACTGGACCGTTTAGATCGGCGACGGAGAAATCGATGTTGCAAAAGGTTACCGACGCCAGCGACGCCGTCGGGAGTTACGAGCGCTACGTCAATCCGCAATGGGCGCGATTGCTCGAAATCATGCAAATGAACGTCGAATACGGGCGCTGCGAGGGGGCCGAACTCCACACGACCGACGGCCGGCGCATCATTGATTTCAATTCGGGATATTGCGTTCACAACATCGGCCACAATCATCCCCGGCTCGTCGCCGCGCTGAAAGAAGAGCTGGATCTCGCCGGTCCCGCGATGCTGCAAAGTCACGTCTCGAGCCTCGCCGGACAACTCGCGGAAAAGCTCTGCGCCCGAGCAGGCGGACGCGTCTCTAAAGCGTTTTTCGCCTGCTCCGGCAGCGAGGGCGTCGAGGCCGTCATCAAATTCGCGCGCGCCCACACCAAGCGCTCGGGCATACTCTATGCCGCGAATGGTTTCCACGGCCTGACCTGCGGCGCGCTCTCGCTGATGTCGAATGGGTTTTGGAAGGACGGGTTCGGCCCGCTGCTGCCGGACACCGAAGGGACGCCTTTCGGCGACGTCGAAGCGCTCGAACGACACCTCGCGACGAAGCGCTACGCGGCCTTCGTGCTGGAACCGATCCAGGGAGAGAGCGGCGTGCGCCTGCCGCCGCCGGGCTACCTCGAAAAGGCCCAGGAGATTTGCCGGCGCTACGGAACCCTGCTTGCGCTGGACGAGGTTCAAACTGGATTCCATCGGACCGGACCTTTTCTCGCCGCCCACCATTTCGGCGTCGAGCCCGACATGGTCGTTCTCGCCAAGGCGATCAGCGGCGGATTGATTCCCTGCAGCGCCGTGCTGATGTCGGACGCCGTGTGCAATTCGGTTTACAGTTCACTGCAACGCGCCTTCATTCATACCTCCACCTACAGCGAGAACAGCCTGGCGATGCGCGCGGGGTTGACGACGCTGGACATATTGGAGGACGAACGGCTTGGCGCGCGCGCCACCGCGCAAGGCGACAAACTGCGGCGGATGCTGACGGAGCGCCTCTCCAAATTTGAGATGGTGGCGGAAGTCCGTGGTCTCGGACTGCTCAGCGCCCTTGAATTCAAGCCGCCGCGCTCGCTGCTGCTGCGCGGGCCCTTCGAAGCGTTCCATCTTATCCATCCAGGAATGTTCGGACAGGTGGTGGTGATGCGGCTCTTTAAGAATCATGGCGTCCTCAGTCAGATCTGCGGCAACGACTTCATGAGCTTGAAGGTCGCGCCGCCGCTGATCGTGACGGACGAGCAGATGGACCATTATGTCTCGGCCATCGAGGCCGTAGTCGGCGACATGCACGGCTCGCCGGCCTTCTGGTCCGAGCCTTTGGGCATTGCGCGCCGCGCTCTGGCGACGGCATAGAAAATGGCGAGTGCAGTGAGAATAAGCGGCGTCGGCAGCGCTTTGCCGGAAAATCGCTACCCGCAGGAAATGCTCACCCAGGCTTTCAAACAATATTGGGGCCCCCGGCTCGAAAATCCGGAACAGTTCGAGCGCCTGCACGCGCATATGAAGGTGGGCACCCGCCATCTCGCCTTTCCGATGCAGCGCTATCTGGAGTTCCGCACCTTCGGCGACACCAACGCCGCCTGGTTCGAGGCCGCGCAAGAGTTGGGCGAACGCGCCATCGACAATGCGCTCGAATGTGCAGGGCTGTCGCGCCGGGATTTGCATGCGCTCTTCGTCGTTTCGGTCACGGGCGTTGCAAGTCCCTCGCTGGACGCGCGATTGATCAACCGCATGGATTTGCGTCCCGACATCAAGCGCACGCCGATTTTCGGCGTTGGCTGCGTTGGCGGCGCTCTTGGCCTCTCCAGAGCCGCCGATTACACCTTGGCCTATCCCAACCAAAACGCCGCGCTGCTAGCGGTCGAGACCTGCTCGCTGACGATCCAGCGCGACGATCTTTCGATCACGAATTTGATCGCGACGGGGTTGTTCGGCGACGGCGCCGCCGCCGTGATCGTCTCCGGCTCGGGGGTCGGGAGGGGCGGAAAGCCGGACGGCGGACCTGAAATCCTCGGTAATGGGTCGTTCTTCTATCCGGGCACCGAAGAGATCATGGGCTGGGACATTTCGGAGGAAGGCTTCAAGATCGTCCTGTCGCCGCAACTGATGGACCTTATCCGGCGCAATCTCGGCCGGGATGTCGACGCGTTCCTGAAGACCCACGGCCTGACGCGCGGCGACATCGGAAACTGGGTGATCCACACCGGCGGCCCCCGCGTGCTCGAAGCCATGCAGGACGCGCTCGGACTGAAGCAGAGCGAGGCGCGGCTCTCTTGGGACAGCCTCGGCCGCATCGGCAATCTGTCGTCGGCCTCGGTGCTGATGGTTCTGGAGGACAACGTCAAGGACCACCGGCCGGCGCCGGGGACTTTGGGGGTGCTGCTCGCCATGGGGCCCGGCTTTTGCTCCGAAATGCTCCTGCTGCGATGGTGACGCCGGCGAAAGCGGATGTGGTCGTCATCGGTGGCGGTCCCGCCGGTCTGGTCGCGGCGCTCGCCGCCCGTCGCGGCGGATTCGAGGTCTGCGTCGTGGATCGTGGCGTTCCTCCGCTCGACAAGGCTTGCGGCGAGGGCCTGATGCCGGATGGCGTCGCGGCTTTGCGCCGGCTGGGCGTCAGGCTCGGCGCCGAGCAGGGTGCGCCGTTTCGTGGCATACGTATCCTGGACGGCCGACACGTCGCCGAGGCCGCCTTCCCTGGGGAAGCCGGCGTCGGAATCCGCCGCACGCGGCTGCACCAAGTCCTCGTGGAGAGTGCGCGGGACGCCGGCGTGACGACCGCGTGGCGCGCGAAGGCGACCGCTATCGAGTCGAAGGGCGTCCGGATCGGCGAGCGCCTCATAGAATGCCGCTGGATCATCGGCGCCGACGGCGTCGACTCGCAGACCCGTCGTTGGGCGGGGATGGGAGCGAACCGAGAAAGCGGTCGCCGCTTCGGCCTGCGCCTCCATTATCGCGTCAAACCCTGGACGGATTTCGTCGAGGTCCATTGCTCCGGGGGTGAACAGGCCTATGTAACGCCGGTTGGCGCGGAGGAGGTCTGCGTCGCGCTGCTCGGGCGTGCTCAAGAAGTGGGCTTCGCCGATCTCGCTGTCCGGTTTCCCCAGCTTGGCGAACGACTTAAAGCGGCGGAGCCGACGAGCGCGGCGCGCGGGGCCTTCACGGGGATGCTCCGGCTGCGGCGGGTTACGTCCGGCAACGTCGCGCTCGTCGGCGACGCGTCGGCCGCCATCGACGCGATCACGGGCGACGGGCTCGCGCTCGCCTTTAGGCAGGCCGCGGCGTTGGGCGAAGCGCTGCGCCAAGGCGATCTCTCGCCCTATGAGGCGCGGCATCGCCGGATCTGCCGCCCGCCTTTCCTCATGGCGCACCTGCTGCTCTTCATGGCTCGACACGAAGGCCTGCGCAAGCTCGCATTGCAGACCTTGGCTGGGCGCCCCGCGATTTTCAACCGCCTGCTCGCGGTCCATGTCGGCGCAAGGCATCCCGCCGCCGCCTTCCTCGACGTGGTGGCGTTGGGGGTGGGCTTGTTGACCCACGCCGCGACGTCGTGCTCGCGGAGCGCAGCGCCATGATCTGGCTCGCGACGCGCCTTGCCTTTCATAATCGCGCGCGTCTGCTTGTGACGCTCTTCGGAGTCGTGTTTTCAGCCTATCTGACGCTCACGGAGACCGCCCTCTATATCGGGATGATGGAAAACGCGACCTCGATCATCCGTCACTCCGGCGCCGACCTTTGGGTGGCGTCGAAGGGTGTTCAGAATTTCGATTTCGCCAAGCCTTTCCCGGACGAGCGGCTGAAATTGATCCAAGACCGCGCCGAGCTGTCGTGGGCGAAGCCCATCAGTCTGAGCTGGGGCTTCCTCAAACTTCCGGACGGTGCGCAGGAACTGGTCGAAATCATCGGCTACGACCCTTCCGCTCCGGTGGGAGGGCCGTGGGAAATGGCGAGCGGCGCGCCCGGCGACGTGGGCGGCGGCGACAAGATGATCGTCGACGAAAGCGCCGCGCAACGCTTGGGGGAGCTTCGTCTCGGCAGCCTGTGGGAGCTCAACGATCGCTCCATCAAGCTCGTCGGCCTCTCGCGTTCGGCCAAGACTTTCACCACCGCGCCGATCGTCTTCACAACCTATGAGCTGGCGCAGGACATGACGCCGGACGTTTCCCGCCAAGCGGCGGCCGCTTACATCGCAATAAAGCTGCGCAATCCCACCGACGCCGAACGCGTCACCGCGACCTTGCGCCGCGATTTGCCCGACAACGAGATTCTTACGACCAGCGCCTTCGTCGAGCGGACCGTTCTTTATTGGACGGTGCAGACCGGGATGGGTGCGGCCCTGTGCCTAACGGCCGTGCTCGGCCTCGTCGTCGGCGCGGGGATCATCGGCCAGACAGTATTCGCCAATACGATGGAGCATCTCGGCGAATTCGCAACGTTGAAAGCGATGGGAGCGACCGCGCGCGATCTCAATACGATCATTCTCGCGCAAGCCGCCATCGACGCCAGCGTCGGCTTCTGGATCGCCACGCCGCTCGCGCTGCTGAGCAAGGCTCCGTTGGAGAAGACGGGGGTCACGCTGGCGGTCGATCTCAAGCTGATCGCCGCTCTGTTCTGCGTCACGCTCGCCATCGCGTTGGCTGCGGCCTATTTCTCGATCCGACGCGTGCAAAACTTGGATCCAGCGACGGTGTTCAGGAGTTAGCATGAGGCCCATGCTCGAAGCGCGCGCTCTCTCCAAACATTACCAGCAAGGATCGATCGCCGTCGCCGCCGTCGACTCGGTGTCCTTCTCGGTCCTGCCCGGCGAGATCGCGTTGATCATCGGTCCTTCCGGCTCGGGAAAATCGACCCTGCTGTCGATGCTCGGCTGCATTCTCCGGCCGACCTCCGGCGCGATCCTCCTTGCAGGACGCGACGTCGGACGATTGTCCGATCGGGAACTGCCGCGCATCCGCGGCAGATGTTTTGGCTTCGTCTTCCAGTCCTTTCACCTCTTCCCATTCCTGACGGCGCGGGAGAACGTCGAGATGGCGCTACGCCTGCGCAAGGTTCCAGCGGCGATTCGTCGGGAGCGCGCGATCGGTTTATTGACGCACTGCGGTCTCGAAGACCGAATGGACTTTTATCCGGCAAGTCTGAGCGGCGGCGAAAAGCAACGCGTTGCGATCGCCCGCGCGCTCGTTGGCGACCCCTTCATCCTGCTCGCCGACGAGCCGACGGCAAGCCTCGACTCCGCGAACGGCGAGATCGTCTTCGAGATGTTGCGACGCTTCGCAAGGGAACAGGGAAAGGCCGTCGTCATGGCGAGTCACGATCCAAAGGCTCGACGCTTTGCCGATCGCGTCTATAGCCTGACGGACGGCCGCATCGAGGTCGCGACGGATTGAAGGCATAATCCGCCCGCGCGCGAATGTCGGGAGCCATCTTGGCGTGAGAATATCGAAATTTGCGCCAAAAAAGCCATCGAATGTGAGAATATCGACCCAAAATATTCTCACATTCGATGGCTTTTTCTCATCGCTTGAGCTTCGAGCCGGGCCGTGTCGCGCAAGCGTTCGAAAGCCATTTTCGCTACGTCGGGGCGTCTGGCCGTCTTCGAGAGCGTCGTCTTCGCCGCCCATCGCCGTTCGCCGAATCTACAGAAAGGTTGGAGCATCAAATTCTCAAATTATACCAACGGCGGGAATTTATGACTCGGGGGATTCCCGAATCGCTAAAAGTCTGAATCAATGTCCTCCTTCAATCTTTCAGGGAGGCGTCGATGACAGCGATTGCGATCACCCGAATCGATATGACGGCTGTCGCGCTTCGCGCGGCGGCGGGTCGCGAGAAGGACGGTTGCGCGGCGCGACGGATGTTGGCGTTGGCCCTGGTGCTTGATGGAGTAGACCGCGCCAGCGCGGCGACGAGTTGCGGCATGGATCGCCAAATCTTGCGCGACTGGGTGCTTCGCTACAATGAACAGGGGCTCGCTGGCCTGCGCAATCGCAAAGCCAGCGGGCGTCCGCCGAGGCTGACGCCAGAACAACAGGCG
>Ga0182030_10022011_pt1 | contig 11895 bp, 13 predicted proteins | sample 812S3MmetaG_FD_121299 | JGI IMG/M metagenome (GOLD analysis project Ga0182030, IMG submission 121299) | Permafrost microbial communities from Stordalen Mire, Sweden - 812S3M metaG (Illumina Assembly) | ecosystem: Environmental > Terrestrial > Soil > Wetlands > Permafrost | place: Sweden... | reverse complement strand
TTGACGCCCATGACGTTGACGTTCGGCGCGCCGGCGCGGGCGCATTCGGCCTCGAAAATCCAGCGCTGCGCCGAGGTCCAGTCGGGTCCGCCATGTTCCACCGGCCATCCCGGCGCGCCCCAGCCTTTTTTATGCAGCGATTTCTGCCAGGTGATGCCGATCTCCGGGTCGGAGAACACCGAAGGCGTCAACGACTGCGCGTGCTTCATCTCCGCCGACAGGTTTGCGGCGATGAAATCGCGGACTTCTTGCTCGAAGGCGCGCTCTTCGGCACTGAAAGTAAGGTCCATGTTGCGCTCCGCTCAGGTTTGAACCGGTCGCCCGCCCAATGCGGCGTGACGGCGATAATGATGGGCGCTGCCGCCGAACAGGGTATCGAAGGCGAGCAGCCGCTTGAAGTAGGAGCCGATATCGAGTTCCTCGGTGACGCCCATGGCGCCGTGAAGCTGCACCGATTGCTCGGCGACGAAACGCGCGCATTTGCCGATCTTGGCCTTGGCGCCGGACGCGGCGCGGCCGCGCGCGACGGGATCGGCGTCGGCCATCAGCGCGGCGCGCAGCGCCATCGAACGCGCCTCGTCGCATTGCATCGCCATGTCGGCGAGGCGATGACGGATCACCTGGTTGGCGGCCAGCGGCCGGCCGAATTGCTTGCGGATCTTGGTATAGTCGAGCGTCATGTCGAGCATGATCTGCATGATGCCGACGGCTTCGGCGCCGAGCGCGGCCAGCGCGCGGTCGACCACGCATTCGATTTTCGCCAGCGCGTCGGCGCCGTCGCCGAGCAGCGCGTCGGCGGCAAGTTGCACGCCGGCCAGATCGAGGTTGCAGGCGCGGCCGCCGCCGAGCCGCGGGTAATCCCGCAAGCCGAGACCGGCGGCGCCTGACGGCACCAGAAACAGGCAAAGCTTGCCCGGTGTGCCATCGTCGTTGGCGAGGCGGGCCGAAACAATGATCAGGCCCGCGGCATTGCCGTCGAGCACCGCGGTCTTGTGGCCGTCGAGGCGCCAGCCGTCGGGCGTTCGCCGCGCCGTGGCGTCGACTTTGCCGAGATCGAAGCGCGCGGCGCGCTCCGAATGCGCGAACGCAAGACACAACGAACCGTCGCCGACCTTGGGAAGAAGGGCCTGCTTTTGCGCATCGCTGCCGCATTCCGATATCAATGCGGCGCCGATCACGATGGTCGAAAGATAGGGCTCGGTGACGAGCCCGCGCCCGAACGCTTCCATCAGGATGCCGGTCTCGATCGCGCCGCCGCCAAGCCCGCCATAGGCTTCATCGATCGGCAGCGCCAGCCAGCCGAGATCGGCGAATTTTTTCCAGATGTCAGCACTGAAGCCGAGCGGCTCGGCTGCCACGCCGCGGCGGTGTTCGGCGTCATAGGTCTCGGCAACGAAGCGGTCGACGCTTTCGCGCAGCAGGCGCTGCTCGTCGCTCAGGGCAAGGTCCATTTCAATTACTTCGCTGCGGCTGACTTTTTGACGGAGGGATGAAGACCCGCGGGATCGACGATCATTCCGAATTCATGCAGGTTATGCGCGTGACACAGCTGATGCAGCCCGAACGCCTGATCGATCGCGGCAGGCTGGCCCATGACATCGACCGACCGGTTGACGGCTTCCTTGGTCATCTTCAGCGCGAAGGAGGGTTTTGCGGCGATTTTCTGCGCCAGCGTCATCACGAAGGAGGAGAGTTCGCCTCTCGGGACGACGTGATTGACCATGCCGAGCCGATGCGCCTCCTCGGCGCTCCAGACATCGGCGGTGAACAGGAATTCCTTGGCCTTGCGCGGGCCGAGTTCCCAGGGATGAACGAACCATTCATGGCCGCAGACGCCCATGGTGACCGTGGGATCGCAGAATTCGGCATCGCTGCTGGCGACGATCAGATCGCAGGCCCAGGCCAGCATCAATCCGCCGGCGATGCATTTGCCGTGAATTTCGGCGATGGTCGGCTTGGCGAGATTGCGCCAGCGGCGGGTGATCTGCAGATAGATCTCCTGTTCGCGCGCAAAGCGGCCATGGGCGTTGGCTTCCGCGAAGCCGCCCCAGTTTCCGATCGGTGGAAAATCGACACCCGCCGTATCCTTGCCGGCGGGCCGCAGATCGTGCCCGGCGGAGAAATGCGGACCATTGCCGGCGAGGATGATGACCTTGATCGCGTCATCCTGCACCGCATGATCGAACGCGGCGTTGAGGTCGTAGGTCATCTGCAGGTTTTGCGCGTTTCGCGCCTCGGGCCGGTTCATCACGATCCGCGCCACGCGCGGCTCCGGCCGTTCGACGATGATGGTTTCAAATGCGGTCATTGGTCCTCGCATGATCGGGGTGGCCATGTTGACTATTTCAGCAAAAGATAGGCAAGACCCTGCGCGGCAAAATACCCGCCGAAGCGGCCTTTCGCCTGCTTACCCGGCGGGGTCGTTCTGATACCTTGCGGGCACTTTGCGGATACTTGGCGAAAAATCTACTTGGCGAAAAACCTACTTGGCGAAAAATCGTAACGGGAGATTTCGATGCGCAGACTATGGACCGTGCTGGCAGCGCTGGCGACCCTGAGCCTCACCAATTGCGGCTACAACACGATCCAGACCAACGACGAGCAGGTCAAGTCCGCCTGGTCCGAGGTCTTGAACCAGTACCAGCGCCGCGCCGATCTGGTGCCCAACCTCGTCAATTCGGTAAAGGGTTTCGCGCAGCAGGAAAAGGACGTGCTGCTCGGCGTGACCAATGCCCGCGCCAAGGTCGGCAGCATCCAGGCGACACCGGAACTCGTCAACGATCCCGGCGCGTTCGCGGAATTCCAGGCCGCGCAGGGCGAACTCACCAGCGCGCTGTCAAAGCTGCTGGTGGTGACCGAGAACTACCCGCAGCTCAAATCCGACGCGCTGTTTCACGACCTGATGTCGCAGCTGGAAGGTACCGAGAACCGCATCACGGTGGCGCGCAATCGCTATATCAAGACGGTGCAGGACTACAATGTGACGATCCGTTCGTTCCCGACAAACCTGACGGCGATGCTGTTCGGATATAAGGAGAAGGCGAACTTCTCGGTCGAAAACGAAAAGGAAATCTCCACCGCACCGAAGGTGGATTTCACCCCGGCGCCGGCCAAGTAGTCCGGCATTGACCGCAATGAACGCTGCAAGAGCCTCCATTCTTGCGCTGCTGCTGTGCTGGGCTTTTGCCGCCTTCGCCGATGTCGCGGTGCCGCCGCTCACCGGCCGGGTGGTCGATCAGACCGGGACGCTCAGCGCGGCCGATGTCGCCGCGCTGACGCAAACTCTCAAGGGCCTCGAGCTCAGGAAGGGCAGCCAGATCGCGGTGCTGATCGTGCCGACGACGGCGCCCGAAACCATCGAGCAATATTCGATCCGGGTCGCGGAAGCCTGGAAGATCGGGCGCAAGAAGATCGATGACGGCGCGCTTCTGGTCGTCGCCAAGGACGATCGCAAGCTTCGCATCGAAGTCGGCTATGGTCTCGAAGGCGCGCTGACCGACGTCACCTCCAAACGCATCATCGACGAGATCATCACCCCGAAATTCAGGAGCGGGGATTTCGCCGGCGGGATTTCGGCGGGCGTGGACCGGATCATCGGGGTTGTCGACGGCGAGCCATTGCCGGCGCCGGCGCCACGGCCGCAGCGGCAGAGTGAGGGTCCAAGTTCGGCCCTTACCCAGTTTCTCGATCCGTTCAATCCGTTTACCATCATCATCGTGCTCGTCCTCGGCGGGGTGTTTCGTCACGTGCTCGGACGGCTGTTCGGCTCGATTGCGACCGGCGGCCTGATCGGGCTCGTGACGTGGTTCATCTTCGGTTCGCTGATCCTTTCCGGGATCGCCGGCATCATCGCCTCGGTCTTCACGATGTTCAGCGACAGCATCACCGCGCCAACCCCGCGCGGAAGAGGCGGATGGTCCGGCGGCTCCAGTGGGTCATCCTGGGGCGGCTCCTCCGGCGGCAGCAGTTCGAGCGACAGCGGCGGGTTCAGCGGCGGCGGCGGCAGTTTTGGCGGCGGCGGCGCGTCGGGAAGCTGGTAGATCTGGAGCTGGCAGAAATGGGCATCAAGCGCATCGGCAGGCATCTTATTGAGCATCGCTGGCGGGTGCGGCGCATCTTCACGCCCGCCGTGCTGGCTGCGATCGAGCGGGCGATCAAGGCGGGCGAGGCCACGCATTCCGGACAAGTCCGGTTCGTGGTGGAAGGCGCCCTGGACGGCGCGCCGCTGTTCCGCGATCAATCCGCGCATAACCGCGCGCTGGATATTTTTTCGCAAATGCGGATTTGGGACACCGCCCACAACAACGGCGTGCTGATCTATCTGCTGTTCGCCGACCGCAATGTCGAGATCGTCGCCGATCGCGGCATCGATGCGAAAGTCGGGTCCGCCGGCTGGAAGAAAATCTGTGCCGGCATGGAAGCCGAATTCAAGCGCTCGAATTTCGAAGGCGGCGTGATCGGAGGGATCACGGCGGTCTCCCGGCAACTGGCGAGGTATTTTCCAGCGCGGGGGGCAGGGCCGAACGAACTGCCGGATGCGCCGGTGGTGATTTGATGTAAACGCCGGCGTCATCCCCGCGTAAGTGCAATTGCACTCATCGCTGGAGGTGCGAGCCGTCTTCGGCGAGCCTCGAAGGATGGCCACATTCCCTGCAGCCATCCTTCGAGACGCGCGCAAGAGCGCGCTCCTCAGGATGACGCATCGAATACGCTCTCGCCTACGCTCCCACCGACGGCCGCTGACCGACGCGGGCAAACCAGGCCGCGATATGGGTGTTGGCGGGGTCCAGCGGCTGGCCAACCTGGCCGCCGAAGTCGATCCAGCAATACAGCAGCATGTCCGCCAGCGTGAAGCGCGTTCCGCACAGGAATTCCTTGTCCGCCATCTGCCCGTCGAGCCATTGCAGGCGGTTCGCCGCGATCATCTTGAGGCCGGGCGAAGCTTCCGGCGCGCAGGGGATCCGCTTCTGGAAGAATTTCAGGGCTTCGCCGAAGCGATATCCGTTGGCCAGCGGCTCGCAGATGTTGAGATCGACGCGGCGGGTCCACATCCGGCACTCGGCCCGCTGTTCCGGCGTCGCTCCGATCATCGGCGGATTTGGGTTTTTCTCCTCGAGATATTCACAGATCGCGGTGATCTCCGACAGATAGCTGCCGTCGTCGAGCTCAAGCGCCGGCATCTGGCCATGCGGATTGCGCTTGAGATGCTCGGCCTGGCGATTTTCGCCGCCGCGCAGGTCGACGGTCTGCTTTGGGATCGAGATGTCCTTTTCCGCCATGAACATGCGGACGATGCGCGGATTCGGCCCGACCGAGTCGTAGAGTTTCATCGCTGGCTCTCTCCCTTGCTTTATCTTGGCCTTGTTCTTGAGGATTTTGAACAGACCCGAGGGCGCTTTGTCAAACCGGGGAAAGGCGCTCAGGCGTCGTCGAGCTTGTTGAGGTCGCGCACCGACTGCATGATCGGCTCGAAATTCGACCGTGCGTCGAGCGCGTCGAACAGCTGCGCGGTGTCCGACAACAGCGCGTGCGATCGCGCAATCGCGATCCGGACATCGTCCTGCGGCGTGTCGGACAAACGGCCATGTCCTGACAACAGGATCCTTGAATTGAGACCCTTCAGCCGCTCCAGCGACTGGATATAATCGCTGATGCTGCCCGATCCGAACACGCCGCCCATCACGCCGCCGGGCATCAGGGTGTCGGCGGCGAACAGCAGTCCCTGTTCCTGATCGAACAGGCTGATGCACGCCGAGGTATGGCCTGGCGTATACATCACGCTGAGGCGAAAATTGCCGAGGTCGATCAGATTGCCTTCTTCCAGCCAGATGTCGACATTGATCGGCACATCCGGCTCGTTGAACATCTTGCGCAGCATCGAGAAGTCGTCGCGCAGCATGATCTTGTTGGCGGCGAGGCGATGGGCGGCGATGATGGTGCGGCCGCCGAAATGATAGGCGGCGCCGATGTGATCGAGATGCTCGTGGCTGAGAACCACCATGTCGATCTTGTCCGGCGGACAGCCGACATGCTCAAGGCATTGCAGCAAATGCGGGAAATTGGAGGACAGCCCGACGTCGATCATGATGGTTCGCGATTTCCCGCGCACCAGATAGGCATTGGCGGCGCGGTTCTTAAAACGGATCTGGTAGACGTCCTCGGCCGCCTGAATCAGCGAGCAGACGTCGTTGTTCAGGAGAATCGGAAACGGGCTCGGCTTGCGATCGCTCATGGGGTCGCCGCCTTGAACGTGACGGCATTGGACGCCCGCAGACGTTTGCTGAGGGCGTCCATGATCATCAGCGCGAACGCCGGCTGCTGGCTGACCAGATAGACGAACCGGGCGTGATTGATCCGCATCACGCGGGTATTGGCTGCGGCGGCGATCGCGGTCGCCGAGCGGGACGAGCCGTCGATGACCGCCATCTCGCCAAAGAACTCGCCCTTGCCGAGGGTTACGATGACGGTCTTGCTGGCGCCGTTGATCTTGGCGATGTCGATCTTGCCTTCGAGCACCACGAACAGCTCGCGTCCGCTCGAGCCTTCCTCGAAAATGATGTCGCCGACATCAAATTCGTTGATGCATTTTTCGATGGCCATGGAGCCCCCCGCCTTCTGGCTGGTCCGGACGCCATGTTAGTCGGGAAATCCGGCCACGCAAACGACACATCGCGGACGTCAAACCATACCGCAGGGCAGCATCGGCCAGCCAGAACCGCCGCTGCCGCGCCGGTCGCGGGCCGAAACCGGGCCGGACCACCTCCTAAAATTTTCGTAAGCCTGCTGCCGGTAACGATTTCGCAAGCAATGAAAGTTACCAAATAGTCAACCTTTACTGGAGATTTTAACGTGAACGATCAAAAGGCCGAGCCAACCAGCGGTGAATCCGGTTCCGTCGGCGCCGGGCCGGCCGTTCCATCGGACGCGCAGGGCGAACCCGTAGCCGCTTCGATGCAGGAAATGACCGGCGTCGATGCTCCGAAGCTGGTGCCCGAGCAGGGTGGCTCCGATGAAATGCCCAAGGGGGACCAACCCAAGGCTGAGGCCGACAAGGCTGAGGCCGACAAGGCTGATGCTCCCAAGGCCGAAGCTCCCAGGATAGACGCGCCGCGCACGCCTGGCAGGATCATGATCATGTCGGCCGGCGAGCACGCCTGGGGCAACAACGACGCGCGTCCGGCGCCGGAATCCGAGCCGAACTCCGGAATGTTCGGCAAGCGCCGGCTCGCCGCACTCGCGGCGGTGGTGGCGCTGGCAGCACTGGCCGGTGCGCTCGGCGGCGCCGTGGCAACCGCGGGCCTCGGACATTTCGCCGGCAATGACACCACGAGCGCGGCCAGCCGCGAGCTCGAAGCCTCGGTCGCGCGGATCGATGCCGACATCCAGGCTTTGAAGGCCGCCGCCGAACACACTTCCAAGCTCGGCATGGCTCAGTTCAACAAGACCAGCGAGCGCCTCGACAAGGTCGAGAAGGCGCAGGCCGAACCCGCCGCCAAACTCGCCAAGCTCAGCGAGGCCGTGGAAAAGCTCCACGCCGCGCCGCCGGTTGCTTCGGCAGCCGTCGCCGCATCGCCTGCTGCCGCGAGGGACGTCACCGGCTCGATTTCGCCTCCGGCGGTCGCGCCGGCAGGAGCGCCGAAGCCCGAAGTGGCCAGGCTGCCGACGGTGGAAGGCTGGTCGCTGCGCGACGTCGCCAATGGCGGCGCCTTGATCGAAGGCCGGCAGGGGATCTTCGAAGTGTATGCCGGCGACCCGGTGCCGGGTCTCGGCCGCATCGACGCGATCAGACGCCAGGACGGCCGCTGGGTGGTCGTGACCAGCAAAGGCCTGATCGTCGCGCGCTAACAGCCGGCCGCTTCACCGCGGCGTGAAGCCGCGGGTTTAGCCGCCCACCGATTGTTGCGAGACAGCGGGTCCGCTTTTCGGCTATTTTCCCGAATGGAAGTCGCTGCCCAAAATGCGTCCTGAAAGGACGTTTTCCGGACGCGGCGTTCGTCAGGACATCGGCCGCGCGTGCGATTTCTTCTCACTCTCCTTGTGCTGTTTTGCAGTGTTGTGCCGGTTCGCCGCGCGCAAAGCGCGGCGGCGCTGGAGCGCGGTACGGCGATCACCGACCCGCTCAGCCTTCGCGAACTCGATCGCGGAAAATTTGGCTTAGGGCACGTCCTGCTGCCGATGCGATCGGCCGACGCGCCGATCACCAACAGCCAGTTGTTCGCTTTGCCGTCGATGCTTCCCATCCACAAGGCGCTCGACGAAGAGTTCGAGCGATATGTCGCGAGGCACCAGGCCGATCAGTCCGGCGAGACCATCGGCATTGGAAATTCCCATGACGTTCAGTTGTTCGATCGCGCGCTGCTTGATGCCCCCGATTCACGCTTCGTGCTGGCCGGCATCGTCAACCGGATGGACCGCGCCTACCTCGCCGAAGCCAATTGCGGTGAGATCAGGCTGATCTATCGTCTGACGCGGACCGATAGGCCCGAAGCGGCCGATGGCACGACGTCGCCGCGGCTGCCGATGACGCTCAACATCGTGCTGAGAGCCAGGGCCGATCACGCGATCGACGGCAACGGCTCCCCGATCACCTGCGCCGAGATCGCGCGCCGCTGGCTGGCGACGGCCAATTCTCCGCTTGCCGGCGCCAGGCTTGCGGAACAATTGCTGGCGAAGGATGGCCCGTTGGATCTGATCGAACCCGGAAACATCGACCTCATCGAAACCAATCTCCAAATCGCGCACATGCCGAAATCGGCGACCCGCGATTTCCGCACCGACTATCTCCTGAAGGTGTTTCGCTACAACGCACAAAAGCAGGTGTTCGAGCAGGCGCCGCTCGAGAACCAGATCGATCGCGAGCGGATCGTCGCGGATGAGAATCTCAAGCGCGACTTTCGGGCCTGGTTGCTCGATCCGCAACATATCGGCGAACTGGATCGCGGCACGATTTTGATCCCGGAGAAATTTCTCGCCACCGCCGCGATTGCCGCAACCCCGGCCGGATTTGCGGCCTCAAACCTGCAACCGGCTTTCGGCCTGGTGCAGGGCGATGGCGCCGCCGCTGACGCGGTATTCAGGGAAAGCGACGTCGTCACGGCGTTGAAGAAAGCCGCGGGGCGCGGCGAAAGCCTGCAAAACATCCGTTCAGTCGCAGGCTTCGAGCGCCGGCTCAATGACGTGACCTGTGCGGGATGCCATCAAACCCGCGGCATCGGCGGCTTTCATTTCCCCGGCGTCGACTGGATGGCGGCCCATCCCTCCAATTCGACGGTCGTGCCGGCCTCGCCGCAGTTCTTCGGCGACCAGATCAGGCGCCGCGATATTCTCGCATCATTACGCGACGGCCGGCGTCCGGATTACTCCCGCGGATTTTCCAGCCGCCCGCAATTGCGCGGCAGCACCGAACTCGCGGGAACCGAATATGACGACGGCTGGGGCGCGCATTGCTATCGGCAGAAGCCCGATGCCGCCGACAATGACCAGAGTTTCCGCACCTGGACCTGCGCCGAGGGGCTGGCGTGCCAGGTCGTCGGCACTGCCTCGCGAATGGGGATGTGTTTCGTCAAGAACCGCTAGTCGCGATCCCGCTCTAGCTTCCGCAATCGGCGGCGAAAGCGCGCAGCAGAGCGTCGAATTCGTCCGGGCGCTCCCATTGCGGGGCGTGACCCGCCTCGGCGACGACCTGCGCGGCGCCGCGCCAGAGCGTGGGAAGTTTCAGCGAACCGAAATACGCGCCGTTGACAAGTTGCTCCCGCGCGCCGTGCAGGACCGCAAGCGGCACCTTCAGTGCGGCGGCAACCTCGACTTCATCGCGGGTCAGGGCCGGATTGATGCTCGCACCCACTTGCGCACGCGCGACCCCGTCGGTTCGCAGCACGTCCTCGATGAAAAATGGGGGGACGTCGGCAAATCCCGGCGCGAAGAACGCGGCGACGTAAGCCTCGGCCATCTCGGGGGTGATTTCCGGTATGAAACCGGCCTGCATGGCAGGATTGGGCAGGAAAGCCTTGTCCATCGCCGGCGGAAATCCGATCGGAGGTGTACCGAAGATCACCAGGCCGCGCGCCCGGGCAAGGTCGGGTGCCGCCTCAAGCAGAACATGACCCCCAAGGCTCCAGCCGACCAGGATCGAATCCTCAATCCCGCGAGCGGTCAGCAAGGCAATGAGCGAGCGCGCATGGCCGGACAACAGATAAGCGGCGGGATCGCTGGCGTCAGCCGAACGGCCATGTCCCATCAGGTCGATCGCGATGAGACGGTGCGAAGCGCCCAGCGGCCCCTCCAGCTGGCGCGAAAAGGCGCGCGCCGAGCAGGAATTGCCGTGGATCAGAACAATGGGTCGCCCCACCCCTTCCGATTCGTGAACGGCGATCTCGCCGAATGGCCCAGCGAACATCGTCGTTTTCGTCATGCCAATCTCCTTTGCAGACCTTTAGTCAACTTAACGGCACGGCATGCGCCATGACAACCCTCACGCCGTAAAACATTCTCCGGGTCTCCGACACGGCGCTGCGGATCGGATGATATTTCTTGAGGCGGATTTGCGTCCGTCGACGAAAGCCGGAATGTAGGCTAGCTTCCGAGCGCTGGAAGCGAACCGGACGAGGTTGACGGGCACGAGGAGGGCAGCCGGTGAACGACACGGACAACGAGACCAAGATGCGCAACCGCGAGATCGCCCAGAACGAGAGCGTACGGCAAACCGCCGGCGACATCCGCGTCAGCGGATGGGCAATCGCCGCCGCGGTGGTCATCGCCCTCGCCGCGATCGGCTGGGTATTGCTGCATAACAATTAGAGCGCAGACTTCGATAACGCGTGGCGACATCGATCGGCGCAGATCCGTCACGCATAATGCGAAAGACGCTTGCCCGGCAATAGATCGTACGGGGACCGCCAGCCAGGCAAACTTGCGACGCGGCGGAGCCACGCGTTCACGGCCGGATGACTCGCCGCAAGATCGTAGCCGGTTTCATCGTTCGGATAGGATAGATAGGCGATCATTGAGAAGTCGGCCACTGTCGGCCGATCGCCGATGGCGAACGCGGATTGCTGCAGGTGGCGCTCCAGTATCGACAGGAAGTCGTCGATGCGCCTGCGGAAATAAGTCAGCACATGCGGGTCCGGCGACGGTGTGAATGTCCGTTGGTACCGGTAGGTCGCCATATAGCCGGTTAGCTTGTGATTGTCCCAGAACAGCCAACGCAGCACTTCGAATTGCTCGCTCGGGTTCTCGCCGGCAAATCGGCCGTATTGTTCGGCGAGCTTGAGCAGGATCGGCGCGGTCTGGGTGAGACTCGCACCATTCTGTTCCAGAACCGGGATTTCACCCATTTCGTTGACCGTCCGCCGCCACTCCGGCGTTCGCGTGACGCCGCCGCCGAAGTCGGTCCAGACCGGCTCAAAGGTCTGGCCGCAGAGCGTCAGCATCAACGCGAGCTTGTAGCTGTTTCCCGATTCCGGGAAATAGTGCAGCCGGTAGGTCGTCATCGCTGCTTTCCTTCTCCTGCTCTGGACTTGGGTAGAGGTGTGGCTTACGACCGAATCTCATGTGTGCTTTCGAATCCGGGCCACACAAATACGTTTGATCCGAAAAAAAGAACATATGTTCTGTTTACATAAACTGCCGCAGCGACGATTGTCAAGATGACCGCCAGAACTGAACGCAAGACGACCGAACGCGAACGCCCTCTCATGGAAGCGACCCTGCGCATCATCGGCCGCGCCGGGCTCGACGGCGTGACCCACCGGGCCGTCGCGGCCGAGGCGGGAATGTCGGTCGGAGCGGTCACGCATCACTTCGCAACCCGCGACGTCCTGGTGGATGCAGCACTTCGTTTCGCCTTGACCCGCGAGGTCAACCGCCTGCGCGCGCTCGCCTTGAGTTTGCAAAGCA
>Ga0182030_10022010_pt1 | contig 11895 bp, 11 predicted proteins | sample 812S3MmetaG_FD_121299 | JGI IMG/M metagenome (GOLD analysis project Ga0182030, IMG submission 121299) | Permafrost microbial communities from Stordalen Mire, Sweden - 812S3M metaG (Illumina Assembly) | ecosystem: Environmental > Terrestrial > Soil > Wetlands > Permafrost | place: Sweden... | reverse complement strand
GATACCAAACCATGTACGGGCTCTAGCCCCTTCCCCTCATTCGCAATTGACAGCGCAACCGTAACCCAAGCAAACTGCACCCAGGGGCGGCTCTAAGGCCTGCGTCGCCCCGGTCAGCACGGCTGCCCCGTCAGATCATTGGCGCAGATCGTTGTGGCATTCTGTCGCGGCCAGAAAGAGCATAACCATGAGCGATTCCAATCCACAGAGCTTTAAAAGCCACGCCCGCTTTGACCCACCCTACCACTTCGTCACCGCAGCCGTTCTCGCCGTCAACCTGTTCATCGTTCTCTGCTTCACCTGGAAGTACCATAATCTCTGGACTTTCTGGCTGTGCATTCTTTCCATCGCCGTTTGGATCCCGCTGATCAAGCTGCGCAGTTACCCGCTCAAGGTGCAGGATCGCGTCATCCGCCTGGAAGAGCGCATGCGCCTGCAGGCCCTGGCCCCGGCCGAGTGGCATGCCCAGATTTATCGCCTCACCGAGGAGCAGCTCATCGGACTGCGTTTTGCGTCGGATGAAGAAGTCGTAGAGCTGGCCAAACAGGCCCTCGAGCACAACCTCACCGGCAAGCAGATCAAGGAGCGCATCAAGACCTGGCGCCCCGACTATTACCGCGTGTAATCAGCTTCCAGACCGGCTGTCGTGCGGGTGTCCTCGCCCGCATCGCCCAGAACACCTCCATCAACAGCAGAATTCAGGTGCCCCATCCATTCGCGTTTTTGGCGACTGGGTGGGAAAGCGCGAATCCCCTTGGCGCGCAAGCGCCGTCTGCCCCACCGCAGGTGGTCGGAACGACCCCCACCCAATCTGCGTACTCCTCTCCGGCGGGCAACTTTGAGGCCCGAATCGCGTCTTAAGCAACAGGCGCGGCGCGAACCTTATCAAGCCGCCCCAGCCGGAGGATGACTCACCGTGACTCCCCAGGAAGAACAGCTTTTGAACTCGCTCGTCGAGCGCGTAAACCAGACACAGCTCCAGGAAAAGGACCCCGACGCCGAGGCGCTCTTGAACCGCGGCCTCAGCGCCAATCAGGACGCGCTCTACATCATGGCGCAGACCGTCCTGGTGCAGAACATCGCCCTCGAGCAGGCCAGGGCCCAGCTCGCGCAGGCGCAGCAGCAGATCGCCCAACTGCAGCAGCAAGTGCAGCATCCGGCCCGTGCCACCAGCTTCCTCGGCAACCTGCTCGGCCATCATGACGCACCACCGCCGCAGCCCACCTATCTCCCGCCGCAACAGCAGGGCTACGCGCCTCCGCCGCCCCCGCCGCCGGGTTACGACCCGCAGTACGCGCAGCCCCAATACGGCCCCCCACATTACATCCCCGGCGGCCAGCCCAGCTTCATGCGCGGAGCCATGCAGACAGCAGCCGGCGTCGCAGCCGGCGCCCTCGCATTTGAGGGCGTCGAGGCAGTCCTGCACGGCCTCGGCGGCCTCGGCCATCCCGGCATGGGATATGGCGGCATGGGCATGGGCGGCTTCGGTATGGGCACGGGAATGATGGGCACCGGCATGATGGGCGGTGGCCTCATGGGCGGTGGTATGGAGCGCCCCATCGAAGAAAACGTCGTCAACAACTACTACGACCAACCCGGCGTCGGCGAGCACCGCGAAACCAGCAGCTTCGACCAGAACAGCCTTGGCCAGGATGGAGAAGCGAAGCACTTCCACGAGAGCTCAGACCCGTCCGCCGGCAACCAAGGTTCCGATGCGCAGTTCCTCAACCAGTCTGACCAGGGCGGCGCGCAGTTGACCGACGCCAGCTACAACAACCCAGGCGACGCCGGCAGCGGCGACGACCTTGCAGATAGTGATCAGGGCGCGCTGGACAGCAGCGATGACAACTCCATCTACGATGACGGCGGCATGAGCAGCGGCGATAACGGGAGCAGCGATGACAGCGGCAGCTATGACGATGGAGGCGGAGGAAGCTTTTAATCGCACGCTCGCAACCGCGATGCCGGGCCGCCGAGGAAGTTAGTCCACAACCTGCAGTCCGGCGCGCGGCCTTGGCTCCAACCGGGCCACGGCACGCGGAGGACGCGGCGACTCCTGCTCATGCTTGTCATGGGAAAGGTGTTTGGCGTCGTACATGCGCAGGTCTGCCGCAATGCACAGAGCTTCCATCTCCCGCGCGTCTTCTGGAAACACCGCGATGCCCACGCTGGCGCCGATGAGCACGGAGTGCTCGCCCAGTTGCAGCGGCTCACTGAGCAACTGCATCAGCGACTTACCCACATGGGCAGCTTCGGCGCGGCTGGTCGGCTCTTCAAGAATCACGGAGAACTCATCGCCGCCGGTCCGCGCCACCGTGTCAGAACGGCGCACGCGCGAGGAGAACAGCACCGCAACCTTCTGCAGCACCATGTCGCCCACGTGGTGGCCGAGCGTGTCATTGACCTCCTTGAAACTATCTAGGTCGATCACCAGCAGCGCGGTCTGAGCCTCAAAGCGGCGTGCGCGTTCCAGTGCGCTGGCCAGCCTGTCCTGGTAGAGTCGGCGGTTTGGCAGGCCGGTCAGATGGTCGTGCAGAGCCAGGTGCTTGTTGTGCTCAATCTGGTCTTCCAGCAGCAGCAGAATCATTCCCACCGCAGCCACGTACTTGGGCAGGTTCCAGACCTCGCCCTCCACATGCACCGACGAAAACATAAACTGGAGGAACGGAGCAACCAGAAAGACGCAAGCCCAGGCCGCAAAACCGGCAATGGTGATGAAAGCTCCAGCAGTGCCTCGCCGGTAGGCCAGCCAGAAGTGGATGCAGCAGCCCAGGTAGACCGTGAACAAAACAGCATTGACGGCCAGTTCAGTGCCGTTCCCCGGCCGCTGCTGGAAGACAATCAGAAAAATCGACAGGGAGCAGTAGATGCCAATGACCGTCCAGCGCAGGCCCCCGGCAAACTTCTTCGCCGTCGACAGCGCCACGGACAGCGGCAATAACCCAAACAGCGCCGCACCAACGTTCAGCGCCCATGCCGGAACGGGCCCCACCGCAAGCAGGCCAATGTAAAACGTGTTGGCCGCGAGCAACGCGAACAGCATCGACCGGCTGGAAGGCTCCTGGCGATACGGCACCGACGCCCACATGAACAGCAGCCCAGCACAGGTCAGCGCGCCGATCAGCACTATATTGTCGAGAATTCCCCAGGCGCCGGGAGCGGTCTGGAACAACGACGCCGCGAAGTGGAGCGCAATCATCAGCCAGCCAGTGAGCCAGATTTTGGAGACATGGGTCTGGTTTCGCCGGGCTACGGATGCAAAAGCCCCTGCCAAAAGGCAGACGGCTCCCACGTCCGGAAGCGCACTCCAATTCACCACGGTCACCTCGGCAACAAAAGCGGGTCAGCTAATAGAATCGAGCATCTTCGAGCGTTTTCCATAACTCTTTCGTTGCAACGGTTGAACTTCCGGGTAAACTTGCGTAACCTGTCGCCCGTTATGGAAACGGTAATCGATTGGATTACCGTTGATCGGTTTTGTCGAAATCCTATCACTCTCTCGGCTAGACTCAAAACGATGGCAGCCAGCTTGTACATTGTCGTAGAAGGCGAAGACCCCGGCTATGACATTTTTGTCAATGGGCAAGCGATTGCGCGCAACGAAGACGCCCTGGAGCGGCTGGCCGAGCGGCTGCACCTCACTCCGCTGCTTGAGTTCTTCTCCGCCGATGAAAACTCCATGGCCCTGCTGCTGGAGCAAGGCGTAGCCAGCCCGGACTGGGCCCGCCACCTGCCGCAACCCCAATGGTATGACGCGCCGGATGGCCTTCGCACGGTCACCGGGCTGATCGACTTTCTCACTGGCAGTCCCGCCGCCCTGGGCTCGGAGACGCAGCCTGTCCTGCTCGAGCTCAAAGAGTTCGAGCGCGTCCTGCGCAAAACGGCCGATTACGCGCTGCACTGGCACATCGCCGTAAGCTGGCGCTAATAGGAACCCCGCTGCGGCGCAAGCCGCGACTGGTGTTCTGAGCCTGAAATGCGCAAAACAAAATTCGCTGTCATTCTGAGCGAACGGGGCCCCGAACGTCGTTCAGTTCGGGGGTGGTGAGTCGAAGAATCTGCGGTTGCACTTCGATGGACCAAACTAGTGTGGTTTCGCCTGCCCCGCCGCAGGGGGCGGGTATACTCAAGCTCGCGCATGATTCGCATCCTTGGCACAGTCTTTGCCGGCCTTCTCGGCCTAGCCTTCGGCAGCTTCCTCAACGTGTGCCTGAGCCGCTGGCCACAGGGCGAGAGCGTCGTCCAGCCCCGCTCCCACTGCCGCGATTGCGACCACGTCCTCGCCTGGTGGGAAAACATCCCGCTGCTGAGTTGGCTGGCCCTGCGCGGCTGTTGCCGACGCTGCAAAGCGGCAATCAGCTGGCGCTATCCCCTGGTTGAGCTGGCAATTGGAGTGCTGTGGGCTTGGATTGCTTCGCGGTCGTATCCAGATGTGCCCGGCGACTTTGTACCGATCCCACTTCTCGTTTACGAAATCGGAACAAGGATTTTGCAGATGTTCCTGATTTGGGTGCTGATGGCAATGGCTGCCCTTGACGCGGAACACCTGTGGCTGCCGAATTTTCTGACCATCCCCGGTGCACTCGTCGGCCTCACTTTCGCCGCTCTCGACCCTTTCATTCTCTCCAAGCTCGATTCGCTCACCGGGCTCCCATTGACGGAAGGAATGGGGAGGATGCAACTCGGCCTCTGGACGCCGGGATTATTGCGGCTTCTGGCCATCCTCACCGCAGCCGGCCTAATCCTGCTCATCCGCTGGCTCTACAAACTCATCCGCCACCGCGAAGGAATGGGCCTCGGAGACGCCAAGCTCATGGCCCTGCTGGCCGCCTGGCTGGGCCTGCCGGGCGCGCTTCTGGCCTTTGTCATCGGGTCGCTGATTGGGACCGCCGTAGCCTTGATTGTGCTCGCCGCGCCAAAGGAAGCACGCCACGGTCAATCCTGGGCCACCGTCAAGCTGCCCTTCGGCACCTTCCTCTGCATCGGCGGCATCGTCAGCGCTTTATGGGGCCGGCCAATCCTCGCTGCCTACTTACACTGGTCCGGCCTTTGAGCCGTTCGGTTTGCGTACTATTTCGCTTCCGCGGTGCACAATGATCTTTTGAAGGCATCGCCGGACAAATCGTTCCGGCTATCGCCTTCCACACGCTCTTGGACGGCACCGAAAAGCGTTGGTACCCTACCCCTCCCCGGATTTCTCTGTAAGGATAAGAAAACAATGCCTTTAGTAGTTAAATGTGAGAAAATCAGTCCCCAACTAAAGGGGTTACGCTCACTTGCAATTTCACCAATCTCCGAAACAAAGGACTTACGTCGGCCACGGATCACTATTTGGCAGGCAAAGCAGGCGTTTCCGCCTTCGCATTCGCGATCTCCGGCTGCTTCAGCAGCTTGATCGACTCTTTCCCGTGCCTGCTATCGGGGTCGTACTCAGCCACCTTCCGGTAGTAGCCGCGCGCCTCGGCCAGCTTTCCCAGGTTGCGGGCGCTCTCCGCCAGCCCCCAATACACGTCCGGATCGTCAGGCGAAAGCACCATTGCTGACTGGAAGCGCGACAGTGCCCCCTTCCAGTTCTTCGTCTCCAGTTGGTAGTTCCCTACCTCAATGTCCTCAGCAGCGGTTTCTTTGTGTTCCGGCCCCGGCACGTCCATCTTGCGATGTTTGCCATGGGTCTGGCTGCTGTCGTCGTCCGTGTCGCCCAGAATCTTGTCCATCCCTGAATTGCTGTCGCTGGAGGTGACTTCTGTCGCGCCTTCTGATTCCGAGCTACGCGCGTCGTCCGGGCTGCGCACCGGATCGTTGTCCGCGGCGGGCAGCGGCGCGCTGCTTGCGTTCGCATCTCCGTAAGTGTCATCGGTCAACGGCGGCGCATCCTTTGACGGCATGACGGGAACGTTGTTGGTGTCCTCGGGAAACGCATTGGCATCGGCTTGCTTGGGCTGCGTAGCCGGAGGATTCTGCTGGGCCGGATTCTGCGGCGCAGGGCTAGGCTTTTCGGCGGGAGCGGTTTGTGCAGCCGCCGCAGCCAAGAAACAGGCCGTCCCCAGCCCCAGGCAGGCCGCCGCCAGCATCGATCTGTTCAAGCCCCACGGCATCAAAAATCCCTCGGCTCTTTGAGCTGCCTTTTTAGGCGCGCCCCGTTTAATGGTACGATGCGGCTCATACGGCAAAATCTCTTTCCCAAAATCCATCACAAGGAAAGCATCGCATATCCGCATGGCTCTGATCATCCGCTCTTCGTCCATCCACGCCGCCGGCTGCTACACCAACACCGCCATCCCGAAGAACCGCCGCGTAGCCCAGTACACCGGCCCGCGCCTGAGCAAAGAGCAGGCCGACGAGGCCTACGAAGACTCGCCCATCACCTACCTGTTTGGACTGGGAAAGGGCGATATCGTCATCGACGGCCACTGCGCCTCCATGTTCATCAACCACAGTTGCGACGGCAACTGCGAGACCAGCGAGATCGGCGGCCGCGTCTACATCAAGTCCATCCGCGCCATTGAGCCAGGCGAGGAAATCACCTACGACTACTGCCTCTACGATGGCGGCGACGATCCAGCCTTTTGCAACTGCGGCTCGAAGAGATGCCGCGGGACCATGTACTCCCCGGAAGAGGTTCGCCGCCGCAAGCGCGCCACGGAAAAGGAAGCCCTGGTGAAGACCAAAGCGGCCGACGGTGCAAAGGCAGGCAGGAAGCAAAAACGAACGAAGGCGTGAGCAGCAGTCGTCCTCAAAGCCTCAGCAGCCGCTCAGCATTCCCATGCGTAAATTTGGCCAGGTCTTCTTCACCCAGCGCCTTGGCGACGGCGTCGAGATATGCCCGCCCCTTGGTGTTCTCGCTGTAAGGATAATCAATCGAGAACATCATGCGGTCGATGCCCAGCACGTCGATGGCGCACACCAGCGGCGGCATGGTGAAATAGCCGCTCGTGGTGCAGTGGATATTCGACTGGAAGTAAGCCGCCACCGGCTGCTGTAACCCGGCCGCGCGCGACAGGATCCCGCTGGAGCGAGCCAGCGCGTACGGCACCCCTTCGCCCATGTGGCCGATGATGAGCTGCAACTCAGGCAGCCGGTCAAAGAGCCCCGAGACAATCAGCCGCAGCGTGTGCAGACCGGTCTCCGCGTGCCAGCCCCACCCCGCAATCGAAAGCATAAAACCAAGGTCGCCGGGCAGTCCGGAATAGTAAGCCTCGCTCACCGGCTCCGGGGGCGGGGCTGGGTGCAGATAAATGGGAACCCCAAGGCCCGCCGCTGCTTCTAACACCGGCAGGAACCGGGCATCGTCCAGAAACAGACCGCCTGTAGTCCCGTCCACAAGCGCGCCATGAAATCCCAGTTGCGTCACGCAGCGCTGCAGCTCAGCTGCGGCGGCTTGCGGGGCCTGCAGGCCCAGCGTTGCAAACGCGCGCAGACGGTCTGGGTGTGCAGCCACGGCAGCCGCCAGTTCGTCATTCACGTCGCGCGCCAGCGAAGTGGCCGTGCCGGCATCGAGCGCATCCCAACCCATGGAGGCCAGTGACAGCACCTGGAGGTCGATCCCGGAAGCGTCCATATCGGCGATGCGGCCTGTGCCAACATCCAACAGTTTCGGATGCATCGCGGCCAGTTGCGGAGGTGTGTTTCTGCCCTGCTGGCCCGTGGCCTTGAGAAAGGATGCCGTGACAAAGTGTTCTTCGAGCGTGATGGTTCGCATGCGCCTTTAGACGACGATTCAGGCGCGCGAGTTTCCCCGCCTGAACGGCGCTCTGCTTTCCGGCCCACAGTCAGTTGCACTTAGGCCCGTCTGTGGATCGCGCAGAATCTTCGACCGGCCCGGAGCGATACAATCGGCATTGGGCCATCTCGCATTTTCAGGGGGCCTTCGAGGGGCGTTTTTACCATGGGTTACCAGGTTCTAGCCCGCAAATATCGGCCGCAGCGCTTCGCCGACGTCGCTGGGCAGGAGCACGTCACGCGCACGCTGATGAACGCGCTTCAGCAGAATCGCATCGCCCACGGCTATATCTTTTCCGGCCATCGCGGAATCGGCAAAACCACCATCGCTCGCATTGTTGCGCAGGCGTTGAATTGCCGCACAGAAATCGGCTCCGAGGCGCGTCCCACGCCCGAGCCCTGTGGTGTCTGCGACTCCTGCATCGAGATTCGCCAGGGCAACGCCGTAGACGTGATTGAGATCGACGCTGCCACCAATCGCGGCATCGACGAGATTCGTGAACTGCGTGAAGCAGCCCGCTATGCCCCTTCGCGCGACCGCTACAAGATCTACATCCTCGACGAAGCGCACCAGATCACGGAAGCCGCCTTCAACGCGCTGCTTAAAACGCTCGAAGAGCCGCCAGCGCACGTCATCTTCATGATGGCGACAACGGAGCCCGAGAATATTCCTCAGACGATCCGCTCGCGCTGCCAGCACTTCAGCTTTCACGCCGTAAAGTTCGACGACATTCTCACCCAGTTGCGCATGATCGCAACGCAGGAAGATGTGGAAGCCGAAGACGCCGCGCTCGCGCTGCTTGCCGAGGCCGGCGACGGCTCCATGCGCGATGCGTTGTCGATCATGGACCAGGCCATCGCCTCTGCGCCGCTTGAAAACGGCCGCGCCGTACTGAGCGGTGCGCAGATTCGCGAGCTGATGGGCTCGGTACCCAACGCCGTCTTTGAGCGCCTTCTCGAAGCCGTCGCCGCAGGCCAGAGCGCCGAGCTGATGCTGCAGCTCAACCTGCTGGTCAACGCCGGCCATAGCCCCTCGTCCTTGGCGCGTCAGATGGTCCGCTACCTGCGCAACGCCCTCATGGCCAAGCTGGGCGGCGAACAGACTGAGCTGCTGCAAATCTCCGGCGACGAGCGAGCCCGCGCCGCCCGCACCGCACTCCTGTTTACCGAAGAAGAGCTGACCCGCAACCTGCAGATCGTGCTGCGAACCTTCGACGATTTGAACTATCGCCAGGAGCAGCGCTTCCATCTTGAGCTCGGCCTGCTCAAGCTGGTACACGCGCAGCGCCTGCTGCCGCTTGAGGAACTGCTCAGCGGCGCGGATCTGGGCGCAGGCGGCCTTCGGCTTCCCGCATCAAGCGCCGCTCCGCGCCCGGCAGCACTGCCGCGCCCCGCGCCGGAAGCAGCGCCCCGCTCTGCGCAGGCTTCCGTAAACACGCCGGCCTCCATCTCCCCATTTGCCGCGTCCACCGCATCCTGGAGCTCCAGTTCAGCAGTCGCGCAGCCGGCCGCTCCCAAACCGGAAGCAGTTCCCCGCACCGAGCCGCGAGCCGCCCACGCGACGCCTGCTGAAGTACCTAAAGCCGAGCCAGCCGGCGACGTCTCTGTTGCGACGACGCCCGTCATGAGTTCGACGAGTTCCACACTCTCCAGCGCACCGGCGCTCTCCGCTGCCCCTTCGCCTGCAATGCTAGGCAGCGCAACCGCCGTGCTGGAAGAAGAAGAGCCGCTGGAGATCGCTGCTGCTGCCGAGGTCGCTCTCCCGGCAAGAATCTCCGCTCCAACTGAGGGTCGCGCCTTCTCTGCGCAGCCTGCTACGGCAGCCCAGCCTGCCGGCGCGCCCAGCCTGGAAGCGGTCCGCCACGCCGTAGGATCTGCGCTTGTCAATGAAGGCCACGAATCCGCCGCGCAGTTGCTCGGAGCGGGTGAGTGGACTCTCGAAGGCACAAGCCTGCGCATTGAAGTCCCCGGCATGGGCAAGAAGATGCTTGCGCTCACCATCAACGCGGCGGCAGAAAAGATCATCCGTCATGAACTGCAGCGCCTGGGCGCTTCACCGCGCTTCATGGTCGTTCCCGGCAGCGGTCCGGCAGCCGCTGGCGCGGCTGTTTCCGCAGCGCCTCTGGCAGGCAGCATTCAGGAAGCAGCGCTGAACCATCCGCTCGTCCAGCGCGCGAAAGATATCTTCAACGCAGAGGTGCGCAGCGTCATCGATCTGCGCCCGAAGTAAACGGCATCAGATATCTGCAGGATGCAGATCGCAAGCAGCAAGCGGTAGCATGGCGCGATCCAATCACTTCCCGGGATCGATAGGGTAGCAAGCCGCGCAAACGAGGTGACCCATGATCAACCCGCTGAAGATTCCCGAAATGCTTTCGCAGGCCAACCAGATGCAGGAAGAGATTCAGCGCAAGCTGGAGGCCACCGTCGTCGAAGGCTCCAGCGGCGGCGGCGCCATCACCGCGACCATGAACGGTAAAAAGCAACTGCTCAAAATCCGCATTGAACCTGCGGCCGTAGTTGGCCTCGGCGGCCCGAACCCCGACGTCGAAATGCTGGAAGACCTGCTTGTCTCCGCGGTCAACGACGCCGGCAACAAGGCCGAAGATGCGATGAAGTCGAACGTGCAGGGAATGCTCAGCGGCCTGAAATTCCCCGGCCTCAGCTAACAAATTGTCAAGGGAACTGGCCTCAGTTCACCTGTCCACTAATCACTAACCACTAGTCACTGTCCTCCGGAGGCTCATCCCGTGTCACGCTATGCCGAGCCAATGGCGCGGCTGATTGAAGAGTTGAAGAAGCTGCCGGGGGTGGGCACCAAGAGCGCCCAGCGCTTCGCCTTTCACATCCTGCGCTCTACGGACGACGATGCCGACGCCCTTGCCGATGCCGTGCGCGGATTGAAGGCCAGCCTGCGCCTTTGCTCCATCTGCAACAACGTCACTGACGTCGACCCCTGCGCCTACTGCACCAGCCCCACGCGCAACCAGCGTCTCGTCTGCGTTGTCGAAGAGCCCACCAGCATTGCCGCTGTCGAGCGCGGCAAGGGCCAGCACGGCGGCTATCAGGGCGTCTACCATGTCCTCCACGGCACGCTCTCGCCGCTGCACGGCGTAGGCCCTGACCAGCTCCGCACCGGCACACTGCTTGCCCGTGTTGAACGCGGTGAAGTGGACGAGGTAATCCTGGCCACCAGCCCGACTCTCGAAGGCGAAGCCACCGCCCACTGGCTGGCAACTGCGTTGCGCAGACCTTCGGTCAAGATTACGCGGATTGCAACTGGCGTCCCCGCCGGCAGCGACATCGAGTATGCAGATGAAGTTACGATGGCTCGGGCGATGGAAGGCCGGCGCGAACTCTAGGCTGAAGGCTTTATGCTGCACGCCTTCTCTAGAACGCCGCGCACGATCAGCGGCTTTGCACGACCAGCGGCTTTGAAGGCGGCAACGCTTCACAGCTTGCTGAAAAACCCATTCGGGCATTGTGCCGGGATTTATCCCCGGCACAATGCCAATAGAATCAATGCCGGACTTTAGCCCATGCGGGACGTTTTTCGGGGCATGGTTGGAAGATGGCACTTTTCAGCAAGCTCTTCAGCCGAGCCACAAATGGCCCATTCGAAAGCCGGGGCATTAGCCCCCGAAGAACGTTTTTCGGAGCTTTGGTTCGGCAACAGGTTTTTGGGAAGTCATTCCAACCGCGCCGCAAACAGGCCCCGGTCCAAATAGGCTGAACACCGGATTGGGCCCTTCTAACGCCGGGCCCACCAGCGGCACTTTGCTGCAATCAGGTCAGGCGCGCAGCTTGTTGAGCAAGTCCTGCGGGTGGACCGGCTTGGCCAGGATCTCGAACTCGTAGCCCTGGGCCCGCGCCTTCTCCAGCAGGTCGGCGGTGGCTGCTTGGCCGGAGAAAAGCAGAATTTTGATACTCGGAAGCAGCGCCCGCACCCGGATGGCCGCGTCAATGCCGTTCAGGTCGGCCATGATCACGTCGGAGATGAGCATGTCCGGCTGGAAAGTTGCGGCCAGCTCAAGCGCCTTTTCGCCGGAGTAGACGGCCTTGGCGTCAAAGCCGCTCTGGTTCAGAATCATGGCAAGCGTGTCGGCGATCACTCGTTCATCGTCGGCTACAAGCACCTTGGGTTTCTTGGGGTTCTCGGGCATAGGCTCCTGTATG
>Ga0182030_10022007_pt1 | contig 11896 bp, 13 predicted proteins | sample 812S3MmetaG_FD_121299 | JGI IMG/M metagenome (GOLD analysis project Ga0182030, IMG submission 121299) | Permafrost microbial communities from Stordalen Mire, Sweden - 812S3M metaG (Illumina Assembly) | ecosystem: Environmental > Terrestrial > Soil > Wetlands > Permafrost | place: Sweden... | reverse complement strand
GTGGGAAGATACTCGCGAAGGCACCTTCTTCTCTATCAGCACATCGGCGCAGACCATATACAACGACATCGATAAAACGATGCTTGCGCGACTGTCAACTTTATCTGCTACCGGTGTCTACGCGGCCGCCTATCGCATCATCGATACGAGTCTGACGCCCGTCCGTTCCCTCGTATCGGCTGCCTACCCGGCATTCTTTCGCATTGGCACAGACGGAATGGAGGCAAGCTACAGCTATGCGAAGCGACTAGTCCGCAAGACCGTTATCTTTGGGATCGTGGATTTCTTCGCCCTTGTTCTCATTGCCCCACTCTTGCCCCATATCCTCGGGCCAAAATACGCGGGGGTCGCGCCCGCCGTCCAGTGGCTCGCCCTCATCCCGGTTATGCGTTGTGTGCACTGGTTCATGGCCGACGCTCTTTCAGGAGCAAATGCACAGATCTTGCGTACTGGCATTCAGGTGGGGGTGGCGCTGCTCAACATCGGCTTGAACCTGGTAGTTCTCCCCCGATGGTCGTGGGTAGGTGCGGCTTGGACCAGCCTGGCCTCCGATGCCGTACTCATGATCGCGGTTTATGTCGCCGTGCAATGGAAGCTCACTGTTGGAACGATTCAGGAGGTCGCACATGCAACTGAATAGTAGGCGGCCTGCAGCTCCACTCCATCATGGATTCTACGTCGCGCTCGCAATTGCGCTGGTTTCAGAATGCTCGGATTGCATCAAATACGTTCTGGGTTTAACACCTTATTCGGTGCGCCGTACTTTCTAAGGGCCCTCACATTATGCAGACTGCTCTTATTTTTCGCGAACGACTTCTCGCACAGAGCGAGACCTTCATTGCTGAACAGGCGAAACGGCTCCGCCGCTACAGCCCTGTTATGGTTGGCCTCCGCCGCACGTACCCATGCCTCCAGTATGCGCAGCGGGAAATCCTGCTTCGCGATGGCGACAGATTCACCGACAAACTCGCCGCGAGTCTCTATAGGAGGTTCCCTATCGGAACTGATTTCATCCGCCGATTGCGGGCCGCCAACCCCTCCATTATTCACGCCCATTTTGCCATCGACGCCATACAGGCTTTGCCCATTGCCAGAAAACTCGACATACCACTTGTCGTTTCACTCCATGGCTTTGATGTCACTTCTAACGACGGCGCTCTTCGAATGAGTCGTTCTGGACGCCATTTCCTTCAACATAGGCAACGACTGTTTAGGGAAGCCACAGCGTTCATTTGCGTCTCCAAGTTCATTAGAGATGCTGCTTTGAAAGCTGGGTTTCCTGAATCCAGGCTTCACGTGCACTACACTGGGATCGATTGCGAGCGATTTCGTGCCATCGACGTTCCGCGCGATCCTAAGCTGATCATGTTTGTTGGAAGGCTCGTAGAGAAAAAGGGATGCGAATACCTCCTTCGTGCGATGGTGCTCGTTCAGCAGCATGATCCTGCGGCTCATTTGGAGATCATCGGCGATGGCCCATTGCGGTCAAAGCTCGAGTCGATTGCCGTTTCACTTTCCATTCGGGCTTCATTCCGCGGTGCACAAGATCCAATCGAGGTTTCCCGCAGTTTGGCGCGCGCACGCATCTTATGTAATCCGAGCATAACGGCGTCTTCCGGTGACATGGAAGGATTCGGTATGGTCTTTGCAGAGGCTCAGGCGGTTGGAACGCCACCCGTGAGTTTCTTCCATGCGGCCATACCCGAAGTTGTCAAGCATCGGCGAACCGGCCTGCTTTGCCCTGAAGGAGATGTCGGCGCACTCGCGTCTTCCTTGCAAAGTCTTCTCGATAATTCCGCACTTTGGGCATCCATGAATCTGCAGGCGCGCGAATGGGTGAAAGCACGGTTCGATATTGCCAGGCAGACACAGAATCTGGAATTGTTCTACGACGATTGCGTGGCTCATTATCGACGCGGCGGGTCGCAGCGTTCACAATCAAACGACCGTTGCGCCGTCGGGCAAGCAGCCTTTCAAGCGTAGGTACTTGGACGTGATTTTGATGCGAGCCCCGGATAGGCTTTCAGAAAGCACTCTACGGAACTTCTGACGTGAGCCTGGGCGGACTTTGGGCTCCACATGTCGAGCATTCCGATGCAAGTCGTCAATTGGGGTAATTGTGTGATTAAGCCTAAGAATTGCTTTGAAGCCAGACTAGCATCAAGACTCCGACCAGTCTTTCCAGTTGTTTTAGACAGATCTTTGGAGAAAAACTGCGCGATCGCTCGAGAGCGACGGGTATACCATTTCTCGAAGTAGGTTGCTCCGATCGCAGGTTGTTCGACACTTTCGGACGAGGCAAGGCGAAATACAAATCCCGACGATGGCGACAAAATCTCGCTAACCAGCGTTAGCCCAATAATCTCCAACGCCTCTCTGGGAGACGCGAGGTCGCGTTGACTGTCCAGAATTACACGTCGAAGGTTTTCGTCGCCTGCCTGCAGCACCATTTCGATGGCTGCTGCGAGAATCGCATGCTTATCAGGAAACACAGCATAGATATCGCGCTTTGAAACATGCGCGCGACGAGCAATCTCCTCGGTGGTCGCATCCCCAAATGACGTCTTTGAGAACACTGCGAGCGCAGCAATCACAATTCTGGTTTGCCGCTCCTCGCCCACTTGCTGCTTTGAGCCAGACAAAATCATGTTGTCTTCAATTCATACTTATCTTGCACAACAACGCATCGACGAACTTTGGGGAAAGTGATGCAAAACTCGAAATCAACTATCGACACGAATTTGGAGTCAATTATATAGGGAACGCTGAAAGTCGAGATCATGGGAACGCATCCATTGTTAACTCGGGATGTTCGGTAGTGTGCGCAAGACGGATATATCTCTCCCATGTACCTCATTCCAAATGGCTTGCAGATTGACAGAAGCCAGATCTCTTCGCGCTCCGCCGGGATGAATTACACAGAAGTTGCAGCCCCTTAGCCCTTCGGTTTGCAATTTGATAACCGCAGAGAATAAAGGCTCCATTCAATTCCTCTAAACATTTGTGTGTCAAATATATACAGCGATCGATAGATCTTCCGGGAGCCTTTTCGCGCTATTTGTCCTTAATCTCGGCTATAAAAAGCGCGGTTACACTCTTTTCATGGGGAAAGATTCAGGACATCAAAAAAAGGACGCTGGCACACCACTTCTCGTGGTGGGCAGTTCTGCGAAGTCCGGTCTTTCTCTGCTAGACGGTCACGAATTCTCAGCGACTCCATGCCGCGATGCAAGCGACGCGCTGAGGATACTTGGCCTGGGGCGCCATCAGATCGTTCTCTGCGACCTTGAGATGCCAGGAAAGGGAGGGATGGTGCTCGTGAACAGTGTTCATGCGGGTTTTCCAGACGTTGCTGTGGTTGTGATCACCAGGCCTGGAAAACTACGCCATGGAATATTGGCAATGATCGCGGGAGCATCGGGCTATATCCAAGCGCCGCTCCAGCCTGAAATTGTTGCAGCGAGCCTGCGAACCGCAATGACGAGGAAGCTGCTCGACTCTGCAATGCGTGGATAAAAACAGGAAAACTGTTGGCTTAAAAGGTTGCGGCGACGCGGCAAATGTTCGCATAAGTGGTTGCGATTTCTACCCAAATGTTTGCTTAAAAGGTTGCGATTTTTTAGTTACTTAACCATAGAAAGTTCCTAAAGAAGCGTTTTGTTGGTCTACAAAGTGCGGAAAGTCGGCCAAGGGTTGCAGAGAATTACCCGAAAAGTGACCAAAAAGGGGCTATTTAGCGTGTTTTTGAGCGCATTTAGCGCGTTTCTGGCGCCATTTTGCGTGCTGTTTCAGAGTTATTTGTTACTGTGGGGGCGCTCGGACTCTCGGCTTACACCTCTTGCCGCGTTCCTGCTTTTCTCGATTCCGCTTCCGTAGCGAGTTCCGGATGCGGGCAAAGAGTCATTCGTACTCACTCTACCCTCTTCGAATGGACGGCAATGAGGGGATCAGAAGGGCTCGCCGTTCTGGTTAATCTGAGCCCGAATCGGCTCGATGATGGCAGAAATGTCCTGACTGCCATGACCGGTGTGGACCGCGTCGGCAAAGCGCGTTTCCGCTGCTTGCGCCGTGCGCAATTCGATATTTAACGTCGCTGCATCTGAACCTGCATAGTGAAGATCTTTGCGCATGAGGGATAGCAGGAAGTTTACGCCGTAGTTTGCCGCAACCATCCGAGCCGAGATTGTGTTGATCAACGGGCTTCCCGGCGCCCCGTTGCACAAGATCTTCAAAGCCTGTTCCCGATCAAGGCCGCTCCGCTCGACCCACGCAAGGGCTTCTGCGAATGAGGCGACCTGAACGCCGGCAAGGAAGTTGTTGATGAGCTTCATGCGTGCGCCGCTGCCCACCGGGCCAAGCAATACGATGTCTTTGCCCATGGCCGAAAGCACCGGCCGAACGCGCTCCAGGACGCCGGCGTCTCCGCCGACGAGAAAAATGAGCTGGCCTCCCTCCGCCTGTGGACGGCTGCCAGTGACGGGGGCGTCGAGCAGGTGGAGCTTCCGCTCTGATGCGAGCAGCGCGAATTCCGAAATCCACGCCGGAGTCACCGTGCTGGATTCCACCAACACTGTGCCTGGCTTTGCACCTTTGAGTGCTCCGTCTTCTCCGATCCAGGTCTTCCTGGAGGCCTCATCATCCGCCAGCATACTAATGACCACGTCGGCATCACTTGCAGCATCCGCCGGCGTGCCTGCAATACGCGCTCCCAACGTGCCGAGCGGAGCTGCCTTCGCCGACGTTCTATTGTGGACGGCGACGGTGAAGCCCGCTTTGAGAAGGTTCTTCGCCATCCCCATTCCCATGGTGCCCAACCCAAGAATCGCTACTCGCTGTGTCATCTTTCTCTCCGCTTCTCATTAGATAAATTGCCGATCATGTCAGCGGCTGCACGCTTAACAGCCGGTTGAACTTCTTGTCTTCAATACGAACAGGATTGCGGAGCGCGCGGCCGAACCCCTCAAACTTTACCTGCATCCAGTCGCCATCCTGCAGTTCAATTCCTTCGCCGAAGCTTAGCGAGTGGGCGCCAAAAAAGTGGACATGGACTCTGCCCGGAATGCGATGGCCTTCGAATTTGAAGTGATGATGTTCCAGATTGGCGAGGCTATGCGACATGTTCTCTTCTCCGGTCTCGATCTGTTTCTTCCAGACGGTCACGCCGTCGCGTTCAATGCTGACTTCGCCTGTGACAGAGCGAAAATCTGCGCCGACAACCAGTTCGGGACCAATGCTGCATTGGCGGAGCTTGGAGCCCGCGAGGTTGAGATAGTTGCGACGCTCGAACCGATGATCGGAGAATTCGTTCCCTGCGCATAGGCCGATGCGGTAGGGCGTGCCATCGTTTGCGATGACGTAGATTCCAGCTATCTCCGCTTCTTCTCCACCATCTTCAGCGTGAGCCGGAACGGTGAGTGGCTCCGACGGAGGTTGCAGGATTCCCCCGTGCCCTTTGTAGAACCATTCGGGAGCCGCACCGACCTCGCCTGCTTTGGGGCGACCACCGGCAATGCCCAGTTCAAACATGCGCATGCTGTCTGTAACAGGTTTTTTAACATCGGCCTGCGCATGCATCGCTTGCCGATCCTTCGCGCTGCCAAGATGAGTTAATCCTGTGCCAGAGACGAGAACACGCTCCGGCGTGCCGGCAACGTCAACAGGCGAAAGCAATCGCCATTCGCTTTGACCCGCGTAGACATTGTCATAGAGGAGCGATTCGCCGGTTGCAAGGGCCTTGGCTCTCTGCGAGAGCGATGCACCTTCACGCAGGCAGGCCAATACCAATTCATAGACCGACTCGACGCCCGTGAGGCAGAGCAGGTGCGGCTCCGCCACGAGCGCAACTCGGCGCTGAGAACTATTCGCGATTTGAACAAGCCGTATCAATTTGAGGTACTCCTACTCGATGACCTTAAATCGTTTCAATGACTCCTCGTTGACGGTCAAACCTAGACCGGGAAGTACATCGTCGAGATTGATGAAGCCGTCTTTTGGCACCGGCTCCCCGTCGAAGATATACCAGAAGAGTTCATTGCCAACCTCGACATCCACCTTGGGGAAGAACTCTGCAATGGGCGAATTAAGGCTGGCCATCACCACGTGGTAGTTATGCATTTGGCCTGCGTGAGGCACGACTGGCACCTGGAAGGATTCGGCCAGCGCTGATATCTTTCGCGCCTGGCTGATTCCGCCGACGCGATTGGTATCGAATTGGATATAGTCCAGTGCGCTGTTCTCAAGAAGTTCGCGGAAGCCGAAGATCGTGAATTCATGTTCACCGCCCGCGATGGGGACGCGCCCGTAGCTCTTCAGCTCTTTGTAGCCGCGCGTGTCGTCCGGAATCACCGGCTCCTCCAGCCAGCGAAGGTTGAACGGCTCCAACAACGGCAGCATGCGTTTCGCGTAGTCGAGCGTCCATCCCATGTAAGCGTCAGCCATCAAGTCAATGCCGTCGCCAATGACCTCTCGCACATTGCGAACCAGTTCGACGTTCTTCTGCATTCCCTCGGCGCCGTCGATGGGGCCCCATCCGAAGCGGAGCTTCATGGCTTTGTAGCCTTCCGATTTGTAGCGTTCCGCCTCTGCACGAAGCACGGGAATCGGCATGGCATAGAGCCGGCTTGCATACACCGGAATCTTGTCTTTGGTCCGTCCGCCGAGCAGGCGAAATACCGGTTGCTTCGCGCTCTTGCCCAGCAGGTCCCAAAGGGCAATATCGACGGCAGAGATGGCCGTCATGGCCACGCCTTTGCGGCCGAAAGCCATGGTGCGGCGATACATTTGCTGCCACAGAAACTCCGTATCCCACGGATCGGCGCCGAGGAGGAGCGGCTTGAGGTAGGTATCAATCAGAGATTTGGTTACCACCGGAGACAGCGCTGCGTTGCCGAGACCCACTTCCCCGCTATCGGTAAATATCTCCACCAGCACCCAGCCGTGAAATGCGAAGTTGCCCATGGACGCCTGCCGGAATGCAACCAGATCCATCGGGTTGGTACAGAAGTGCGGAGGAAGTGGGACGGTTTCGTCTTCCCATTGAACAACGCGTGTGCGTACTTCAGTAATCTTCATGAGTGGCTCTCAATCTTCGTGAGGTCTTCAATTCGCAGCGGTTGAATCTTGCCTCCAACATACACGAGGACAAGGAACCCTATAAGGTGAAATGTTCCAATCGCGGTGAACAGAACGGTGTAACTGAATCCATGCCCAAGCAGCGCACCGGCGATGAGGCCGAAGATGGCGCCACCGATCGATCCGCCAAAGCCCACCAAACCGGAGACGGTACCAACCGCCGATAGCGGAAAGACGTCGGCTGGTATGGTCATTATCAATCCCGACCATGATTGTTGCGCAAAGAACGCGATGCTGAAAAGCAAGAGCGCATAGGACACAGGGACATGGGTCACCAGCATGACGGCCGGCATCATCGCCGCATTGATGCCGAGAACAAGTTTGCGCGAGAAGTTGAGCGTTCGTCCGCTGCGCAATAAGCGGCTGGAGCACCAGCCACCGAGAAAACTTCCCATTCCCGATGCAGCATACGGAATCCACGCGTAGTAGCTGACGTGCTTGATGTCAAAGCCTCGAGCATCGTAGAGGTATTTCGGTAACCAGAAAAGCATGAAATACCACGCCGAGTCGCTCAGGAACTTCGCGAGGACCAGTCCTTGCACGCTGCGCAGAGATATGATGTCGCGAAAAGACATGCGTTCGGCAATTTGCCGGGCTGCTAGCTTATTGACCGAGGCGCTACCGGCGGCAGGGCGATAGAGGACTGCCCACAAGAGCACCCACGCTAATCCAATGGTTCCCGCAGAAAAGAAGACAGCGCGCCACCCGCTATAAATCAAAACCAAACCGATGAGCGGAGGTGCGAGCAGTGAGCCGACGGCGGTTCCCGCGTTGATGCATCCCATGGCAGTCGCGCGTTCTCCGGCAGGCAACCATTCCGATATGACCCTGGTTGCGGCTGGAAATGCGCCTCCTTCGCCCATTCCAAGCAAAAGACGCATGACAAGAAGCCAGGCAAAAGTACCTGCAAAGCCGTGCAACATGCATGCCAGCGACCACCAAAGCATGATCAGCGTGAAGCCGAGGCGCGTGCCAAGCTTGTCGAGCATGCGGCCGCCAATCGCGTAGAGGGCCGCGTAGGCAAGCAGGAATCCAGTTTGAAGATAGGAGAACTGTTCGTTGGAGATGGGGATGGTGCGCTGGATTGCCGCAATGGCGACCGAGATTGTCTGGCGGTCAAAGTAGCTGATAGCGATTGCCGCTGTTACAAGAGCGACGAAGATCCAACGGCGCTTGGGACTGCTATTGATTGAATCGATTTTGGCAGCCTCGGCCGTCGCATTCATTGCGGTCTCGTCTCGCCACTGCATTGTGGCCTTCGAAAGGGCACGACTTGATTTGTGGACAGAGAATTTAGTGCATGTTTCCGGGATTCTGGTCATGCGAAAGTCTTGCCCGGGCTCTTTCGATTGACTGTTCTCCCGAATTCGCCCTGGAGAGCCATGGACCTTCGATCGTTTCTCTCAAGTAATCTACTATAACGGCCTTGTGAGAAGAGGAATCCATATCTCCGCTTAAACATCCGATAACAAATCAGATAATAATTATGCTTAACAAAACACACCCAAATGTATACCACCAGGAATTCAGTGGGGTTCATTGCTCCCTTTGGGGAAGGTTTGGCCAATGACTTTGCCGACTTACTTACAATTTATGCGTTTATGGCTTGAAGTACCCTTCCTCCGCCATACGCTTACCCATTTCTGAGTACATCTGGGCGTCACGCGGTTGCCAGGTTGCTAATCCGTCTACATAACGGTTGTACATGCAGAATGCGGCGGCGATCAGCACCGTATCGTGAATGTCGGTATCCGTCGCTCCGTGCTCTCGTGCCGCCTCCACTAGCTCCTTAGTGACTCGCTTGCCATCAATTTGAACTTGTTCTGCGATCGCAAGCAAGGCTTTCAACTTGTTGGAAATGGGCGCGGTTCTGTAGTCCCTGCAAACTGTGTCCACAAGGCCGGCATCGCCACCATTTAAGTGCGCGGCTGCGGCTCCATGACTTGTCTGGCAAAAATAGCAAGTATTGCGTGAGGACACAAACGACGCGATCAATTCGCGATCGCGCGAACTGAAGGCCTCGCTGCCCGCGGTGTGCAGCAGTATGTGCGCGAGCTCCCGCATCGGCTTGGCTGTCTCAGGCCGAAAGGCGAAGCCGGCAGTGATTCCTGGCAGGTCGTCAGCAAGTTGAATGTGCGGCATAGTTATTCCTCCTGAAGTGCAACGGCAGATGCGTGGATATCTTCGAAGTTGGTTGCGTTTCCCTTGCGATCACTGCGGAGAAGCAGGCTGACAGCGGCTGCGGCGAATCCGACGAGCGCAAGGCCAACGATCAATCGTGGTTCATATGAGCCTGCGCGATCGTAGAGATGGCCAACCACGAGCGGCCCGATTCCACCACCGACAGCATACGCTGTCCAGGTGAGCCCATAGATCACGGAAAAATGCTTGCGGCCGAAGTAGCGAGCTAAAAGGTAAGGTGCGACGTCCGCTTCGCTTCCCAATCCAACACCCAGCAGCGCGGCGCCTACAAGCGCAATGGCAGAAGTGCCCGCGAATGCTAGAACAAGTGTCCCACTGGCGGACAGGATCAAGATAAACGTCTGCATGCGCTGCGGCGAGAAGCGGTCGATCAAGAAACCCACGCAGAGCCTACCGATAATGCCTGCGCCCCCTCGTACGGAAAGTGCAAGCGCCGCGCTTTGTGCCGTGACACCGTGCTCGGTGAGAATTGCAGCCAGGTTTGTGACCAAGCCATTCTCGCTGAAGGCGGAGAGCACGGTAATTGCGGCCATGACCCAGAAGGCGACACTGCGCAGGGCTGCGCCTACAGTGACGCCAGTGCTGGGAACATGATCCCCATAAATCGCCACGGCAGGGCGGTTGCGCATGAGCAAGGCCGTGAGCGGAAAGCCCAGCAAGGCAATGCCGCCGAGCAAGAGGTAAGCGCTGCGCCAACCGTGATGATCAATCGCCCATTGCGTTACCGGCGGGATGAGGATCGATCCAATACCGCTGCCTGTGAGAATGAACGCAAGGGCAAAGCCTCTGCGCCGGCGGAACCACGTCAGCATAGTGCGCGTGTACGCAAACTGCGCAGTACCATTCGCGACCAATCCCAAAACGAAGAACGTCAGATAGAATTGCGCGATGTTCGGCCCAAGTCTGCTGAGAGAAGCAAGAGCCAGCGCAAAGATCAGGATCGAGGGAAGGATAATACGCCGGGGCGCGAAACGATCGAGCAGCACGCCGATGCCTGGCGAAACCAAGGCAACGGTGATGGCGGCTAGCGCAAACGTTCCACCGATTGCCTCGTGCCGCCAACCAAAAGCCGAGTGCAAGGGATTCAGGAAGAGGCTGAACGTATAGGGCACGATGGGCGCAAAGCTCGTCATCACGCCTACGAAAGCGGCCGCAGCAACAGCCCATCCAGCGTAGTGAAGCGAACTCTCGTTCGCTGCCTGGGGATTGGTCGCTTCTGTCATTCCTTGCCCACTTCTCTGGTGAGATTGGGTGGCTGCTCTCTGCGATAGCCGGCTCGCGCCATGCGCTCACCGAGATTGCGAAAAGCTTCCTCGGACACAAGCTTTACACCATTTCCAGAGACGAATCGGTTGTAAAAGTTGAACAGTGCGCACGCGCCAATGGCGTAATAAATCGATGTTTCATCCCAGCCGGCAGTCTTTAAGACGTCGATATCGGTTTGAGCGATCGAGCCAGAATCGAGGGTGAGCTTGCCTGTGAACCTCAGCAGAGCCTTATCTTTTTCTGCAAGCGCGGAACTTTCGAGATCGTGCAGCACACTCCACACCAGGTCTTTGTCGCCATACAGATGAGACGCAACGGAAGCATGCGCATTCATGCAAAACTCGCAACGATTCAAGGAAGATGTATGCGCGGCTATCAGTTCTCGCAGCGCCGAACTAATCGGAGCTTCCTCAAACATCAGTTCGTGCGAAAGCTCGCAAAGGTGGTATGCCACCGAGGGGCGAAACGCAAGGATATTCCAAATGCCCCAGTACTCCGTGCCCGCACGCTTCGCCGCCGCAATAGCATTCGAGTACGGGCCTGGCTGCGGATTAGCCTCGACCTCGCCGAGGAATATATGTGGCACGACGGCGTCAGGCATGATGCTCGTTTTCCCGTTCATAGATAGCCAGCAGCTCTTGCGATGGGAGCCCGAACGCATTTACGACGCGATTGAAACACGCGAACAGAGCGGTCAAGTGAATCATTTCCGCAATCTGCAAATCGCTCCAACCGGCAACGCGTACCTCTTCAACATCAGCTGGCGTAATGGCTTGCGAATTCTGTGTGATCTTGCGGGCGAAGTCGAGCAATGCCCGTTGCGGGGGGGGGATCGCTTCCGATTCTAGACGGCACACCACCACGGCTTCAAGCGCTTCAGGCGAGCCGCCATGAACGCGAAAAGAGAAACCGTGACTGTCTGTGCAGTACGCGCATTGGTTTTGCGCAGACACAAATGCCGAGAGCATCTCCTTATGACGGCGGTCCAGCGCGCCATCCACAAACAGCATGGACTGCGCAAGCCCCATCATGTGCTCCAGGAGGGGCGGGTGGGTTGCGAAGCACTTTAGTATGCCAGGGACCTGCGGACGGCCGAAGGCTTTACGGAATTGTGCGTACAGCCGCACGACTTCAGGCGATGCCGTTTGCTCGCCAACCACAGGCAGATTCGCAGCCTCAATTGGCCGCGATGCGCCGCCCTCCGCAATCTTCGGATGCTGAGGTGTCGTCATAGTATTTAGAACTCAAGCCGCGTCGCGAATTGGAATGCACGTGGTCCGCCCGATCCGAAGAAGCC
>Ga0182030_10022005_pt1 | contig 11897 bp, 11 predicted proteins | sample 812S3MmetaG_FD_121299 | JGI IMG/M metagenome (GOLD analysis project Ga0182030, IMG submission 121299) | Permafrost microbial communities from Stordalen Mire, Sweden - 812S3M metaG (Illumina Assembly) | ecosystem: Environmental > Terrestrial > Soil > Wetlands > Permafrost | place: Sweden... | reverse complement strand
TGCCTTCCACCACATGCGTAAAGGCGCCCGCGTTTAGCGGAGGTTCGGGGCCCACGTACACGGTGCGCGCGCCATGCTGCCGCGCCCAGTGCACAAAGTTCGCTGCCGGATAGACAGAACCGGACGTGCCGACAACCACCATGATTGTCGCCTTCGCAATCTCTGCCTGAATTCGCTCCATCTCCAGCGGAATCTCGCCGAAGAACACAATGTGCGGCCGCATGCGCCCACCACAGGTGCACCGGCCCACTTCGCTCAGGCTTTTGTAGATAGCCCGATCCTCGACCGGCGCTTTGCCGCACTCATCGCCGCAGCGGGCCTTGGCAAGCTCTCCGTGCATGTGGACGAGTCGCACGCTGCCGGCACGCTCATGCAGGTCGTCCACATTCTGCGTGCAGAGAAAGAAGCGGTCGCCGAGCCGCTGCTCCAGCTCGGCCAGCGCAAAGTGCGCCGGGTTTGGCTGGGCGAGCGCGCCATGCGCACGCCGCTGCGAGTAGAACTCCCACACCAGCGCCGGATTGCGTTCCCAGGCCTCAGGCGTACACACATCCTCGATGCGATGGCCGGCCCACAAGCCGTCCGACGCACGAAACGTGGGCAGCCCGCTCTCCGCGCTGATTCCTGCGCCGGTAAGAACAAAGACTCGATCATTGGTGCCAATTGTGATTTTTTCGGACATAGTCAGGTTCCTGGATCACTTCCGCAGGGGCTAAAGCGCACGACATCTGTCGGCCTTTGCGGCATGACTGAAGTCGTGCCCTGTTACAAAACTATCCTGTAGCTATGGCTCGAGCAGAATCTTCCCCGTCGTCTTGCGCGCCTCAAGATCGGTCTGCGCCTGCGCAGCTTCAGCCAGCGGATACAAGAACTCGGTGCGCAGTTTCAATTCGCCCTTGGCTGCCCAGTTCAGCACGTCGCCGGCACGCCACTCCAGCTCCGCGCGCGTGGCGATGTAATGCCACAGCGTAGGCCGCGTCACGTACAGCGAGCCCTTGCCGCTCAGCTGCATCAAATCGAACGGAGGCACCGGGCCGCTCGAGCCGCCGAACAGTGCCAGCAGCCCGCGCGGGCGCAGGCAGTTCAGGCTGCCTTCGAAAGTCGTCTTGCCCACCGAGTCATACACCACGTCGACGCCCTTGCCGCCGGTGAGCCGCTTCACCTCTGGCTCAAACTCTTTCTCGGTATAGAGAATCACGTCGCTGGCGCCGGCCTCGCGCGACAACTCAGCCTTCTCTTCGGTCGACACAGTCGTGATCACCCGCGCCCCAATCCGTTTCGCCATCTGCGTCAGCAGCAGCCCCACGCCGCCCGCGCCCGCGTGCACCAGCGCCGTCTCGCCTGCCTTGAGCGGGTGCGTGGAATGCGATAGATAGTGCGCCGTCATTCCCTGCAGCATGGCCGCGGCGGCCTGCTCCATGGTGAGGCCATCCGGCACCTTCACCAGGCTCGCCGCGGACACCAGCGCATACTCGGCATAGCTGCCCAGCACGCTCACTGAAGCCACGCTATCCCCTGCCTTGAACCCGTTGACGCCCGGCCCCAGCTCTTCCACCGTGCCTGCGGCCTCGCTCCCCGGAATCAGCGGCAGCGATGCCTTGTACGTCCCCTTGCGGAAATAAATCTCGATGAAGTTGACGCCGGTGGCCTCCACGCGGATCAACACCTGCCCCGGCCCCGGCTCGGGGATGGGCAACTCGGCAAGCCGCAAAACCTCTGGCCCGCCTGTCTGACTGATTTGAATGGCCTTCATGTCCTCGCCAGAATGCACCCTGACACCGCGCCTCTGCAAGCGCGCGGAACGCAGCCCTCAAATCGTCCGCTACTCGCATTCCACCAGACGCAAAAAACCCCGCCCAGGCAATCGCCCAGACGGGGTTTTCTATTCCCTAATCCCTATCCCCTGCTTCAATCAGTCCCTATCGGAAAGCATGCTCTGCTCTTCCGGGGAAATCAGCCGCACCACGCGGTCCACCGTGTAAGGTGCGCGATTCTGCATGGTGTGGTAGTGCCGCACTTCCAACTCGCCCAGCAGGCCGATCGCCAGCAACTGAATGCCTGCCAGAATCAGCACCGCGCCCACCACAAACAGCGGCCCATGCAGTTCCATCAGGCTGTCGTGCGGATGCATCACCTTCAGCACCAACAGCGCAAAGGAAATTACGGTGCCGGCCAGCATGCCCAGCGCACCGAATCCGCCGAAAAAGTGCAGCGGCCTGCCCATATATTTCAGCAGAAAGCGGATCGTCAGCAGATCGAAGAAGACGCGGAAGGTGCGGCCAATGCCGTAATGGCTCTTGCCCTTCTCGCGATTCACATTGCGGATCGGAATCTCGCAGATGGACGCGCCATACCAGCTTGCCAGCGCCGGAATGAAGCGGTGCATCTCCCCATACAGCGGAATGTTCTGGATTACTTCACGGCGATACGCCTTGAACGTCGTTCCGAAATCATGAATGTTCACGCCGGAGAGTTTCGCCATCAACCAGTTGGCGCAGCGCGATGGAATGCGGCGCATCACAAAGCTGTCAATCCGCTCCTTGCGCCACCCGGAGACAACGTCGTATCCCTCTTCCAGTTTCTCGAGGAAAGCGGGAATGTCATTGGGGTCGTGCTGCAGATCGCCATCCATGGCCAGAATAAACTCACCGGATGCGTGATCGAATCCTGCCGCCAAAGCCGATGTCTGCCCGAAGTTGCGCCGTAGTTTCACCACCAGCACACGGCTGTCGACCGCGGCAATCTCTTCCAGCAGCTTGTACGACCGGTCGCTTGAACCATCGTCCACCAGCACAAGCTCAAAACTTTCGCCCACCTGTTCCATCACCTGCTTCAGGCGCGCATACAAGGCGGTGACATTCTCTTCCTCATTATGAAAAGGAACGACAATGGAATATTTCGCCATACTGCCAGTATAGATGCATTTCGATTTCAAAAGTCGCTTCCTTTGCAGCGTGTTTCCTTCGCGCCTGCCCAATGGTCCGCTAGCGGACAAACTCAAGCAACGGCGCGCAACTCAAGTTACCGATCCAGTTCATCCAGCATTGCCTGCATCTCGCTCATGGCATGGCGGTTGCCGCTCCGCGCAGCCGAGCCGATTCCAAGCTTGAGGTGCTCGATCGCTTCGGGATTGCGGCCCAGGTTAGCCAGCGTCTGCGCCGCCATGAAGTAACCAGCCGTGTAGTCCGAGTCAGTCTTCAGCAGCGTGTCAAACTCCGCCAGTGCTTCCGCCGTCTGCCCCCGAGCTACTAACTCCATCGCCACGCCGTAGCGCGCGAAGCTGTTTTTCGCGTCCAGCGCCAGAATCTCTCTCAGTCCTGCAATCTTGTCCATTCGTCTCGAATCCTGCTCCGCGCAGGCGTTGCCGCCGGAAGCCATTTGCACATTTGGCGGCAATTGCCGAAACTGGAAATGAAGCCGCATTGTCAGGCAACAAACCCGCAGCGTACCGCCAGTTCCATTCTACTTGGCGTTGAGCCGCCGGCCTGGCCGCAAGTGATCGACATCCCGCACCACCATCAATGCACCACCATCAATGCACCACCATCCAAGGGAGCCCCCCATCATGAGTTCGACCCCGAACGACCCCGTCGCCCAACCCGTTGCCCGCTCCATTGCCAGCACGCAGTCCGAGATGACGGAGATCATCCTGCCCAATGACACCAACACACTGGGCAACCTGCTCGGCGGCCGCCTGATGCACTTCATCGACCTTACCGGAGCCATGGCCGCCTATCGCCACTCGCGCACCAACGTTGTCACCGCCGCCATGGATCACATCGACTTCATCCGTCCCGTGCACCTGGGCGACCTGCTCACCCTGCGTTCGAGCATCAATCGCGCCTTCACCTCGTCCATGGAGGTGGGCGTCAAAGTATGGGCAGAGAACACCCGCACCGGCACCATCGTCCACGTGGCCAGCGCCTATCTCGTCTTTGTCGCCATCGACGATGAAGGCAAACGCGTGCGCATTCCTGAAGCCATTCCACAGACGCCTGACCAGTTGCGCCGCTATGAAGGCGCGCTGCGCCGCCGCGAGCATCGTGAAACCGAAGCCGCCCACCGCAAGCAAGCCAAAGCCGCCACCCTCGCCGACGAAAAAGGCGCGGAGGCCCAGGCCTGAACAAGCGCAAATACCTAAGAAATCCGGCTGCCGCACAACCCTCCGTGCCCCGTCCATTTCGCGCTCTTTGCGAAATGGGTGGGAAACCGCACCCCCATTGGCGCGCAAGCGCCGTCTGCCCCAACGCAGGTGGCCGTGCCCCATCCTTTTCGCGTTCTGTGCGAAATGGGCGGGAAACCTCAACCCTGAACCCGCCCGCTCCTCGAACTCTGGGCGCCAAACCCCGCAATGTGCGTCCGCCGCTTCCGTTGGCATCGCTTCCCAACCCAAGCTCGATACCTACCTGCTGATAAAATCAAGTTGAGATCATGTGCCAGTGCTCATGCCTAACCGCCTCGATCCGAGCCCTGCATTCCGCACTGCGCGCAGGGTTCAATGAGATTTGAAAGAAGGAACACCATGGCCCACGCCCCCAATATGCCGTCCCCACTCGCGCTTCCCGGCGTCTCAAAAATCGTCGCTGTCGGCTCGGGCAAGGGCGGCGTCGGCAAAACCACGGTCGCCGTCAACCTGGCCATTGCGCTCTCGCGGCTGGGCCAGCGCGTGGGCCTCATCGACGCGGACATCTATGGCCCCAACGTGCCCACCATGATGGGCTCGGCACAACAGCCCGTCGTCGGCCCCAACAATCAGATCTCCCCCAACCTCACCCACGGCGTCAAGACCATCTCCATCGGCTACATCTCGCCTGGCGACAAGCCGCTGGTCATGCGCGGCCCCATGCTGCACCAGATCATCCGCCAGTTCCTGCAGCAGGTCGACTGGGGAGAACTCGACTACCTGATCGTCGATCTGCCTCCCGGCACCGGCGACGTGGTCATCTCGCTGGTGCAGACCGTGCCGCTCACGGGCGCCGTCGTTGTCTCAACGCCCTCTGACGTTGCCCTGCAAGACGCGCGCAAGGCTCTGGAAATGTTTGCCCAGGTCAACGTGGAGATCCTCGGCATCGTCGAAAACATGAGCCACTTCACCTGCCCGCACTGCCATCACGAGATCGACATCTTCTCCAAAGGCGGCGCCGAGCGTACAGCCAAGCAGTTCAACGTGCCCTTCCTCGGATCCATCGAGTTGATCCCCTCCATCCGCGAAGGCGGCGACCGCGGCCTGCCCGTAACGCTGGCCGGCCCCAAGAGCCCGCAAGCCTCCGAGTTCTACGGCATCGCAGAGAAACTGATGGTCCGCGCCGAAGCCGCCGCGGCAGCCGCAACTGACGTGCTCGAGATCAGCTAAGCGCCAAGACTCCGTGCCCCGTCCTTTCGCCGTCCTTTGGCGAATGGGCGGGAGACCTCAATCCTCAATCGGCCCGGGCACCTTGAAAGATCAAATCCTAATCCGCCCTGTCACCCCCGCCGACTTCCACCAATGGAAGCCTCTCTGGGATGGCTACAACGCCTTCTACGGCCGCGAGGGCGCAACCGCCCTGCCCGAGCACATCACCAACACCACCTGGATGCGCTTCTTCGACGCCTACGAGCCGGTGCATGCGCTGGTCGCCGAGCGTGATGGCAAACTCATCGGCCTGGTCCATTACATCTTCCATCGCAGCACGACGTCGATCGCGCCCACATGCTACCTGCAGGATCTGTTCACGCTTGAGGCTGCACGCGGCAAAGGCGTGGGCCGCGCACTCATCGAAGCTGTCTACCAGCGCGCCCAGGAAGCAGCCTGCAGCCGCGTGTACTGGCTAACTCATGAGACCAACGAGACCGCGATGAAGTTATACGACAGGGTCGCAGAGAAATCCGGCTTTGTTGTTTACCGCAAGCCGGTGTAACCAGCTTTGGTAACTCGCTGATACAACTTGGGTGCGCCGAGCTTTCAGGTTTTGTATTAGTCGTTCAACGGCCAAGCCGACCCACAGGAGATGAAACTGTGCCCCATCCATCGAGCGCTTTTTGCTCGATGGGTGGGAGGATACGGACACTCCCACGACTCTTCAACAGGAAAAGAGCGGAGCTCGAAGCCCCGCTCTTTATAGTTGAACGCCGCTGACTACCGCCAATGCCCTTCGCGCAGTTCCCAATGGTCGCCGCGATGCACCCAGCGGTGCGCCTCCCAACGCGCGCCCGGGTGTGGTGGACGATCCCAGCGGCCACCGACCCACACATAGCGCTGGCCGTCCCAGCGATGATAGCCGCCGATCCAGACGTAGCCGCGATCCGGCGGCGGCGGACGGCGCTCCACAATCGGGGGCGGCGGTCCAATGCGTACCACCACCTGCGCATACGTCGCCGCAGGCAAAAAGGTAAGAGCAAGCAATGCTGCCATTGCGATTTTCTTCACCATCGATCGATACCTCCATTGGTTGATGTGCCGGGCAAGCATTCCGGCCGTTCGAACTATATCAACGCGAAGCTGCGGGATTAGTTGCGCCGTGCCACTGCCCGCATCTCTCCATGTGTACTTATTTGGGTGCAGCCAAGGTTCGCCCGGTAGTCACCCTCAAAGGAAGTAATCGAAGTCGGTCTCCACTTTTAACTTCCGTTGAATTCGCAAAATGTGCCCTGGCAGCTTTGCAGGATTCAGCTCCAAATAGTTGCGCGGCCCGTTCCACAGATAGCGTGTGCCGGTCAGCAAATCCTCGGCTTCATAACCCCGATCCGCCGGAATCTGCAACTCTTCCAGCGGCAGCGTAACAAACCCCGACTGCGTGTTGTCCGGGTCGAGATTGACGATGGTCAAAATCAGATTGCCGCCGTCCGGCGACTCTTTCGTATAACAGATCAACTGGTCGTTCTCGCACGCGTGGAACTTGATGCTCCAGTCGTTCTGCAAAGCCTGGTTGCTATTGCGAATCTCATTCACCCTCGCAATCAGCGGCCTCAGGCTGTCCGCTCGATCAAGATCCCAAGATCGAATCTCATACTTCTCCGAGTCGAGATACTCCTCGCCGCCGCGCTTTACCGGCTCGTGCTCCATCAACTCGAATGCCGGTCCGTAGATGCCGTAGTTCGCGCCCAGCGTTGCCGCCAGAAGCAGGCGAATGCCGAACACCGCACGCCCGCCAGCCTGCAGAAACTCGGTAAGTATGTCAGGCGTGTTGGGCCACTGGTTGGGCCGGAAGAATTCGCGCACCGGCGTCTGCGCCAGTTCGGTGAGATAGGCAGTAAGTTCGGCCTTCTCATTGCGCCACGGGAAGTAGGTGTATGACTGGCTGAAGCCGACCTTCGCCAGCCTGTACATCACCTTGGGCCGCGTAAATGCTTCGGCCAGAAACAGCGCCTCGGGATGCTCGCGCTTGATCTCTGGAATCACCCACGTCCAGAACGGAAACGCCTTGGTGTGCGGATTGTCAACGCGGAAGATGGTGATGCCCTGCGCAAGCCAATAGTCGAAGACGCTCTTCAGTTCTTCCCACATGCCTTTCCAGTCTTCACTCTCGAAGTCGAAGGGATAAATGTCCTGGTATTTCTTCGGCGGATTCTCGGCATACTGAACGGTGCCGTCGGGGCGCTTCTTGAACCAGTTCTCATGCTCCTTCACGTAGGGGTGATCCGGCGCGGCCTGGAATGCAATGTCCAGCGCAACCGCCAGCTCAAGCTCCTTCGCTTTCTTCACAAAGCTTTGAAATTCTTCGAGCGTGCCCAGGTCGGGATGAATGGCTTTGTGCCCGCCTTCAGCCGCGCCAATGGCCCACGGGCTGCCGTAATCGCCGGGCTTGCTCACGGGGTTGTTGTTGCGCCCCTTGCGGAAGTTCACGCCGATGGGATGAATGGGCGGCAAATACACCACGTTGAATCCCATCTCCGCGACATACGGCAGTCGCCGCTCGCAATCGGCAAAGGTGCCGTGTTTGCCCGGCTCGGCGGCCGTCGAACGCGGAAAGAACTCGTACCATGCACTGAAGCGCGCAATCACCGGATCGACAACGATGCTGTACTCGCGGTCGGACTCAGTGACGAAGCGGCGGTCCGGATAGCGCAGCATCGCCTCGAACAGTTTTAAGTCCGTCGCCTGCGTACGCAGCTCAGTCGCTATAGCCGTAGCGCGCAGCAGTTCCGCGCGCTCTTTCAGCCAGCTCGCATCCCTGCCTGCAGCGCGTTCGCTCGCTGCAGCCAACAGATCCGCGCCAATCATGTAGTCCACAGCCGCGTCCGTCCCTGCCGCAATGCGCTTCAGCAAGTCGCGATGCCAGGTCACAAAGTGGTCAACCCATCCCTGCACCTTGAAGCTGTAGCGGCCCAGCTCGGCAACGCGAAACGTCGCCGACCAGCGGTCGGTGCCGGGGCCCATGGTCTGCATGGGAATCTCGATCCACTTCTTGGCGCCTTCGCGCCGCGCCAGCAGCGTGGCCGAAATCGCATCGTGGCCATCGGTGAAGATGTCTGCTTCCACTTGCACCCGGTCGCCCACGGTGCGCTTCACCGGGAAACGGCCATCGTCCACTGCCGGAGTGATGCCTTCAATGACGACGCGCTTGCGTCCTTCTTTTTCAGTCAATGCCATGATCGTTCCATGTTCCCCAATAGTGTGTCTCAAAAGTTCGTGGTAGAAAAAAGCTGTCATCCTGAGCGGAGTTTGACGCGTTTTTTGCGGCAAACGGAGTAGAAGGATCTGCGGTTGCACTTCAGAACTTATGCGAGCAACTTTAGACACAGGACGCTAGTGTGGTGAGTCTGAAGTTCACCGAAGAACAACCGCAGATTCTTCGACTCACCACCCCCGAACTGAAAGACGTTCGGGGCCCCGTTCGCTCAGAATGACAGCCAGCTTTGTGTTGCGTATTTCAATCTCAGGTCACTAGTTTGCGATTGAAATATAGCAGCCCGGTGCCCCAGGTCCCTCGCGTTTGGGGACCTGGGAAACCACTGATCTATGCGTTCGCCGTCTTCTTGCCCAGCGCGCTCTTCTTCTCTTCAATCAACCGCAGGTAAAGCTGGATGGTCTGCTCGGCAATGGCGGTCCAACTGAATGTCTGTTCCACGCGTTTGCGCCCCGCATCGCCAAACCGCCGGCAACGCTCCGGATCGTTGAGCAGCGCCTGGATGCGCACCGCAAGATCGCGTGCAAAGGTGCGAGGATCGCGCGGAAAGCTGGTCACCGGGTCCTGCTCGAAGGGCACCAGGTAGCCGGTCTCTCCATGCACCACCACCTCTTTGATGCCGCCCGTCGCGCTGGCGACAACCGGTGCGCGGCAGGCCATGGCTTCAAGGTTGATGATGCCGAACGGCTCATACACCGACGGGCAGCAGAAGACGCGGCAGTTGGAATAAAGCTGGATGGCCTCCTGCTTGGTCACCATCTTCTCGATCCACACAATGCGCGGATGATGCACGCGCGCCGCCTCCACCTTCTCGCGCAGTTCGGCGGCAATCTCCGGCGTGTCTGGCGCGCCGGCGCACAGCACCACCTGCGTCTCCGGAGGGAGGTAGTGGATCGCATCGACCAGGTGCGTCACGCCCTTCTGCCGCGTGATGCGGCCCACAAAAAGCACGTACGGCAGGGCCGGATCAACGCCGTAATCTGTCAGTGCTTGAGTCTCTTCCGTCTTCTGGTACTCGGCCAGGTCAATGCCGTTATAGATGACATGAATGCGCTTGGGATCGACCTTGGGGTATGCGGCCTTGATGTCGGCCTTGGTGCCTTGCGAGACGGCAATGATGGCGTCCGCATCCAGAATCGCCGTCCGCTCCATCCACGAGCTCATCGCATAGCCCGAGCCAAGCTGCTCCGCCTTCCAGGCACGCAGCGGCTCCAGCGAATGCGTGGTCAGCACAAACGGCACGCCATACAGCTTCTTCGCCAGGTAGCCGGCCATGGACACATACCAGGTGTGGGTGTGCACCACGTCGATGCCGGCAAGATTTTTCACTTGCGTGAGGTTCAGGCTCAGTGCCTCAAGTGCGCCCTTGAACTTGCCTTCGGTGCCGTTGGTGATCTCAGCCCATGGCTCGGCCCCACGCACGTGCAGATTGCCCTCGTCCGCCTGCTGCGGCCCCCAGCAATGCACCTCGACTTCGATCTTCTTGGCCAATTCGCGGCTTAAGTAATCGACGTGTACGCCCGCGCCGCCATACACCAGGGGAGAGTACTCGCGTGTAAATAACCCGACTCGCATGACTAGTTCCTTTTGGGCCTGCAATTGGTTCGGGATGAGTCTATTCGGTGGACCAGCCCAGCGCAACAAGCTGACCCATTTGGGTGCCCCCGGTCCCTCGCATTTGGGGACCGGGGACGTCACAGATCTCAACCCGCCCTTACGCCACCGCAATCTCCTCGGAAAGCGCCTCGGAGGCCTTCACACAGGCGGCCCGATCCACATCCAGGTGCGTCACCAACCGCACCGCACTCGGTCCCACCGCCGACATCAGAATCCCGCGTGCCTTCAACCGCGCCGTCAGATCCGCCGCGCTGCGCCCGGCTTTGATTTGTTCCGGAGCCAGCTTGAAGATCACGATGTTCGTCTCCACCGCGTCCAGATCGATCTCCACCTCATCCAGATTCGCCAACGCCTCGGCAATCAGCCGCGCATTGGCGTGGTCTTCGTGCAGCCGCTTCGGCCCCTGCTCCAGCGCCATCAGCCCGGCCGCCGCCAGCACGCCGGCCTGGCGCATGCCGCCGCCCAGCGCCTTGCGATAAAGCCGCGCCTGGTCCATCAACTCCGCCGAGCCCACAAGCATTGACCCCACCGGCGCGCCCAGCCCCTTCGACAGGCAGAACATCACGGTGTCAAAACCCTTCGTCAGCGCTTTCACTTCTACGCCCAAGGCCACAGCAGCATTGAAGATACGCGCGCCGTCAAGATGCGTAGGAAGCTTGTGCGCCTTCGCCCCCGCCCAGATTTCTTCCAGCACAGCAACCGGCGTGCATCCACCGCCCGCCAGGTTGGCCGTGTTTTCAATCTCGATCAGCCCGGTGGCGGCCCGAAACGCGCCGCGCTTATAGACCACCGGCTCAATGTGCTTCCAGGTGAGAATGCCGCGGTCGGCCTCGACGGCCCGCACCAGGCAGCCGGAGAACACAGCCGTCGTCGCCATCTCCCAGTCAAGAATGTGCGCCCGCGACTCGGCGATCACCTCCTGCCCCGGCTGGGTATGCAGGCGGATGCCGATCTGGTTGCCCATGGTGCCAGTAGGCACAAACAGCGCCGCCTCGCGGCCAAAAACCTCCGCCGCGCGCCGCTCAAGGTGGTTGACGGTCGGATCCTCGCCGTAAACGTCGTCACCCACCTCGGCAGCCGCCATCGCCGCGCGCATCTCCGTTGAGGGTTTGGTCACAGTGTCGGAGCGAAGATCGATCAATTGCGGCAAGATTGTTCCTTTCATGGTTGGAGCCGTAGGTTTTCAGCTATCAGCCTCCAGTTAGTCTGAGCCGTCTCGGTGCGCATAGAAACACTGGACGAGCACCGTCAGGATGAGTACCTCGCCCCCCAACGTTGCATAGGAGAGCACCATTTTGCCCATCGCTGAGAGATCCGCTCCCAAGACGCCGATCATCCATATCGTGGGAATCAGAAGCAGGCCGAATGCGCCGAAAGCCATCGAAGCGCGGCGCTCCGGCGACTCAAAATGTCCCATCAAAACGCGCAGCAGCATTCGGGCCAGGAAGTAAAAGAATATCCCAATTGGGATGCCAAGAAGCAACGCGTAAGAAATCGGCATCGTCACACCTCCCGCTGGGCACTGACCACTGTCCACTAATCACCGACCACTGTCTCTACGGTATCTGCCCCATCGGCAGCTCAATCTCCGGCGTCCGCTTGCCATCCCGAATCGCCACTGCCCACAGCCCATGGAAACTCTGCCGCAGCCCCGGCTGCGCCTTGAGCAGCGCGCTC
>Ga0182030_10022001_pt1 | contig 11898 bp, 8 predicted proteins | sample 812S3MmetaG_FD_121299 | JGI IMG/M metagenome (GOLD analysis project Ga0182030, IMG submission 121299) | Permafrost microbial communities from Stordalen Mire, Sweden - 812S3M metaG (Illumina Assembly) | ecosystem: Environmental > Terrestrial > Soil > Wetlands > Permafrost | place: Sweden... | reverse complement strand
TTTACCCTTTGTTTACCAGGAAGTCCGAAGGTTAACGCTGGCGGCGCATGTGGCGCTTGGCTGCCGGGGCGTGCGCTGTTGCGGATTTCCGCTTCGACGACCGCATCGAGGGAACGGGTGGCCTCGTCTGTCTTGAGGTCAGCACCCGATCCGGCATGACCGAGATGTCACTTGTGCCAGAACTCGCAGCGTTTGCGGGCACAACATTTGACGAGCTCGTGCAATGGATGGTGCAGGACGCCTCGCTCGATCGCTGAGATCGCTGAGGCCCCAAGCTGACCTGAAAGCCGCCGCCATCGGCGCGGTCGTGCTGTTGCGTGAGCGGCTGGGCGTCGCCCGCGCTCCGGCCAAACCCCGTCTGGACCGCGAACAGCATCCGCACCGCCTGATCGCGCTTTTGGAGCGCTATTTGCCCAACCGGGCCGGCGTCACGGCCACCGTGCTGATCCTGCTCGGCAGCGCCGGCTTCGGCATCGTCAAGGGCGGTCACGTCGAGGAACTGACCTCGGCCTTGAGCGACACCCGCAATGCGATCGCAAATTCCGCCGGATTTCGCATCACGGCGGTCGCCATCAATGGCCGCAAGCAATTGACCCAGGACGAGGTGCTCGCGATCGGCGGCGTCAATGGCCGGTCCTCGCTGTTGTTCCTCGACGCCGAAGCGGTGCGCGACAGGCTGAAAGCCGATCCCTGGATCGGCGAAGCCACGGTGCTGAAGCTTTATCCCGGCCAGCTGCAGATCGATATCGTCGAACGTTCGCCTTTCGCGCTGTGGCAGCAGGACGGCCGGCTATCGGTGATCGCCGATGACGGCGCGGTGCTGGAGCCCTACGTGTCGCGGCGGTTTCTCTCGCTGCCGCTGGTGGTCGGCAAGGGCGCCGAAACCCGGGCCAGGGACTTCCTCGGACTGCTGGCCCGCTATCCGCAGGTGCACGCAGCGACCAAGGCCGTGATTTTCGTCGGCGAGCGGCGCTGGAACCTGCGGCTCAAGGACGGTCTCGATGTCCGGCTCCCGGAAAACGACGTCGGCAACGCGCTGGCGGCTTTGAGCACGCTCGACCGGGAAGAGCACCTGTTCTCCCGCGATATCGTCGCCATCGACATGCGCCTGCCGGATCGGCTGGCGGTGCAATTGTCGGACGACGCGGCCAAAGCCCGCGAAGATCTGTTCAAGGACAAAAAGCCAAAGAAGAAGGCCGGTGACGCATGACCGGCCTTGACCACAATCAGACGCCGAAGACGCGTCCGATGTCGCAAAAGCGCACTGCGCTGGTGGCGTCGCTCGACATCGGTACCAGCAAGATTGCCTGCATGATCGCGCGGTTGAAGCCGTGCCCGCCGAACGATGCCTTGCGCGGACGCAGCCACGCCATCGAGTTGATCGGCTACAGCCAGATCCAGTCGCGCGGCGTCAAGGCCGGCGCGGTGGTCGATCTCTCCGAATGCGAACAGGCGGTGCGTCATGCGGTGGCGCTGGCCGAGCGCATGGCCAAGGTCCGGGTTGAATCGGTCCTGCTGTCGGTCTCGGGGGGGCGGTTGCAGGGCCAGTTGATCGAAGCGGCGGCCGATATTCGCGGCGGCGCGGTTACCGCCGCCGACGTCACCCGGGTCACCGGCACCGGCATGCGCCACGCCACCGGCGAGGGCCGCACCGTGCTGCATGCGCTGCCGGTCGGCTACGCGCTCGACGGGGTCAAGGGCATTCGCGATCCCAGAGGCATGGTGGCGCGGCAGTTCGGCGTCGACATGAACGTGGTCACGGTCGAGGCGACGGTCGCCAGGAATCTGATGCTGGTGGTCGAGCGCTGCCATCTCAACGTCGAGGCCATGGCGGCGAGCCCTTACGTGGCCGGTCTATCGGTGCTGACCGACGACGAAGCCGATCTCGGCGCCGCCGTGGTGGAGATGGGGGCCGGCACCACCACGATTGCGACCTATTCCGCCGGGCGTTTCGTGCATGCCAGCGGATTTGCCGTCGGCGGGCAACACATCACCATGGATCTTGCGCGCGGCCTTGGGGCATGCATTGCGGATGCCGAGCGAATCAAGACGTTATATGGCACCGTGCTGACCGGCGGATCCGATGCGCGCGAGTTGATGTCGGTGCCGACCGCCGGCGACAACGAGCGGGACGTTCCCCAGGTCGTGTCCAGGGCCACGATCGCGAACATCGTGCGGCACCGCGCCGAGGAGATTTTTGAGATGGTCAGGGACCGCTTGGCGGATTCCCCCTTTGCGGCAGAGCCGCGGGCGCGCGTCGTGTTGAGCGGAGGCGCTTCGCAGCTCACCGGCATTCCCGAACTGGCCACCCGGATTCTCGGCCGACCGGTGCGGATCGGCCGTCCGCTCGGCTTTGGCCGGCTGCCCAACGAGGCGAAGAGCGCGTCGTTCGCGGTTCCCTCGGGTCTGCTGGTGTATCCGCAATATGCTCATCTTGAACACGTCGAACCGCGGCATACGCGGCAGCTCAAGACAGGGACTGACGGCTATCTCGGAAGAGTCGGACGATGGCTTCGTGAGGGCTTCTGATGAATCTTTTCCGGCCCATTCGACTTCCACCAACTCCCGCGGCCGTCGGCCGGGGCGAACCAACGCGCGCGTAATCGAGAGGCAATCATGACCATCAATCTCAACGTCCCTGACATTCGCGAGTTGAAGCCGCGGATCACCGTATTCGGCGTCGGCGGAGCCGGCGGCAATGCCGTCAACAACATGATCACCGCCGGACTGCAGGGGGTCGATTTCGTCGTCGCCAATACCGACGCGCAGGCGCTCACCATGTCCAAGGCGCAACGCATCGTGCAGATGGGCACCCAGGTCACCCAGGGCCTCGGCGCCGGTTCGCAGCCGGATGTCGGCGCGGCCGCGGCCCAGGAAGTCATCGACGAAATCCGCGACCATCTGTCCGGCGCCAACATGGTGTTCGTCACCGCCGGCATGGGCGGCGGCACCGGCACCGGCGCAGCCCCGGTCATCGCCAAGACCGCGCGCGACATGGGCATCCTCACCGTCGGGGTCGTCACCAAGCCGTTCCACTTCGAAGGTCAGCGCCGCATGCGCACCGCCGAGGCCGGCATCGCCGAGCTCCACAAGGTGGTCGATACGCTCTTGATCATCCCGAACCAGAACCTGTTCCGGGTCGCCAATGAGAAGACCACCTTCGCCGACGCCTTCGCGATGGCCGACCAGGTGCTCTATTCGGGTGTCGCCTGCATCACCGACCTGATGGTCAAGGAAGGCCTGATCAATCTCGACTTCGCCGACGTTCGCGCCGTGATGCGTGAAATGGGCAAGGCGATGATGGGCACCGGCGAAGCCTCCGGCGAGAAGCGCGCTTTGACCGCGGCCGAGGCCGCCATTGCCAATCCGCTGATCGACGATTCCTCGATGAAGGGCGCCCGCGGCCTGCTGATCTCGATCACCGGCGGCAAGGATCTGACGCTGTTCGAGGTCGATGAAGCCGCAACCCGGATCCGCGAGGAAGTCGATCAGGACGCCAACATCATCGTCGGCGCCACCTTCGACGAAACCCTCGATGGCGTGATCCGCGTGTCCGTGGTTGCCACCGGCATCGAACAGGCGCTGATTTCGCGCAATGCCGCCGCGCCGGCCGCACCCGTGACCGCCGCCGTGGCCTCGCCCGCTGCTACCCCGGATACCAGGCTGGCCGATCTGACCGCCCGGTTGCGCGCCGACAATCAGCGTCTTGCCGAACGCGCCCAGAAACTGGAAGCGTCGACCCCGGCGCCGACCGCCGTGGCCGCACCGCAGCGTGGCTCCAGCAGCGTCGAACGCGCAGCCCTTGCGGCGATCGCCGCAGCGGTCGCTCCGGAAGCCCCGCAGCCGGCGGCCCCGGCGCCGCTGCAGTCCGCGTCCTACGGCGACGTCACGGTTCGCCCGATCGCGCAGAAGCCGTCCTTGTTCCCGGACCACGACGTCGCACAGCCCGTGACCCAGGAACAGGCGATGCCCGAGACGTTCATCCCGCAAGCCGCCGAACGCGCGCCGATTCGCACCCCGAGAATGCCGAAGTTCGAGGACCTGCCGATGCCGGCGCAGAACGAAATCCGGCAGGCCCGCGGCGAAACCGAGGAGGAGCACCCGCAAAAGACCCGGATGTCGCTGCTGCAGCGCCTTGCCAATGTCGGCCTTGGCCGCCGCGACGAAGAGACCGAGCCGCCGATCGCGGCCCGTGCCTCCGGTCCGGCAATGTCGCCGCTTCCGGAGCGCAAGCCGCAACGCTCGGTCGCGCAGCAAATCGCAGCCAGCGAGCCGGTATCTGAGTATGCGAGACGGCCCGCGCCCCAGGGATTGGACACCCACGGACGCCCCGCACCTGTTGCCGCAGCGCCACAGGGCGACGACCATCTTGATATTCCGGCCTTCCTGCGCCGGCAGGCGACCTGAAATTTGTTACAACTCTGACGACGGAAAAGGCCCCGGCTGGACCAGCCGGGGCCTTTTTTGTCAGCCCCGCAAAGGTCGCCTGAATGGTTGCCAAGCGGCTGATATTAAATAATTAATTATGTATTTGGTGGTAAGATGGCGAGGTTGCGAGTGGGCCCGGCCGGGGCCGAATTTGGTTAACCTTTGGCGTGAATACGGCAGAGATTGGGTAACAATCGGTAAAAAAGCGTGAGTTGGCGCTCTTTGAGGCGGTGACTATGGTCTGCCGTGACTTGGGGATACTGAAGACGAATCGACGTGGGCCGTCATCGGGTCGTTTCGATCTTTCGGTAAGTCGGTAGTGGGCGGTTTTCGCATGAAATTTAGCCGGCAGACAACGCTTCGGTCGCAAGCCACCGTGACGGGCGTCGGCGTTCATTCTGGTTTACCGGTAAGCTTGACCCTCGGACCTGCACCTGTCGATGCAGGTTTTATTTTTGTCCGCAGCGGACTGGACGGTTCCGACCGCGAAGTTCAGGCCACCGCGGACTCCGTAATCTCCACCGAATTTGCCACCGTGCTGGGCGACCGCGATGGTCCGCTGGTCTCCACCGCCGAACACGTGCTCGCAGCCTTGCGCGGCATGGGCGTCGATAACGCGACGATCGAGCTCGACGGCCCCGAAGTTCCGATCATGGACGGCAGTGCCGCGGCTTTTGTCGCCGCCATCGATCAGACCGGAATCCTCGCCCAGCAGGCGTCGCGCCGCTTCATCCAGGTACTGAAGCCGGTGCAGGTCGCGATGGGGGATTGTTTCGGCGAATTGCGGCCCTATGCGTCAGGCTTCCGCGTCGAAGTCGAGATTGATTTCACCAATACCAATCCGGTGATCGGCCGTCAGAGCTATCTGCTGGATCTCAGCCCCGAAAGGTTCCGCCGCGAGATTTGCCGCGCCCGCACCTTCGGCTGCATGAACGATGTGGCGCGTCTCTGGAGCGCCGGATTTGCGCTCGGCGCCAGTTTCGAGAATTCGGTGGTGTTCGACGAGACCCGGCTGCTCAACAGCGAAGGGCTGCGCTACAGCGACGAATGCGCGCGCCACAAGGTCCTCGACGTGATCGGCGATCTGGCGCTGGCGGGTCTGCCGCTGCTCGGCGCCTATCGCTCGCTGCGCGGCGGCCACAAGCTCAACCACGCGGTGCTCACGGCCCTGATGGCCGACCGCAGCGCCTGGCGGGTGGTGGAGTCCGAGGCCGCGCGTCGCTCGCGCGGCCACGCCGAGGTCGGAAGCGGCATGGTCGGCGGCATGGTGGCCCCGGCCTATGGCCCCGACGTGTCCTGACCGTCGCTTTCGACGTGTCCTGACCGTCGCGTCCCGACCGTCGGCTTCCTGACTGACCTGACCTCCTCTGGTTTTCTCCTCAGCTTCTTACGTTGCCCGGGATCTCCCGAGCGCCGTTCCGACTGTCCCATATCGGGCGCTGTCGGTACCAGTAACCACACGGGCGGCAATGCGGTGGCGTCGCCTTAATCCGGGCGAAATGCCTGCGTATCCGGTTGGTTAACGGACTTTTTTCGGCTACACAGGCTCGCGGTTGCATGGCAAGAGGCCACGGGCAGGGCAATCATTGCGTTCATGACCGGACTCATGGCGCGCGGCGGGCACCGCATCACAGGCGTCAGGTCTTAAATCTATGTCGGCACGGCGTATGACGCTCGAATTGCGCAAATTTTCCGTTTCTTGGGACCTGCCTCGGCTGGGACGGCAGTTGCGTCTGGCCGTCGGGCTGGCTGTTCTGGTGATCCCGCTCAGCGGCTGCGGCACCGGGGCGTTGTGGGACAAGTTTTTCGCCAAGGACGACACCTTCGTCGATGAGCCCGCGGACAAGCTCTACAATGAGGGCTTGTATCTGATGAATCAGAAGAACGATCCGAAGGGGGCGTCGAAGAAATTCGAGGAAGTCGACCGCCAGCATCCCTATTCCGACTGGGCGCGCAAATCACTGCTGATGTCGGCCTATGCCTTTTACCGGGCGGCCGACTATGACAGCTGCATTGGCGCCGCGACCCGTTACGTCACCCTGCATCCCGGCAGCCCCGACGCCGCCTATGCGCAATATCTGATCGCGGCATCGCATTACGACCAAATTCCCGACACCTCGCGCGACCAGGGCCGCACCGAGAAGGCCATCGCCGCGCTCGAAGAGGTGGTGCGCAAATATCCGACGTCGGAATATGCCGTCAGCGCCAAGGCCAAGCTGGAAGGCGCCCGCGACCAGCTGGCGGGCCGCGAAATGAATGTCGGCCGCTATTACATGGAAAAGCACGACTACACCGCCGCCATCAACCGTTTCAAGACCGTGGTCACCCAGTATCAGACCACGAGGCATGTCGAGGAAGCGCTGGCCCGGCTGACCGAGGCCTATATGGCGATCGGTATCGTCGGCGAGGCGCAAACCGCCGCTGCCGTGCTCGGGCACAATTTTCCCGACAGTCCCTGGTACAAAGACGCCTATAATCTTGTAAAGTCCGGCGGTCTCGAGCCGAGCGAGAACGAGGGTTCCTACATCTCCAGGGCCTTCAAGAAATTGGGTCTCGGTTAGGAACTGGTTTCGCATGCTGGCCCGACTTTCGATCCGTGACATCGTCCTGATCGAACGGCTCGATATCGAATTTTCTCGTGGCCTGGCGGTGCTGACCGGTGAAACCGGCGCCGGCAAGTCCATCCTGCTCGATGCCTTCGCGCTGGCGCTCGGCGGCCGCGGCGACGCGGGCCTGGTCCGGCACGGCGTGGAGCAGGGCCAGGTCACTGCGGTGTTCGACGTGCCCAAGGGTCATCCGGCGGCTTTGATCCTGCGCGACAACGGCCTTGACGACGCGAGCGCTGAAGATTCCTGCGAGATGATCCTGCGCCGGGTGCAGCTGGCCGATGGCCGTACCCGCGCCTTCATCAACGACCAGGCGATCAGCGTGCAGACCCTGAAGGCGGTAGGCTCCGCGCTGGTCGAAATTCACGGCCAGCATGACGAGCGCGCGCTGGTCGATGCCTCGACCCACCGTCGCTTGCTGGATGCGTTCGCCGGCCTCGAGAAGGAGGTCGCCGCGCTGGAGCAGCTGTGGGAGGCAAGGCGCGCCGCCACCACGGTGCTCGACCAGCATCGCGCCAGCATGGAGCGCGCCGCGCGTGAAGCGGATTTTCTGCGCCATGCCGCCGACGAGCTGAAGACGCTGGCGCCCAAAGAGGGCGAGGAGACCGCGCTCGCCGGGCGCCGCGCCACCATGATGCAGGGCGAGAAAATCGCCGCCGATCTGCGCGAGGCTCAGGACGCCGTCAGCGGCCATCACTCGCCGGTCTCGGCGTTGTCGGCGGCGGTACGCCGGCTGGAACGCCGGGCCGGCAATGCGCCCACTCTGGTCGAGCCGGCGGTGAAGGCGATCGATGCCGCGATCAACGCGCTGGAGGAGGCCGACCAGCACCTCACGGCGGCGCTGATCGCGGCCGACTTCGACCCCGCCGAACTCGAGCGCATCGAGGAGCGGCTGTTTGCACTGCGCGCCGCGTCGCGCAAATACGCCGCCCCGGTCGAAGGCCTGGCGGCGCTGGCCGCCAAATATGCCGCCGACGTGGCGCTGATCGATGCCGGCGCCGGCCAGATGAAACAGCTCGAGGCGGCCGCGGCCGAGGCCGACAAGCGCTACAACGCCGCCGCCACCAAACTCTCCGCGGCGCGGACAAAATCCGCCGAAAAACTCAACAAGGCCGTCAATGCCGAACTCGCGCCGCTGAAGCTGGAGCGCGCGAAATTCACCACCCAGGTCGAATCCGATGCCGGCTCGCCGGGCCCGCAAGGCTTTGATCGGGTCGAGTTCTGGGTCCAGACCAATCCCGGCACCAAGCCGGGGCCGTTGATGAAGGTCGCCTCCGGCGGCGAGCTGTCGCGATTCCTGCTGGCGCTCAAGGTCGTGCTGTCCGACCGCGGTTCGGCGCCGACCCTGGTGTTCGACGAAATCGACACCGGCGTCGGTGGCGCTGTGGCCGACGCCATCGGCGCCCGGCTGGCGCGGCTCGCGGGCAAGGTGCAGGTGATGGCGGTGACGCACGCGCCGCAGGTCGCGGCCCGCGCCGACCTGCATCTATTGATCTCGAAGGACGCGCTCGACCGGGGCAAACGCGTCGCCACCCGCGTCAACGCGCTGGCGGCCGATCACCGCCGCGAGGAAATCGCCCGCATGTTGGCCGGCGCCGAGATCACCGCAGAGGCGCGCGCCGCCGCCGACCGGCTGCTGAAGGCGGCCACGGCGTGATGCTTTCAACGTCATTCCGGGTTCGCGTCTTCGACGCGCCCCGGAATGACGAGACTAATAAAGCAACGCTCATTTGAGGCGGCGCCAAACGGTGAAAGCATCCGACAAGAAAGTGTTATTCGACGCGCGCTGCCGGGCAGGGCCCGGCGCGAAGAAAGCCTCCGCGGCGAACCGAGGATCTCAGATGCAAATGGATTGATATAAATCGTTCCACTGTGGGTTCTGCGCTTCAATCAGTTGGGTCTTCCAGGTCCGCCTCCATTTCTTCAGTTCTTTCTCACGGGAAATCGCCGAAATTGGATCGTCATAGCTTCGAACCAGACGAGCCGTGTGATATTATACTTGGACGTAAATCCGTGGACGGCCTTTGTCCGATGTTCGTAAACCCTGCGGACAAGGTCGTTAGTAATTCCAACATAAATTGCGCCATCTTTCCTGCTTGCCAAGATATACACGTAGTAGCTCATGACATTGATAGCTCACCACATCGAGATTCCGGATATGGTCCTTCGGACCATTCCGGAATGACAAGCTGTAACTTCCATGATGATGGTTAAATCAAAAAAAATAACACCCGTCGACACCCTCACCAAGGCCCAGGCCAAGGTCGAGCTGAAACGGCTGGCGCTCGAAATCGAGGGTCATGACAAGCTCTATTATCAGGACGATGCACCGAAGATTTCCGATGCCGCCTATGATGCGCTACGCAAGCGCTTCAACGCCATCGAGGCCAGATTTCCGGAGTTTGTCAGCAGCGAGTCGCCGTCGCAGAAAGTCGGCGCGCAGCCATCCGGGCGTTTTGCCAAGGTCCGGCACGCGGTGCCGATGCTGTCACTCGACAATGCCTTTGCGGAAGAGGACGTCGTCGACTTTGTCGCCCGTATCCGCCGCTTCCTGAAACTGGGCGACGACGACCGGATCGATTTCAGCGCCGAGCCCAAGATCGACGGCCTGTCGATGTCGCTGCGTTATGAAGCCGGCGAACTCGTCACCGCAGCCACCCGCGGCGACGGCGCCGAGGGCGAGGACGTCACCGCCAATATCCGCACGCTCAAGGACGTACCGCAGAAACTCAAAGGCCGCAACGTGCCCGAGATCTGCGAGGTGCGCGGCGAGGTCTACATGACCAAGCAGGCCTTTCTCGCGCTCAACGAGCGGCAAAAGGCCGAAGGCAGCACCGTCTTCGCCAATCCGCGCAACTCGGCGGCCGGCTCCTTGCGCCAGAAGGATGCCGCCATCACCGCTTCGCGGCCGCTCGGCTTTTTCGCCTATGCCTGGGGCCAGATGACCGAAATGCCGGCCGACACCCAGTCCGGCATGATCGGCTGGTTCGAGCGCTGCGGTTTCAGGACCAACCCGCTGACCAAGGTCTGTCATTCGGTCGAACAGCTGATCGGCTTTCACCGCAAGATCGAGGAACAGCGCGCCAAGCTCGACTATGACATCGACGGCGTCGTCTACAAGGTCGATCGTATCGACTGGCAGGAGCGGCTCGGTTTCGTGTCGCGGACGCCGCGCTGGGCGATTGCGCACAAGTTTCCGGCCGAGCGCGCCATGACCGTGCTCAGGGACATCGAGATTCAGGTTGGCCGCACCGGCTCCTTCACCCCGGTCGGCAAGCTCGAGCCGGTCAGCGTCGGCGGCGTCATTGTGCAGAACGTCACGCTGCACAACGAGGACTACATCAGGGGTATCGGCGGCGACGGCGAGCAGCTGCGCGAAGGCCGCGAGATCCGGATCGGCGACACCGTCATCATCCAGCGCGCCGGCGACGTCATCCCGCAGGTGGTGGACGTGGTGCTGGACAAGCGGCCGGCCAACGCCAAATCGTTCCATTTTCCGAAGAAATGCCCGTGCCCGCTGCACACCGACGTGGTGCGCGAGGAAACCGCCGCCGGCGAGGAGGGCGCCCGCGCCCGCTGCACCGGCGAATTCGCCTGTCCCTACCAGAAGATCGAGCACCTGAAGCTGTTCGCCTCGCGGCGTGCCTTCGACATCGACGGACTGGGCGAGAAGCAGATCGAATTCTTCTTCGAGCAGGGCTGGGTCAAGGAACCGGCCGATATCTTCACGCTGCCGGCACGCAACAACAAGATCAAACTGGAAGAGCACGAAGGCTACGGTGAAACCTCGGTGCGCAATCTGTTCGCGTCGATCGAATCGCGGCGGAAGATCGCGCTGGAGCGTTTTATCTTTGCGCTCGGCATGCGCCAGGTCGGTGAGACCACGGCGCTGGCACTGGCGCGCGGCTATGGATCGTGGCAGGGCTTTCACGAAGCCTGCCTCAAGGTCGCCGCGGGCGACGAGGAGGCGATGGCCGAGATGGATGCGCTCGACCAGATCGGCGAGACCGTGATCGCCAGCATCAAAACCTATTTCGGCGAGAGCCATAACCGCGGCATCGTCGAGCGGTTGACCCGGGAAGTCACCATCCTCGATGCCGAAAAGCCCAAAAGCAACTCGGCCGTCGCCGGCAAGATCGTGGTCTTCACCGGGGCGCTGGAAAAGATGACGCGCGACGAGGCCAAGGCCACCGCCGAGCGGCTCGGCGCCAAGGCCTCCGGCTCGGTGTCGAAGAAGACCGATTATGTGGTCGCCGGTCCCGGCGCCGGCTCGAAGCTCGCCGAGGCGAAAAAGCACGGCGTCACCGTGCTGACGGAGGATGAATGGCTGCAGCTGATCGGGCAGTGAGGCGCGCCTGCCGTTTCCTGCGCAGAGCGGGCAGGTTGAAGAGCCCGGCCCCTACAGAATTCCCGACTCCTCATCTTCGGCCTGTTCGATCAGCGCTTCGCTGACCACGACGTCGCGGCGCGGAATGAGGAAAATCATGGTCGAGGCGCAGGCGATCGACAGCACCACGATGGCGAGATTGAGCGGCACCGGGGTCGCGAAGTGGCCGCCGAGCCAGGCGCCGAATTGCGAGAGCAGCGCGCCGAGCCCCATCTGCAGGAATCCCATTGCGCCGGATGCGGTGCCGGCGGCCTCGGGGCGGACGCTGATGGCGCCGGCCGCCGAGTTCGACATCACGAAAGCATTGGCGAACATCACCAGCATCTGGGTGCCGAACAGCCAGGACGGCGCCTGGTTGAGGCCTGTGATCCCCCACACCAGGTTCAGCGCCGCGCCCAGCAGTTGCAAAGCCAGCCCGAACCAGATCAGCCTTTCCAGCGAATGCCGCGGCGCAAAGCGCACGCAGCACAAATTGCC
>Ga0182030_10022000_pt1 | contig 11899 bp, 8 predicted proteins | sample 812S3MmetaG_FD_121299 | JGI IMG/M metagenome (GOLD analysis project Ga0182030, IMG submission 121299) | Permafrost microbial communities from Stordalen Mire, Sweden - 812S3M metaG (Illumina Assembly) | ecosystem: Environmental > Terrestrial > Soil > Wetlands > Permafrost | place: Sweden... | reverse complement strand
CCTGCGCGAGGCCGTCCGCGACGAGCACCGCCTTCTGGCCCGCGGTCCACTGCCCGCCCGGCGCCTGCCCGCTCACCAGCGTCGTCCACGGGCCCACGAGGGGAATGACGAGCGTGCGCTCGCTCACGTGGCTGCACGAGAAGACGGCCCACCCTTGCGCGGTGCTCAGGCACTGCGTCTGCAGGATCGACTGACCCAGCCACGCGGCGTAGCTCGGCACGTACGAGACGCCGAGCAACACCGCGCCCGTGATGAGCGCCACGGGCGGCCCCGCCGTCGCCGCGGGCGTCTCCTGCGCCGAGGCCGTCGCCGTCGCGCAGAGAAGGCAAGCCGCGACCACGGCCGTGACGGTGGTTCTCATGGCTCGTGCACTAGACACCGTCTGCCCGCTCCCTATTCCGGACCGTCGGCCCCACCGTCCGACCCATGGGGCGAACGTCTCACCCGGCGTATGGGCGTGGCGAAACTGCGAGTCGTGATGAAGTGCCACGGTCGCGGGCGCGCGGCGAGCTCCACGACGTTGAGCTCATGAGCTCCTCTCCGTCCTCGGCGACGCGCTCGTCATCCCGGTCGGCCCGCATGGGCGGATGGCTTCGCCACCGCCGGCAATCGTGCGCGAGTTTGCCCGGACTTGGTGACCCGCGCCCGTGGCGCGTGGGCTCTCGGCGCTTCTTGAGGAGGATGACGAGGCAGGCGCACGGTGAACGTGGTGCTGTCCGCGTCGGTGGAAGTCACGTCGATCGTGCCCCCATGGGCCGCAACTACCTCCTTGGCGATGTAGAGCCCGAGCCCGAGACCGCTCGACGCCTTCGCCGGATCCTCCACGTGACGAACCATCGGCTCGAAGATGTCGCTCAGCAAGCCCATCGGAATCGGCGGCCCTGCGTTGTGAACCGCAACGACCACAGCCTCGACGTCGCCCTTCGCGTCGACACGGATGGGCTTGTCCGCATCTCCGTGCTGTAGCGCGTTCCCGACGAGGTTCGACAGCACCTGAGCGAGGCGGCCGCTATCCCACTCTCCGCGCAGGTCCCCCTGCGACGTGTATCGAATCACGGCGTTCGGATGGCTCCCCTCGAGCTCGGAGATCACCATCTGGCAGATCGGACCGACGTCGGACGGCCCCCGGACGAGAGAAATCCCGGATCCGAGACGAGTGCGGGTCAGGTCGAGCAGGTCACCGACGATGCGAACCATGCGTTTTGCGCTGTTCTGAATGGCCGAGGCGATCCTGGAGCTCTTGTCGTCGAGGCCTTCGGCCCGACCCAGCGCGGACGAGCCCATGAGGATCGAGCTGAGAGGGTTTCGGAGATCGTGGCTCACGATACCGATGACTTGGTCCCGGTATCGATTGGTCTTCTCGGTGTACCGGTCGACCGCTTCCGTGAGGGCTTCGTCGATGGCCTCGTTGAACCGGCTGACTCCAGCAGCATCGGCGTGCGCCTTTCCCCAGAGTCGAAAGACGCTGGCGCGAAGCGCCCGGTATTCGGCCACCACCTGGGAGAGCGTGAAGCCGCTCTCGATGCGCAGGATCGCGTGAAGCTGTCCGAGTGCACCGGGATCTTTCTTCCCGCCCGGCCCAGCTCCCTTCGACCTGTGCCCCTTCGACTTCGCGCCCTTTTCCGCGGCGCTCTGGAGCGAGTCCATGTCGGCGACGATGGCCGTGAGAATCTCGCCGGCGTGGTCGCGAAGCCCGGCCTTGCTCATCCCTTCGGCCGCCGGCTTGAGCGTGCGGGCGAATGCCTCCCAGGCGACGAGGATGGCTTCGTGGTGACCGCGGATGAAGTTTGCGAGTCGCATGGCTGTTCTTTCTTCTCGTCCCTGACCACGGGCTTTGAGCGCCGGGCGCCCGTCGATCTGCACTGGCGTGCAGGTCTCGGGCGCACGGTGTGGCCCTACTTTGCGACTTTCATCACCGCCCCGTCGACGCAATTGCTGGTCGCCGTCCCCTCGTTCACCCAGAACACGCTCGTCGAATTGGTCGCCAGAGCCACGACGTTGTTCTGCCCTTGCGCGAGCGTCGTGGCCGCGCCTCCGCCGAGCGGCGCCGTCATGACGGCGCCGCCCGCGTCGATCCAGTAGACGCCGCTCGAGTCGACTACGATGTCCTGCGGCTCGGCGGACGACGACAGGACCGATGCGCCCATCGCCCCGCCGACGGGCATCACCATGATGTTGCCCGAGTCGCTCCAGTAGAGCATTCCGCCATACAGCGCGATCCCGGAGGGGTTCACGGCGGACGCGAGCTTCGTGGGCGTCGTGGCCGATACCGACTGCGTCATCACCGACGGGTTCACGGTGCCGGGAGGGCGCCCTTGATCCGTCCAGTAGAGGTTCTGCGAGGAGTCGACCGCCAGGCGGACGAGCGAGCAGGCTCCGTAGAGCGTCGTCGTCGGGCCCTGGTTCAGCGGCACGACGTCGATCCCGAGGTCCGGACAGCTGCCGCCCTGCTGATCGATGTAATAGCGGGCCGCGTAGAGGGCCATACTGTCGACGGCGATCGCATGGTGCCAGTCTGGGACTTGGCCACTGACGTCGAGAGTCGACGCGCCGGTGCCGTCGAGGAGCGCCGCTTGTACGTAGTTCGAGCTACCGGCGTTCACGATGAAGTAGGCGCTCGCGGAGTCGACGATGAGATCGTTCACCTCGGAATCGACCACGGATCCTCCGGCGTCGCCCGCGCCCGCGAACAACGTGGACACGCCGGTCCCTGCGACGGATGCGCTCATGAGCCTGCCGGCGCCCGTCCGCCAGTAGACCGTCGTCTCGTTGACGGCGAGGCCGATCGGCTGCGTCGTCGTGACCAAGGTGATCGGCGGACACTGCCCGATGGAACAAGACGCCTCGCCCGAGGCGTCCGAGCCACCTCCCGACCCCGAATCCGTGACCGACGCGTCCGCGCTGACGCTGGCGTCGCTCTGCGCGTCGGCGGTTCCGGCGTCGGCGGAGGCGCCGCCCGAATCGGCGCCGGACGTCGTTCCCGGAGCACCCTCGATGCCGCCGTCCGGGCTGCTTCCGACGTTTCTGTGAGCGTCGCCCGTGGCGCCATCCCCGGCGTCGACGTCGGTGTCCGGCGTTGGGGTGGCCGGCGCAGCATCCCCGGGATTGACGCCCAAGATCGGTTGCACGCTGCAGGCTGCGATTGCAAGGGAGGTCAAGATCGCGAGCGCGTGCAGCGGCGGGCGACGCGTGATTCGATTGCTCATGACTGCGGCCCCTGTTTCGTCGTCGGGGCCGGTTCGGCCCAGGGGCGATGAACTGCATCGGCTGTGCCGGCAGCGCTCGCGCTCGAACGCTCGAAGGCTCATGTGGAGGCAGACCGGCGAAATCGCGATGGCGCGGTCTGCCTCGAGCGATTCGCGAGACTCGCGAGGCGCGGGGCGAATGCGTCGGTGCCGGCGCGTGCGCCACATGCTGCTGCGCCGCGCCGCTCCGACGCCGAACGCGCTCGGGGTCATCCGCGCCGCCTGGATGCGGAGCAAGCGGCGCAGGTGCCGGTGCCGCCGCCGCGGGGCGGGTGCGCCGCGTCACGGCGATAGGCTAGAACCTCACCACCGTCGTCACCCCGGCGATCGCCGTGCCCGCCCCCGGCTGCACGGTGATCGCCGGCGGAGGCTCCGCGGCTCCGGTCGGCCGCCGCATCGTCAGCTGCCGGATGGCGGCGTACGCGGCCAGCGCGAACCCGACGTCCTGCGCGAGGCCGTCCGCGACGAGCACCGCCTTCTGGCCCGCGGTCCACTGCCCGCCCGGCGGCTGCCCGCTCACCAGCGTCGTCCACGGGCCCACGAGGGGAATGACGAGCGTGCGCTCGCTCACGTGGCTGCACGAGAAGATGGCCCACCCTTGCGCGGTGCTCAGGCACTGCGTCTGCAGGATCGACTGACCCAGCCACGCCGCGTAGCTCGGCGCGTACGAGGCGCCGAGCAGCACCGCGCCCGTGATGAGCGCCACGGGCGGCCCCGCCGTCGCAGCAGGCGTCTCCTGCGCCGAGGCCGTCGCCGTCGCGCAGAGAAGGCAGGTCGCGACCACGGCCGTGACGGTGGTTCTCATGGCTCGTGCACTAGACACGGTCGGCTCGCTCCCTATTCCGGACCGGCGGCCACACCGCCCGACCCATGGGGCGAACCGCAAGTAGAGGGCGATGACGATGATTGCGGGCGCACCCTCACGGCGTCTTGGCGCGGAGCGACTTGCAGACGGCGTCGTAGGCTGCGACCTCGCTCTTGTCGCGGACGTCGTTGACCATGCATTCCACTTCGGTGTCGCCGACCTTCATGCGCCGGATGAACGTGATGAGCGGGCTGAAGCTCGCCTTGTACATGACCGAGTAGCTCGTGCCCGAGCCGTTCTTCGCGAGCAGCGTCATCTTGGTATGCGTCACGAACTTCTGGAACGCGTCGAGCGTCGCGGCTTCGTCGTTGTCGGGGTTCCACGCACCGACCGTCAACGTTCCCTTCCCCGAGGCGAGCTTCACCTGGGATTGGTCCGCGAATTCCGTCGGCTTGAGGACCGCGCCGTCCGGCAGTGTGATGAGGAGCGGCAGTCCGCCGAGCGCGCTGGTGCCCGGCCCGGCCACCTGCGGAGCAGCCGCAGCGGGGACGGCCGGCGACGAGTCCGTCTTCGCGTTGGACGCAGGTGCGTTTGCTGCGTTCGGGCTGCTGCTGGAGGCCAGGGGCGGGGCAGATGCCGCCGCGTCGCCCGCAGCGGGAGTCTGGGGAGGAGCGCTGCCGCCGGTGCTGGCGCAGGCGACGACCGACAGGACGAGGAATGCAGGGACGAGGTGTTTCATCGACTTCTTGCCAGGTATACGCAGAAACATCGGCGTGCCTTCCCCGACGCGATCCGGAGGCATTTGCGTTCCCCCTGACGTCGGGTCCACAAAGATCGACGGCGGCGCGAAAGCCGGGCGCGCCGCGGCGTGGTCTCCTCTGGCCCATGCGTCGGCGGTACCTCGGAGCGCTCGTGCTCGCGCTGGTGTGCGGTTGCTCGGCCGGTTCTTCCGGCGGGAACCCTGGCGCCTCGCCGGGAGCGAGCCCGGGGCAGCTCGACTCCGGTGCCCTCGACGGCGGCGGGACCGCCAAAGCCTCGGGGGCGGGCGATGCAGGACCGGGCGGAGCCGACGGGGGAGACGCCTCGGTCGACGCGGCGCTGCGTGTGTGCGACGTGAAGCAGTACGGCGCGAAGGGCGACGGCGTGACGAAGGACACGGCGGCCATCCAGGCGGCCATCGACGACTGCGCGACCACGGGCGGCGAGGTGCTGCTCGAGGGCGGGGTCTTCCTCTCCGGGATGATCGTCCTCGCGAGCCACATCACGCTGGACGTCGACGCCTCCGCGACGCTCCTCGGCAGCCAGGACGTCGCGGACTACCCCGATCGCGACCCACCCGTCGTCAACACGCAGCTCTCCAACTGCAAGAAGGCGCTCGTCTACGCGGAGAGCGCCGACGACGTGCACATCCAGGGGTCCGGCACGATCGACGGCAACGCCACGGGGGTGGCCGACTGGAACGGCGACGTCGTGCCGGAAGGAACTCGTCCCATGGTGATCTTCATCGTGGCGTCGTCGAACGTGTCCATCCAGGGCGTGACGGTGAAGAACGGCGCCGTATGGGCGGTCGTGAACATGCAGGTAGAGCACCTGACCATCGACGGGATCACGGTGGACAACGATCTCGGCGCGACGCACGACGGCATCGACGTGGTCGACGGGAGCGACGTGCTCGTAGAGAACTGCACGGTCGCGAGCGGCGACGATTCCATCTGCCTGAAGAGCGGCGCGGCCGGCGGCCTGAGCAACGTGAAAGTCCAGAACTGCACCACCACGCAGTCGGGCGTGGCCAACGGCGTGAAGCTCGGGACCGCGAGCGTGGGGCCGTTCCAGAACATCGACGTCGAGAACGTCAGCATCGCCAACGCCCAGGCGGCCGCCCTGGCGGTCGAGTCGGTCGACGGCTCCGCGATTTCCAACGTCGTGTTCCGGCACATCACGACGACGAACGTGGGTACGCCCATCTTCGTGCTCCTCGGCAGCCGCGACCTCGACGCCTCGAAGGTGGGGAGCATCGACGGCGTGACGTTCGACGACGTGAAGGCGACGAGCATGCGGGACAACTGGGGCTCGATCGTCACCGGCAGCGTCGTCGCGGGCCAGACGTTCGGGATCTCCAACCTGACGTTCAGCAACCTGCAGCTCGCCTACGTCGGCGCAGGTGCCAGCCCGAACCCGACGCCGTACACGCCCGCCTCGTTCCCGGAGTACCAGGGGCAGGTGCCCGGCCAGCCCGCCGGGACGCTCTACGACCAGTACCCGGACGCCAAGTTCATCACCGGCACCGGCGGCAACGAGAACACGTCGTACCACGGGCCCGGCTACGCGTTCTTCGTGCGCCACGCCAGCGGCGTCACCTTCACGAGCTGCAGCACGCCCCTCACCGGGACCGACTCGCGGCCTCCGGTCGCCACGGAGAACGTGACGGGCCTCACGGGCACGTGCGCTCCCTGAGGGAGTAGACTCGGGTCACGGCCGCCCATCGTCGACGCTCGCCTGCTCCCTCGTTCGCGCAGCGGACGTCGCCCATCGACGATCCGTCGGGGCCGCTCGGCATTCGCCTGCTCGTCCAGCAGCGAGGCGACCGCGCGAGGCTGGTCGCTCGGGCCCCGGCGCTCGTGCTGCCCGTCGAGAACGGGATCGTGGACGCGGCGTGCGGGGCGCTCCGGCCGGCGCTCGACACGAGCTCCTGGCTGCTCGTCCCGGCGGGGGTGAGCCTCGTGCTGGTGGCGAGTAGCGTCGTCGCGCACACGCTGGTCCTCACGGTGTCGACCGCGCTGATGCGTCGCGTGACGGAGGTCTACGCGGGAGAGGTGGCCCTCGCGCGCTTCCGCCGGTACGTCGAGAGCCCGCGGGTCCTCGTCCGCACCACGTGGGTGAACGAGCTCGCGCACCGGTACCTCTTCGAGCGCGCCGTGTGCAGGAAGCGCGACAACGACGCGACGCGCTTCCTGGAGACCGAGATCGCCAAGGAGCTCTATTTCCTGTGCCACGAGGAGGAGCGTCAGCTGGATCGACCGTCGCTCGTGGAGGAGCGCACGCCCGTCGTGCGGCGCGCGCTGGAGCACCTGGAGAAGCACCTGTTCGAGGCGGCGGTCCTGCGCGATCTCCCGCGCGCCGTCGGGGCGAGCGCGAGCACGCTCCTGCGCGCCTTCCAGCGCGAGCTCGGCGAGTCGCCGCTCGCGTACCTGAGGACGCGCCGGCTGGACGAGGCGCTGATGATGCTCAAGTCGCGACGGCTCCGGGTGAGCGAGGTCTCGGCGCTCGTCGGGTACACGAACCTCGCCGCGTTCTCGCACGCCTTTCGCGCGCGATTCGGCCTCCGGCCGTCGGACGTGGCGTCACGGCAAGACGCGCTGCGGGCTCGCTCCCACGGCTCGTAGTCGTCGCCGAAGATGTGCCCGCCACCTGCGGGTAGCATCGGCGCATGAAGAGAGTCTGGCTGCTGGCGTTTGTGGTTGGTTGTGGAGGCACGGCGACTGCGCCGAGCGCGGTGGCGCCGATAGCAAGCACCGCAACGACAGGAACCCCGGCGACTGCCAGCACGGCACCTGCGGCGCAGCGAGCGTGGTCCTACTCGGGCGACACGGGGCCCGCGACGTGGGGGGACCTCGATCCGAGCTTCGGGCTCTGCAAGACGGGCACGGCGCAGTCGCCGATCGACTTGCCACCGTCGCCGGCGCATAGGCAGCCGGGGCTCGCGAAGCCGCGCTGGGATCCGGTGCCGCTGAACATCACGAACACGGGGCACTCCATCCAGGTGGACGACGGGGCGGCGTCGTCGCTCATGGTGAACGGGACGGAGTACAAGCTCGCGCAGTTCCACTTTCACAGCCCCGCCGAGCACACCTTGGGCGGGCGCAGCTTCGATCTGGAGATGCACCTCGTGCACAAGTCGGGCGACGGCAAGGTGGCTGTGGTCGCGATCCTCTTCGGTACCGGGACCGAGAACGCCGTGCTCGCCCCCGTGTGGAACGCGATGCCCGAGCAGCCGGGACACGCGGTGACCGTGGCCGGCGCGACAATCGACGTCTCGTCGATGCTGCCCGCTGCACCGAAGTACCTGCGCTACGGCGGGTCGCTCACCGCGCCTCCGTGCACCGAGGGCGTGACGTGGCTCGTCGTCGAGCCAGACGCGACGTCGCTGGTATCGGCCGAACAGGTGCGCAAGCTGAAGGCGATCACGCAGCCAGCGACGAACCGGCCAGTGCAGCCGCTCGGCACACGCGAGGTGGTCGAGCTGGCGCCCTGACCGCTGAGCGGTCCCCGGGCTCGTGTAGCGGGGAACCGCCCTGCCCGAATCGGATCAGGAGTGTCCGGGGTAGCTGTTCGGGTCCGCCGGGTTCGTGCCAGCGAGCAGCTCGTCGCCGTCCGCGTACCCGTCGCCGTCCCGATCGATGCCGAGACGGTAGCCCTCGCCCGGCGGCACGCACTTGTAGGTGACCGGGAACAGGTCCGCGAGCTTCTCGAGCAGCGCGTCCGTGAGGACCGGCGCCGACGACAGGGCGCTCCGCCACCCGGCGGGGGTCCACACGAAGCCGGTGTCGTTGCCCGCGACGGTCGTCCGCGCGACCAGGTCGGTGTTGCCGGCCGCGGCCTGCGACTCGAAGAGCGCGATCCGGCCCGCGACCGCCGAGGCGTCGCTCGCGGTGAGCGTCGTCTCCTGGCCGACGACCGGATAGAGGTTCGTGTCGAACGCGAGGATGTACGACGCGAGCTCGTTCCGCATCTGGGCTCCCGCCGTGGAGAACCCGCTGGAGGGGTCGAGCGGGTTGCTCGCATCGTTGAAGAACGGGATGCCGCCCGGGTTCGGCGGGAAGGTGACGCCGTTGAAGGTCACCGGCACCGTCGTCTGAACGAAGACGAACGCCGCGACGAACTGCTCGGGCGTGCCTTCGATGCCGTCGTGATTGAACCCGAAGCCGCGCACCGCGGGGACGGGTTGAGCCGACGACGCGAACGGCGGAATCGACAGCAGCGAGTGGCCGGGGCTGACCGACGGGCCGTACATGCCGAGCTTCTGGTAGGCGTTGCGGAGGTGCGGCACCTTGAAGGTCTGCGACTCGGCCTCGAACGAGAGCCTGCCGTCCGTCCCGAAGAAGCCGGGGTGCGGCGAGACGCCGGCGTTGCCGCCGCGATCGAGCGTGTGGCAGCCGTTGCAGTTGTGGAAGCGGTCGATCGGCAGCTCGTTGCCGCCACTATCCTTCTGGAAGTAGATGGCCTGACCGGCTGCCTGCGTCGTCGTGAGCGTGTTGTCCAGGCTGCGGATCGGGTTCGGCGGATACGTCATCTGGAGAGCAAAGGTCGCGTACGACGTCATGTCCGCGTCGCTGAGCTCCTGGGCGTCGCCGACCAGGCCGGGGAACGCGACGTTGAACGACTTGAAGGCGTTCAGCTCGTCGTAGATGCCGCTGCTCGGCTGCGCCGACGCCACCGGCCCGTTGGGGCCGAGGAAGGGCAGGCCCGACTGCTGGACCGCGCCGTTGCGGTCCCCGCGCCAGTGCATGGCGCCCTCGTTGTCCATCCCGCGCAGGCTCTGTGTCGTCATCGGCCCCTTGGTCGGCATGTAGAGGCCCATCACGAACTCGATGGTCTCCGTCCCGAAGGTGGGCTCGAGGTCGAGCGGCGAGACGGTGAAGACGCCGTCGAGGATCGCGCGGGCCTCTGCCTGCGCCGGCAGCGTCGGCACGCCGCCGTTCGCCGCCGCGGAGGCTTGCAGCACGGCCGACGCCTCGGCGTACTCGACCGGCGTGATGGGCAGCGGGATGTTCCCCGGGTTGCCGAGGTCCCACGCCAGGCCGTCGAAGTCGCCGCCGATGTGGCAGCTCGCGCACGCCTGATCGCCGAGCGCCGACGTGTCCTTGGCGCTGTAGAGGAACGAGCGGCCCGCGGTGACGCTGGCCGGCTCGGGACTGAACATCGTCGTGTGCGAGACCTCGGCGTTCTTCTTGAGATCGACCACCGAGATGCCGTCGTCGAAGCGCGTGAGCACGAACGCGAGCTTGCCATCGGTGACGACGCCGGTCGGCCCACCGGCCGACAGGTTCACCTGGTTCTGCTGCGTCGGCGTCGCGCTGCCCGCCTCGAGCGCAGACGTCGAGTAGTACGCGAGCTTCGCCGAGCCCTGCGCGACGACGTAGACCGTGCTGCCGTCCGCCGAGAACGTGAGGTCCTGCGGGAACGCGCGGCTCAGCGTGGGATCCCCCGAGCCCTGCGTCGACGGCGGAATCGGGTGCACGAGGTGGGGATTCAGGTTGTCGGAGGTGACGGCGCCGGTCGCCGGATCGACGATCGAGATCCGGCTGTCGACGATGTTGCCCGCGACCGACGTGAAGCCTGCCGTGTGCCCCTCGAAGCGCACGTCGTTGTGCGCGTCGGTGTTCGACACGTAGACCTTCCCGTTCCTCGGGTTGACGGCCATGTTGAAGAGCGTCGTGCCGACGTGCGCGTAGGCGCCGTTCGCCTTCGCGGCGGGCGGGCTCTTCGTCGCGTCGATCGCGAACACGTCCTGGTCGGGCAGCGTGATGGTGACGGCGGCGTCGAAGTCCGTGCCGTAGGCATCGAGCCAGTGGCCGCTCCTGTACTTCACGATGAGGCCCGTGTTCGGCTCGGGCACGAACGCGCCGTTCGGCAGCTGCACGAGCGGCCCCGCTCCGCCGCCGGGGATCGTTGGATAGCTTCCGTAGGCGGTCTGCACGTCGCCGTCGGCGACGGAGGTCGTCTGGTTGCCGGAGAAGAACCCGGCCGTGTAGACCGTCTTGCCGTCGGGCGTGACGGCGAGCGCGCGCGGCGTGTCGGCGAAGAACGTGAGCTTCGTCGTGCGCGTCCCGCCCGGCGCCGTCCCGAGGTTGTTTCCGTCGAACACCCACACGTCCGCGCGGCCGACGCCCGGCGTGAACAGATCGGGATCGTCGGGCGAGTTCTGCCCGCGGTGCGCGGTCGTGATGAACGCCAGGTTCTTGTGCGGACCGCCGAACACGATGTCGCGCGGCTCGTCCCCGACGAGCAGGGTGCGCGCGACGCGCGGGCCGTCGTCGTCGATCTGGACGATGCTCACGCTGTCGGACAGGTGATTGACGACCCACACCTCGTTGTCGCTGCGCAGCGCGAGGGCGACGGGCTCGAGACCCACCTCGATCGAACCCTGCGACCGCAGCGACTTGCCCTCGACCCGGAAGATCTCCAGGCGGTTGTCGGGCGTGTTCAGCGCGTACAGGGTCTGGCCATCGCTCGACAGCGCGAGCGGGCGGACCTGCAGCGTCTCGAACAGCGTGTAGGGGTTCGCCGTCTGCGGCACCTTCTTGAACGCCGGGTGCGCATCGCCCCCGCCGGGCCCCGAGAGCGCGGTCGATCCGGTCGACGAGGACTCCCCCGAGCCGTTCGCGCCGCAGGCCGCAGCGGCAATCGTGGAGAGGACCAAGAGGCCTAGACGTTTGATCATGCGATGTGCTCCCTCTGGAGAGGACGGTCCGACGGCGGGGCTGACCGAGCAATGGTCGTGCCGGAAGAGCTCGCAGGGAAAACCCAGCAAATTCATGTCGAACAGCATCCCCGGGGGGCCCGACGGATTGCGCAACGGAGCACCGCTCGCGCAGCCGCGCAGAGCCCACTTGCGCAGTCACGCAAACGGATTGCCCGCCGCCCGCTGGGGCGCGTACTAAGGGCGGGACGTGGACGAAGGGGATCGCAACACGGAGAGCCGCATCTTGATCGATGCGGCCGTCCGTCCGCGCCTGTCGCTCCTCGTGATGGGAGAGCAAGGCGTCTTCACCTACCCACTCCCTGACGAGGGGGTGTTCCGCATCGGGCGCGCGGAGCATTGCGACATCAGCGTCGGCGACACGCAACT
>Ga0182030_10021999_pt1 | contig 11899 bp, 9 predicted proteins | sample 812S3MmetaG_FD_121299 | JGI IMG/M metagenome (GOLD analysis project Ga0182030, IMG submission 121299) | Permafrost microbial communities from Stordalen Mire, Sweden - 812S3M metaG (Illumina Assembly) | ecosystem: Environmental > Terrestrial > Soil > Wetlands > Permafrost | place: Sweden... | reverse complement strand
TGGGACTAAGTGAGGAGGTTCCTGGAATTGGCGAGTGTTGGGCTCAAGATCAATGCGGGCATTTTGGTGGCTGGCCCAATCTGACCGATGCGATTGTGGGTGCAACTGGAGCTTGGTCGCTATACCTGACCACCGGCGATGAAGCCATGCTGAAGACTTTTTTCGATCGAACGGTCAATTCGTTAAAACGCGCTGAGCGTGATGCGTACCATCCCGATACAGGCCTGTTTGGCGGGTGCTCATCATTTATGGAGTCAAACAGTGCCTATCCGGCCAAATACTCCGGCAATGGTCCACTTCTCGCCAAGACCTCCGCGTTGAGTACCTGTGCCCTCTACTATCATGGGTATGAGGTGGCAGCGTTGATGGCAGATAGATTGGGACGAGACGGTAATCCGTATCGAACGAAGGCGCAGGCCTTGAAGAAGGCGATTAACAAGTACTTCTGGCAGGAAGACAAAGGGTACTATGGCTACTTTCTCGATGAAAACAACCAGCTTTGCCCCGCCATGGAGGGGTTGGGTGAAGCATTATGCATCCGCTTTGGCATTGGCAGCCCGGATCAGGCGAATCGAATTCTGCAGTCTACTCCGACCACCCAATTTGGACTACCGTGTTTGTGGCCGCAATGGCCCGAACATATGAACTACCACGTCGGAGACGCCGACTTCTACCACAATGGTATGATATGGCCCTTTGTCCAAGGCTACTGGGCGCTGGCGGCTATCCAAGCCGGCGACCTGAAGACCTTCGGGAATGAGCTCAATAAATTGCTAATTTTATCGGAAAAAAATGATACCTTTCAAGAGTTCTATCATCCTGAAGACGGACAGCCGGACGGCTCGCCCGATCAGCTCTGGAGTGCGTCGGGCTATTTTGCAATGGTTTTTCATGGGCTACTGGGGTTGAATTTTGAGGACAAAGGAATTAAATTTGCGCCGCTGGTTCCAGCCGCCTTCAACCAGTTAAAGATGAGTGGTATCAAGTACCGCCAAAGTGTTTTGAATGTGAAGGTGGTTGGACATGGGACGCGAATTCTAACCTTCAAACTCGACGGTACTCCCATGAATTTGCCTTTCTTTGACGCCTCCTTAAAAGGGCGGCACAATATCGAAATCCAGATGCAGTAAGATCTGATTTTATACCGACTATTTGGGTGCATGCTCAATTATATAATTTGAGAAATAAAGCGCACAGCTCATGTTTGTGGGAAGACCCCACCAGAAGTGGCTGTGACAGCCCCCATGTGGTCAGGCGGTATCGCAAATGGCCCTTCGGGATAGTCTGGATATGCATTGTTCTATTTTCTTTTGGTCTTCGAGCGCAGGATGCGGGATTGAAAGCGGGGCAGTTATGGAAGGATGCTCAAAGCGCATTTAGTGCCGGGAACTACACCCAAGCGGCCAGCAGCTTGGAATCGATTATCAAGGCCTCTGGTGCCTCCGTGGAATGGGGCAATAACGCGGTCCTACCGCCTGCACTTCCTAAGAAGCAATGGCTGGAACCAGTTTTTTTTCTACTCGGAGCTACTTATTTTGATGCGAAAGATTGGCCCAATGCGATAGGTGTTTTCGCCCATTATCAACAGCTTTTCCCGAAGTCGTCCCATTTGAACCAGGTCATTTTTTCACAGGCTCAGGCGGATCTCTTTGGCGGCCATCCCGAAGATTCCATGCCCCTCTTGACGGAGTTGCTTCCTTTGCCTGACTATCATGTCAAGGTCTTCTTGTTACTAGTCGAGGCCAATTTTCGCGCCAATCGTCCGGACGCGGCGGTTGCGCTCATGGAGAAAGAGAAATCCCAGCCGAACTTGAACCCGAATTTTGTCTACAAGATTAACATTGTGCTTTTTCCAAAATATTTGGATGCGGGAAACACGCAAAAAGCTCTAGCTCTCCTTCAGGAGATGGATGAGGGAATCGGCCATGTAGCGGATGTTCCCTTATTTAACGCTTTGAGCGAGAAGTTGGGCGATTTGTTCCTCAAGAATAACGACATCGCGTCGGCGCTCTCCTGTTATCGGCGGGTGCGGGACAACGAGCAAATCCTCACCCTGCAGAAGCAACAGATCGAAAATCTCCGACAACAGCGTGCGGCTAATATGGCGCTCATTCAAGCCAACCCACTGAACTCGGATTCGGTTCAAACGGAAAATAAGGAAATCGATGCCGAAATCGCAAAGGATCAGGACATTCTCACAAAGTACCAAACGCTGCCGCCCGTTCTTCCGCCGCTCTTTCTGCGCATCGCTCGCGCCTACTCGCTGAATGGTTCTCTTTGGGAAGCCGCCGTTGTTTACCACGAGATTCTGCGCCGCTATCCCCAGTGCGCAGAGGCAGAAGCGGGTCTTTATGGGTCGATCGTTATCTTCGACCAGTTGAAGCGAGTCGATCGTGCGCAGCGGTTATGTCAAACTTATCTGGCCCAATATCCCAACGGCAAATATGCTGATAGCGTCGGTTTTCTGCGGGGAGCACTGGCTTACGACGCCCAGGATTTCGCCAAGGCCACCGAATATTTTGAGGATTCGCTAAAGAATCAACCTGGCAATCCGCGGCGCGAGCAGATCGAGATCACGCTTGGTGACATTGAACTGCAAGAGGGTAAATTTGACGAGGCCATCGCCTCGTACCAAAAATACCAAAGCGATTATCCGCAAGGGCAGTCACTGGAAAAGGCACAATACCGCAGTGCCCTGGCGTTGCTTTTTGGGGGCAAAACGAATGATGCTGAAGCCGCCATCAAGGCCTATCTTCAAAAGTATCCGCAGGGTGCTTATGCGGGCGATGGAGATTATCGGTTGAGCGTCATTAAATTCGGAGAAAAGCAATATGACCAAGTGTTAGCTGATGGTTTGGCGTGGCAGCAGAAGTACGGGAAAGCTGTCGCACTGGCCGAGGTGCTTTCCCTGATGGGAGACTCCTATGAGGCCGAGAACAGGCACGACGAAGCTGTCACAGCCTATATCAGTTCCTACAAGGCGGCGCTGACGACCGAGGTGTTGAACTACTCGATCATGGCGGCGGCGAAGATACTACAAAAGCAGGACAAATGGGCTGATATCGCCGCGATGTTTCAGGAATTTATCAAAAACAACCCCGATCACCCCACCGTGGTCGCGGCTATTTTCTGGATCGGGCGGGCCGATATCAAACTTGGCAAGGTGGACGAGGGCAAACAGTTCATGGCGGAAACAGCCAAGAAATACTTGAATGATCCGAGTCGCGAGGCTGTTGATGAGATCATCACGCAATTGGCACAACTTTACGCCCACCGGAAGGTTGCGGCCGCAGCTCCAACCTCGGTCCCACTACCTGCGCCCACGGTGGGGCCGGCCTCCACCCCCAGCCCGGCGCCAGAGGTCGCGGCTAATCCGCCGCCGGTCCCCGCTCCCGCTGAATCTGACCCGGCGCAGGACCTGACGGACATCCTTACCATTCCCGACCTCGCTTCCAAACCAACGGCACGCTCGAGAGTTTTGTACGCCAAAGCCGAGTTGGCTCGACTGCAACGCAAGCCCGAGGTGGAGGCGCAGGTTTTGTTGGAAGTGGCCAAGGACTACAAACCGGAGGATTTGAGTCCAATTTTACTGGGGCAGGTGGGGGATTGTCTGTTCCAGAACGGGCAACCCGACCAGGCTATGCCATTCTACAACCAGCTGATGGATGCATACGAAAAGAGTCCTCTGGTCGAGTATGCCTACAACGGACTGGCGCAAATCGCCTTTGGGCAGAAGGATTACAAAAAGGCGGATCGCTATTTTTCCCAAGCCCTCGATAAGGGGATCGCGGCCTCGAAGCTCGAGGCAATCACCTTGGGTGAAGCACAAAACCTTCTGGCCTTGAATCGACTTGATGAAGCCAAAGCTCTATTCGAGCAGGTGGCTTCGAATCGGGCTTGGAGAGGCGAAGCCACGGCCTTGAGCGTCTATTCGCTGGGCGAAATTCAAATGGGTTTGGGCAAATTTCCGGAGGCCAACGCCTATTATCAGCGGGTCTTTGTCGCCTATCAGAAATACCCGGACATTCAAGCCAAGGCCTACCTGAGAAGCGGCGAGGCTTTCGAAAAGATGGGCAAGACCACCGAGGCGCGGAACACCTATTCCGAAATGTTGAGAAATCCTGCCCTGGCTTCTTTTCCTGAAACTTCGGATGCGAAGAAGCATCTCGATCACCTGACCCAATGATGAAGCGCCTCTCTTTTATCCTTTTTGTCCTGGTGGGTTTATGGAATGCATCTGCGCAAAGCATCCTATTGAAAAACGGCAGCACCGTGCCAGCCGATGGACTGGTGCGCAATGGCGACATGCTCATGGTTTCGGTCAAAACCTCGAACGGCGGCCGGGGCCAGGTTGGATATCAAGTTTCGGATGTGGCCGAGTTAAACCTGCCGACGCCCGATATCCTGAAGGCCGCCAACCAGCAGGTGTCAAACGGGGATTTTGCGCATGCCCTGGCCCAGATCGACCCCGTGGTTACCTACCAGAAGACGATCCGAGACATTCCTGGTAATTGGTGGGCGAAGTCGGCTCTCGTGGAAGTTTACGCCCTGCTCGGTTTAAATCGGACCGCAGATGCAACCGCGCTGGTGACGGAAATATCGAATTACTCCAAGGACCCGGAAATTCTTGTCGCGGCCAAACTGCAAATCGCCTTGACGACCAAATTCGACGACCCCACCCAGGCGCTGACGGCCTACGATTCCATTATCGGTCAGAGCTCGAACCCCCAAACTTTGAGCCGGGCCTGGATTGCGGAGGGAGATATCCACATGGACCAGCGTGAGTTCGACGATGCACTGATGAACTATCTCACCGTCACCGTTTTTTATCCGCAGGACAATCCGCTGCTTCCCAAAGCACTCTGGCGATCCGGCCAAGCTTATGCGAAACTTAAGGATCTCATCAATGCCACCAAGACTTACCAGAAACTTGTTTCAGATTTTCCGGATAGCCCGGAAGCTGCCTTAGCCAAAGCCGAACTCTCGAAGAAAGAAAATAAAACATGAACCCATCCAATCCACGCCTCCTCAAGTCCCTCTTGGCCGCATTGCTGCTGCTGGGGGTGGGAACAGCCGCGCTTCCTGCGCAAGACGCCTCAGCACCGGCCGCCACGCCCACGGCTGCTCCGGCGGGGGCCACGCCCCAGGCTCCCGTAGCCGTCGAGACTACCTTGTGGCAGAAAATCCAGCAAGGCGGCTTGGTGATGATCCCGATCGGAGCCTGCTCGATCGCCACGATTTATCTCATCGTGGATGGAATCATCCGTACGGGAAGAAATAAAATCGCGCCGCTGGAACACGAGAAACGGTTGAAGGAATTGTTCCAAGGCGGTGATTATGTTGGCGCTTACCAATTCTGCAAAGCCAACCCATCCCCCTTAAACAACGTCATCCGGGTCGGGGTCAGCCTTCTGGGCGAAGGGAGACAAACCGCGGAGGAAGGCATGCTCGGGGAATTGGCCAAGGAAAATTCCCGGCTTCAGACATGGATCAGCTATTTGTCCGTCATCGGCGTTTGTTCCCCCATGATCGGTCTGCTCGGAACGGTTACCGGGATGATCCGGGCGTTTGCCACTCTGGGCGCCTCGGGCATTGGCGATCCCTCCAGCCTTTCCTCGGCCATCGGTGAGGTGCTTGTGGCCACGGCGAGCGGCTTGTTCATCGCCATTCCCGCGTTCATGGCCTTTTACTTCCTGCGCAACCGCGCCACCGCAGCCATGCATTCCATCCAGGATCTGATCGCGAGCCTGTTTCGCAAAATGCCCTACGAATCGATGGCCGGGGTCCAAATCGGTGATGAAGTCATCTTCGCGGCTCAGCCGAGTTGGCTGACCTCCGCAACGTAAACAGCCGCGGCAGAATACCCCTCGTTTCTCGTTTAACCTCAAATCTTAAAAAACTATATGGCAGGAGGAGGAGCAGCCGACGGCGAACCGGAATTCCAAGTGGCACCCATGGTGGATGTGCTGCTGACGATTCTTGTTTTCTTCATGATGATCACCTCGGCCCAGGTGCTGAAGGTCGATAAGACCATCACGCTACCGGTCGCGCCGGATGCGCAAAAAATGGAGAGCAAGCGCGCCGAAGTCGTCGTCAATATCCGCTGGCATGCCGACGCGAAGAAGGCCGAATTCGTGATTGATGATCATGTTTACCCGACCGCCGGTGAACTTACCGCTCCCTTGAAAGCCGCGAAAGCCATCGGTGAAAAGAAAATCACCAAAAGCGAAAATCCGAACTTCCGCGCCCTCATCCGCGGGGATCAGGATGCACCCGCCCTCTACATTTCGCAAGCCATGAACGCCTGCGGCGACGCGGGCATCAGTGACATTTCGTTTTCCACCCTCAACAAATAAACCATGCGCCGCCTCGAGACCAATGCGAATGACGGAAACGTCGGCTTTCAGATCGCGCCCATGATCGACGTGGTCTTCGTCATCATGCTCTTCTTCATGGTCATGGCCGGTAGCGTCAAAGTCGAAAAGGAACTCAACACCAAGTTGCCGGGCGTCGCCCTTACGCAAGCACCAACCGATTTCGTTGATGAACAGATTATTAATATATCCCCGCAAGGCGATATAACGCTTAATGACCAGACTTTTGACTCCCCCTCCAGCACGGATTTGCCTCAATTGAAAGCCACGCTGATGAGATTGAAACAATCCGGGGACGCAGCCAAATCTCCGGTTCTCATCACCATCATCAGCGATCCGCAGGCCAAATATCGCCGCACGATCAATGTGCTCGACGCCTTGGCCGTCGCACAGATTACCAACGTTACCTTCACCGTAAGCGAGGACGATCAATGAGCGTCTCTGCCGAACCGTCAAAGGGGGAGGACAAGCGTTTGAAAAAGCGGTGGTTCGCTTACTTCGGCGCGAATACCCTGGCCCTGAGCATCTTGCTGCACATTTTATTCGCAGTCGGTGCCACCTACCTCATCGTGGAACATTTTGTGCCCAAGCATATTAATTTCCACGCCACAGAGCCGCCCTCGGCCCATACGGAAGTGGAGCATAAAGTGCAGTTGGCCAAGCGAAACAACGTCGAAAGTGCCCCGCCCGATCTCAAGCGCATCGTTACGACGGATATCTCGGCCATCACCTTGCCCGATCCTCCCCAGATACCCACGGCCGATGAGGCTAGTCCCTCAGCGATGGCCGGAGTCAATGGCGTGATGGGTTCCAGCCTCATGGGCGGCGGCGACCCTGGAGGCAGTGGTCCCCCAGGCGGCGACATGTCGGTCTACGGGGCCCCTAGCGGTTTGGGATTAACGGGAAATTTGTACGATTTGAAACAGACCCCAGAAGGCGTGCCCACAGACCTAGCCGAGACCGATCAGGAAAAGCAGGTGGGGCCTAACGGTATTGTTCCGGACTTCTTAACGACTCCGCCATTCCCAAAATATCTCGAAGTGCTGAGAAATTTCATCAACACCTGGGATATGAGCCTTCTGGATCGCTACTACAAGTCACCTGTGACGTTGTCTCTTTCACAAGTTTGTATTCCCGATCAATCTTCCAGTGAGGCGCCGAAGGATTTTCATGCAGGTGATGTTGTCGCTCGCCGGTGGATTGCGGTCTATCACGCGAAAGTCATGCCGCCTGATTCCGGAGAGTATCGGTTTATTGGCGAGGCCGATGATTTCATGGTGGTGCGCGTGGACGATCAAAATGTGCTGGATGCATGCTGGGGCGGCGAAGAACTTGATCTCAGTGCAAGAAGAGATGATGACGTCGGCCAAGGCTTTGGATCAACGGCATTGCACGCCGGGAGATGGTTTCAGGTGGAACAAGGGACGCCGATCAACGTCCAGATCCTGATTGGCGAGGGCCCGGGTGGTGCTTCAGGCTTTATCCTGATGATCCAAAAGCAGGGCGACGGTTCGCCCAAGGGCGATTATCCGGTCTTTCAGGTTCTGGATGCCCACGTTCCCGACATGGGCTTAACCTCCCCCTTTAGTAAAAAAAAGCTGCTGTTCCCGGCAGTGGAGCAATAAGTTTCATCCGCGGTAAGGCCTTACCAAGTGAACACATCCTATCTCGTAAACCGTCCATCTCGAATAATCATTTGCTTGGTTGTCGTGGGGTCGGCAATTATGTCCTTGGTCCAAGCGGAGCCGGAAAAGCAAACTCTTGTAGTTTATGATTTTGTGCCCCAATTGCAGGAAGATTTTAATAATCCGGATATTCTAAGGCGTCACTATGACGAAGTCATGCTGGTGACATGCCTGCAGGCCATCGTCAATCGCGACGACCCCCGCCTATTTGTCAGGTATAATCAGGCGCCCGATGACTTTTGGTTCGCCAAAATGCGCGAACCGGGAGCATGGATGGCCAGTCGAGATATCGTGACTGTGCGCAAGATCAGCGATTTGCTGGCCTTGTTTTCTGATCAAGCCAAAGGGCTGGTCACTTGGGATGAGCGAGTTCCCGCCACCTCCAATGTTGCCGCAACAGTGGCTGGAGTCGATGATCTTCTGGCGATTCGCTATGATGCGAAAGCAGGATCACTCTATCAGGAACTCACCACAGGTGGCCATCCGATGAAGGTTGTGCGGCATCTTTTGGCCCGGGATGGGACGGTGCTTTTTACCGGAACCGGCATGGTTCCGGAAACGACGATGAAATCAAGTGGCAGCGCCAAGAACGATGCCTATTTGTGGCTTCTGGCGAATTATATCGAAACCGGGAAAACCAACCCCCGGGAAATCGGCTATTACATCGATGCGGATTGGCTTAGATCGTGGAGAAACGGGGCGTTCTCTCTTCATACGCTCAATAATCTCGATTACATCCTGGCTCACCGTGGCATCGTTTGTGATCTGGATGTTTGGGAGGACGAAGTTCCAGTGGACGATCCCAACCAGGTGCCGGGTACTGATCGCAAAACGTTTGAGAAGATTTTGCGGACCTGCTGCAACCTGACCAAAGGTGCGCAAATGATCGCATGCCATGGCTTCGTGCCGTGGGCTTTTAAATATACCAATTTTCAGACCCCGGTCTGGAATGCGGGCGGTCAACATGAGGGCGTCGCCACCGAGTGGCATATGGTGGAAATGCTTTCTTCTTATAATGTTTATGTGGATGCGGATGCCATTGGTTACTCCTCGCTGGTCAATGCCTCCTTTTATGAACACTACCCTTTGCCTTCCGTCGTACGGCAAGGACCTGCTCCGACCCGGGAACATCTCATCAAGGACGGTGTTCTTGATTCGGAAGGCCGACTTTTACCCGTCAACTACTACGCTAATTTCCAAGGCGACTACGATTCCGCCGCCTGGCTCTACTGGCAGGTGCCCAAGATGTGGGATGATCCTGCTCGCGGAACCATACCCATGAGCTGGGCGATGAATCCCAACCTGGGTGATCGATTTCGCTTCGGGTTCGCTTACGTGCGTCAAACCGCAAAACCAGGGGAGACTTGGGTGGCTGACGAGGGAGCGGGTTATCTCATGCCGACCCAGTTGCGGGCACCCAGGCCATCAGGCTTACCCGATGGGATGCAGGTCTGGATAGACCACAGCAAGCGCTATTACCAACAATGGGATTTGCACGCGACGGGGTTCGACATCGACGGAAATAATCCCGGTATGGATGAAAAGGGCTTCGAGGCTTTTGGACAATTTAGTCCCGGAGGCGTCGGCTTGCAGGGGGGCAAGGGGCCGGGCGGCGCCCGATTCGGGGTCTCGGCGGGGGTCCCTTTCATTTGTGAAGATACCGACCTACCCGGTTCGGAATTGACCATCGACCTCAATCGCAGCGTGGACTTGTTCCGACAGGCGTTCTCCGGACGGCAATCCAACCGTCCCGATTTCCACATGTTCCGGTCCGTCCTGTGCAAGCCATCCTTTTACGCTGAGATTGAGACGAGTCTGGATAAGTATCCTGATGCGCGAGCCCGGAAGCTTGTCGATATCCCGACGCTCATGTGGTTGATCAAGGAGTACAATACCAATTCGCTATCACATCCACCAAATAACCCGAACTAATAACGTATGGATGGTGCGAACTTTGAAGGCGCGAAGGGTGTCTTCCACAAATCCCGTGGGCAAAGAGTCGTCGAAAGAATTGAGATTAGTATTTAACACCTTGTGAAAAGAATTTTAGCCACTGTACTTCTTGCTTTCGGCCTTTGCTTCCTGTCGACGGTCGGAGCCCTCTCCGACGAACTACCCCAGGAAATTCCCTTGGTGCACACAGCGACCGATCAATCGTCTCTTTTTGTTCACCTCCCGCCGCCGGAGAAGAGAAACGGTGCCGCCGTGATCATCTGTCCCGGCGGCGGGTATAGCATGGTCAGCCTCAATAACGAGGGCCATGATGTCGCCCAATGGTTTAATGAACAGGGGGTGGCGGGGTTCGTACTGAAGTACAGGCTGCCGGGGAAAAATAGCAATCCAGCCACGGTTGTTCTAGAAGATGCTAAGGCCGCCATGAGGCAGGTTCACGAGCATGCGTCGAAGTGGGGAATTGATCCCCATCGCGTGAGATGGTCGGCACGGCGAGTGTCCCGTCGCTTGAGTCATTGGACGCTAAGAACTTTGAGAGAAAAGCTCATGAAGATGAGCGCAAAGGTTTGTAATCGAACGAAAACAACGACGAAGAGGAACGTGGGTCATTGCCCTCAAAAATCACTGAAAAATTCACTATGAAAATACCAAATCAACTTGTCGGACTTCAGGGCTGGTTTCAATATTGCCTCAAGGAACGGAAAGACTCGAAAACTTCAATCCGTATGGGAAAATCTGGGTTACCTCTCCGCTTTTCCCCGCATGTCATTTTCGCAGTAGGCTTTTTGAGTCTGTTGTTTACCGTTTCAGCCCTGACCCCGTTATTCGCACAAGCCGCGCACCCAGTTTTGAACCTTCATGATTTCGGGGCGGTCGGGGACGGAAAGGCAGATGATACGAATGCCGTTCAAAAGTGGCTCGCGGCACTCACGCCGGGCACCCGCGGATACGCCCCGGCAGGAGTTTATGTGATCCAATCCCCCTTAAAGTCTACAACACCACGCATTTCGATTGTCGGTGACGGCCCCTACCAAACCGTTTTTGCGTATGCAGGAACCGATACTAACGCGGATATTTTTACCATTCAAGATGTAGTGAATTGGCATATCAGCGGGCTTCGCATCACCGCCTTCACGAAAATGAGCGGCGGCGTATCCTTGCATTTGAAAAACTTCTGTCGATCTATGATCGATCAGGTGGTGATCGATGGTCAGGACGGCAACAACAATCTCTGGAACGGCATTTGGTTTGATGCGGTGGACATGGTTACCTACCGCAATTTCGATATTGTAGCGCAAAATGACGCCGTGATGGTAAATGGCGGCCTGGGATCCCAGCCCAAGGCGGATCTTATGCTCCAACAGGGCAAAATTGGGGGATCTCAAGTTGGCCTGCTGGTTGGGGGGGCATTTGGCGGTCTTTGCGTCGACCAGATCGACATCATTGCCAACGGTCGAAACGTCGTGATCGATAATTCACTCGCGCACGAAGGCAACCGCGAATTATTCTTCGGACCGACGGCAATGATCGATTCGGCCAAGACCGGAGCTTCGATCACCTTGGCGGACACCCTGGCGAGCAGTGCATCCTGGCTGGAATTTTCCGGGACTTGGATTGCAAGCGGTATCACCGACGGTTTTTCAATCGCGCCCGACGTCAACTGGACGGTCCAGTTCACGGGGGGAAACATTTTTAATTTCGATCGCGACGGTATCCATAATGAGTCGAAGAATATTCACCTTATCTGCAATGGAACGATTATACGGAACAATCGCGGCTACGGCGTTCAATCCCTTGTGCCCAATGACGCGATCTCGCTTAATGCAACCTATTTCTCCAATAGTGCCGGTGATTATGCTCACCCGCATTGACCAGGCGCTCGGGGCT
>Ga0182030_10021998_pt1 | contig 11899 bp, 12 predicted proteins | sample 812S3MmetaG_FD_121299 | JGI IMG/M metagenome (GOLD analysis project Ga0182030, IMG submission 121299) | Permafrost microbial communities from Stordalen Mire, Sweden - 812S3M metaG (Illumina Assembly) | ecosystem: Environmental > Terrestrial > Soil > Wetlands > Permafrost | place: Sweden... | reverse complement strand
TGTAGGCTGCGCCAGACAAACTCGGCGGTGCACTCTTCGCAACGGACTTGGAAACCATTCACGGACCTTCACACGCACGTCGCAACCTATATCCGTTCGGCCTGGGGAAACATGGGCGGTCCGGTCAGCGAAAGCGACGTTGCGGCGATAAAATAGCGCGTCCGTACAAAATCTTCCGGTGAACTTCACGATACGTGGGTAAGGTCAGCGAGTCCATCCACTCGGAAAGGCTCGGTTGTGAAGTTCCGTCGTCTACCCGTCGTGCTCGTGGCTTCCACGCTCACGCTGTTGTTCTCGAGTATGTTTTTTGCACCCCGCACGTCGAGTGCGATGCCGGAATTCGCGCAGGCGACTGGATTACAGTGCAGCGCCTGCCACACACAAGTGCCGCTACTCAATGCTTATGGCCGGTACGTGCAACGCACGGGATACGCGGCGATCGAGCGGGCGGCACTCGATAAAACGTTTCCACTCTGGCTCGATGAGGAAATGAATTACGACTCGACAGCCGGCAAGGGCACGGGCACGCCGCAATACGATTTTGGGAACCTGGCCGTCCACGCCGTCGGCTACGCCGCGCCGGATATCACCTATCACGTGCAGCAATGGATCACGCAGGGGAGCCAATCAGGCGGCCTCGACACGGCTTGGGTCGCGTATGCTCCCGCCTTCGCGCCGGACATGCACCTCTTCGCCGGCAAGATTCTCAACCCGGCACCGTCGCCGTACAGCCAGACGTCGGACATCGACGGACCCGCTGCTTCAAGCACGGTCGTCGGCGAACACGACTGGGGTGCGACCTATAACAATCGCTGGGGAACGCGACTGGCCTACGTCAGCCAGACGCTCGACGTCGAAGCCGGCTACTATCTAAGCAGCGACGACCTCAATGGTTTGACCGACTTCTCGCCGGGCGACAAATCGTTCCAATGGAAGGTCGCGCTGGCGCAGGCTAAGTCCCCGCTGGAAGTCGGCATCTTCGGAAGCACCGGCACGATTCCGGTAAGCACCGGCAACGATATCTATCAGTCGCAGGCCGGCTACGTCCAACTCGATGCCGGAAAGAACTACCGGCCGGGTGTGCTGGTCATCTATCAGCGGCAAACCGATAGCAACCCCGGGACGGCTCCGAACGGAAATCCGTACATCGGTGCCTCGTCATGGGGTTCGAGCGCGGAGATCTTCGAGTCGCTGTTCAACGGCAACGCCTTGCTCTCGTACCGCCGCGATCTGAACAACGCCGGCATCACGGGCGGCCTGACGAACGGGAACGCGGTGAACTTCGCCTTCAACGTGCCGATTCCGAAGTTTCCGTACTTGCACGGCTACGTGGAAGCGAACCTGGGCGGAAACTCCTCGCTGTCTGGTCAGTCAGGCGGCCCGGAGTGGAAAGGCATGCTGTGGCTGGCCTTGCCGATCGTGCTTCATCCCTAGGCGGGCACCGGCTGCTAGACTCCGTACTTGCCGAACTGGAGCATGATCCCGTTCTTCTACATCGCTTCGAGCCACATCGCATGGATGCGCGCTAAGGTACTGATCAATACAACGCTCGGGGCATTGATGGCGCAATACATGAAGCTCGACCCGGCGTCTCGCGTCTGAGGGAAACTCGTCCGAAAGCCGTAACTCAGAGCAGTGATCTTGCGCTTTGCTTCGCTGCGCGACGCCGAGGAACTTGTGGCCATTTACGCGCCGATCGTCGAGACGACGGCGATCTCGTTTGAGGCCGTGGCACCCGGTGCCGCCGAGATGCAGTTGCGGCTCGCCAGCCAACCGGCGAACAAGCCGTGGATCGTCGCCGAAACCGCCGGCGCGCTCGACGGCTATGCCTATGCCGCCCCGTTTCGCGGACGGGCGGCCTACCGGTTCGGCGCCGAGGTGACGGTTTACGTTGCCGAGCGAGCGCGACACGGCGGCGTCGGCCGCGCCCTGTACGCTGCCCTGCTGCGCCTCCTCACGCTGCAGGGTCATCGGCGCGCGTTCGCCGGCATCGCATTACCCAACGACGCCAGCGTCGCGCTCCATCGCTCGGCCGGATTTACTGGCGCCGGCGTCATGCACGCGGCCGGCTTTAAATTCGGGCGCTGGCACGACGTCGGCTTCTATGAATGTGCGCTCGGTGCGCTCGACGTTCCGCAGCACGACCCGCTCGACATTACTGCATTGGATCCGAGCGCGGTTCGGGCTGCGTTCGCGCAATGAGCTTTGGGCCGCTCGGCGCGCAAACCACACGTCCCGTTGTGATGGGCCGCAACGGCGTCGTCGTTGCCGGTCACCATCTTGCCGCGCAAGCGGGACTCGACATGCTGAAGTCCGGCGGTAACGCGATCGATGCTGCAATTGCAACTGCGGCGGCGCTCGCCGTCCTGAAACCGGACGCATGCGGTTTGGGCAGCGATTTGTTTCTGCTCTACAGCGAGGCGCGCACCGGCAAAACGTACGCGCTCAATGCCAGCGGACCCGCACCACAGGCCGCGACGCTCGCGGAGTATGCGAACGGGATTCCCGAACACGGCCTGCGAGCATCGGCCGTGCCCGGTGCGGTTCACGGCTGGGAGAACGCGATTACGCGCTTTGGACGCCGCTCGCTTTCGGAGGCACTGGCACCCGCTATCGCACTGGCCGCAAACGGCATCCCCGTTTCCAACCTCTTCGCAGCGATCTTGGAACGCAACGCCGCGATACTCCAGCCGTTCCCGGCTACGACGGAGATCTTCTTCCCGCGCGGGACGGCGCCGCAGGCCGGCGAGGTTCTTGTCCAAGGCTACGCGGCCCGCACCCTCGAGGCGATCGCTGCCGGCGGCGCCGCCGCCTTTTATGCTGGACCGTTTGCGCACGCGCTCGAAGTCCATGCCCGCGAAACCAACGCTCCGATGCGAGCCGGCGATCTGCGCGATTATCGCAGCGAATGGCGCGAACCCGTGCACGCAACATTTCGCGACGTCGAGCTTATCGCGCAACCACCGGTATCCGTCGGTATCGTCGTGCTCGAGGCGTTGAGGATTCTCGCGACGACGCCGATCTCGACCTATGACGATGCGAGCGCCGACTTCATCCATACTCACGTCGAAGCGATGAAGCTCGCGCGGGTCAACCTTCACACGCAGCTCGCCGACCCCGCGTTTGCCACGAAAATGGCGAGCGACACCAGCTACATGGCCGTCATCGATGCCGAAGGCAATGCCGTCTCACTATTGCAGAGCATCTTCGCAATTTTTGGCAGCGCCGCCGTCATTCCCGGCACCGGCGTTCTGATGAACAACCGGATGACGGGTTTTTCGCTCGATCCCGCCTCGCCCAACGTCCTCGCGCCCGGAAAACGAACGCTGCACACACTCAATCCCCTCATGGTGCACAAGGGCGGACGCCTGCTGATGTGCCTGGGCACTCCCGGCGCGGCGGGCCAAACCTACACGAACTCGCTCCTGGTCATGCGAATGATCGAACGCGGCTATGGCGTGCAGCGCGCGGTGGAGGCGCCGCGCTGGTTCGTTGGGATGGACGGCAAGTTGCAGATCGAAGATTCGGTCGGTCAAGCAACGCTCGACGAACTTGCGCGGCGTGGGCATGAGCTCACCGTTTTGCCGCGGTTGCATCCTGGCGTTGGCGGCGCGGGCGTCGTTCGCATTAACGAGCACGGCGTTCGCGAGAGCGGTGCAGATCCGCGGCGCGAGTCCTACGCGGTGGCGTACTAGATCGCGACCGATTGTGGCTGTCCCTCGACTACGCTCGGGATGACAGGGGTGGTAGGGGAGCTGGCGGCGTTAGGTTAGGAGCGGGACTTTCTCGCCGCGTACGCGGGCGCGTACGATTGCGGCGCCGGCGTTCATCGCGCGCAGTTTGGCCAGGGCGATCTTGGTTGGTAGGTGGCGCAGCCCGCAGTCCGGGTTGACGACGATGCAATCGGCATCGAGCACGGCGAGCGCGCGATCGACGCGCTTCGCGACCTGATCCGGCGTCTCCACCACTTCACTCTTCACGTCGATCACCCCGAGGCCCAGCTTGAACGACGGGTGATATTTCTTGAACAGCGCGACATCGTCGTAACCCTTGCGCGCGAACTCGAGCACCAGTTGGTCGACCTGCGCTTCGAGGATCTCCGGAAAGAGAAAGTCGTAGTGGCCTTCCCACGCCGGCCGCGCATGACGATTGCCGTAGCAAATGTGGAGGGCCCATTCGACGTCGACACCATCGACCACGAGGTTGACCGCCTTCACAACGAGCGGCACCGCTTCCGGATAGCCCGCGAGAAAGGGCTCGTCGATTTGCAGCAATGCCGCACCGGCCGCCGCAAGTTCGCGCGCTTCGCGATTGAGATGCCGCGCGATGTCGAGCACGAGTTCGTCCGGAACGGCATACCCCTCGTTGCGGATGCGCTTCGCTAGCGAAAACGGGCCGGTGAACGAGAACTTGATCGGCCGGTCGGTCTGTTCGCGCGTAAACGAAAAATCGTTGACGAGCCGCAACCCCTCGCCGACTTCCGGTGCCGGCAACGGTGCACGCACGGCTGCATCATAGTAGTCGTAGTAATGCACCTTGGCGAGCTTCGGCAACTCGATGCCCGGCATGCGTTCGAGAAAGTAGTCGATGTCGTTATCGCGGCGCAATTCGCCGTCGGAGACGATGTCGATGCCGGCGCGCTCCTGATCCTTGAGCGCGGCTTTGATCGCGGTCTCGTAGATCTCGTTGAGCGAGGTTTTACTGATGCGGCCTTCGTGGAAATCGCCCTTGGCGCGCTCGAGCCACTCCGGCACCGAATACGAGCCGACGACCGTCGTCGGTAACAGCGTCTCGGTCATTCACGCACCTCGGCGGTCATCGTCGTAATGTTCGAACCGGCGCGAAACGCAAACTTGCGGAAAGCCACATCGAAGCCGCGGCGACCGCCGAGTGCGGCGAGCACGTTACCGTTAACCCAGTTCACGACCGAGCCTTCGTACTTACCCGGACCGCGGAAGCTACTCGCATATCCGTCGAGGTTGGTCACGAAGATATCGTGGCACTCGAGCAAACCATGCGGGTGTAAGAGCTGCAGCGTATCGACGAAGCTCGCAGCCGCGCCGTTGCTCACGTGCATCCGTACGTCGCCGTTGGCGTCCATCAGCGGACGCAATACCTCACCGCTCATGCCCGGCGCGAATTCGTATTCATCGAGCGGGGACAACGCAACGTAGCGTTCTTCAAGGCCGATCGCTTCCCAAACTGCGGCCCAAAAGCGTACTGCGGCGGGCGCGTCGGCAAACCGTTTCGGTTCCGTCTCCGCCAGCAATTCCGGCCCCAGGCGCAGCAGTCGTGCGATGAGATCCGGCAGCTCCTTGGCGGTCGCGCCGATGCTCGTCGCGATCGTCTCGCCCGCGCCGGAGGCGAGAAACGCCCGCGTCTCGACTTGATAGAGGTGTCCGTCGATGCGCGCGATCTCATCGGTCGGCAAGTTATCGTACACGTTCGAGATATAGACGAAGAACGTTTTGTATTTTAGGAACCCGAGCGTGTTCGACGGTTTCATCGCGTCCAGCACCAGCGTGCTCGTATGTTCTTCGTGATCGTGCAACTGCGAGCGCGCGATCTCGAGCAAGTGCGAGGAGTAGTCACCCATGAGATAGTGCAAGCGCCGATAGTAGTCGCGCCCTTGTTCGCGATCGATCTCGACGAACGTGTCGAGCCACACCCGGGCTTGGTTCCCGTTGCCGACGCCAATTTCGAGCACGTGCAACTGATCGGGCAGCGCGCGGCGTTCGGCCAACCCATCCCAGGTTGCGAACAGGCGCAGAATCGTGTCGCGCGCGGCGGCCGAATTGCGCGCATCGCTCTCACCGCCCGGCAACGCCTGCTCGTAGGGGCGGCCCGACACCGCTTCCCATAAGCCCAGCGCTTTCCAGTATAGCGCGTTGAAGTTCCAGATCAGGCTCGCCGTCGTACGGCCCCACGGTTCGAGATAGTGCCGATCGGATTCGATGCGGCGCGCCAGCGCGCGCGCCATCTCGGCGCCTACGTCGTGCTGATCGCTCGAAGCGCGGCGCAGATCGACGCCGATCTCGAGCCGCTCCGTCGCGCTGCCGTTGACGATCGAGCGAATCTCGACCGGATCGCGGAAGCTGCTTTTATATTGCACCCAATCGCAGACGATGCGCAGCTTCTCGAGATCGAGCGACTCATCACCAACCGCGTGCAAGATCGATCCGAGCACGCTCTGCACGACCGCGCCGTTACCTTTGCGCAGACGGTCGGTGGGGCGCAGATCAACCAACATGTTCGTTCACCCGCGCGTGTATGCGCCGGCCGAGACCGGCGCGCTCGACGATTTCCGGAACGAGTTCCTCGGCGCCAAACGCCATCACATGCACCCCGGCAAGATCGGGAATCTCGCGCAGCTCGGTGATGATCTCAGCGCAAATCGTGATGCTCTCTGCAAGAACGCGACCCTCCGGAACGCCGCGCAGGCGCTGCTCGACGGTAGCCCCGATCACGATGCCCGGAATCTGCTGCATGCGTTCGAGCGCGCGCAGCGAGCGGATCGGCCCGACGCCGGCGAGCACGCCGCAACGTTGCGTGAGCCCGAGTTCGCGACTCGCTTGCATCCACGCTTTGAAGCGCGCGACGTCAAAGACATACTGCGTCTGCACGAACTCAGCGCCCGCCGCGATCTTCTTACCGAGTCGCTCGGCGCGAAACGCGAGCGGTGGCGCGAACGGATTTTCGACCGCACCGATCAGCCAAACCGGGGGCGGCTTCAACGCCTTCCCCGAGAGGAGCTTGCCTGCATCGCGCATCGTGCGCGCGGTCCACAACAATTGCACGGAATCCAGATCGAAGACGCCACGCGCTTCCGGATGATCGCCGAAACGTTGATGATCGCCGGTTAGCAAGAGGACGTTAGGAATGCCGAGCGCCGCCGCACCGAGCAAGTCCGACTGCAACGCCATTCGATTGCGATCGCGGCACTGCAATTGCATCACCGGTTCGACGTCCTCGCCGAGCGCGATTGCGGAGCCGGCCAAGCTCGAGAGCCGCACCATCGCGCCTTGGTTGTCGGTGACGTTGGCCGCGTCGACCCAGTCGTGCAGCACGCGCGCGGCGCGGCGGATCGATTCGGCATCGGCACCGCGCGGCGGGCTCAACTCCGCGGTCACGGCGAAACGGCGCTCGCTCAAGGCGTCGCGCAAGCGCGTGCCGGCGGCGGTCAACGCTTCCCTCGACCCTGCTCGGGATGACATTGTTCGATCGGCGGTGCGGCAGCGAACGACGTGTCGGCGGTCCAGAGACCCTCGTCGCGGTGCTGCCAGTAGTTGACCCAGGAGCTCTTGCCCCACTCGCGCTGATCGATCGGCCGCTGCAAGCGCCGCAGGTCGGCCGTGCGGCCGGCGCCGGCCGCGCGCTCGTAGGCGACGACCCAGACGCAGCGCAGCCCGGGGTAGACCTCGCAATCCCCGTTCGCTGCCACCCCGCCGCAGGGGCCGTTCCGCAATTGTTTTGGGCAGCTCATCGGACAGGCGTAGGCGGTACTCGGCATCGCGCACTGGGCGCACATCCGGCAGCCGAAAAGCTTCCCTTTGACCTGCGCCTCGACGAAGGTGAAGGTGCGATAGGCCCAGGGCGTGGCCTCGAGCCAGACGGCCAGCGCATAGAGGGCCCGCTTCGGCCGCAGCGCGCGGCCGAGGGCGAGGGCAAAGGGCAGGGAGATGCCCGGCGTCGTCGGCACCGGCCGATCCCCGACGCGTTCCACCGCATCTCGTGCGTGAACGGCAGTTTCCACGTGAAGCCCTCGCGTTCGTCAGGCGTATTCTCAGAATCGTGAGCGCGCTCATGCAAGGCCGGGAGAGCTCTGCGGAGGCATTGTTTGCGCGACGTATCACGACATGCTATAATATGGTCTTTCCTCTCGTTGACGTGGAGCGCAGATGGAAACCTCGGATACCCAACACCGGCTCGAAGCCGTGTTGCGTGCCGACGCCCAAGAGGTGGCGCGGCGTACGCTTCGCCATAAGTTTGGTCGCTTGAGCAACCGGCGTATTATCGCTACCCTCCGGGCAGCGCTTCCCGCCGACCTCCAGGCGGATCTCGCCGATGGCGAGCTCCTCGACCGGTGGTTCGCCGAATACGGAACCGCCGTCGACCGCCTGCGTAGCGAACAGCACTCTCAGGCGTCCTGACCCGCAACTAGACTTTCCCGGCTACCTCAGTGGGCGTTTAATTGAACGCTTGAATTCCCGTTTGCGCCCGGCCGAGGATCAGGCCGTGGATGTCGTGCGTTCCCTCGTAGGTGTTCACCGCCTCGAGGTTCATCACGTGGCGAATCACGTGGTACTCATCCGAGACGCCGTTGCCGCCGTGCATGTCGCGCGATACCCGCGCGATCGCCAGCGACTTCCCGCACGAGTTGCGCTTGAGCAGCGAGATCATTTCAGGTTGCTCGCGCCCGGCGTCCATCAACTGGCCGAGCCGAATCGCCGCGTGCAAGCCGATCGTGATCTCGGTCTGCATGTCGGCAAGCTTGATCTGGATGAGTTGCGTCGCCGCTAACGGGCGGCCGAACTGGGTGCGTTCGAGCGTATACTTACGGGCCGCATGCCAGCAGAACTCGGCCGCACCGAGCGCGCCGAAGATGATGCCGTAACGCGCGCGATTGAGGCAGCCGAACGGACCGGCAAGGCCGCGCGCGTTCGGCAGCAGGTTGGCATCGGGCACGAACACGTTGTCCATGCTGATCATCCCGGTACTCGATGCGCGCAAGCTGAACTTGCCCTCGATCTTGGGCGCGGTCAGTCCCTCCATGCCCTTCTCGAGAATGAAGCCGCGAATTTTACCGTCGTCGTCCTTTGCCCACACGATGAACACGTCGGCAATCGGCGAGTTGGTGATCCAGTTCTTCGCGCCATTGAGACGGTAGCCGCCGTCGACTTTTTTCGCGCGTGAGGTCATGCTGCCCGGATCCGAACCGTGGTCGGGTTCGGTTAGGCCGAAACATCCGACGAGTTCGCCGGTCGCGAGGCGCGGCAAGAAGCGCTCGCGCTGTTCGTCGTTGCCGTAGGCGAAGATCGGAAACATCACGAGGCTCGACTGCACGGAGAGTGCCGAGCGGTAACCGCTGTCGACGCGTTCGATTTCGCGCGCGATCAAACCGTACGCGACGTAGCTCGTGCCGGCACAGCCGTAGCCGTGGATCGTCGAACCCATCAGCCCGAGCGCGCCCATCTCGTTGAAGATCTCGCGATCGAAGATCTCGTTGCGGTTGGCGTCAATAATGCGCGGCATGAGCTTCGACTGCGCGTAGTCGTGCGCCGTGTCGCGAATCAACCGCTCTTCGTCGGTCAACAATTCATCGGCCAGCAGCGGGTCTTCCCACTGGAACGTTTCGGTCGAAGGGATCACGGCCATTAGAAAATTACCGTCAGGTTCTTTGCGGTCAACACACTTTGCTCCAAAATAATCTCGCGGCGCGCGATCTTCCACGCGTCGCCTTCGCGCCGCAACACGTCGTTGCGCTTTCCGACGAACAGGTTCGTTTCGTAATCGACGCGGTTCTGATAGATCAAGAACCGGCTACGCACGGCGAGCTCCCGCGGTGCGTCCAGCGACGGCGTTGCGTTCGTCAGTTGGACGTTACTGATCAGGCGGCACACGCGTGAGAACGGTTCTTCCGCCCAGTGGATGCCGGTCATGATCTGCTCGACGCGCTTGGAGAGCGTCCACTTATCTTCGTCGAACCAGCTGATGTCCTTACCGAACCGCGTGTTCTCGCGCGCGGCCTGTTCGCCGAACTTCACGTTGCGCCGCAACGGCATGAAATAGGTCAGGTCGTCGGTGAGCAATCCCAGCCACTCGTTGAAGTTCCGCTCGTCGAGCAACGCGGCTTCTTCGTAGAGAAATTCTTCGATCTCTTCACGCAAGCGGTAGTACTCGAGGGTTTTCGGAAGCACGGGAGTCGAACTTGGTCTGCCAGCGCAAATAGCCCTTTCGGAGTGTCGCATGAACCTCGTCGAAGACAACGTGATTCTGCTCGCCGGAGCGACCGGCCGGGTGGGCGGCGCGACGCTGGCGACGCTCGTCAAGGAAGGCGCTCGTGTCGCCGTAATTTCGCGCGAGCATGGGCGCGCTCAAGCCACGATCGCCGAGGTGCTCGATCCGAAACAGCGCGAGCGCGCGCTTGCGATTCGCGCGGACCTGAGCGATCCGGCCTCGGCGACTGCGGCGGTTGCCGAATGCCTCAAAGCGTTCGGACGCATCGATGCGCTGGTGAACCTTGCCGGCAGCGGCGGCGGCCGCGTTCCGCTGACCGAATCGAAGGTCGACGACTTGCGCTTTGCGTTGGCTGCATTTACCGAAACGGCATACAACCTGGCACTGCCGGTGTTGCGCGCGATGCTAGTTCAACCGTATCGCGACGGCGCGCGCTCGCGTGGCCGCATCGTGACCGTGACGGCCGGTTCGTCGAAAGCGCCGGCGCCCGGGCGCGGCGCGTTCGCCACCGCCAAAGCCGGCGTCAACGCGTTGATGCTCGCCATCGCACGCGAACACAAAGCCGATGGGATCGTGGCGAATGCGCTGGTTCTCGGGGGCGTCGGCTTCGCCGGGGCGGAGAAGTTCTATTCGAAGGAAGACTTTGCGGCCGCGGCTACACCGCAAGAAGTCGCCGACGCGCTGACGTTTCTGGCCAGCGATCGTGCCAGCGGCATCAACGGCGCGCTGGTCGATCTCAACGCGCGCGAAATCGACTGATCGCCGCCGCTTCGATGTCGGCCGGGAAAACGACCCGGCGTTTGTGATCGCTCGAACGTAGCCACGCGTACGTGTCGCGCACCGTTTCGGCTAGCGGACGAAAGCGTAATCCGGTCGCGAGCGCCCGATCGATGTTGGCTTCCATGAGCCCGTATTCGTCCGGATCGAGCCAGAACGGAATGTGCTCCCACGGCACGACGCCGGCCGCCTTGAGCTCTTCGCTCGGAACGGCGAGCAGCTCGCCGCGTCCGCCGGTCGCATCGATGCATGTCTGCGCTACGTCGAGTAAACGCAATGGACGTTCGGGGCCCGTTACGTTGTAGATCCCCGTTGCATTCTGCTCGATCATTGCGATCATCCACTCCGCGAGATCACGTGCGTCGATCAGTTGCATCGGTTGTGGCGGTCCCTCGACTACGCTCGGGATGACAGAGGGAGTGCTGGGGACGAGGAAGGGGGCGGGGCGGGCGGCGCGTTCGATCCAGGAGTTGAAGCGATCGGAGTTGTCGTGCGGTCCGACGATGAAACCGGCTCGCGCCGTTAGCACGCGGCCGGGTAGCAGCGATTCGATCACTGCTTCGCACGCGGCTTTGCGCGCGCCGTAGGTCTCGGTGTCAGCGGCGTCGTCGGAATCGCGGCCTTCAGGCATTTCTGCGAGCGCGTCGCTTTCATGGGCGTTGGCGCGGATCGGATACGGATAAACGCTGATCGACGATACGTAGACGTAGCGCTCGACGCGGTCGCTCAGCGCTTCCGCCGAGCGGCGCGCGTGGCGCGGGATGTAACCGCTGGTATCGATCGCCACGTCCCAGCGCCGGCCGGCCGCAAACGTGGGCGCTTCGCGGTCGCCCGTGATCTGCTCGACCCCCGGCATCGTCGTGAGACTGCCGCGATTGAACGCGCTGACGGCGTGCCCGCGCGCCTGCGCCGCCGCGATGATGGCGCGGCCGAGGAAACGATAGCCGCCGAGCAAGAGGATGTTCATGAAAAGGAGGTCCCTGCACGAGAAAAACCGTAGACCGGCCGTTCGCCGGAGCCCATTATGGACACTGGTAATAACACTAACGCTTACCTTCTGTGGAGTGCACTCATGCCGACCGAACCGTCGGTTCACTCGCAGTCGACTTCACGGCCTAACGGCCGTGAGAGCGACGTAGCTTCTCCCTACAAGGGATTCGCTACT
>Ga0182030_10021996_pt1 | contig 11900 bp, 7 predicted proteins | sample 812S3MmetaG_FD_121299 | JGI IMG/M metagenome (GOLD analysis project Ga0182030, IMG submission 121299) | Permafrost microbial communities from Stordalen Mire, Sweden - 812S3M metaG (Illumina Assembly) | ecosystem: Environmental > Terrestrial > Soil > Wetlands > Permafrost | place: Sweden... | reverse complement strand
CTTCGACTTCCGCTACACCAGCAAGCTCCTGCGCATCGGCTACAACGATGTGATGGACCGCCGCGACGCCCTGCGCCAATTCATGCTGAGCCATTACGACAGCTAGCCCGGCCTTTTCGCCCCTAGTCCTTGTGCCCACCCAGCCGCCGGAACAGCCCCTCGAACCAGACCCGGAAATCATCGATGTACTCAAAGGCCGCCGGCACCACCACCAAGGTCAGCAGGGTGGAGGTGGCCAGGCCGCCCACGATGGCGATGCCCATGCTGCTGCGGAAGCGCCCCGCCTCGTTGAGGGCGATGGCCAGCGGCAGGGTGCCGAAGAGCAGGGCCAAGCTGGTCATCAGGATGGGCCGCAGGCGGGCCACCCCGGATTCCACCAGGGCCGTCTTGCGGTCCTTGCCGTCGCGGATCTTCTGCATGGCCAGGTCCACCAGCAGGATGCTGTTCTTCGCCACCAGGCCCAGCAGCATGACCAGGCCGATCATGGAGAACAGGTTGATCGAGCCGTCCAGGCTGCTGACATGGAACAGGTGGGCCTTTTGCAGGGCGCGGAAGAAGCCGGCCTTGCTGAGCAGCTCGGCCGCCGCCAGGGCGTAGAAGGCGCCGGCGATGGCCAGCGGCAGCGCCAGCAGGATGGTGAAGGGCGTGATGAAGCTCTCATACAGCGAAGCCAGCACCAGGTACATGATCACGATGGCCATGAGGATGGCCAGGCCCATGTTCTTCTGCAGGTCAGCGAAATCCTCGGCCGCGCCCACGAAGTCCCAGGTCACCCCGGCCGGGACCGGGTTGGCCTTGATGACCTTGGTGGCCGCGTCCAGCACGTCGCCCAAGCCGGCGTTCTGGCCCAGGTCGGCGGTGATGATGACGGCGCGGCTGCGGTCGCGGCGGGTGATGGTGGAGGGCCCCGACGCGCGCAGCGACGTGGACACCGAGCTCAGGCGCACCAGGTTGAAGTTCAGGTTGGGCACCCAGGTGGCGCTGTAGCCCTTCTGCAGGTCGCGCTGCTCCTCCTTCAGGCGCACGCGGATGTCATACTCGCGCCCGTTCTCGCGGTACTTGCCCGCCACCGTGCCGTCGGTCAGCGTGCGCAGCTCGCGGCCGGCGGTCACCGTGCTCACGCCCAGGCGCCCCGCCTTCAAGGGGTCCAACTTGACCTGGAACTCCGGCTTGCCCTCGCGATAGCTGCTGTCCAGGCCCACCAGCCCCGGCGCCGCCTTGCTCAGCTGGGCCTTCAGGGTGTCGGCATAGGCCGACAACTGCTTAAGGTCGTCGCCCTTCAGCACCAGGGTGAAGGGCTTTTCGTTGCCGCCGGAGATGTCGTTGTCGCCCACGGTGGTCTTGGCCCCGGGGAACTTGGCCGCCAGCTCGTCGCGCACCAGCGTCTTCAGCTCCTGGCTGCTCATCTTGCGCTTCTCTCCGTCGACCAGGCCCACGTAAATGGTGCCCTTGTTGGCGTCCACCGTCAGCGAGGTGACCTCGACCTCGGGATGGGCGCGCAGGGCCGCATCCACCTTCAGCGACGTCTCCGAGGTGGCCTGCAGGCTGCTGCCCTCGGGCAGCTCGGTCCAGACGCCGAACTCGGTGCTGTCGGCGGCCGGGACGAAGGTCTTGGTGACGAAGCCCGCCGCCACGAAGCTGCATAGGAAGACCACCGTGGCCGCGGCCAGCGTCTTGAAGCGGTGCACCACCACCCAGCGGATGGTGCGCTCGTAGCTGTGCTCCAACCAGGTCTGGAAGCGGTCGAACGGCTGCACGCCCATGGGCGCCAGGCCGCCGAGGACCGCGCCGATGACCGGCGCGCTGATGCGGCCGCCCGTGGTGTGCGAGACCACCAGGCCCACCGCGCCCGTGGCCACCGCGCCCAGGGCCGCGCCGCCCAGGCTGAAGCCCACATGCTCGGCCTGCTGGTGCTTCTCGCCGGCGAAGAAGGCCGACAGCATGGGGGCGATGGTCAGGGCGTCGAAGAGGCTGATGCCCATGGCGAAGCACATGGTCAGGCCGAACTGGCCCAGGAAGGTGCCCACCGTCCCCGACAGGAAGCCCACCGGCAGGAACACGGCGATGACCACCGCGCTGGTGGCGATCACGGCCAGGTTGACCTCCTTGGTGCCCAGCAGGGCCGCCCGCCAGGCGCTTTCGCCGTTCTCGATGTGCCTGAAGATGTTCTCGCGCACCACGATGGCGTCGTCGATGAGCAGCCCCACGCTCAAGCTGAGCGCCAGCAGCGTCATCAGGTTGATGGTGAAATGGGCCAAGTTCATCAATATGAAGGCGCCCAAAAGGCTGTTGGGCAGGGCCAATCCGGTGATCAGGGTGCTGCGCAGGTTCCCCAGGAAGAAGTACACCACCACGATCACCAGCAGGATGCCGATGGCGATGGTCTCCTTCACGTCATCCACGTTCTGCCGTATCCACAGGGCGCCGTCGCGCAGGGGGGCCAGCTTGGGGTCCCCGGGGCGGCCTTCCAGTTGCTTGCGCATCTTGGTCAGGGCCTTTTGCACGCCGTCGACCACGGCCACGGTGTTGCCGCCCGTTTGCTTGTAGATCTTGAAGATGATGCTGGGCCGCCCGTTGACGAAGGCGGCGTTGGTGGGCTCCTCGAGCCCGTCGACCACGGTGCCAAGGTCGCGCACGCGCACGGGGCGGTCGTAGAAGCTGACCACCGCGTCGGTGATCTGGGTGAGGCTGCGGTACTCGCCCAGGGTGCGGAAGCTCAGGTCCTTGTCGGCCAGGGTCACCTTGCCCACGGGCACGTTGCTGCTGTTGTCGCCGATGCGGCTGGCCACCAGGCCCGCTGAGACGGCCTTCTCCTTCAGAACGCCGCGGTCCAGGTTCACCTGGATCTCGCGGCGCTGGCCGCCGAAAAGGTCCACCTTGCCCACCCCGGGGACCTGCTCGAAGCGGTTCTTCAGGTCCTCCTTGGCCAGGTCGTAGAGCTGGGCCGGGGGCAGCTGGGCGTCCAGGCCCACCTCCATGACGGGCAGGTCGCTCAGCGAGATGCGCAGGATATTGGGCTCGTCGATCTCCTTGGGCAGCTGCTGGCGGATGTTGGCCACCCGGTTGCGCACCTGCTGCTCGGCGTTCTTCATGTCGGTGTCGCTGTAGAACTGGCAGGTCACCGACCCGAAGCCGTCCTCGCAGCTGGACTGCACCCGCTTGATGCCGCCCAGCGTCGACAGCTCGTCCTCGATGGGCTTGACCACCAGGGTCTCGATCTCGGTGGGGCCGGCGCCGCGGTAGGGCACCACCACCGTGACCACCGGGATCTCGACCTCGGGGAACAGGTCCACGCCCAGCTTGCTGTAGCTCAGCAGGCCCACGAAGAGCATCAGGATGACGATGCTGGTGATGAAGATGGGGCGGGTGATGCTGAGGCGGGCCAGCGCGGGGGCCTGGTCCAGGACCTCCTGCTCCTGCTCGGGCGTGCCCTTCCCGCCGCGGGCGTGGCTCCGGGCCTCCACGGCCTCCTCCAGCCGCTTGACCTTGCGCGTCAGCAGCTGGTCCACCTTGAGCTGGCGCTTGTCCTTGGGGCTCACCATGGCTGGTCCTCGGCGTTGTAATAGCGGGTTTGGGCGTCCAGCACATTGGCCAGGGCCGTCAATTGCAGGGTCTGTATGCGGGAAAGGTTGTAGTCATCCTCGAAGCGCAGCACCTGGAAGTTGGTGGTGCGGCCGTCCTGGTAGCGCACCTTCTCACGGTCGGCCTTCTCCTTTTGCAAGGCCTCCAATTGGCTGGCCAGGGTCAGGCGCTCCTGCATGCCCGCCCAGGATTCGCGCAGCTGCTGCCAATCCTTCTCCACCTCGCGCTGCTTGTCCTCGACCTGGGCCTCGCCGCTGCCCCGGGCCCGCTGGGCGCCCGCCAGCACCTGATGGTAGAGCGGCAGGTCCAGGTTGGCCGTCAGCCTCACGCCGAAGAGCCGCGCCGGATGCTCGGCCTGCCACAGCTGGTCGAAGGCGGTGCCGTTGTCCTGGTCGCGCTGGTTCAGGCCCAGCGTGGCGAACACGCTCAAGTCCGGGGTGAACTGCTGCACCACCTGGCGCACCAGGGCGTCGGACGCGCGCAGGGCGGCCTGGGCGGCCAGCAGGTCCTGGCGGCCCGGCTGCGGCTCCTCCAAGGTCGCTGGCACGCTCAAGGGCGCCAGGCCGCCGACCTCGGCCGTGGGGGAGGCCCCGCGCAAGGCGTTGAACAGGGCCTGGCCCTTGGCCTCTTCCTCACGGCTTTGGGACAGCCCCAAGGCCACCTGCTGGATGGCGGCCTGCACCTGCAGCACGTCCACCTTGTCGGCCAGGTTGTCGGCATACTTGGCGTTGGTCCAAGCCAGGATCCTCTGGTTGCGCTCCAACGATTCCTGCTGGATCACGATGACCTGCCGCACGGTGCACAGCTGGATGTAGGCCTGGCGCGCCTGGAACAGCTGGGCCTGGGCGCCGTAGCGGTTCCCGGCGCGGCTGGCATCGGCCCCGGCCTGGGCCGCGTCCACGGCGGCCGCGACCTCTTCGGCCATGAAGTTGCGCCACAGGGGCTGGGCCACGGTGAGGCTGAATTGCTGTCCGTAAGTGGGGGGGGTGGGCCCCAGCTCGCCAGCCATGACCGCCGGGAAGCCCAGCGCGGTCAGGTCGCCCGTGTAGCTCAGGTTCACATAGGTGCCCGTGCCGAAGAGCTTGCTCAGGCCGGCGCCCCATTGGGTCGATTCGATGTGCTCCGGCGAGAAGGCCGCCAGGGTGGGCGTGCTCTGGTCGTCATCGCGGGCCAGCTGGGCGTTCAACTGCGGCGAGAAGGCCGTCAGCGGCTGCTTGGCCTGCAAGGCATAGGCGGCGTCCATGGCCCTGGCTGAGCGCAGCTGGGGGTTGTCCTGGCGCACCTGGGCCAGGTAGTCGTCCATGCCCAGGGGATCGGCAGGGAGCTGCGGCGCCGCCAACAGCAGGGCGGCGAGGAGCGTGGCTCTCATCAATGACCTCGAGTGCGCCGCGGGGGCGCGGTGACGGTTCGGCGGCTGGCCGCCTTGCTGGAAGGATCCCGGCGCGGCGCCTTTTTGTCTGGGGTGCTGGCCAAAGCGTGGATGCCCACCAGGTGGCCCAGGTACTGCTCGGGGGTGGCGGGGAGCTGCGCCTCCGGGCAGGTGGCGCGCATGATGAACTGGTAGTAGAACAGCGACCCGATGAAGGGGATCACATGCAGCAGCACCGCCTGGGCCGGCGTGCCCTTGGGGAAGCAGGGGGCGAAGTAGGCCACCAGCGCCTCCTGCATGCGCGGCATGATGGCGCCGCTGGAGAGGCTCAGCAGCTGGGGCTCCACCACCGAGATGTTCAAGGCGATGCGCATCAGCTCGGCCCGGCGGGGCTCGGCGAAATAGGCCAGGTATTGCGACCCGAAATAGCTGAAAGCCTGGCGCAGGTCCTGGGGCCGGGGGGCGGACTGGAGGCGCTCGGCGCCTTCGGCCCACAGGTCCTCATGCAGGGCTTCCAGCAAGGCGTGCTTGCCCGGGAAATAGTGGTACAAGCCCGCCTTGGCCACGCCAGCGGCGCGGGCCACGTCGTTCATGCTGGAGGCGTGGTAGCCCCGGGCCGCGAACACGGTCCGGGCGGCGTCCAGCAGCCGGCTGCGCGCCTGCGCATGGGCATGGGGGTCCAGGATTCTCATGGCAGCAATTAAACCGACCGGCCGGTTGATGTAAAGCGCTTATTTGACCCAAAGCAGAGCCCGTATTCCCGCTTTCAAGGCCTTACGCAGGCCGTCCGCGCCCGGTTTTCCCGCGGAGCGGCCCTATTTTCAGAACCAAAAAGCCCCGCTCAGCCGCGCCGACGGGCCCCCCAGGTCCACGCTCAGGTCCGAGCCGTCCGGCAGCGTCAGGCGGCCGGAAGCGCCCCCGCTGCATTGCACCGGGCTGAGGCGGCACCAGCGCCAGCCGGCATCCAGGCTGACGCAAAAGTGGCGGTCCACCCAGGCATCCACGCCCACACCGGCCCGCCGATCAGGCCCGTCGCCGCTGAGGAGGATCGCCTGGCTGCCCGGCGCGGTGGAGCTGATGGAGGCGCCCGCCAGCCAGGCCCAGCCGGCCCCGCCGCCCAGGCGCAGATCCAGCGGGCCCCACGGCTGGACCAGCCACGCCTGGGCCAGGGCCTCCAGGGCGTCATAACGCTCGCGCACCGCATAGCCCCACTGCGCGGGCTGGCCGCTGAACGGGTCCAAGTACGTGAATTGACCCGGCTCGTCGCGGACCAGCGGCATGACGTAGCCGCCATCCAAGCTGAAGGCCAGGCGCCGCAGGGCCCGCCAGCGCAGGGCCATGGCCAGCTCCGGCCCGCCGGTGATGGCATCGGCGCGGCCTTGATCCACGTCCCCCATGGCCGTGCCGGCGTAGCCCGCCCCCAGGGCCCATCCCACCCGGCCCACCCGGCCGTCCTGCTCCATGGCGGCGGCCGGCGCCCCCGCCGCGGCCAGCGCCAAAAGGCCGGCGATCAACAGCCCGCGCAAAGCCCCCATCACAGCCCCCCCGGCAGGCTCAACGCCCCGGCGCCCGACATCTGCAGCCGGAACCATTCCTGCCACCATTGCACCTTGGACAGCGCCGCCTTCTCGCGGCGGTCCTTCAGCACGTCCTCGGCGTCCACCAGGTTGTTGACGCTGGCCTTGCCCTGGCGCAGGCGCTTGAACTCCAGGTCAGCGGCCCGCTGGGCCTCGTCCACGGCCTGGCGGCGCTCGGCATACTCGCGGCGCTTCAAGGCCAGCAGGGTCATGGCGTCCTGGCGCTGGGCGCCCAGGGCCAGCAGCGCCGCCTGGCGTCGCTCGCGCAGGCCCTGGGCTTCGGCCTCGGCCGCCTTGGCCTTGGCTTGGCGCACCGCGCCGTCGAACACGGTCCAGGTGACCTGGGCCCCCAGGCCCACCCACTCCTGCTGGCTCAGCAGCTGCTGGTCCACGCGCAGGTAGGTGGCCGACAGCGACAGCTTGGGCAGGAAGCCGGCCTCGGCCCCGGCGGCGCTGAGGTCGGCGGCGCGGGCCTGGGCCTCGAGCGCCTGCAGGTCCTCGCGCTCGCCGGCCGGCGCGGCAGGCTCGGCGGACGGCAGCTCCAGCGGCAGGTCGGCCGGCAGCAGCGGCTGCGCCTGGCCCGCCGCCTGGCCCAGCATGGCCGCCAGGTAGGCCTCCTTGGCCTGCAGCTCGCGGGCGCCGGCGCGGGCGTCGTCAACGCCCAGCTTCACCTTCAGCAGGTCCGCCTCGCCCACGCCGCCGAGCTCGAAGAGGCGCTGGATCTCGTCGCGGCGCGAATCCAGGTTGGCGGCGTAGGCCTCCAGGGCCAGGCGCCGCGCCCGCAGCTCCAAGGCCTGCAGGTACCAGTCCACGGCCTTGGCCTGGCAGTCCTTGCGCCCCTGCACGGCCGCCAAGCCGGCGGCCTGGGCCCCCGCGTCGGCCGCGCCCGCGCCGTAGAGCATGCCTTCGATGTCCAGCAGCGGCTGGCTGAGCATGGCCCCGGCCGCCCAGCTGTCGCGCGGCAGGGTCAGGGCCCCCAGGGGGAAGAGCTCGATGGCCGTGTCGTGGTCCTGCTGGCTGGCCAAGCCGGCCGCCACCAGCTTCGGCAGGAAGGCGGCGCGCCAATGGGCGCGGGCCGCCTGATCCTGCTTCAGGGCCTGGGCGTCGGCGGCGCGGGCCTCGGGGCCCTGGGCCGTGGCGTCGATCAGCTGCCGCAGGGTCACCGCCTCGCCGCCGCCCTCGGCCGCCAAGGATCGCCCCAGGGCCAACGCCAGGGCCAGGCCCAGGCCGATGCGCGGGCTCATGACCGGGCCTCCTTGTCGAAGCAGAGCTTGAAGATCGACGGCAGCACCAGCAGCGTCAGCAAGGTGGAGACCGCCAAGCCCCAGATGATGGCCCAGGCGAAGGGGGGCCACAGGGTGGAGCGCGTCATCGTCAGCGGCAGCAGCTCCACGATGGTGGCCGAGGCCGTCAGCAGGATGGGGCGCATGCGCCGCTGGATGCCCTGCGTGATGGCCTGGTCCATGGGCACGCCCTCGGCCAGGCGGTGGTCGATGTAGTCGATCAGGAAGATGCCGTTGTGGATCACGGTGCCCGCCAGCGTGAAGAAGCCCAGCAGCGTCATGAAGCCGAAGGTGCTGTGGGTCAGCAGCAGGCCCGGCACCGAGCCCACCGCGCACAGCGGGATGGTGGTGAGGATGATGCCCACGCGGCGGAACGAGTTGAACTCGAACATCAGCGCGATCAGCAGCACGAACAAGCCGACCGGCAGCGCCATGGCCAGGGCCTGGTTGGCGTCGGCCGACTCGGCGTTGGCCCCCCCCATCTCCCAGGCCACGCCGGGCATGGGCGGCAGGGACGCCATGCGGGCCCGCACGGCCGCGGTGGCCGCGTCCTCGCCGGCGCCGGGCTCCAGCTGGGCGTAGATGGAGACCTCGGGGACCCGGTTGCGATGGGTCAGCACCGAGGGCGTGAACTCCAGCTCCTGGCGGGTCAGCGCGCCCACGGTCAGGTCGTCGGTGCGGGTCCCCGTCAGGTAGGCCCCCCTCAGGTCGGCCGGGCCGCTGTCCTCGCCCTTGGCCGACAGCAGCTTCACCGGGTAGGGGTCGCCCCCGCCGCGATAGGTGGTCACGGGGATGCCCAGGGTGTTGCCCAGCACCACCGACGACACCGCCGCGCGGGGCAGCCCGTAGCTGCCCGCCGCCGCGTCGTCGACCTTCAGGCGCAGGGCCAGCATGCCGGTGCCCAGCGTGGAGCGGACCTGCTGCACGCCCCGGGCCTGGCGCACCGCGGCCAGGGCCGCGCGGGCGGCGGCTTGCAGGCGGGCCGGGTCGCGGGCCAGCAGGCGGACCTCGACGGGCGCCTTCACCGGCGGGCCCTGCTCGATCTCCTTCACGATGACCGTGCCGAAGGGCACCAGCGCGCGCAAGCCGTCCTCACGCTCGCGCTTGTAGGCCTTGGCGTCGGCGGGGCTCTTCAGGCGCACGATGATCTGGGCCAGGTGCGGGGCGTTGGGCTCGCGCGGCAGGTTGTAGTAGAAGGGCGGCACGCCCCGCCCGATGAGGGCCGTCACCGACTCGACCCGGGCGTCGGCGCGGATGGCGGCTTCCAGCACCCGGGCGCCCTCGTCGGTGGCGCGGTAATGCGCGCCCTCGGGCAGCTGCAGCTCCACGATCAGCAGGTCGCGGTCGGCCAGGGGGAAGAACTGCTTGTTCACCAGGCTGAAGCCCGCCCCCGCGACCAGCACCGCCGCCACCGCCCCGGCCACGATGGCCTTGGGATGGGCCTGCGCCAGCGCGCCCAGGCGGGCGCCCACGGGCTCGACGAAGGCCCACTGGCGGGCCTTGCCCTGGCGCAGCAGCCGCGCCGCCACCAGGGTGGTGCCGAAGACGCAGAAGAAGTAGCTGCAGGCCAGGGCGATGGTGGACACCACGCCGATGGAGCGCACGAAGTCCGCGGTGGTGCCCTTGGCCACCAGGATGGGGACGAAGGCGGCGATGGTGGTCAGCGTGCCCGCCGCCAGCGGCACCAGGTACTCCTTGCGGGTGCGCTCGGCGGCCTCGGTGGCGCCCAGGCCGCGGTCCAGCTTCTCCTGCACGCCGTCGACCATCACCACCACGTTGTCCACCAGCAGGCCGATGGCCAGGATGAAGGCCGCCAGCGAGACCTGGTTGAGCACGCCCCCCGACGCCGCGAACAGGCCGAAGGCGATGACCGTGACCACGGGCACCTGCAAGGCCACGATGGAGCCCACCCGCAGGCCCAGCATCAGCACCAGCAGGCCGCCCACCAGGAACACGCTCTTGAGCAGGTCCAGGCCGATCTCGAAGATCCGCTCGTCGACGTACTTCGGCTGGTAGCTGACCTCCTCCACCTTGACGCCGGCGGCCTTGAAGGCGGGCTCCTCCTGGACCTCGGCCACGGCCTGGCGCACGGCCCGGCCGAACGCCTGCAGGTTGATGTTCTTCTGGGCCACCACGCCCAAGCCCATGGCCCGCCGGCCGTCGTGGCGCATGGACTCCATCAGCGGCGTGGAGGGCGTGCGCTTGATGGACGCCAGCGAGCTCAGCGGGAGGGTCTCGCCCGAGCGCAGCTGGACCGGGAAGCGCTCCAGCTCGGCGGGCGAGCGGTAATAGCTGTTGGTCAGCACGCTGACCTTGCGGCCGCGGCCGGCGACGTAGCCCGAGGGGATGAAGGCGTTGGCGCCCTTCAGCTGGGCCAGCAGGGCCTCCAGCGACACGCCATGGCGCCGCAAGGCGCCGCTGTCGAAGGCCACGCTCAGCTGCTCGCCGGGCGAGGAGACCACATCCACGCCCTTGACCCCGGCGGTGGACTGCAGGCGGTCCTTCAGCGCCCGCGACGCGTCCAGCAGCGCCAGGGGGTCGGCCGGCCCGTCGAGCACCAGCAGCACGGCGTCCTGGTCGTAGACGTTGCGATTGAGCTCCGGCTTGGAGGCGGTCTCGGGCAGGCGGCGCTGGGCCTTGTCCAAGGCCTCCTGAACGCGGTCCCAGCCGTCCTGGACCTCCGCCGCGGTGGCCACGCTGTCCTTCAGCTTGAGGTCCATGAACAGGAAATCGGCCCGCATCTTGGTGTCGACGGTCTTGAGCTTGTCCACCTGGGCCAGCTCGTCCTCCAGCGGCTTGGCCACCAGCCGCTCCATGTCGGCGGGGGTGTTGCCGGGGAAGATGCAGGTGACGATGCCATGGCGCTCGGCCAGCTGGGGGTCCTCCTCGCGCGGGGTGCTGAACCAGGCCAACACGCCGTTGACGAAGAGCAGGCCGATCACCACCAGGATCATGCGCTGCCAAGCGAAGACTCCGGGGGCCGCGTTGAGCTTGCTCATGGCCGCGCCTCCAAGGCCAGGGCCTGCACGCGGTCGCCGGCCAGCAGGCGGTCCTGGCCCTGCCAGATGACCGCCTCCCCGGGGCTGACCCCGCCCGCCACCAGCAGGCCCATCCCGTCGTCCAGGGCCAGCGGCTCCACGCTGACGGCTTCAGCCCGGCCTTGGCGCACCACGTAGACCTCCACGCCCAAGCCGCGCGGGCTGCAAGCCGCCTCGAACGGCAGGCGCACCAGCCCGGCCGGCTCCAAGGGCAGCTCCACCTGCAGCACGCGGCCGTCCAACGCCTGCACCTGGCCGGGCAGCAGCAGGTCCACCCGCCCGGGCGCGACGGCCTCCACGCGGGCCTGGGCCCGGGCATGGCGCACCACCGGCAGGCGCACCCACACGGCCTGGCCCCGGTGCACGCTGGCGCGCGCGCCGGCGGGAAGGGCCACGCTCAGGCGGTAATCGCGCCGCTGCGACGCGGCCCCCGGGCCCGTGGCGTCCGGGATGCGGCCCTCCAGCGGCACTATCACCGCGCCGCTGACGGCCTGGGCCGGCTGCACGGCCACGGGATAGGGCGCGGCGGCGGCGGGCGCGGCGGGGCGGCAGGACGCCAGGGTGGCGCAGAGGGCCGCGCAGAGTCCGAAAGAAGCGTTGGAACGGGCGGGCATGATGGCTCCCTGAAGGGCGCGGCCGTCCCAAGGCGCGGGTCGGCCTGTCTTCATTAATAATCCGACCGGTCGGTCAATGTCAAGGCACAAAAGAAGGGCGCCCCCGCTCGGGGGCGCCCTTCCGGGGCCAGCCGCCCTATTTCAGGCCCGCCACCGCGTCCAATTGGATCTGCGCGCTCAGGGTCAAAGGCTGGTACACCTCGCCCATGAACAGCATGGCCGGCGGGTCCAGGCCCAAGCCCTTGAAGCTGGTCACGGCCTGCACCTGCACCGCCTTGCCGTCGCCCAGCGCCGTCAACGTGATGCCCGCGGCCTGGCCTTTGACCTCCAGCGTGCCATCCAGGCGGCTGGCCCCCTGCGTCATGGCCGTCAGGCTGACGGCCGGATACCAGGCGGTGCGGATGATCACGGGGCGCTTGCTGCCGCCCAGGATGCCT
>Ga0182030_10021994_pt1 | contig 11901 bp, 16 predicted proteins | sample 812S3MmetaG_FD_121299 | JGI IMG/M metagenome (GOLD analysis project Ga0182030, IMG submission 121299) | Permafrost microbial communities from Stordalen Mire, Sweden - 812S3M metaG (Illumina Assembly) | ecosystem: Environmental > Terrestrial > Soil > Wetlands > Permafrost | place: Sweden... | reverse complement strand
TAAATGATATTAATTTGAAATTATATTATATAAAAACGAATATTTGTTAAATTAAAAATTTATTTAAATGATTTAAACTAAAAATCGATTAATGAATTATTATCTGATATATAAAATATGTTATTAAAATTTGGGTTTTGAGAAATTTCTTTTAAATTATGTTCTTTTAGTATATTTTTAATCATTCCTAAACAAGTTGATGAATCCATTAACTTATTATAAAATGATGATATTTGTTCATTATTTAATATATTTGAATCTAAGAATACTTTTAAACAATTTCTTGAATCATAAATTATAATAAATTTTAAACATCTTTCATATTCATCTTTTGATAATTTATGTTTTAAAAATAATTTCAATGTTGAAGATTTATCATTTATTATTATATCTTGTAATGTTTGATGAATATCGTGAAGTGTTATTTTAAAATTAGATTCTAATATTGTTATTGATTCATATAAAAATAATTTTTTAATCCATATATTATTATATAACATAAAATCGGATGATAAAGTTTTTCTTTTTTTAAAATTCCAAAGTAATTGAAAAGCTTCATTTAAATCTCTTTTTGATATATATTCTAAACATTTATCCAAAAAATTTATACAATCGATTTTCATTAAAAATTTTAAACTTTCCCATTTACTATGTTTACAACAAAATACATCTAATTTTTCTTTATCATTGAATCCAATTTTATATAATATAGATTGATTATTTGATAATTTATCAAGAAATTCTTCACTTGCTTGAAATAAAATATATTTTTTAAGATCAAGTGATATTATTTTTTCACAATTCGAAGATATTTTTGGAAAAGTTTTTAATGGTATTTTCTTGAATTGTTCAAAAGTGATATCGAAACTTTTTCCATTTGTATGTTTTTGTATTAAAAATATAAAAAAGTCAAAATCAGTTTTTAATATTGATCTTATATAAAAATCTTTAATAAGTTCAGATGAATTATTTCTATTTTTTTCATTTTTCTTATTTCTATATTCACTTTCCAATTCAGAATAACTATTTATTCTACTAAAAAATGGAAAATTATTACTAATTTTATATTCTTTTATTAAACTATTTGAAATTTCACCATTTTCCATTACTGATTTTATAAATTAAAAAAGTTATTATTTTTTTTTATAATTATGAAAAATAAATAGATTACTTTTTTTTAAAAATAAATAAAAAAACAAAAAAATATTAATTTATTTGATCTAAAATCCAACTTAAATCAGTTAAATCCATTAATATTTTTTCATGATTTAAATTTCTTTTTTCAAATAATATATTTCCCACAATTAATGATTTATCATGTAAAATAGATAATTCAAATTTACTATATTTATGTAATTCTTTTTCATAAAAATAATTTCCAATCTTATTTATGAAAGTTTTTATATTTTCCTTTATTGTATTATAATAAAATCCATAATAATATATTATTTTTCCATTTGAATCTCTTCTTACAATCGGATAAAAATAGTTACTATATAATAATCTCCAATTAGAATAATTAGAATAATTAGATTTTTTAAATTCTATTGTAGAATCTAATTTATTTAATAAATAGTTATCATTATCATAAAATATTATACTTTCCATATGATAAAAAACTTAATTTTTTTAAGAAATACTAATTAAAAAAAGGTGAAATTATATTTTTTAAAAAAAAGATATTATATAAATTAAGAAAAAAAAATAGAAAAGTTAAAAAAAATATGGAAAAAGCAAATTATGGAATTTATGAAGCTAATATAAATTCAAAAATTGGTCAATGGATGAAATCTAAAGAAAATAATTTCAAAAAAAAAATTAATGGAAATCCAGAACAAATATCATTTGAACTAGAAGAAAGGTTAAAAGATTGGAAATTAAGTGGTGAAGATAAAGATTTTTTATATCATTCAAATATAAATAATATAAATAATATAAATAATATAAATAATATAAATATACAAAATGAAAAATTAGAAAATGATATTAATTCAATAAATGAAAATAATAATAATAACAACAATAATAATAATGATAGAGATATTTATAATTGTATTGATGAATCTGAATTTAAAAATAGTTGGTTATCTACTTGGTTAAAGAAAAGAATACAAGATTCTTCTATTTCCGAAGAAGCAAAAGAATTTTGGTATAATTTTTGTTTTGAATATGGAATTGTGATAATGAAAATGGATAAAGAAATATTTGATAAAGATTCTAAAAAAAATTTTAGAATATATATTATGAAAACAATAGAATCAAGTCATTTAAAATTAAAAAATAGATCTATTGTACCTAAAAAATCAGGAATTATAATATCTGAAATATCAAAAAATTCTACAAAAAGAGAAATATTTGATTTAATTAAAAATAATTTCGATCATTATATCGATCAAAAAGAATCATTTTTCAATTCAAATAATTTAGGAAAAAAAATAGGTTATGAATATTTACAAGATGTAAATACGGAAGATCAAGCTAAACCATTGAGAGAAAAAGTAAAAAGAAAGAAATTAATAAAAAGAATATCAGCAATGTCACCAGAAAAAGATTTACAAAATATAGAAGAAGATGATCCAAATTATCAACATGTGCCAATATCGAAAAGAACATTGGAAAATATAACTAGAAAAAACAGAGATCCTTTATTTCTTGTAAAGCAACAATTTACATAATAATATATTCTTTTTTTTAAAAAAATAAAATTATCAAATAATTTATAAAATTTATTTATTTTGATTTATAAAAAAAATATATAATCATTTAAGAAAAAACATAATTATCAAAAATATAATTCTATTTTATTATATTCTTAATATTGATTTATAAATCAATTGAATGGAAGAAATAAAATCAATTAATCAAGATTCTTTAGGAAAAGATGATTCAAATATTAGAATTTTAGATAAAAATAGTCAAGTTATTATATTTATGGTCCGATCAGATATTGATTTAGGTGAATTTTATATACCTGAAAGAGAAAAAGAATCAATAGAAAGATTAGAAATGGAAGCTTATAATAAAATAAAGGAATTAGACCTAATGGAAAAGCAAGAAATCGAAATAGTAAAAGAAGATAAAGATATTATAAATAAGAGATATAATAACAAAAAAGTTATGTTAATATCTGAATATCCATTTATAAGTTCAGTTATACCAAATGAATATGCAACATTTTTTATAAGAAATATTAAAACAATCAAAACTAATGATGTTTATGATACAAACGATGGATTAGATCAATATGGATTTTATAAAGATAAAACAAAATCTTGGACAATTAAAAATGATTATAAAAAATATTTAATAATGAATCATTTGAAAAAAACGAAACAAGATCCAACATTAAATTATGTAGATATACCATCTATTTTATCATTTGATTTAACTTTAAGAAAAAAATTAGCATTCGGAATAGAATATATAAGTTATGTTGATTTAACTCCAGCAAATTTATCGAAAGGTCGCGTAATTTATAATATTATACCATGTAGCAAAAATGTTTTACAAGAATTTAAAAATTAAATTAAGGTCAATAATTATAAAAAATCATATAAATTTATAATTTAGTTGAAAATATTTATTTTAAAAAATTAAATAGATTATTATAATATAAAATTCAAATCATTTATTAAAATAGATTGAATCAATTTTTTTTAATTTTTTAGAAATTAATAAATCAAAAAAAAAATCAATTTTCTTCCTTTTAACTTGCTTTTTTTAATTTAAAATAAATTATATTGAAATAATTTTTTGACTCAAAATATTCTATCATGCATACAATTAAAAAGAAGAAAATTATTGATTGGTCAGATAGAAAATTATATGAACCATATATTCCGCAAGTCATTCATTCATTAGAAAATCAACATAATATATTTCTTTTATCTAATCATTTAATAAAAAATGAAAACATTAAAAATTCATTATTACCAAAACCAAATAATTTTTCACCAATTAATCCATTATCAATTAATCCATTATCAAATAATTTATTAGCAAATAATTCAAATATAAATATATCTAAACAACTAAATGAATTAAATCAATTAATTAAAACACAATATAATCAATCATTTGTAGATTCAAATAAATTAATTAATATATATAATCAAAATTCATTTATAAAAAATAATAATTTTCAAAATCAAAATATAAATCATGGAAATTATTCAGTAAAACAATCTTTACCAATAAATAAAAATAAATTTATTCAACAAAATTCTACAATTCCAATAAAACAGAATATATATAATAATCAAACAAATATAAATCAAAAAACAAATATAAATCAAAAAACAAATATAAATCAAAAAATCAATATAAACGAAAATAAAAATATAAAGCGTAAATTTAATGAAATTGATTGTAATATAATAAATTCTTCTGGAATTAATAATAATAATAATAATAATAGTATTGAAAATTCAGAAATAAAAATTAAAAACTTTATTTGTTTTGGATATTCTTTTGATCAATATAAAATTTACAAAACACAATTAGATAGTTATTTAAAATCTAAAAGTTTAACATGGGATTTATTGATATTATATATATTTTATAAATTACCAAATGATTTTGGATTTATTGATTTTAGAGATGAAAATTTATATTTAAAAACTAATATAAATAATGTAAATTGTGGGTTAAGGAAAGAATTAACATTAGTTGGAAAGAAAATAATTGATCAAAATATTAAAAAATCAAAAATATGGATAATATTTCAAGATCAAAATTTAGATCCAATTTTATGTTTATTAAATGTAAAAGATTCAATATTATATCATTTTAAAGATTTTAATAATGATTCATTTATAAATATAGAATTATCATTTATAAATGATTTTTGGAGAAAAACTTTACATAAAACTTTATTAAATTCATTTTCTTCTTTACAAATGTTTTCATCACCATTTACACAAGCTTTATTAGATTTCGATTTTATTACATTTAAAAAACAATCAACAAATATATCAAAAACAATAGAAACAGCATATAAATATTTTCAAAATAAAACTCAATAATTTAATATCAAAAATTTCATTTAATATTTATTTAATATCAAAAATTTCATTTAATATTTATTTATTATATTTATATGATTTGGAATATTTATTAAATCATTTATTGGATATAATAAATATACAGTTAATGGAATTTCTTCACTTAAAGGTGAATTTCTTGTCCATCTTTTTTTTATTAATAAATTATTTAATGCAATAATACGTCTTTCTATTGATGTTTTTCCAGATCTAGAAATTTTTCTTGTTTCATATTTCCAACTCCATTCAAATTGTAAAGCTTGTTTATATTCAATAAAACCTTTAACATATACAATCATTTTCCATGGTCTTCCACTTCTACAATATTTTGCTCCTCCTTTAATTTCACCATTATGTTGTCTTAATCTTTTAATAATATTTTTTGATGCACCAACATATGATCTATTTCTTTTATTAGATTCCAAAAGATAACAATAATTTCCTTTTTGCATTTTAAAAAAAATTAACTATTTTATTACAATTAATTAATAAATATATTCATTTCATTTCCAAGTTTTTTATATTTTCTTTTATATCTAATTATTATAAAAATAATAAGAATAATAATCGCAACTCCAAAAATAACAGGAATTCCAATAATAAGCATTCCAGCTCCAATGCTACATCCAGCAACGTAATTTTCAATTTCTTGACTTGATTTTAGATAAATCATATGTGCAATTATTGTTTTCGTAAAGATATCAGAAACATTTTGGAAATATTGAATATTATATTTTCCACCATTTGAAATACTTTTCCAAGTTTCATTTATTCCATTAAAAATTGTAGCAATTGGAATTATTCCATTATCTTTTGTATTTTCTGATATTATAAATGTAGTCGTTTCAGGATAAAATATTGATGAATTAAATAATCTATCTTTACAAAATACTGTCATAAAATTCTTTCCATTTGATGTTAATGGATTATTATTAATACTTTTTAGTTTTCTAAAAATATTTGGTTTATCTTCAAAGAATTTTAATTTTCTAGTATTATATTTATAATTCATAATTTCATCTTCATCTCCAGATGATCCAGCTTCATCTCCAGAAGATCCAGCATTTTCATTTTCATCTTCATTATCATCTTCATCATTATTTGATAAACTATCTGATGAATAAAATCCATATTGTGAATAATCAACACTTTCATATCCATCAATAAATGGATAAAAAAATGTATCAACATATTGTGGCTTTGGATTAAAATTAAAAGCAATAATACACCCATCAATAAGATTCGATTGAGTATCAGTATAATGTCCATTTCGTGTATCAGAAGTTAATGTAAATAATTGAGTATTATCAGAAAAATATGTCATATCATTTACTGAACTTAAACAATCTTTATTCCAACTTAAAAAAGTAGAATTGTTTTCATTAATATATCTTCCATTTGATTTTGAAAAACTATAATTATCACAAATAATAGTTAATGATTCAGGTATAAAACAATTAACAATATTAAATAAAATAGCTGCAATTAATATTATAGAAAACATTTTGTTTAAAGAATTAGGTTTAAAAATTAGATTTAAAAAATTATAAATGATTTATAAATAAAATTAAATTATTTATAAATAAAATTAAATGATTTAATATATATATATATTTATTTTGTAAATAAAAATGGAAAATTTTTATTTAAATTATGAATTGTTGAAGAACAAACATGATTTAAATCATTTAAAAAATCCTTTTCATTTAAATGGTCACAAATATGAAATGTTTTCATTTCAAGATCAAATCCAATAACTTTTATTTTTAACATTTGCGATAATATCACAAATTTATAATTATAAATCATTTAATGAATTTAAATGATTTAAAAATTATATCAAAATGAAAATTTTTAATAATTAAATAAATTTATTTTATAAAAACAATCTTTTTGATTTAATTGGAAGTCTACCAAAAATTCTGAAAGGAGAAGAATATATTTTTTGTTGTGGAATATTTTTTTCAAATGAAATTTCAAATAATAAGCAAAAATATTCTTTTGAAGTAATTTGACTCTAAAAAATATTTAAATTAAAATAATATTTACTTTTAACATAAATTTCGTTATATTTCCAATTGATTCTATTAAAGTTTTTCCATTAAGATAATTTTGATTTTCTAATTTTTCTCCATTTATATCCGTTATAAATACTCTAACAATTACATCAAAAATCATATGTTTGCATTTTTTTTTAGAAAATCTTTCCATACAACATGTAATTATTGGAAATGGACTTATCCATCTATTTTTTTAAATATATACATATATATTCTTTTACCTATTTTCTTCCTGATAACTTTTTCTCTGAAATTCATTAGGTTCTGTCACTAAAATAAAATTGGGAATATCTTTTATAGTTTCAGTATTATTATATATAATAATCTTCTTTTCGGGTAATTGTTTTTCATTTATATGGAAAGACTTTGAGAAAAATATTAAATCAATAAAATCTAATTTTGGAGAAATAAAAGATAGATCATTATTTTCAACTTTTTTTTGATTCATTAAATCAAGATGAGGACCATCAATTGGATACATTACTTTCTCTTCTGCATTTTTTACTTGTTTTGAGTCACAATGTGATAAATTTTCAAAGTTTTCAAGTATCTATTAAATTATTAACTTTGTGATAATTTACATAAGAATTATTCCAATTATCGATCGGAGATTCATCATTAAAAATATTTTTTCCTTTATAAAATAAATCTTGATTCATATCAAACAAATTTTTGGGCTTTAATTTTACGAGAACCGACATAAGATTTCATCATTAAAATATATAAATCATTTATATTTTTATTTATTTTTATAAAATTAAAATTCAAAAATATTATTTTAATTATTTTAATTATTTTAATTATTTTAATTATTTTAATCATCCCAATTATTTTAATCATTTAAATATTAATTTGAAGTAAATTGATTTCAAATCAATATTGTTTAATATAATTTCATTAATTATTATTAATAATTAAATGATTTATATTTTTATAAATGATTTATTGAAAATATTTTTTTAAATGATTTATTATAAAATCTAAAATTTTTATTTCATAAAGCAAAAGTTTTTAAACAATGAATAGAACATTAGATTCAAAATTAACATGGTGTTTACCAAGAATAGTCTTCAATACTGAAGAAAGGCAAGCAACTTTATCTAGATCATATGATGAACATAATGAAGGTTTACATTTTTATTGTGGAAAAAAGGATGCTTATATTTGTCCCGAAAAAATATGTGATGGTTGTTGTGGTGAAAAAAATGGATGCAATTGTCCAAGTTGCAAAGTATTAGATGCAAAATTTTTGAAAGGGGATCGAGAACCCTCTGGAGAGATTTCATTAAAAGAATCTCATTATAATGTTAAAATTAATGAAGTTGGATCTGAAACTGAATTAATTCAAAAATACAAAAATGATAAGGCATTTCCAGTAGAAGTCAAATACAAATGTCCTTTGCCTTTTGGATCTTCTGTCACAAAATATACTGTTAAAGTTGGTGATGAAGTTCTTGAATCAAAATTAAAAGAAAAAGAAAAAGCAAAGAACAAATATTCTGATGAAATAGCTAAAGGAAATACACCAACATTAGCTGAAATTAATGGTAAAGAAGACGATAAAGTATTCGAAGTTACATTAGGAAATGTTTTATCTAATATGGAAATTGAAATTCGAATAGTTTTTATTCAAAAACTTGATATTACATTTTCGAAACCATTATCTTTATCATCAATTTCTGTTAAATCAAATGATCCAATTTATAAAGTGTTTACTTTTAGATTACCAGCTCATGAAAAAGTAACATTAGAAGCGGAAATTGAATCAACTGAAAAAATTGTTTCTATTACATCTACTGGACATATTTTAGAACATGATATTCCTGTTAATAATGGAAATAGTTTTAAACAAAGAGTAAAAACAAGACATACTGAAAAAGATGAAAAAACACCAGAATTTATATTAAATATTTCATTACCATGGAATGGAAATTCATCTGAATTAAATGTTATACCTTTTACTTCTGATTTAACTAAAGAAAAAACATTTATGGTTAATTATTTACCAATGATAACTGAAGAATTTAATGATGAATTAGAAACGGAAATTGTTTTTCTTATTGATGTATCTGGATCAATGGGCGGAAAGAAGATAGAACAAGTAAAAGATGCAATGAAAACTTTCATAAATAGTTTACCTTCTGGATCTTCATTTAATTTATTCAAATTTTCCAGTAATTTTGAATCAGTATTTCAAACAAGTCTTCCATACAAAGAAGATAATATAAACAATGCATTGAAATTTATTGATCAATTAGAAGCTGACGGTGGAACAAATTTACATGAAGCTTTATTAAAATGTTGTGAAACTGAGTTACCACCTGGAAAAGCGAGACAATGTTTTGTTTTAACAGATGGTGATATTAATGATTTAGATGAATGTTTAATAACAATGACAAAAAATAAGTCAAATAATAGATTTTTTGGAATTGGATTAGGATCTGATGTTTCTGATAAAAACATGGTTCGAATTGCAAACGCTGCTGATGCATCTTACTTAATGATAAAAGAAAATGAAAATGCAGAAGAATCATTGATTGGTTTATTAGAAAAAGCTTGCGTTTCTTCAATAACAAATTTAAAAGTTAATAACAATGATGAATCACAAAGAGTTTTTCCAAAACAAATACCAACTGTTTATGCCGGAAGATCTTCATTATTTTTTATATCTTCTACAAATAATATGGATTCTATTATTGTTGAAGGAATATCCGATGGAAAATCTCAAGTTAAGAAAAGTTTCAAAATACCAGATTTTATGAATAATCCTCCAAAAAACAATTTATTATCTCAATTACATGGAGTATATCAAATTAGAGAATTAGAGCATTTGAAACAAGAAACAAAAAATAAAAATTGGAAAAATAATCAAGAAAAAGAAAATGAAATATCAAAAATTGACAAAGAATTAGTTGATTTATCTAAAAAATATGGAATATTATCTACTGCTACAGCTTTTATTACTGTTAAGAAAAATATTGGTATAGATTCACAAGGTTCAATGGAATCTGAAAATATTAATTATGCTTCCAAAAATGAATATGAAAAACATGAAATCTTTAGTTTAGGTATGGGAGGCACAAGAGGCGGACAAATGCTCAAATCCATGTCATCTTGTGCTTTTTCAATCCGAAAAGCACAAGTTGCAGTAGGATCTGCTGAATCATTATTTCATTCAATTGATTCAATTGATTCAAATTCTCCTCAACTTTTGTATGCATCGACAGGAAATTCAAAAGTTCCAATGAAAAAGTCAAAAGTTGAATCTGGATGGAAACAAATATTGGAATTTAAATCTGTAGATTCTTCTATTTCGATTAATTGGTTAAAAACTTTAAAAACATTTCCAATGCATGAATTTGAAGAATTTTGCAAAAATTCTAATAATGCAACATATAATACTTTATTATGCACTTATTTTGCATGTTTATGGTTAAATCAATATTATAAACAAGATAAAAAATCGTTTCAATTAATTGAAAAGAAAGCTATTCAATTCGTTGAGAAAAATTCAAACATGCAATTATTAGAAACCATTAAAAAAGATTCACAAATATTATTATCATTATCAAGTTTAGAAAATAATAATAATGTAATGGAAACAAATTAAAATATTTTAAAACTTTAAGATATCGTCGATATAATTTAAAACAGATATTTCATTTATAATTGTTAAAATTTTTATTATAAAAATAAATATTGTTAAGATAAAATAAATTAATTTTCTAAATGATTTAATAAATTAAGTGATAATTATTAATTAAATAATTTCAGATTTTATTTATTAAAAAAATAATTTAAACAATTCATTTAATTTTATAAATGATTTATAAATAAATATGATTCGTTATTTTAAATCGATTCAAAATATAAATGAAATTTAATTGATAATGTCGAATGATATGATAACTGATTATAATGAAGAAGTTAATAATATTTTAATTGAAATTAGAGAACAAATTGATTTAATAAAGAAATCAAATGATCCAAATTTTATTCCAGTTGCTAATGTTAAAATTAAGAGATGTAAAGTATTATTAAAATGTTATAAATTTGAATTAAAAAATTCTAAATTAGAAAATAAAGAAACATATAATCAAGTAAGAATTTTTATTTTAATTTAATTATTATAGTTAAGAAAATCAGCAATAGAAAAATTAAATATTTTAATTGAAGAATATAATATTATACAAGAGCCATTAATTAAAAAATATAACGATATAATATTTATTTTGAAATATAAAATTGAGGAAGATAAAAAATCAAAATGCATAATATTATAATTTAATAAATCATTTACAAAATCTGAATTTCATTTATTTAATATTTATTTAATATTTTTTATTATTTGATGAAAACAAATATTGAATATTATAATAGGCAATTAAAATTCAAATTAAATGAATTAGAAACATATATTAATACTCCCTATTATTCAGTTGAAATAGCTCGAATTTATATAAAAAATATCTCTATTTTATTTAATCAATTTAAAAATGAATTTTTATTAATTGATATAAATAATCAAAAATATTATTCAAAAGTAGAGAATTTTTATGGTTTATTCATTTATTTAGATTGGAAAAGATTATTCGAATAATTTGAAACTAATAATGAATATAATTGAAAACAATGAAAAAGTTGGAAAAATGTCAAATAACTTAAAAAAAATATTTAAGAAAAAGCAAAATAATTTAAAATTAAATAAATCAATTTATATCATAATTATATTGATAATCTTAATTATAATTTTGTCAATAATTTATATTTAAATCATTTATATTTTTAAATCATTTATT
>Ga0182030_10021993_pt1 | contig 11901 bp, 15 predicted proteins | sample 812S3MmetaG_FD_121299 | JGI IMG/M metagenome (GOLD analysis project Ga0182030, IMG submission 121299) | Permafrost microbial communities from Stordalen Mire, Sweden - 812S3M metaG (Illumina Assembly) | ecosystem: Environmental > Terrestrial > Soil > Wetlands > Permafrost | place: Sweden... | reverse complement strand
GGGAAAAGTATGTGGCCAAAAGACTGAAGCCCGCGAGCGATTGCTCACCGAGGCATTCGCTAGATGACTGACCTTTTGTGGCATGCAGTAAAACGTGCCGGCCTGCGGGCAACCGACACGTTCATTCTGACTTCACGGGGCCGTCAGGGGCAGCTTCTGTCGTCTGTCTTCCGTGTCCCGGAAGGGACATCAAGGGCAAACGCCCCTGCAGGAATTAGCGACTCTTCTCGTCAACCCGGCGACGCGTCGCCATGCTCACTTTTAGAGCCGTTCTCGCCTGGCTCTGAGCCTGCGTGTAGGAACGGTCGAAGCCACGGTCACCGTGGTCCGTCGACCAATGATATTCGTTTCGGTGGTCCACTTCGAATACCGTGTATTGTGCGTGGTTTCCGCCCGCATCGATGAACGTGAATGATTGGCTCGTGACGGCCTCCTGCCAGGTGACAGTCTTTGAAGTGCGCTCCGGGACAGCGAACGCTCCGCGGTAGGACCATCTTGGGCTGGACCGAGTATAGCAGCCGCAACCTCCAGCGTCTGTCAGGTTTTGCAACGATGCCATCCGCTCACCTGGAGGGAGATGGCTGCAAGTACTTGACTTACATGGGCGGAATCCGCCCGATCAGCCTGCAACTGTATAAGTTCGACCGGTCTTCCCCTTGACCGACATTTTTAGCTCTTGTATTGTCAGCACATTTCGTGCAAGGATTAAGGTGTAGTTTGCCAGTCCCGCCAATTCGTGCCTCTCGTATAGTCCGGTCTTGCCGGTTATCCTGCCCGCGTTCGCTGCTCTGCAAATTTCAGAAAGAAGATTAAGTGAAAAATATTTTTGTTGGAAATCTCAGTTTCGACGCCACCGAAAGTGCCGTCCGATCTATGTTTGAACAGTATGGCACCGTTGACCGCGTCAACATTGTTACCGACCGGGACACCGGCAGGGCGCGTGGCTTTGGATTCGTGGAGATGAGCAACGATGGCGAGGGACTGAAGGCTATCGCTGGTCTCAACGGTCGTGATGTGGATGGCAGAGCGCTCAATGTCAACGAAGCCCGGCCCAAGGAAAATCGCGCCGGCGGCGGTGGTGGTGGTGGATTCCGCGGCGGAAACGGCGGCGGCGGTCGTCAGAACAGTCGCTGGTAAGCAATGAATCGCCTACTTGTGCGTCAACCACGCCAGGTATTGCATTCCCGGGAGAAGGTCCGGCTCTTCGAGCCTGGCCTTTCCCCGAGTAGATCTTAGTAGACTTACGGAAGCGGGACTCTGACTAACTTAGACGCGCCCTCTTCTGACTTCAAATACCCGTACGGGTCATGATTCAAACCGCCTGCCGGCAGTGAACCCCACAACGAACCTAGATCTTTCCTCACCATATCCGAATAGAATACCGGGAGTTCGTCCGATTCCTGCTCAAAGTAGGGCGAGAATTGCCGGTCAGTATCCAGACGGTCGCGAATTTCCTTGTAGTATTTCAGCCTGCCAAAACCTTCCGTCGAAACTGCCCTCAGCACGTTCAGCCACTTCGATGTCGCGCCTTGAGTTGCGCGGAAACGACGAACGATAGCACTTGTGGTGAAGGAATACCGTGTCAAGTCGATCACCAGATCGTAGAAATCTCTCCAACCGTAATTCCGGGGCTTCACGTTCATCGCCTGGTTGTTATTCAGGAAATGAAAGGGGAAGGCCAGCACGCGATCTGCCCGTTGGTATTCCAGATTGAGCGCCGCTGCCCGGCCGAACGCCGTCAGCAGGGAATATCCGGGGAATGCGCCGGGCGTCAGATCCAGAAACCGCTTGGTGAGTTCGAAGGGCTCATCGCCTTCGTCCGAATCAAGCCCCAGGACGAAATTAGTTTGCACATACGGGACGTATTTCAGAATCAGGTTCACGTGGGCGGATACCTGGCGCACCTTGTCCATGCCCTGCAGCGCGCCCGTCTTCGACTTGCCGCCCAAGTCAAACCAGGATTCGATTCCCGGCAGGAGAGCTTTGAAGCCGTTGTGCCTGAGCCTCTTCAGATGAGGTTCCGAAAGCAGCGACAAGCTGCTCTCCGCGGCGAAATCGATGGAGCCCGGCGGTACGGCTTCCTCGATCATGTCGAGATAGTCGTCGAACCGCACGCCGAAATTGGGATCGTGCCATGCCACCAGCGGCCGCTTAAACTGTTTCAGCAGGAACCCCAGATCCTCCCGGAGTACGTCGAAATCCATCGGCTGATACGGCACGTCGGCGTCGATGCAGAAGGCACACGTGTAAGGACACCCCAGGCTGCCGATCATGGGGACCATCTTCAGTAGCGGGGTCTTCTTGAGTGTCGGTTCGATGAACTCCCAACGCTCGCGCACCCCAGGCAGCACAGTCGGTTGGCGCTGCGCCGAAAGGTGCACACCCATCGGCCGGTGCTGCGCGCAATCCTGCAAGACGTCGACTAACGTGTCGCGGTCGGTGAAACCGAGCACGTAATCGAAGTACTGCTGAGCGTCCTCTGGATAGCATCGCGCATGAGGACCGCCCAGCACGGTGACTGCGCCCCGCTCGCGAAAGAGATTGCTCAGCGCGTAAGCCGTGTGAGCGGCTTCGGTAAATGCGCCGATGAAGAGAACATCGAGCGAATCCGGCAACTCCTCGAGCAGATTTTCAAAGCCGGTATAGCAAACCAGCGTAACGTCGTGTCCCAGTTGCCGGCACCAAACACCGAGTACTTGGGGCATAATACTGGCAAGATTGGCATTCATCACGCGGGCGTACAGCGCTCGCGTAGGCCCCTTCGACACGATGTCGATAATTCCAATGTGGAGTTTTCGCATGTTCTATGCAGGTTTCGTTCCGGGGTATCGCGTGCTCTGACAACGAGGGACCACTCTGGCGGCTTGCGCCTCTTGCCCGTGGCTAGCTCCGGCCGATCGGCTGTCTCTCTTTCCCGCTAAAGGCCATGCCGCGGCTAGCGGTTTCGCGGCAAACCCTCAGAGTGTGTATGGAGAGATTATGTCACCTTTTGCGCGTCCTGGCTGAGCAATATTGCTCATTCGCATATAGAAAAAGCGTTGGAGGTAGGCGGCGGGATTCAATCTCGCAACACCACGTTGAGCAGCGGACTGCGGACTTCCAGGCCCTTCTTGCAGCCGATGAAGCCCAGTTTACGGAAGCGATTCATGACGAAACTGACCCTGGAGCGCGTGGTTCCGATGATCTCCGCCAGCGTTTCCTGGCTCATTTTGGGAATCGCTTCTGCCGGTTGGCCTTCCTTGCCGAAGTTGGCCAACAGCAAAAGTACACGCGCCAACCGCTTCTCGCTGGAGTTGAAAAGCTGGTCGATCAGATCCTCCTCGATCCTGATGTTGCGGGAGAGCACGTAGCTAAAGGAACAAGGTGGAAAAGGCCGGCTCTTTATGGATCGAGGCGACCACCGCAACCTTCTCCAGCCGCACCAGCGAACACTCGGACATGGCGAACGCACTAGACACCCGGACCAGTTGCCCTGCGAGACAGCCCACGCCAAAGAAATCGCCGGTGCCCAGGATGGCAATGACCGCCTGCTTTCCGCGGCTCGAGACCACGGTGAGCTTGACCCTTCCGCGCCGAATGTAAAAGATGGCCTCGGCCGCGTCGGATTGCGCGAAAATCGCCTCGCCGCTTGCGTGGCGCTTGACCGACCTGCCGGCGCCCGCTTTCGCCAGGAGGTTTTTGGCACTGAACTGCGGCTTCTTCTTAGGTTTCATGTTCCTCGGGAACCGGCGCGGCCGCACCATCCCGTCTTTAGTGCCGGCGGTACCAACCATCGTGGAGGGTAGCTCGTAAGGGCCATAGGCAGTTTAAGCTGGACTCTCGTTCCCGTCCCGGTCAATATTGCTGACGCCAGTCCGGGCACTTGGACCCCGCGGGCCGAGGCTTTTGCCTCGGTATTTGCGAAATGTTAGGCTTATACGTGCCGATTAGATGGTACGACGAAAGCCACTCGTAAAACAGCCGAGCCCAAAAAACCTGGATCTGACGCCCGTTCTGGTCAAAATCGGCGCCGGAAAACCCGTTGCACACTTCCCCAAAGCGGCCCGTATCTTCGCGCAGGGAGACCCGGCGGATGCCGTCTTCTACATTCAGGAAGGGCGCGTGAAAATGACGGTGGTGTCGCGGCAGGGCAAGGTCGCCGTGATCGCCATCCTCAGCGCCGGCGATTTCTTCGGCGAAGGATGCCTGGCGGGACAACAGACCCGCATGGCAAGCGCCGCGGCGATGTCGGAATGTTCCATCGTGCGCCTGGAAAAGGCGGCCCTGATCCGCGTGCTCCGCGAACAGCCCGACTTTTCTGAAATGTTCCTCATGCACGTTCTCTCTCGAAATATCCGGTTTGAGGCGGATCTGGTGGACCATCTCTTCAATTCCAGTGAGAAGAGGCTGGCACGGGTCCTGTTGCTGCTGGCAAATTTCGGAAAGATGGGAGAACCGCAGATGGTAATTCCCAAGATCAGCCAGGAGACCCTGGCTGAGATCATTGGCACGACGCGCTCGCGGGTGAGCTTCTTCATGAATCGGTTCCGCAAGCTCGGCTTCATCGAGTACAACGACGGGCTGGAGGTTCACAGCTCGCTGTTGAACGTGGTGCTGCATGACTAGAGCGGCTATTAGCTGTTGGCTTTTGGCTATTGGCCGGCGCCGCAAAGGTCGGTCGCATTGCGGTCCTCCCACATTCGCTTCGTGAGCCGAAGAGGGGCTTACAATCGAACGGCTTGGCGTGAACCAGCTAACAGCTAACAGCCAAGAGCTAAAAGCTGCCAAAATGCAGCGGATCCCGATTCGCCTGCAGGACTCGATAGTAATAGAGCGGAAGTGGCCGCCTGCCTTTGACGCGAAGGCTCTTGAGGAACTCGATCTCGTCGTCGGTGGCATCGCCGCTCAGCATGGAATCGCGGAGAAACGCCTCCAGGCCTGGCTCTATCTCAAATAGCGGCTCCGGCTGCCGCTCGACAAAATCGAACTTCCTTCGGGGTTTCAGGGTAAGGTCGGGGTTGAGTACAATTTCGATGCCGAACGTCTCCAGATCGATGTCCCACGATTCGATCAGCGGGTCCAGAAAGGAAATGCAGTTTTCGGCCGAGACATGGAAAACGTCGGTATCCAAAAACTCCAGAACCATGACCCGCATCTGGTCGTATGCCTGGCCGCTATGCCGCGCGACCAGTTGCAGCCATTGCTCGCTCTCCAGTTTCTCCTCGGCGACCGTTTTCGCCACATCGAGGAGTTTCTGCGTGACCAGGCGTTCGAATGCCCCAAAGGGCTCCTTCTCGAAGATCTCCTGGATCTCCAGCTTTCTGGCCGATTCGCATTTCCGGAGAATGAGCTCCCGGAAGGCTTTGAACAGCGGCAGGGGCGGGTCGGCCACCTTTTTCTTCAGGTTTTCCTTACGCTGAAGCTCCACCAGCCTGGAGAGTTCACCCTGAGGAAGCTGAAGGAACCTTCCGATCTTCTCGTAGATGTCCGTCCGGTCTGGCGCCGGAGGCATCTTCTTCCTCGCAAGTAGCTGTGAAATATACGATTCGGTGACCTGTGCCGCAGCCGCCAAGTCCCTTTGTTCGAGTCCGAGTTCCGTCAGGCGATGCCTGATCACTAAAGAAATGTCCAACGCGCGCCTCTCGCTTAACCGCTACAGGTAAAGCTACTGCCATAAATGTTGCACATCCCGATTGACATGTAAAGCCACTTAACCGATAATGGTTAACGGCTGGGCAATATTACCCTTTCGCAGACGATCTGAACTAAGTCAGGCTGTTTGCTTCTCTCTCTTAGCCACTCGCTCAACCTGAGGAGGTTGAAATGCACGCGCGCGTAATGAAGTGGCTTTCCATTGCGACCTTGCTGGTAGCGGTGCTGTTCTGGGAGTCCGCGAAGCATTACCGGCTGGAGCTAGACTTGGTGGTCTGTGCGGCCGCTGGCGTGGTAGTCGCTCAGGCCTTTCAGGCGAGGAAGTACTACTGGGCTACCGGCTTTTTTGCGATTGCACTGATGTTTAACCCCCTGGTACCGGTTTTTCGGCCGGCGGGAACCACGGGCCTTTCCATCGTGGTTTTCTCGATTGTTCCCTTTGTGATGGCGCTGGTGGAGTTAAGGCCGCACCCTCTCATGTCCATGCCCTCGATCACGGATCGGACCCCGGGGAGCCGCTCACTATAATGGAGGCGCACAAGAATGGTCAGGATTGGGTTTGTCCAGTCGCGACGGCAACTTTGCCGCCGCGGATTCCACCAAGGCGAGGGGTACTGACCCAAGGCACATATCGAGGCACTCTTGGCGTCCTTCTCCACTTACGGGAAGACATCGAATGGGCCGATGTGGCTGAACGCAAATGGCAATATCCGCAGCCGTCCGGTTGCCTGGATCGCTTTAGCCGGCGGACCGGACCGGGTGGTCAGGAACTGATGTCGATACGACCGCATCGTGATGAAGATCATAGGAGAACGATAAATGAAGCGTATTAATTTCGCACTCACGGTTGAAGAACTCAGGCTGCTCGCCAGCCTGGCATCGGATCAGCTGTTTCGCCGGCAGTTCATCGACCCGCGAATGCCCGGCTATAAGGGCAGTCCGGAAGAAGTGACCCTCGGCAAAGCCCTCGTCGGGCGCATGAGGTTGATCCTCGACGACGGCACCCAACATCCCACGGCGGCGATGGTACAAAGCCGTCCGGCAAAAGCAGGCGCGATTTCATGAAGAACATCTTCGTCGGCAACTTGAATTCGGATACCAAACCGGATGCGATCCGCTCGCTTTTTGAGCGGCTCGGAGCGGTCCGCAACTTGAAACTAATGACAGACCGGGATACCGGCCATTCGCGAGGTTTCGCTTTTGTCGAAATGCGGACTGCTGAAGCGGGGCAGGCGATTGCCGCTTTGGACGGCAGAACGGTAGATGGCCAGGCGATCCAGGTGCGCGAAGGACGGCCAAAGCTGCACCGCGGCGCCCCATCCCAGCGCCCGTCTCCGATGCAGTAGGGTCTGGCAATCGATCAGCTGCGTCGATTAACCCCGACAGGCGAATGGACACGACAATGCCGTTTGAAAATCACGGAAACAGGTCTTTTACCGCAGTTTCGATAGGGAAGAATGCCCCACGGATATCGGGAGTCTATGGCTTGGCCGATGCGCGGGAATGGATCTATGTCGGCGAGTCGGCGGACATTCAGGCTGAATTGATGAAGCATTTGCAGAATCCGGGTTCGTTTTTGCGGCAGCACCCGCCCTCGGGATTCACATTTGAGCCCAGTACGGCTTCAGCGCGCATCGAGCGCCAGAATCAACTGGTTTCGGAATTGGAGCCAATAGGCAACCGGCAGATTGGAAAGCTTTCATAAATATGACAATTACAAGCTTCCGTGTAAAGCAGGAGTTCAGCGCCATGATGGTAGCCACACGCCGGCGCGAGAGGTTTGCGCCCGGCGAATTAATCGTCCTGGTGGACGGATCGGAATCACCGGCCGAGTCGCGATTTATTCGGCTCAACGGTCTCCGGCCTAATCGCGGCGCCGAGTGCCGATACTGCATGGGCGCGGACGAGCTGCGGGAAAAGACCGAAGTCGCCGGCATGCCGAAATAGTCGCCGCGTCGGGAAAAACTGAGAGCTGGCAGCGATTGCGTGCGCCTGAAGGAAGAAGCTGTTAGCTGTCAGCTCTCTCAATCACCATGGGCGCGCTCTGCAGGGATGTGCGAAACCGCGTTCGTCATCCCGGAGGTCGAGTAGTGCTCTCAATCGCCATGGGGCTCCGCAGGGATGTGGGAAGCCGTTAGTGGCGACCGCCCCTGATGGAAGAAGCTCTTGGCCGTTGCGGCCGCTCAGCCCTTGGCTCTCCCGAGAAATTTCCCGTGTCTCGAAGAGGCCGTCTAAGCAAAAGCCGGTCGACGCAAGATTGCCTTTAGCTTTGGTGCCGGAGGTGGGACTTGAACCCACACGCCCAGTGAAGTGCGCCGGATTTTGAGTCCGGTTCGTCTGCCAATTCCGACACTCCGGCACGGAGGGTCTCTCCGATTGTACAACGAATGGCGCCTGACGCGTCTTCCCTATTGAGCCGCGGTCTCTCCGATGGCCTGAGTGTTGAATCGGAGTTGCGGAACGCGAGCCATCCCCTCTCTAAAGAACACACGAAACTGCAGGCCGGCCGGATTTATTCGTACGTTCCCAGACTGCGTGCTTTCGACGGTCTTTTGAGAGCGCTCAGAGCATTCGTCGCGAGAGCGCCCAGGAAGATAATTTTGAATTCTTGAATCGCGAGACTATCTCACGATACTCACTTTCACCTTCCCAAGCTCGCGCACGATGCCGCTCTTGGAGCGCGCCAGCGCCACGATTTCATGATCTCCGGGTGTGAACATGGCGGGAGTGGCGTCGAAATGCCAGCCGGAGGTAGCGCCCTCCCTGACCTTCGGGAACGCCGCCGGGATGTCGAGGCGCGCCCCTCCCAAGCTCGAATTGCCGAGGAATTTGCCATCGACTTGGATCATTACCTGATCCAGACCGTGCTCAGATACGGCCCATCCACGAATCGCAAACGGCCCCGAGATTTGCCGTCCGTCTGCCGGCTCGTCCATGTAGCCAAATGGAGTGCCGATGACTACTTTCCAACTGGCGAGTTCGCGAGTCGCTCCGGTTTTCGACCGCGCCTGAACGGTCAATTCATGAATGCCGCTGGTGAAGATGCCCAAGTCCGCGTCGAACACCCATCCAGCCTGGGCGCTTCCCGGAAAGCCCGGCTGTGCGGTTTGAGCTTCCGGACTGCTCAAACCCAGCTTCGCGTCGGCCAGGAATGTCCGGTCCTCGTAGATCGCGACCTGCTCGATGCCGTTCCGCGCCAGAGCCCAGCCGCGAATCGCAAACGGTCCGGTAATCGTCTGGTCCGGCTTAGGTTCCAGCACCTCTCCGAAAGGCAACGCGCCGGCGGTGGCGGTGGCAGCTTTCTGCTGTTGTCCGCAGCCCGGTGAGAACCAACAGAGGGCGGACAGGCCGGCCACGAGTAAGTCGAATCGGCGATGATCCACGAAGCTCCCAGTATAACGGATGAGTTAACATAAGACGTCTCTATGTCGCTCGACAAAGCTACGGCTGGCGTTCCGCCCATGGAGCAACGGCGCACCGTTGCCTGGCCTCCTATACCGGAGGGCGTGCAAGTTGCGATCGTCTTTCTCCCGGTTCTCCTGACGCTTCTTTTCGTCGCTGTCTTTGCTGTCGACTTGCCGATCGCCGACCAATGGGAGGTCGTGCCGGCAGTCATGCACATGGAGTCAGGCCATCTGCAGTGGAGCGACATCTACCGGCAGCATAACGAAGCCGTGATGCCGGTCTCCATGGCCGTGACGTTGCTGCTGGCCAAGGTGACGCATTATGACGTAAACGCGGAGGCATTCGTCGCATTCGGGTGTCTGACGGTTGGGCTGGTGGTATTGTTCGCATTTTTCCGGCGGGTGCAGCGAACGGTGCCGATCCCGACGCTCGCTTTTCTACCCATTTCGACGATTTTTCTCGGCTGGCGCGGTCACGAGGGGATCCTGTGGGGAGCGGGACTGTACATTAATCTGGGCCTGATGTTTCTGCTCTTGACCATCTGGGCCGCACTGCGCGCAACGGAGTCGCCGCGGTTTGTCGGGCTGGCGATGGTCATGGCCGTGCTGGCGACTTTTTCGTTCGGATCCGGGCTGGTGGCATGGCCTATAGGGCTGGCAGTGCTGCTCTTCCCGACGCAGGGACGGCGTTCCCCGCTTCTGCTGCTGCTGTGGACGGCAGCGGCGGTAGCGAGTACGGCTACCTATTTCCACGGCTACGCGATCCACCGGGTACCGTGGCCAACGGGATCCGGATTCGTGCTGGCGCATCCGGTTATGGCAGCGCAGTATGCCTTGGTCTATACCGGCTCGGCACTGGGCGCGACGCCTCGGGCGGATGCCTGGATCAATGTTGTGCTGATCCTGCTGTTTCTGCCGGCCGCATGGAGCGTAGTGCGCAACGCGGAATTTCGCAAAGCACTGCTGCCGTTCGCGGCGGCGCTTGCGTTTCTGGTGCTCACGGTCCCACCGATACTGCTCGGCCGCCTGGGGCTGGGCGTCGATCAGCCCTACTACGCCTCCCGCTACGCCGCGATGGCTGCTCTGGGGCCGGTGACGATTTATATGTTCCTCCTGGCATTGGCTTGCCGTACCGTAGCTTGGCGTAAAGGGCTGGCGATCGGATTGGTCGTGTTGGTTGTCGGTATCGTGGGCGGATACGCGGAAGGATTGGTGTATGCCTGGCTCGACCATCCGAAGAAAGCTGCTTGCCGCCAGGTCCTAAGGGATTACCGATCGCTGGAAGATAGCTACCTGACTTGCTTTTATCCCGACTTCGAGGTGGGACGGCGGCTGGCGTTCTGGCTGGATGAGTACCACCTGGGCGTGTTTCGCGGGCAGTCTGGCGCTCCTAAGGCAAAGAGATAAACCAAGGCGCAGGCATGATCGGTATGTCCAGTTTCTGCGGCTTACCTTCGGCGCGCGCGGCCTGCCATGCGACAAGCTTCGGCGCGGCGGTTTTCCAGGCGAAATCGGGGTACGGCTGCTGGTAGAAGTTGTGGCGGATTCCCCAGCCAAACAGCAACACCAGGCATACCGCCTGGAGGCGCGGATCGCGCAGCGGCAATCGTTGAATGAGCAGACAGACCATGTACACCAGCAGCGCGCCGGCCAGGAAAACGTAGCGCGCCGGAGTGGCGGCGGCATTGCTGTTCAGGTTCCAGGAGAGCCACAGCAGATTGCGCGTGAAGAGCGCGGAGGCCAAAGTCCCTACCGCCAGGTAGAGCCCGATGGCCAGCCGGATCCTCTGGTGCGGGGGCGAGACGGTCAACAGCCAAGTCACCACGATGGTGAGCCCGATCACCACGGATAGCGGCGGTCCGATGGTAGGCAGCTTGCTCATAACCAGAGCCAAGTGTTTGCCCGCGAGCGGGGTAACCACACCGGCATACGCCCAGGAGACCACTGTCGACGCTTCCACCTGGCACGCCAGCATGAACGCACCGCCCTCCACCGCCGCCGCGTGGTCGCTGCGCTGGCTGAAAACCAGCGCAAACACCTGCACAACCATGGCGGCAAGCAGGGTCACCGCCAAGATCCTCTGGACGCCGCGCCGCTTGATGGCCAGCCAGATCGCCAGCGGAGTCAGGGTCATCATGGGTGCGACACTCATACCGATAACGGCCATCGCCGCTATGGACGTCGAACGTCCTCGTGCGGTCTGCGGCGCGGCGCTGTCCGGACGGAACAACAGCAGCGTTCCCGCCAGAAACAGGTACCACATCAAAGGGCCTGAGAAGCCGATCATCTCCGCGCCGTCGAGCGAGGTGGCCAGAACCACGCAAACGGCTGCGCGCAGCAGATCGTTTTCGATCAGCCAGCGATTCCAGGGCAGGAAAAAGATGCTGAGGCAAAGCGCATGGACGAGGACGCTCACGATGCTACACAGCAACGGCGCGGCCAGCAATGGAAAAATGCTGTCGAAAAGCGCGATCGTCCGCGGCAACAGGTGAAACTGGCCGTTATAGGGGATCAACACTGCGGTGTGGGGAAAAACCCACTGATCGCGAAGGAACACCGAACCGTCTTCCGCGTAGAATTGGGGATTCGTCAAGAGGTCGGGTTTACGGAGCAGGAGGAGGGCCGTAAGGAAGAAGAAAAGAAGGGCGAACCGGACGGGCGTATAGTATTTTCCTGGCATTCAGAGGAGATTCACTCAATAATAGCTCAGCGCGCCCAGCCACTGGTCCTATGCTTCACCGGGGGGTGGACGACTTGACCGGCCAATCTTTCCTCATTTTTCGGCTATGGTGATGTGATCGAGTTGTTTGGCGATATTCAGGAGGCGACGGTCGAGGCGTTGGAGCCGACGTCGGGTCTTCTCGTC
>Ga0182030_10021990_pt1 | contig 11902 bp, 10 predicted proteins | sample 812S3MmetaG_FD_121299 | JGI IMG/M metagenome (GOLD analysis project Ga0182030, IMG submission 121299) | Permafrost microbial communities from Stordalen Mire, Sweden - 812S3M metaG (Illumina Assembly) | ecosystem: Environmental > Terrestrial > Soil > Wetlands > Permafrost | place: Sweden... | reverse complement strand
GTCGATGAGTCGATGGATAAGTTTCTCGGCAAGCAAGTCATCGCGCGAATTCTCGATGCGGGATTCAACCTCGACTTCATTGACGCCGACGCTATTGGCACAGCAGGCATTCCGTACAAAGCCCTAGTCCTCCCGAATATCGACCGGCTACCGCCCGCGACTTACGAAAAGATTCTTGCCTTCGCGCAGAAAGGCGGAATCGTCATCGCCACCCGGCACCTTCCGGCTACGGCTCCAGGCTTCCTACATGCAGCCGAGCAATCCGCGCGCATCAACGAGATCTCTCAACAGCTCTTTCACGGCGATGTTCCCTCGGCGCATTTTGTTGAGGACGAATCCCGCCTCGGCGCGGAACTCGTAAAGGATGCCGCGCCTGACCTGACGCTGACGCCACGCTCGCCGGAGATCGGCTTCATTCATCGCAAGCTCTCCCCGGGCGATCTTTATTTCGTGGCCAACACGTCGAACGAAGCGAAACACGTGACCGCGCATTTCCGCGACGGTGCTCGTCACGCGGAGATGTGGGACACGTTCACCGGCGGAATCACCGGCCTTGCCGATCCAGCAAATATTGCACTCGATCTCGTGCCGTACGAGTCGCGGCTCATCTTCTTTTCGAACGAAGCGAAACCGCCTCAGCCCGAGCCAGCGCGTCAAGAAACCGTTCTCACCGATCTTTCACAACAATGGAAGGTCGCCTTCGGCGATACCGGAATCACCAGCGAAATGGATCGACTTAAATCTTGGACAAACGATACCAGGACAGAATTCTTCTCCGGCAACGCCGTTTACGAAAAGACCCTTGAACTTCGACCCAACGCAATCGCTCAAGCTGCGCGGCTCTTCCTTAATTTCGGCACCGCGACTCCGGAGACTCCGCCATCGCCACCGGGGCAGCACAACATGCGAGCTTATCTCGACCCGCCCATCCGGGAAGTTGCCGAAGTTTATGTCGACGGCAAGCGCGCCGGCGTGGTCTGGCGTCCGCCTTATCGCGTCGATGTAACGGGCTTCCTTCGTGCCGGCTCGAACAAGCTGCGCATCGTCGTCGCCAACACTGCGATCAACGAATTGGCAGGCCAGTCGCTGCCCGATTATCGGCTTTTGTGGGCCCGCTACGGTATGCGTTTTGTCCCCCAGGACATGAATGACCTGCATCCATTGCCATCCGGCCTCCTTGGTCCAATCACGCTCGTCGAGTCCACGCCGGTTCAATAGCCAATCGATCGCATTTCTCCATTTTCCAAATTCTAAGAAAACGCCAAACTCTTCTCTTGCGGCCAAATCGCGCGAGCAGCTAGACTCCTCCCCATGACGAAAATGCGCCATTCCCTTGTCTTGTTCGCCTCTCTGTCGTTTCTAGCCGTAACATGCAGCCAAGCGCAGGACTGGGCCAAGGCACGCCTCGATGCTTCCCCGCGTCATCATGAATATGTTTCGCTCAAGCACGACACACGCACCTTGCAGGCATTCGTCGTCTATCCCGAGGTCAAAGAAAAGGCCCCGGTCGTCATTTTGATCCACGAAATCTTCGGCCTCTCCGATTGGGCGAAAGAAATGGCCGACGAACTGGCCGACGAAGGCTTCATCGTCGTCGCTCCCGATCTGCTCTCCGGCTACGGTCCCAACGGCGGCGGTTCCAGCGAATTCGCCAGTCAGGATGCGACCGTGAAGGCGGTATCAGGTCTTGATCCCGCCGGCGTTCTCGCTGACTTGGATGCTGCCGCCGATTATTCCAAACACATCCCCGCAGCCAACGGCAAAATCGCGGTCGTCGGCTTCTGCTGGGGCGGAGGGAAGTCCTTTGCGTTCGCAGCTCATCGCAAGGATCTCTCCGCAGCTTTTGTGTTCTACGGTCCCGGCCCCGCCGACGTTTCCACGGTCGTTGCGCCGGTCTATGGGTTCTACGGGGGCAACGACGCGCGCATTGGAGCCACCATCCCCGACACAACCGCCGCGATGAAGGCCGCAGGCAAGGCCTACGAGCCGATGACCTACGATGGCGCGGGCCACGGCTTCATGCGCGCAGGGGAAGACCCAACGAATACCAATCCCGCCAACAAGACCGCCCGCGATCAGGGATTCGCTCGCTTGGTCAAGTTGCTGCATGAGTTGAAACCCGCCCAGGCCGCGGGTCCCAACGCTTCAACCCGTCCAGTCGTTGGTGCGGCAGAAAAACCCTGCCACGACCAACCGCATCCGGGATCAGGTTCGTAACAGAATCGGTCCTGTCCTTACAGAACAAGCCGTCCTAATCCCGTTTGACGCGGGCAAGGTGTTCTTCCCGCGTCAACAGTCCGCCTCGTCCTCGCCGATACCATGAACACTATGGGCCACGCACAAGCCGAATGGAGAAGGGAACTGCGCGCCATGATTGTGCTCGCAGTTCCAGTCGTGTTGAGCGAACTGGGCTGGATGGCTCAGGGCGTGGTCGACAACATCATGGTCGGCCGCCTCGGTCCGGAAGCCATCGGCGCAGTCTCCCTCGGCAACGCGGTCTACTACACGCCGTGTCTCTTCGGAATCGGCCTCCTGCTCGGTCTCGACACGCTCGTTTCGCAGGCCTACGGTCGCCGCGACCACGACGAATGTCACCGATGGCTCGCGCAGGGCGTCTACCTGGCGTTGATCGTTACGCCGCCGTTGATGCTAATCGTCGGCGGCATGAGCTACGGCATCGCGCGCTTCGGAGTCATTCCCACCGTCGCCGTTCCAGCCAGCACCTATCTCCGCATTCTCAACTGGGGAACTCTGCCGCTCCTGCTCTACGGCGGCATTCGCAGATACCTGCAAGGCGTGGGCCAGGTTCGTGTCATCACCCTCACCTACATTTTGGCCAATCTCCTCAACTGGGGCGGCAATTGGGTTCTCATTTACGGCAAGCTCGGATTTCCTGCGCTTGGTGTCAACGGCTCGGCCATCTCCACCTGCATAGCGCGCACCGCCATGGCTGCCGCATTACTCCTCTTTGCGTGGCGCTATGAACGCAAGCGCGGTCACCCCCTATTTCGCCATTGGGCCGCTCCGCAATTGGACCGCCTGCGCAAGCTAGTCCGTCTCGGAGCCCCCGCGGCCGGCCAGATTCTTCTCGAAGTCGGCGCCTGGAATCTGTCGACCTTTTCCGCCAGCTATCTCAACCCGGTCGCCCTAGCCACGCACGCCATCGCGCTGAATTACGCGAGCATCAGTTATATGGTCCCGCTGGGCGTCTCCGCCGCAGCCGCAGTCAGCGTGGGCCACGCGGTGGGCGCTGGCAACCCGGCACGCGCGCGTCGCGCCGGATGGCTGGCCCTGGGCCTAGGCACAAGTTTCATGCTGGTCGCGGGAGTGGTCTTCTTCGTCGCGCCCCGAGCACTCATCTCGCTCTACACAACCGACCCACGCGTGCTTGCCGTTGGCCCCTCATTGCTCTGGATCGCCGCAGCCTTCCAGGTCTTCGATGGGATTCAGACCGTCTGCACCGGCGCATTGCGCGGCCTCGGCGAAACGCGCGCTCCCATGGTCGCCAATTTCATCGGCTACTGGATCCTCGGCCTGCCTCTCGGTCTGACCCTCTGCTTCGTACTGCATTGGGGAATTTACGGCACCTGGATCGGACTCACTCTAGCGCTCGTCGTGATTTCCATGGCTCTCCTGGTCCGCTGGCGCAACGATTCTGCCGAAATCGCCCTGACTTCCTGAAATAATTGCACTTGTGCATCGCACGGCCCGCCATCTGGGCCTTTTCACCATCCGAAAATTGCACCACAATTTATGCCCTTTTTTGAACCCATCAATAAATCATTGCCGATCCGGTTACCTTGAGCGAAACCCACGCGTCCCATCGTGGTACGAGCCAACCGAGAAGTGACTATAATCACCCAAGTAGAGTAGCGGTTCAGCTCGTACAAGAATTTATTAGAAGGGAATCCCGCCAAATGGCGACAGGAGACCTGGCCCTGGGTCAAGAGCAGGGCGCTCTAAATGCTGCGCGCAAGCGCGTATCGAACGACTTCAGCATTATCGTAGCAACGGTAAACGGTTCCGGCTCGCAATCCGCCAATAGCGTTCTGCTGAAAAGCATCTTCGGAATGGGCGTTCCCGTCAGCGGGAAAAACCTCTTCCCCTCAAACATCGCCGGCCTACCCACCTGGTACACCATTCGCGCCAGCAAAGACGGCTACGTCGCGCGCCGACGCGGCTCCCAAATTCTCATCGCGCTCAATCCCGAAACCGCCAAGCAGGACATGCTCGAAATGGATTCGGGCGGCGCAGCCATCTACGAGGAAAGCTTCAACCTCAAGCAGTATCGCGATGACGTCGCCTGCTATCCGGTCCCCTTCGACAAGATCACCGCATCGATCTGCCCCGAGCCCAAGCTCCGCAAGCTCGTTCGGAACATGGTCTTCGTAGGCGTCGCTGCGCAGTTGCTTTCCATCGATCTCACCGTCGTCGAAGCCGGCCTCAAGAAGCAGTTCGCGAAAAAGCAGAAGGTTTTCGACCTCAACTTTGGCGCCGTTAAAGCCGGCTTCGACTACGCACAGCAGAAGCTGGTGAAGCAAGACCCGTACGTCATCGAGAAGATGAATCAGACCGCGGGAAAAATCATCATCGACGGCAATGCCGCCTGCGGCATGGGCGCCGTCTTCGCAGGTGTCACCGTGGTCGCGTGGTATCCCATTACGCCGTCCACTTCGCTCATTGAAGCCACCACCGACTTGCTGAAAAAATTCCGCGTCACACCCGAAGGGAAGGCGACCTTCGCTGTCGTACAAGCTGAAGACGAACTCGCCGCGATCGGCATGGTGCTCGGCGCAGGCTGGGCTGGCGCGCGTTCCATGACCTCAACCTCCGGCCCCGGCATCTCCCTGATGGCGGAGTTTTCCGGCCTCGGCTACTTTGCCGAGATCCCCGGCGTCATCTTCGACGTGCAGCGCTCCGGCCCGTCGACAGGCTTGCCCACGCGCACTTCGCAGGCAGACTTGCTCTCCACCGCGTTCCTTTCGCACGGGGACACCAAGCACGTCATCCTGCTCCCTGGCTCGGTGAAGGAGTGCTTCGAGTTTTCGATGGCCGCATTCGATCTGGCCGAGCGTCTCCAAACGCCTGTCTTCGTGCTCACCGATCTCGATCTCGGCATGAACAACTGGATGTCCGAGCCGTTCCAATATCCTGACAAGCCGCTCGACCGCGGCAAGGTTCTCACCGCCGAAGATCTGAATCGCCTCGGTGGTTTCGCTCGCTATCGCGACGTCGACGGCGACGCCATCGGCTGGCGCACCCTGCCCGGCACGCGTCATCCCAAGGCCGCGTATTTCACCCGCGGTTCCGGCCACAACGACGCCGCAGCCTACACTGAAAAGCCCGACGAGTACCAGGCAGTGATGGATCGCCTGACGCGCAAATTCGAAAACGCTCGAAAGCTGGTTCCCGCGCCGCTCTTGGTCAAGGACAAGTCATCCAAGATCGGCTTTCTCGCCTACGGGACGACAGACTTCGCACTGCGCGAGAGCATGGATCAGATCAAGAAGGAATACAAACTCGATGTGGATTACCTCCGCATCCGCGCTTTCCCCTTCGCCCACGAGATTCATGACTTCGTCGCCTCGCACGAGCGCGTTTATGTCGTCGAACAGGATCGCGATGCACAACTCGCCAGCCTGCTCAAGCTAGATCTGCCTGCAGACCAGGTCGTCAAGTTGCGCAGCATTCTCTTCTACAACGGGCTCCCGATGGATGCCCGCAGCATCACCGATGAATTTGTAACCAAGGAAGGCCTGTAGAGGAGATTTTGCAGGCCAGTTTTAGTTCGCACGAACCTGGGTGCCCCAGGTCTCGCTTTTGAGACCTGGGAAAGCAAGAACTCCACAATCCAGGTTTTGTAACAGGGCACGACTTTAGTCGTGCCGATACAGAGTCGAGAAAAGATTCGGGGCTTTAGCCCCTGCGGGATTGCAACACCAACCTTTGAAGGGTACGGGCTTTAGCCCGTACATAAGCACACAAGATCAAATGGGGCTTGAGCCCCTGAGGGAATTATGGCAACCGCAACACCAACTCCAAAGCTCAACCACATCGGCCTGCCGGTCCTCGAATACCGCGGCGGCAAGTCCACACTCTGCGCCGGCTGCGGCCACAACGCCATCTCCGAGCGCATCATCGACGCCATGTTTGAGATGGGCGTCGAGCCCGAGCGCATCATGAAGATGAGCGGCATCGGCTGCTCCTCCAAGAGCCCGGCCTACTTCATGAGCCGCTCGCACAGCTTCAACAGCGTCCACGGGCGCATGCCGTCGGTTTCAACCGGCGCCATCCTCGCGCAACACCAGATGCAGATGCTCGGCGTCTCCGGCGACGGCGACACGGCCTCCATCGGCGTCGGCCAGTTCGTTCACCTCCTGCGCCGCAATCTCCCGATGATCTACATCATCGAAGACAACGGCGTCTACGGCTTGACCAAAGGCCAGTTCTCCGCAACCGCCGACATCGGGTCTAAATTAAAAACCGGCGTCATCAACGAGCTTCCCGCCATCGACACCTGCGCTCTCGCCATCCAGCTCGGCGCAACCTTTGTCGGCCGCTCCTTCTCGGGCGACAAGAAGCAGTTGCTCGCCATGTTGAAGGCGGCCATCGCCCACAAGGGCACCGTGATGCTCGACGTCATCAGCCCCTGCGTGACTTTTAACGATCACGAAGGCTCCACCAAGAGCTACAAATTCATGCAGGAGAACGACGAGCCCATCAACGAAATTGGCTTCGTCGCCAGCTTCGACGAAATTGATGTCGACTACGACTCCGGCCAGGTCTACGACGTGCAAATGCATGACGGCTCGAACCTCCGCCTGCGCAAGCTGCACGAAGACTACGATCCAACCGACAAGGCCAACGCCGTGCGCACACTGATGGAAGCCGAGGAAAAGAACGAAGTCCTCACCGGCGTCTTCTACATCAACACCGAGAAGCCGACCTTCATCGACCATCTCAATCTAATCGACGAACCGCTGGCCACTCTGCCCGAGTCGCTAACCCGCCCGCCCAAATCGGCGCTAGACGCGCTCATGGCCAATCTGCAGTAGAGGTCTGCAACCCACGTTCGGTCTTTGGCTTGAGGTACTTCATATCGGCCACGAGACTAGGTAAGTTCAATTGTGGTGGACTCGGGATTTGGCAAGCTTTTTCTGCGGCTCCAACCATGAATTGTGGCCCACGAGGCTGTTTGCCATGTACTCCTGTAGCAGTCTTTTCCTTTCCGCATCAGTGACCTCGCGGGGTGGTTCTTTCTGTTCAAGCTCTTTCCTGATGCGGTTGTAGGTGGAGACTGCCTTCTTCTCTTGCTTGAAACGCCCCAGTTCCTTACCCGCCATCTCCAAATGGAATTCGCCATCAACAGATTGGAGGAGAAGTTCGGCTCTCGCGTAGTAGAGTCTCATGGCCGTCATTCTACCCGACCTCGATTCAGGCCTCCCGGTCCTGCTAAAGTTGAAGTGAAATCCCATTTTTGAATTGAGTAGACATGGGCAGTCAGATCGCCAACCCAAACCCGCTGTACCCACACGACGAGGAATATTTTGAGATTCTGGCGGGGGCACTCCGAGTTTGCGCCCAATATAAGCCAATGTTTGGGCAAGGACGGGCCGGGGGTCTGACTCTTGCCCAATTTCGCCAGATGTACGGAGCCGACCCGTTTTACAGTTGGTTGGGTCTGGACTCCCCGATGATGTATGCAGCCCACAAGGCCGCAGGCGGCATGACCTCGATTTACCGTCAAATAGGAATGGGCGGACAGTGGGTCTTTAACAAAGTTCTTCAAAACACTCTCGGCCTCACGCATGAACAGGCGAATTGGACATACACGGTTCCAGACACCAAAGGAGGGACGCGAAATCTCTCATTGGATGGCCGGGTGGTGCTTGAGGATGTCGCAGACCCTGCCGCGCGTGACCGGGTGAGAGCTTGGATGGACGCTGGTCTTCGAAAAGTCCTCGTTGATCACGTCGCCGCAAACGCTCCAAAGAATGGCGTCGTATTTGAAGTTCGCCAAGGCTATAAGAGCAAGGATTCCAAGCGACAAAACGCGGACCTTGCGAATGCCTCGAATGCGTATGTCGAAGGGTATTTGCCATCGGTCGTTCTGCTCTCGAATCAAATAGACGGTGACCTCGTAACCCGCTACACCCAAGCACGCTGGTTGATGTTGACTGGTACGACGGGCGGGACTGCTGTGGATAGTACCTACGTCTTTTGTCGCGAAGTGCTGGGATACGATTTGGCGGGATTCTTTGAGCGGAATTCGGCTCGATTTAAGGTTGAACTTGAAGCCGTTCTTACGGTGCTTCTGGAGCCCGATGCCAACTGAGAGGAACGTCGTACCTCGCTTCGACCATCTCACATATCGGGGAAACAGCAAGCATTCTCGCTACGGATGGCTGCGGCTGACTCCGGCGTTCTCTGTCCATCTGATACAAGAGAACGTCCGGGGTCTCCCCAACGGAGCGAGAGTTCTTGACCCTTTCTCGGGAACCGGAACCACAGCCTTGGTTTGCGCCGAAGAGGGGGTTCATGCAGAGACGACCGACATAAACCCGTTCCTGCTCTGGCTTGGACGGGCAAAATGTGCCTCATACTCCGCAGACGATTTGCTCGAAGCACGAAGAGTATCGGAAGACGTTCTTCGTGCAATTCGCAGTGCAAATGGGGTCCAGCCGTGGGTTCCACCGCTGTTTCAAATTGAGAAGTGGTGGGGTGCTCCGATCCTGGAAAAGGTCGGCAAAGCGAGAGCGGTAATTGAAGACAAGAAAGAACAAATCGGCGGGTCAGCACTAGATTTGCTAAAGGTCGCATTTTGCAGAATGATGATTGAAACCGCCAACGTCAGTTTCGGCCATCAGTCGATGTCGTTCAAACAGCCCGATAACCAGTTGATGCTCGAAATGCCGATAAATAGCTCGGAGATTGTCGCATCAAGTTGGAGTGATGCCGCCGAAAGCATCCTCAAAGCAGCCGCTAGTCCAATCCCAGTTCGGGCTCGGTTTGTTAAATGCGATGCTCGGAGTCTGACTCGCGAACTAGAGCCCGATGCCTTCGACTGCGTAATCACGTCCCCGCCCTATCCAAATCGGATGAGCTACATTCGTGAGCTTCGCCCGTATATGTATTGGCTCGGTTACCTTGATGACGCTAGGCAAGCCGGTGAACTCGACTGGGAAGCGATCGGCGGCACTTGGGGTTGTGCGACGAGCAACTTGATGAAGTGGAGCCGCCCCGACGGCCTCGAAGTCCCCTATGAAGGATTCGAGAATATCTTGTCCGCAATTGCAAATGCGAACGTTCAGTCCGGTCCGGTTCTTTCAAGATACGTTGAGAAGTATTTCTGCGATATGGTAGGGCACGTCAGCGAATTGTTCCGCGTGGTTCGACCGGGTGGAAGTGTCCATTATGTTGTCGGCAACTCCAAGTTCTATGAGGTCATGCTACCTGTAGAGGGTATCTTCGCGTCTCTCTTCAGCGCAGCGGGATTTGTAGAAACGAAGGTGGAGACAATCCGGAAGCGGACATCGAAGAAGGAACTCTTCGAATACATCGTTCACGCAAAGAAGCTCGTTCGTTAGAAGATTGCGTGGTAGAATCCCGGCACCCTCTTGCGCAAAATTACCCCCGGCATGCAGCAAAGTAGGAATGCGTAGATCGGGCAGGTGGCCCGCTCATCTTGTATCGGGAGCTGTGCCCCGTTCATCGCGACCTTATCGCGATGAGCGGGTCCTTGGCGGGTGGCCAGGTCCGGGAGCGGGATCGACCGGAGATTGGCGCCCCACATCTCGATTCTAAGATGTGGGATCGCACGAACCTCGCCCCCCAAGCTCAGTCGGATGCTCCGACGGCGAGTCCCAAGTCCCATTGCAAATCCATCACATCCTAGCTAAGATAAACCTAGCACTGTGGAGGACCCCCATGGTTGAAGCGACGATGTTCGAAGCCAAAACCCAACTTTCCGATCTGGTAAAGCGGGCACAGCGAGGAGAAAAGATTGTCCTGACCACGGGAAGGAACAGGACTCCGGTAGCCGAGATCGTTGCCTTGAAACCAGCGAAGAAGCGTGCATTAGGCATGTTCCTCCATCCCGGTTTCGAAATACCCGCCGACTTCGACGAACTTCCCGATGCCGATAGGAGGGCGTGGCGCGGGGAGAGCGAGTGAGAATCCTCATCGACACGCACTATGTGCTGTGGTCCGCGATAAACCCCACACACATGGAGCCGTGGGCCAGAAAACTGCTGGAAGACCTCAAGAACGAGATCCTGGTATCTGCCGCCTCCATCTACGAAATCAGTCTGAAGGTGCGCTACGGCAAGATCCCCGAGGCGGTAGAGTTCGAAAGCGATCTCATTCTCAATATCGAGAATCGCCTTGGCTACACGATTCTTCCCTTGGAACCCGAGTCTCTGCTGCGCGCCGCGCGTTTCGCGAACGCCCACGCCGACCCATTCGATCGCATGATTGCCGCCCAGGCGATCCAGCATAATCTTCCCATTCTCAGCACCGATCCGAAGCTTGACGCATTCGGAGTCCGGCGCTTGAAGAGACCAAAATAGCAAACCTCTCGGAGGAAATGAGAATCGGCTCGCGCGCTGCCGAATTCACTCCCGGAGGGAGCGGGGACGTTAGCCCAGGACGAAGTCCTGGGAACGGAACGCCATTTTGGATCCAAGCCCCGTAGGGGCGGCGCATTCCAGGCCGATGATTTTAAATTCAGCGGCGAAAGGGAGGGCTAGTGGGCAGGCGATACGAACACCCATCTCGTTGCAAATGCCCAAACCAGTCATGTAGCCCACTAATTATTTTGCCGGGGTGGTCGAACCATTATTTTTCTTGCCGAAGAGTTTCGAGAGACCGGTCTTATGGAGGATGTCGGCGCCTTTGCTGCGTAAAGCGACGGCGTTGCCCTTCACCAGGCCGTTGACATCCGCGGTGATGACGGGATTCTCCGCTGTGCCGGTGATGTTAATGGGGATACCGGCGGCAGTCGAAGGTTTGTCGGCAGCAGATGTGCCGTTCAGTTTTGTGAGGATATTTACTCCAACTTTATTGAGTCCTTTAGCGCTCGTGACTTTGGAGATCAAGTGGAAGTCGAGGGCGCCGGTAGGAGACACGGTGCCGCTGCCGGTCGACTCGCCGAGGGCAGGAAGGACCGAGTAGATATTCGTGCTCTCGCTGCCTGATTTGGTGATGCGGATGTCGGCGCGGGCGACATCGATGGCGGTGGTATCGCCGGTCTTGATGCCACCCAGGGCGGCGATGCCAACGATCTTGGAGCCGAGATCGTACCCTACCAACTGTGTATCTTTGATCTCGTAGGAGCCGGCGATGACGCTGTCTTTTGCCGAGCCCTTGAGGTCGAAGTTGGCCGACAGCGTTCCACCCTTGAGGACAGCGTCGTTCGGAAGCCTTACGCCGACGGCGGGCAGAAGCGCCTGCAGACCGTCGATGGGGACACTTTGGGCCAGCATCTTGAGCTCGAAGACTGGTTCGTTTGCGGCGACTTGATAGGTGCCTTTGACGTGAATAGCGACAGCGCCGGTCTGAAGGGCGAGATCGGAGACCTGGCCGCTGTTGCCTTTCAGGGAGTGGCCAACCTGATAGTGGATATCGACAGGATGCGGGGCGGCCTTGCCGCCTTTGAGGAGGATGAGGTGCTCGGCGTGAACTTTGCCGTCGCTGGTGACATTCATTCCGTCTGAGACGATGTGGGCGTCGAGGCCGGCGATCATGGAGATTCCGGCCGCGGGGTCGACGTACCCGGCGACGACGGGGTCCAGGTGCCTGATGGTGAGCTGGGCGTCGAAGGTGGTGAAGGCGGCGTTTTGCGGATTGATGGGCCCGACAGTTCCGGAGACCGCTACCTCGCCATCGCCGGGCAGCGAGGCGC
>Ga0182030_10021989_pt1 | contig 11902 bp, 13 predicted proteins | sample 812S3MmetaG_FD_121299 | JGI IMG/M metagenome (GOLD analysis project Ga0182030, IMG submission 121299) | Permafrost microbial communities from Stordalen Mire, Sweden - 812S3M metaG (Illumina Assembly) | ecosystem: Environmental > Terrestrial > Soil > Wetlands > Permafrost | place: Sweden... | reverse complement strand
GCTGCTTTTTGACCGACCAATCCTTTGATGAAGAATCGTCCAATGGTGCTTTCGGAACAATTGCTATCATTTTACATGGTTATTTTTAAATGCCCCATAATCTTACGAAAGCACTCAACGCTATCAGGCTCAACAAAATAATAGTCAACCGAAATTCCCTTGCCCACCAAGCTTTTAATCTGTTTGGCTAAAGCAAGTCCCTTTTCTTTCTGCTGAATTAATTGCGCTAAATCAGGTGAGCTTTTCCATCTCCATTCGTCCTTGCCGGGTTCCACCTTCTCCTTCATCCATTCTTGATGCGAAGATTTTAACCACTCATTGAAATCGTGCATTAACTCTTGTCCTACACCGGGTACTTTCTCAATGGCAAGTAGTCCCCCCATAGTAACCATTCCGTGTTCCCTGAATTCATTGATACTTATATACTGTTCGGGCTTTTCGGCGATACAGTCATCTGTGGGTCTTGCGCCATACTGCTTCATAATTTCCACGATTTTTGCAAGCGGTTCGCCACCACCGCTCTTTTCACCTTCTTCGTACCACTGGTCAAATTCTACCCATGAAAGCAGTGAGGTGTATTCTTCATCGCTAAAGCAATTCACATTGGCACCAGCCTTGACAAGCAATTCGAAAAGTTCCGGGTTCCATCCTAAAACAGCATCGAACAAACAATTGAATCCAAAATCTTCAAAATTTACCTCCGCGCCGAGATCTATGAGTAATTGCCAGAGTTTATTGTCAGGCCACTTGCCGCATACCTTACCAAAATCATCACGGTAAGGCGTAACCCCAGCAATTGCCTCCTTTAAAAAATCTCCACTAATATCTGCGCCTTGCGAAACCAGTTCGCGGATTTTTTCTTCACTTGGGTTTTCGGATTTTAGTTCTTTCCACAATAATTTTGTTTGCTCATTTTTCGTTTTCATAATCTTTATTTTTTTAGTTTTCTAAATGCCCGTTTGGCTCCGGTGATTTGCCCGGCATATTCTGCGCGTCACGTGCTTTTTGCAGTCTCTCCAGAATTACTTCCATTTTTCTGATTTCAGTTTTATTGTACGGGTCGTAATTTTGCATCCGTTTCAAATCCGCTTCAGCCATTTCAACTACATCCCATAACCGAAACGGCGGATATTTAATATCAACCCTTGCTCCATTGGCTAATAAAAATTCAACCAAGTCCATTTCTCTGAATGCCACCGCGTAATACAGTGCGTTCTTTGCCTCGTTTGGGTACGATTTCTCAATGTACTTGTTTACATCGCATCCTTTTTCAATTAGCCGCATCATATCAAGAACCTTCACACCAGAGGTTCTGAATCCAATTTTTTCGGTAAGTGTGTTCAAAACAAAACATGCCATTGCATCATTGAACTCATATCCAAGACTGGTAAACTGTTTTCTTAACGAAAGCATTCGCTCTTTCACATTGGGATCACTTATATCCTGAAGGCAAACGGGAAGACCTAACGCTTTGTAATCCATTTTACAAGCGTATGATACTACGGTCAACACTGTTTCACCATCCTCGTTTGTAGCATTTTTGTTAGCTCCTTTTCTCAAACAGTAATGCACAGTTTTCATGTGCAGTCGCGCAGCGGCTTTGAACATTCGTTTATTGAGTTCTTCTTGCCTGGCACGATTGTATTCGTAACATCCATTATGCATTCGTAAGTGGATGTTATGCAACTGGCCCTCTTTAAATTTTACTACCACTAAAATGATTTTCTTCTTATTGGTTCCCCCTTTCAGCAGAACAAAATGTGTGCCCTTATAATGAATTGGATAGGTGTAGTAATCCGTTATTTCAAGCGGATTTACCCTTGCATAAAACTTATTTTTGAAGTGCGAAATGAAATTATGTGTGCCCAATATTCCATCATGCACCTTTGAGTAGTAGCCGGTATTTTCAGTTACCTCACCAACAAGCCCATCAGTAGAATAAACTATATTACTGTGTAAGTAGGGTCTTATAATGTCAATATTCTGTTCAACAAAGAACTGACCAAGTAATTCAAGAATTTTGTTTTTGTCCATATAGATTGGTGTTGTTTTTTAAAGATTTCATTTACCCTTCCTCCCCAGCATAGAATTCCAAAAAATCATAAGGCGGAGGAGTTAGATATTTATGCTCTATCCAAGCCTGCGCAACCGGTTTAATGCCATAGTCGTGTTCCGAAAGTATTTCCTTGATTAAATTCAAGCGACCGTTTTTGGGGCTGAGATTATAATGAAGAAAATCTCTGTGCTTTACCGGGTCAAGGCTCTCAAGAAACAGATGTATGGTTTCTATATCCTTTATTAGCTGGTGAATTTGTTCTTCGTTGCGTATCATCTGGTAACCTTTATGTTAGACACTTTGCCTAATTTCGCGGGCTAGCATCGGGAGGAATAGTGAGAAACGGGAACTCAGGGCGATTATTTAACATTTTATAATTTCCATGATTTGACGAAATGATTAACAAATAAAAAAGGTCGGCTTATTGTCGACCCTCTTTATAATGAGTGGGGTTTGATGGAATGCTGTTTATTTTAAACGGATTTGAAGTTCGTGCAAAGTGTAGGGCATCAACCGCAAAGCTGGCTTGCTGAAAAGCTAAGGAAGATTGCTACTCATTCCATCAGCAGGATTGAAGAACTCCTGCCGGGTAGGAAATCGTAATCAGCAGTAAAAAACAAAGTACGCCTTGAGTTCTTAAATTTCATTATCACCCTTACCCCGTCGTTTAAAGGTGATTCTTTAATTGGACAAAGTGTATACCTATGGATGCGTAACTTTTTTAAAGTGAGCGCGTAAAATTCAGAACAAACAAAAAAAATGAACCCCAAATCGTACACAAAATTCACTTTACTTTCCATATTTTTTATGACGTTCATAGCGGCAGTTACGCTTAACTCATGCCAAAAGGAAATAGTGAACCCTAAAGCTTCAAGCTCTAAAAGCACACAAACGACAAATAGCCCTGCAATTAATAGACCTATACAGCACAAATAATGTAACATTTTGAGTACGATGTTCCCCAAGCAGTATCCGCTAACAAGGAGAAATAGAACGGGGTCGGCTTTCGACCGTCACTCACCTAGTAGAAATGATGCGTATAACCCAGTACTAAAGAATATGATGAATATTTATATGTTGCCAGCGGAGTATAATTTCCGGTAGTTCCATAGGGATAGAAAAAATTGGCATTATTGGGGGCTACAGCTCCAAGATTGTTGGTATTATCTCCCGGATTGGCAATATTATTAATTGGCTGAAAGGATGTATTAGTGCCGAAGGTGTAGTTTACTCCCAAATAAACATCCGATTTTTTATTTCTTATTATTACGCCAAAAGTGAGGTGATACAAATTTATGTTTGAAAAATTAAGGTTTAGGCCGGGCGCGTGTAAGGTATCTACATACTGATACTCCCAAAAATCATTAGATGCCTTTTTAAATGAAGTAAAATCGGTTCTAATGCTTGCAACTAAATCAATTTTTTTACTAACCTCTTGTTGAATGGCAAACCCAAAATTAGCAACACTTTGAGATGCTTCCAAAATACGCAGGTATACATCGCTATTGATTTGGTATAAGCTAAATGTTTGGAGATTGTTATTATTGATGCTGTTACTGTTCATCCACATAGGACGTAGAAAAGCTTGTGAATTAGGTGTAGCTAAGTCATAAGCGGCAACTGCACCAAAATATTCACCCGTAAATGAAATAGTTGTTTTGGATTTAAATTTATACTGTATTCCAACACTCGCTGAAAGGGGCGATTTATAGGTAGTTTTCAAATGCTGCTGTCTGTCATTAAGAACATAACTATAAGGGATTGAGGGGCTGTTTGAATTGGTTGTCGTATCCAAAACGCCACCGTAAGATATATCTCTATCTATTATTGCGCTTCCACCTAAATTGATGCTTGGGGTTGTAAATGCCGCACCAATTTTTAAATCGCCATAGTCAAGAGCAATACCTATCTTACATAATGCTCTGAAATTTGAAAAATTAATATTTTCTATATCATCATACTCCAGCGTAGTAATATTCGCTTTATATAAATTTGAAGTGCTATCGGGAAATGTTCTGGCTATAAACGACGAACTCAAAGTTTGTATGCGATACGCAAAAAAAGGAGACACCCCTATTGATATATGACTATTGATTTGATATGAATAGCAAAATCCCGCCCATAATTCAGTAAGTGATGTTTTTAAATTATACTCACCAATATATTCCACTCCCGGATTTTTTGATGTATATCCATCGCCAGCCAATATACTTGTATCCTTTATTCCATCATATCTGTAGGAAAAACTATTAGACGTTAGATTTTTGGTGAAAAGCATACCACCGAATGAGTTTTTGGGTTTTTTCTTAATATTAATAATAGCACTTACAAATACTAGAGGAATTGGTTGAATTAACCCTGACACAAAATTCACATTAGCACCACCGCCATTTAGGATTTTCTCGTGTTCATATTGGTAAGCACTCGCGCTTACGGATATTGTATTGCTATCTACAAAGCCAAGTGCGCCAGGATTATAATAAATTGCACTATTGTCTCTCACGCCACCAACAACAACACCGCCCATTAGTGATGCCTGTGAACCCGGCATTAGGTTCCAGTAATTATTATCTTGAGCTTTTGCATTCATAAATGTGAATACATAAAGACACAAAATCACAGGATAGATTGTGTTTTTCATAATAAAAAATGGTATTTCAATTGGGTTTAAATCTTGCGATCATTATTTGAAGGATTTTTATCAATAATCAACGAATTTTTACAAATAATTTATCTTGTATAGGTAACGCCGGATAAAATAGTTGTCCAATTATGGGTGGTGGTATCCAAAACCGGCAACTCATTAACTGCAAAATGTTTCCATCCAATATGAAGTTCGCCATTGCGAATACGTGCCATGCCTTGTGCGTTTTCAGTATGCCCATGAGAGGTTTTTACCCAATAGGCTTCGCTATGTCCATCTATGCTCAAATGATATGTATTTATGCCATTAGTGCCATCCCAAACGCCTATAAATCCGGGGTCAATTAAAATAGCCTCCTTACCGCAGCCAAGCAGTAATGAAACACAAAACAATGAAAAATAAAATCGAATTTTCATGGTTGGGGTTTGTGGACGCAAGCTAATGTATGGAGTGAAAGCGAACTATTGCGCAGGCGTGAGATTAAATCGAATAAAAAAAGGGCACCGTTGGTAAAGAAATTCGGTGACCTTTTTGCTGACATCATGTTATTTTGTGCTACCTGAAAATCAGAAGCTTCTTCGTCAAACTACTGTTATTGACAGTTAGTCTATAGTAGTAAACTCCACATGCTAAACTTCCTGCATGTAGTTGTGTATGGTAATCGCCTGGCTCAACTCTTCCGTCCAGAAGAGTTCCGATTTTTGAACCGTTCATATCAAAAAGGTCAAGTGTTGCCGTTGCCGCGATGTTAATGTGAAAAGGTATGGTAGTTAAGTTGTCAAAGGGGTTAGGAAAGTTCTGATATAACACAGCAGCATTGTTAAAGGGGAGGATATTTTGATAATATGTAGTAATCGCAGTATCTATCGGCCCAGCAACTGAATCTATCGAAACGTTTCCTCCATTGTCGGCGATGCTTAGCGTCCGTAACACCATATTCAAATCTGAATGCCCAAAAGTAACACCGGTGCCAGGGTTTGTATTTCCATTCTCATCCATCTCCTGGGATAAGGTATAAAGTATATCAGTTGCCGACGAAGAAACATATCCAAAAGAGGTAGCCAATTGCCATACGAAATCGGTGGAGTCGGTAATGTATGGTAAAAACTGAGGATACGTAGTGGCTACATTTTGCCATGTGCCGCCGCTACTAAGGTCGTTTATGTATATGTTATTCACCCCTGCACTTGCTGAGTCTGTTAGGTCGAGAGTGTGGAAAGTTAACGTTGCTACACCACTGTTGCTAACTGCTGCTTGCGGAGTTCTTATGGATATTCCAGTGTTGTCATACGAGGTGTTTGAATATGTGCCACCGGTTGGGTTGCCACCCGTCCACCAACCCAAATATAATCCATCATGGATTAGCGAGTCAGTATTGCTGAGATATTCATAGGACACTCCTTCTAATCCAAAAGTGTCGTTAGCTGATAACGTAAGTCCAGTAATTTGGAAGTTGCTTGGTATGGTAAACCTTGATTGTGGAGCCGTCCAATTGCTTCCGTTCCATACTGAATACTGAATGGTTGCGCTATCGCTAACCTCGGTCATATCGGGATTTTGCAACCATTCTGCCATTGCCTGATTATTCCCGAATGGAACTAATTGCAGGTCGTAGTTATATCCTGGAAGGTTTGAAGTTAAAAGCTGTGGAGGCGCAAATGTAGTGTCTGTAATTAACGAGTATACTATGTCGTTACCGGTGCTAACCGTGTCTGCCGTTTCCCAAGTAAGGAACCCCTGATTTCCATTTCCCCAAACTATTTGCGGATATGCTTCTCCATTAAGGTTGTCGTTAATTTGGTTCTTTAAAATGACATTGCCTGTCGGGTATTCTAAAATAGCTACCCATATATTCTGAGTTGCCATTATAACATCCAACTGCGTAGTATCGGAAAACTGGTCCGCCGGAAGGGATGTCTCAACCCATGTAACAACTATGTTGTGTGTAGTAGGAAGGAGAGCTATGGCTGGGCTTTGAATCAGATTATTATTATTCTCAACTGAAAACGGTTGGGTAAATGAGTTCGTCTGTGGGTCATACCATGTTATGAGTAAATTAGATGTTTGCTGTCCGTAATTAACGTTGTCTACCCAAGCAATTGCAAGAACAGAATCTCGGGCTGACATAACTGGTGTTGGCCAAGCAGCTGGCAAATAGGTCCCGGAGCTTCTCGCCGTATTTGCCCAAACACTACCTCCATGCGGCCCAGTAATAAAAGAAAGAGTAGAGGTGTCCCCCCACGGCTGAGGATTATATAGGGTTCCAGATTTTTGATAAAAACCACCTAACGCTGTAACTCCGCCGTCCACATAAAAAGCGGCACCAAATCTTGCGCCGTTTACTGACGTATCAATGGAATTATATGAAGCGCTTGCACCTAAGTCCAAATGAAAACCAACATTTGCTTCCGCCAGTGCAGGAATGAAACTCACGCCACATAATGCCTGTATTTCTCCTTTGATGGTAGCTGTGGTTTGCAAACTCGCTTGTATCCCGGTAGTGTCGGTGCCGTTTGTATCAAACCCCCAATTTCCCCCGGAATTACCGAGGACAATTGTGGCCTTTATTTTAGGTGTTACAGAAAGATTTACATCTACCTGCAAACAAACCGGGCCAACAATTGGAATAGGGGAAAACGGTATATCCTTACTGAATTCACCCGGGTTCCAGGTTACACTACCATCGAATAAAACATTAAAATTATTATCAATGCTCAATGCAACATTACCAGTGAGGGCATTGCTGCCATTCGTAAAAGAAGAATTTTGTCCGAGGAAGTTTAAATCAAGATTAACGTTTGCTTGTGATGTAATTGCGGTGCTGTTGGTAGCCAAATTATAGGTCATAGTAAAACTCATGGCTCCATTACCACTTACGGACTTACCACCAACTCCGTTCATACTTGGGTCTATTGTTCCTTGCAGCAATGCCTTAATGGGGATGGAGCCTTGAAGCGTGATAGTATTTCCTGAATAGTCTAAACTCAAGATGGAAGCAGCGCCACCAAAATTAAGACTAAGCCAGGCCGGCATGGGTAATATATTCAGGGCAATCTCGTTAGAGGAATCCGAAATTACTCCACCATACCATACGTAAGCTTTAATCCCTACCGCCAGAGTATCCAATGTTGAAATCGGCACAGCATAAGAAGAAGTATCCAAAGTCGCGTTCCATACCGCGGGGAACTCCTGGATTTGCTGACCGTTTATATTCTGGACGCTGAAAACTACGGAGTCAATGTTAGTGTTACTACCGGCAACATTCATAGTGTCCATCACACCCATACCTTGCACACAGTATAATGGATTAGCACTAAAGTTGGTTCCAATGGTGTAAGACTGCGCCTTAAGTTCTAACACGCTCAAGGCTGATAGTAACATGATTAGTAGTTTTTGTTTCATAGGAGGGTTGCTTGGGTTAATAATCCGAATAATTTTGTAATACAAATCAGACTAATAGGATTAATAAAAATTTCTTTTCTTAGTTGTATGATAGTCTTTAAAGTTGTATCATAGAACCCCAAAAATTAGCGTATGAACACAATTGGTATGAGAATCAAAAACATAAGAGAGTTGCGTGGATACCCGCAGAAATACGTTGCTGACAAATTAAAAATGACCCAAGCCGGGTACAGTAAAATAGAACGAGGCGAATCCGATGTTGCTTATTCTAAATTGGAAGAAATATCCAAAGTGCTGGAAGTTAGTATTGAGGATTTAATGGCATTTGACCAACAAAAATTTCTAAATAGTTTCAATAATGTTAAGGGCAGCAATAGCAATATCGTTATCAATGACATTAAGGATGTCAAGAAGTTATACGAGGATAAAATTTTGCTGCTCGAAAAACTTTTGAAAATAAAAGAAGATAGACTAACCAATTACGAGGAAAAATTCGGCGATATAAATTGAGTTATTTCGTAAAAAGAAGAAATAATATACTTTTGAGGAAAATTAAGCCCATGACACCAGAAGAGCAAAAGGCAGCGCAAGAAAAAGCAGACAGAGAAAAAGCTGCACAAGAAAGGGCAGCTAAATACACCGCAGAACTTTCCAGCCGATTACCGATTAAAATGCGAAAAATAAGGCTTGGCGTAAACACTGGAGAGATTTATTATTTCGATAGGGTAAAAAACGACCATCCAGACCATAAAGCAATAAACGTAGCCTATAATCTGAGAATTAGCCATTCACCTAATAGGTCAGAAGACTACATCCACATGTATGAGATTAGTGCCAAAGAAGAAAAAGTATATTTAACTATGGGCGTTCCCTACGAGATTACGCACTGGGGTGAAGGTCATCCTTTAGTCATAAAGATAATAGATATGAATCTGAAACCACTACAGGTAATTACTCTTGAGGAGATTCGGAGGTGAGAAATGGCTGCGCAAAATATCTTGCGCGAATTTCATCCTCATGCTTTTTCCATTCCGAACGAAGCGTATCGAGGGAAAACCCATATGACAAGTAAAGATTCTCAACCTGCCTATCTGCTTCTTGTAAATTCGATTTTATAATATCTTGTTCTTGCAGATTCGCGTTTTTATTTTGACATTCCAGATATATTCTTCTTATTTCATCTGAAAGTTGTTCGTTGTCTTTTTCAGTGAATTCGGGTTCGGTAGGCAGCACAATTACATATTTTGGTTAGGGTTAAAATAATATTTGTATTTCATTACTTTGAATGCTTCTTTCAGATTACTGACACAATTAAATATGTATAAAAGAATACCGGTAAAATTAAAAGGGGAGACCACTTTTTATTCTGTATAACCCATAGACGCGAAGTGAGAACGCGCTTCCGATTATTGAATATGCTGCATCTGAACACAAAACAAAAGTTCCGCCCGTAAGTTCCCTAACTACCATCCCCGGATTAAATAAGATGGGAACCAACCCGGCAAAACTTGCTCCATTCGCCCAAGTTTCGGCAGTCTGAAACATTGGAAATGCACCGACACCAGTGCTGGCTTGAATAATTGGGCTACCGGATGCTACAACAATTGGCGTACCAGATGGTATTGCATTAATAGTAATAATATCATAGGCTGAATTCGCTGGTGGTATCCCCAGTATTTCGAGTGCGCCCAAATCAGGGTTCGCAAACATAGAGGCAATCTCTGCTTCGCTAAAGGTTACGTCAAATTCCAATAATTGTACACCGGCATTCCCCCCGCCACTAATAGCGGTAAACCATTCTCCGTTTAAAAGATTAATTGTCGCAGACTGAAATGGAGCATTAAACACAAAAGATGACTGTCCATTTATGACACTTCCATCTGCTGTAGTCACGGTAATCGCACCACCGGCTCCGGTAACGTCAGCAATAAAGAAATTCGCCGTACCTAATCTGAATGCAGCAGCTGAGGGAAGGACGACATTACAGTTTCCATCTGTAATAACGGTGACAACGAACCGTCCAATTTGTGACAAAATTTGGTCGTTAGTGTGGTATCCCGGAAGCTGGTGGATATTTAGTACCGGTGTATCGGTAGCAATAATGTTGATTTGGTTCATGTTGTTTTGTATTGACTCACATTAATGGCTTCATCTCCCGTAGAATATTCTAAACTTTGCGCACCGCGAAAGGCAACAAAGTATTTGCCCCCAGCTATAGTATTAGCCAAATCCTTAAAAGATGTAGCATTAGTTGCGCAACCAAAGGAAAGCGGACAAAACAAAGGCACTGCACCGGCTTCTTGGGCTAACTCATTTAATGAGTCATAACCCGCCTTTGAAAGGCTTAATGGATTCGCCGGAAAACGTGCGATTTTAATAGCAATAAAAAATACCGTTCCATTATTGTTTTGTAAAACGAGGTTGGGATATTCACAAGTCGCTATGCGATTTTCGCTTTTAATTTTCATGCCTTGTTTGGTATATAAATACGCCAATAAATCCACCGCAAAATCCATCAACTCTTGATCTGTGATTGGCTTGCCTTGCCTTGATGGATCAGTTGTTTGGTGTGAAATCAAAAGAGGTTCACCTGTAATTTCATTAACAAAGACAATTGGTAAATCATTTCTGTATGGATCGTTCATGGGAGTAGGTTTTTCGTTTTTGGTGTTCTATCTTATGCAATTTTTCAATTGCTTTCGAGCTAGTGATATAGTTTAAGCCGCCTTATTCCGCTCCGCAGTTTTTAAATGGAAAAGAATATCAATTATTATTGACTTGTTGGATAGTAGATATACATACGTATCTATAGGTAGGCTATTATTGAAACAAGTTTTAAATCTTGGGTCAGTATTTTTTTCTGCTGGTAAATAGCCCATTTTTTGGCTGGACGAATTATATACAGCAATTGCGTTTGCATCAAATTCATTATCGGGTTCCGGCACCAAAATGACCCGGTCGTGTATTTCCGGTATAGTAAAGCGGTAATGTTTGATTCCTCTAATTGATGTTTTCATGTTTATGTGTTATTAAAATGGTTAGCCATGTCCTTTAATTAATCATTATAAATACTACAGCATTAACTAAGTATTTATGCGGGAATCCCGGCTACGATATTGTGGACAGTAGTTTTCGCAATTTTGACCACATCAGCAATCGCCCTTACTGATTTTTTTTGATAATGCAACTCAATTATTTGCAATATGACTTCCTTTGAAACCTTTCTCAATTTGGGTCTCTTAACGAAGGTACCTCTCGAACTTCGAGCAGCACCATTAGATTCAAGTATTTTCTTGTTACCCATTTCGTTTTCATTTTTCTGCTGCTGTGTCAAAACCCTATACCAAACAAACGACCAATAATATAATGCCTAAATAAGGGGGGAGGTTCCTTTATTTATCATAGGCAACTATCTACTCGCACTATTTGAGAGAGTATTATATTGATAAAGAATCATAGACTGAATGAATTTCCTCCGCCCGGATACCTAAATACTTTTTTGTAATGCTTGGACTTGAATGACCGAAAAGATCCATTAATAGAATAAGGCTCTCCCCGCTATAATTATTGACTTCCATTACGCGCCTGCCCAATGTCTTCCTAAACGTGTGTGTGCTGACGTTACCACCGGCTTTTACTCTATAATTTTTGAAAATTGTTTTCAGCTTTGTATTTACATATGACTTAGGAATGGTTTCAAAATAACTTCCCCCAAAAAAGGGCAACGTGTTTAGAAAAACGTACAGGTTCAGAAGTTCAATGTAAAACAAAAGTTCTGGGCAATAGCTAATTGTCGGAAT
>Ga0182030_10021988_pt1 | contig 11902 bp, 7 predicted proteins | sample 812S3MmetaG_FD_121299 | JGI IMG/M metagenome (GOLD analysis project Ga0182030, IMG submission 121299) | Permafrost microbial communities from Stordalen Mire, Sweden - 812S3M metaG (Illumina Assembly) | ecosystem: Environmental > Terrestrial > Soil > Wetlands > Permafrost | place: Sweden... | reverse complement strand
CTCCGTTGTACACGCTGCCCGGATAGTTGCCGTCCGACTCACCCGGAGGCTTGATCCAAACATAGGCTTGCAGATTTGCAAAGCCGCCAGGATTCACCGTCGGAGGCATACCGATTCCTGTATTCAGTTGGTTGCACCATTGCCCCATGTCGTCGCGTTCGTCGATCTTGCTTGCGTCTACAAAGGTATTGAGGTCAGTGCTGGTGCTCGCAGCAGTCGGGCGGTTCGGGCCGCCCCAGCCATTGCGCGAGGTATCAATCAGAAAGCCAAGAGTGGATGGAAAACCAGCAGCTTGAAGATTTATCTCAAAGGCTGCTGCATAGCTTTCCTCATCAATATAGCTGTCGTACTGGTAAAAGGATGAAGATCGGACCGGGTTGCTGCTGATCTGTTCATTCGCCGTCATATATGGCTCTGTGGTCGGGCCATAGTTGGCGGTGTTCGTGATGAATCCATCAACGCTGGCAACCCCCGCTGTCGTTCCCCCTACCACACTCTTGAAGAACGGCACAGCGGCTGTCAGGTTGGCTGACCAGCCGAGCCATCCGTGATGTCCGACATCCAGATAGTTATATACGTTCGGTAATTGATGGAATGTATTCAGTGCATACTGAATTCCTTGCACGTAAACGCCATTCATCGAGAGAGTCGGGGAACTCTGGCCATCGTTTGCTGCGATGCAATTGGGGAGACTAAAGCTCAAACCGGTGTTGGTAATAATGTTCGGCAACGAATCATCTTCAATCACCAGCACAAAGCGGATATTCGGGTTATTCGCGTACGGTAATAAGGTGCTATAGATCGGAGTAATAAAATTATTTTCGTATTCCTGAAGCCCCGTGCCGGTCAGTTGCGTGCCATCGGCCAGCTTGTCGTTGCCGGCAATGCTGAGTTCGCCGTTCGAGGCAAGCGCCGCGCAATCGCGATCAGGCAAATCGTAGACCACCAGCGTAAGCACTATAGGTTCGCTTGAGCCAGAAGCTGCCTGCTGCTTAAGCGCTGCATTGATGTGCCCCAGAAGGCTCAAACGGCCACTGTTGGATCCACCACCAGTAATCGCGCCAATATGGTCCAGCCACACCGCTGTGGAATAGTTCTCGACAGTCATCATCTGCGCCTGGACCGTTTTGTCGGTTTCAGCGGCGATTGCCGTATTCACTTCAGTTGTGTAATCGGGATTGGCGTACTGTATTGCGCTTGCATAAGGATTGGCAACATGCTGCGCGAATGCTGTCTGCAAGAAAAGCAGAATCACGAATATCAGAGGAAAGTATCTGCGCAATTGGCCTGCGAAGGCACGCTTGAATGGAGGGAATATCAATTGATACATTACATCTCCTTGTCATCATAGTGCTGATGCGACTGAACGCTCTCAGAACACGATATGAAGTTCAAGGCATAAACAACGCAGTGAATCAGGTGTCAAAGATATAGCAAGCTTGACTCATCCATAAATTCATTGGATTCAGCCTAAATCTCCAATGAATCAAATCCAGTGAGCCAATGCACAGGTTTCGAAATTCAAAAATTTTGTTGGCATGTGGATGCTGAATTGAGAGTGCGATCTGGATATTCTCATTGAAGTATTGAATGCTTAATCTTCAATGAATTAGCATCCAGACCCAGAACTCTTAACAGAGCCATAACATTGCAATGCAAACGATCGTTCTGATTCAGAAACAGAAAGTATCCCTAAGCTAGCATTTCCAGTGTTGCCAGTCAACGCACTGCCACGAACCAATTGAATTTCCGCATCATTGGTAACTGCGAATCGGACGGATTTTGGATCCTCGGCTATTCGATGCACAGGGCAATGGGAGACGAGAACCAGGCGTGGATCTCCCTGTCAAGATGGGAGCGGCAAAAGAGATGGTCGATTCTGATTCGACGCCATCCACTTGCACAATTGCTTCCAATGAGCGTATCGTTTGTCATTAATTGGAGCTGTCATGCGCTCGTCCGATTCCCCCGAAAGGGACGCCGCGACTATGGCTCAGCACGACCGTGCCCAGGCCGCCCACACTGCGCTGGAGAACCTGTTCGATGTCTCTCCTGACGCTATCTTTGTCACCGACGCCGAAGGTGTAATTCGTGCCGCGAACCCGCGTGCCGCAGAACTTTTCGGTTACACGCAGGCCGAGTTCTTCGGCTTGAAGATTGAGACTCTGGTTCCCGATCGATTCCGCAAACACCACCCTGAGCATCGCGAAAATTTCAATGCGCATCCACGCGCGCGGCAGATGGGTGCGGCGATAGATCTATTTGCCTTGCGCAAGAATGGAACCGAGTTTCCTGTTGACATCATGCTCAAGCCGATTGAGACCTCTTCCGGCTCCGCTGTGCTGAGTTTTGTGCGCGATGTATCTGAACAAAAGGCTGTAACTGAAGCTCTGCGACGCAACGACCTGCAACTGCGTTCACTTGTCGAGAGTGTTCGTGATTACGCTATCTATCTGCTCGATTGTGACGGTTGTGTGGTCACCTGGAATTCTGGAGCGGAGCGCATCAAGGGCTATTCCGCTGATGAAATTCTGGGCATGAACTTCTCGCGATTTTTCATTCAGGAAGATGTGGCGCGAGGTAGACCGATGGAGTTGCTGCGTTTGGCTGCGGCGCGCGGTCGCACGGAGCAGGAAGGTTGGCGAGTGCGCAAGGACGGTTCGCGCTTCTGGGCCAACGTCAGTCTCACCGCCATACGAGACAGCGCTGGCCAGTTGACTGGATACGCCAAGGTGACGCGCGAGTTTACTGACCGCAAGCGCGCCGAAGAGGCCGTAATGTTCCAGTTGAGCAGTGCGCTGCTGGCCAATGTGGATGTGCGGAAGTTGCTCGGTGCCATTTCAGCCAGCATTGGTGACGTGATTCCTCACGACTGCGCGACGCTCGGTCTCTACCATGCAAAAACTGACATGATGATGATTCAGTTTCTTGAAGGCGACGAAGGTGGAATCAAGCGTGGCGAGTTCAGCATGAGCCTGGAACGCTCGCCCTTGGGCAAGGCATTCCACTCACGCGAGCCAGTCCTTCTTGAGCGCATGGATAACACCCCCTATTCTGCCGATTCCATCCTCCACCTTACTCAGTTGGGAATGCTTTCAGGTTGCTGTGTTCCGTTGATTTATCGCGATGAAGCCATTGGAACTCTGATGGTGGCCAGCAGCCTCAAAGCCGCCTTTGGTGACCGCGAAGCAGAGATATTGAGCGAGGTTGCAAACCATGTGGCGATGGCTGTGAACAACGCTCTGGTCTTTCGTCAGATTGCCGAGTTGCGCGACCGTCTTAGCCAGGAGAAAAAGTATCTTGAAGAAGAAATTAATCTGGAAAATCGTTTCGAGGATGTCGTAGGTGAAAGCTCTGGACTGCGCGATGTACTCAGAAATATCGAGACGGTTGCGCCCACCGATGCCACTGTGCTGATTCAGGGAGAGACGGGGACGGGCAAGGAACTGCTGGCCCGCGCCATTCATCGTCTCAGCCCTCGCAGCGAGCGAACCTTCATCAAGATCAACTGCGCCGCCATCCCCCCAGGCCTGTTGGAAAGCGAATTATTTGGACACGAGAAGGGTGCGTTCACTGGAGCGATTGCGCGCAAGATGGGTCGTCTGGAACTGGCTCATGAAGGCACGCTCTTTTTGGATGAAGTGGGCGAGATGCCGCTCGATCTGCAACCAAAATTATTGCGTGCCTTGCAAGAGCGTGAGATTGAGCGACTGGGTGGCACCAAGCCCATCGCGGTCAATATAAGGTTGATAGCCGCAACCAACCGAGACCTGGCCACCATGGTTGCTCAAAAGCAATTCCGCAGTGATCTCTACTACCGCCTCAAGGTCTTTCCTATCTTTGCGCCACCGCTGCGCGAACGCGCCGAAGACATTCCCATTCTTGCTCGTCATTTTGTGGATGCACACAGCCGCCGCATGGGCAAGACGATTCAAACGATCCCCGACGAAGTGATGAAGGCGCTCACACGCTGGCCATGGCCCGGCAACATTCGCGAGTTGGAAAACTTTCTTGAGCGAGCAGTAATTCTCACCCGTGGACCAGTCTTGTATGTTCCTCTGGCGGAGTTGGAGACTGTAACAGATGAGCAAATCGCCAACTACGAGGATGCCACACTGCATGCCGCCGAGCGAGAACACATCCTGCGCGTACTGCGGGAGACCGACGGACTCATTGGTGGTCCCGATGGCGCGGCATTCCGATTGGGTCTCAAGCGAACCACGCTCAACTCCAAAATCAAGAAACTCGGAATCGAAAGACGTGACTATATCTAATAAAGCCGGAAGTTGACCTCGATGGAGACCATCACCGGCACGGGAGTTTTTCCGTCCTTCATAGCCGGCTTGAACTTGTACTTCTTGACCGCTTCCACCGCTTTTTCATCCAGTCCCATACCCAGTGCCCGCACCACCCGCGGATTCTGCGGATTACCCTGCGCGTCTACGATAATACTGACCACTACAACGCCTTGATACTTGGCACGCCGCGCTTCGTCAGAAAACTCGGCCTCAGGTTGAAACAATGCAACCGGAGCTGAAACTCCCCCGCCCACATGATATAAACCGCCGCCGATGTTTCCGCCGGAGCCATCGCCGTATCCATTTCCATGCCCATTGCCCATCCCCATGCCCGATCCCGCTCCGCCGGATGCCAGCTTCACATTCGAGGAGTTCGCCATGCCGAAGTTCGGCAATTTCGGATCATCGGGAATAATAATGTCTTTTTGCACATCAATGGTTGGAGTAGGTGGCTGAATCACCTTCGGAGCGATATCTGGCGTCGTCATCTTTGGCGGAACCTTGCCCTTGATCGCTTCAACCTTGTCTGGACTGCCTCCGCCGCCACCAGCCATCGATGCTGCCTTCGGAGCTTTGAACTCGGTTAAATTCACCGGCGTCACAACCTCTGGTGTCTTGGCCTTGTTGTCAATATAGGTCTTGACTCCGAAAAAGATTGCTGCCGCCAGAATAGCCAGATTGATGAAGGTCGCCGTTCCGATTGCCAGCGGATTGGCCTTGACCGCCATGCGATCAGGCACTGGAATCGGTGTCGAGGTCAGCTCAAGCGGCGGTAACTGCGGCGGAAAGAAAACATCTTGAATGCTCTCGTATAGATCTTTCCAGAGCGGCTTTTCTGTCAGGGGTGCGCCGAAACTGACGTCGATTTCTACACCGCTGGCCAGGACCGCCTCGGTCTCCACTTCCGGCTGTATGAGTAGCTGATCTGCCATATCTGTTGCTGGCTCGGTTGCCTTTCGCGGTTCGGTTATCAGTTCTGCAAATAGCCTGGAATTGTCCCGGTCATTCCATTCATTATGCTTGATAATGCCTCGGTTTGTCTCGGATGGGCTGGCCTCGCGTTCCAAAGTTTCATATTCCATTTGGTCCAGCCTCCTATAACCAATAGACGGAGACAGCGCTCAGTAGTAACGGAAAAATCTTGCGCCCAGCCATTTACACTAGAGAGTGAATAAGTTCGTACCACCCCAGGGAGAAACAATGTCCTCAGCGCCGGAGTTGAAGGCGACTCTTACTTTGCCGCAAACTGCCTTCCCAATGAAGGCCAATCTACCGCAGAATGAACCACTTCGGCTCGCCCGCTGGGCAGAGCTTGATCTCTATGCCGAACTGCGCAAGGCTGGCGCTGGCCGCCCCGCCTACCTGCTCCACGATGGTCCGCCGTACGCCAACGGACCCATTCACCTGGGCCATGCGCTCAACAAGGGGCTCAAGGATTTTGTTGTCAAGTCGAAGACGATGGCAGGCTTTGATGCCCCCTATGTTCCCGGCTTCGACTGCCACGGTTTGCCAATTGAGATCAAAGTTGACGAACAACTGGGCCGCAAAAAGCTGGAAATGCCCGTACCAGAAGTGTTGGCCGCCTGCCGCGCCTACGCGCAAAAGTACGTTGACCTGCAAACCTCGCAATTTGAGCGCATCGGCTGCTTTGGCCGCTGGCAAAAGCCTTACATGACCATGTCCCGCGACTACGAAGCCCGGACATTGGAGGCTTTTTACGGCTTCCTCGAAAAAGATTTTGTCTATCGCGGACTGAAGCCGGTCTATTGGTGCATTCACGACCGTACAGCTCTTGCCGAGGCAGAAGTCGAGTACGCGCCGCACACCAGCCCCTCAGTTTATGTGCGCTACCGGCTCACGTCCGACGCTGCGGCGATTGATCCGGCGTTGGCTGGTAAGCAGGTTTCAACGATCATCTGGACAACTACGCCCTGGACGCTGCCTGCGTCGCTGGCGGTGGCTTTCCATCCAGACTTTGAGTATGTAGCTCTCGAAGCAGGCAGCGAAGTCTACATTGTCGCGGCTGAACTGGCTGCATCCGTCACTGCTGCGTGTGAACTTGGTGAGCCTGTCGAACTCGCCCGATTCAAAGGCAGCCAACTCGACCGCGTAACTTTCCAGCACCCATTTTTTGATCGCACCATCCTCGGCGTCAATGCCACTTATGTCACAGCCGACACTGGTACTGGTGCCGTGCATACCGCTCCTGCTCACGGTGTTGATGATTTTCATACCGGCGTTCGCTATGGGCTTGATCCAACCTGCCGCGTCGATGCTGTCGGCGCTGTGCATGTTGATCCCGCTGCATGGAACCTTGCCGCCCCGCCAGCCTTTGAAGGTAAAAAAGTCTGGGCAGCCAATCCCATCATCGTCGCGATGCTTGAAGAACGCGGCGCACTGCTGGCAGTGTACGACATCGAGCACTCCTACCCGCATTGCTGGCGCTGCCACAAGCCCGTCATCTATCGCGCTACGGAGCAGTGGTTCATCTCGCTTGAAACGCCTGTCAAGTCTTCCCAAAATGAAGAGAAGACATTTCGCCAGTTAGCCATCGAAGAGATCGATAAAGTGGTATGGGATCCGGCCTGGGGCAAAGAGCGCATCACCAATATGATCGCCACACGCCCCGACTGGTGCATCAGCCGGCAGCGCATCTGGGGCGTGCCCATCGCTGTTTTCTTATGCGAAAAATGCAATCAGCCTATCATTGATCCGGTGCTGAATCGCTCCATTCTGGACCTGTTCGAGCGCGAAGGCATCGAGTCATGGCATACCACTCCAATCGAGGCGCTCTTACCAGAAAATACCGTTTGCAAGAATTGTGGAGTAGTCCGCCTGCCCGGTCAGGGCTTTCGCAAGGAGACCGATATTCTTGACGTGTGGTTTGACTCCGGCACAAGCTGGTTTGCCGTCTGTGAGACCGACTCTGAGTTGAAACCTGCGTATACAGGCTTCCAAAACGAGAACGGCACGAAGTGCTTGTACTTGGAAGGCGGCGATCAGCATCGCGGCTGGTTCCACTCCTCGCTGCTGACTTCAGTGGCGTTGCGTGGTCATGCCCCGTATTCACACGTTGCCACCGCAGGCTGGACGCTCGATGAGCAAGGCCGTGCCATGAGCAAGTCACTCGGCAACGGCGTCGATCCAGTTGATATTGCCAATCGCCTCGGCGGTGAGATTGTGCGACTTTGGGTTGCATCCATCGACTTCCGCGAAGACATGGCCGCCAGCGAAAACCTGATGCAGCGTTGTGCTGAAATCTATCGCAAGCTGCGTAATACATTTCGTTTTCTGCTGGGCAATCTGCATGGATTTGATCCCGCCAATGCTGTGGCGGAAGCAGAGCTTCTGCCGCTTGATCGCTATATGCTCGCCCGCACTCGTGAGCTGACGGAGAATATTCTGGGTTGGTACGAACGCTTTGAGTTTCATCGCGTCTATCATGCCCTCAATGATTTCGCCGTCGCTGACCTGAGCAATTTTTATCTCGATGTGCTGAAGGACAGGATGTATACCTTTGCGCCAACCAGCAAAGAGCGCCTCTCCGCGCAGACTGTTTTGTGGAAGATCACGGAAACCTTGGTGCGCCTGGTTGCACCGATTCTAAGCTTCACCGCTGATGAAGTGTGGGAGTATTTGCCCGCTGAAGAAGGCCGCGAAAAGAGCGTACATCTGGCGCAATTTCCCAAGCCGGAAGAGATTTTTGCCGGAGACTCGAGTGCTTTGCTCGAAGAGTGGAAGCAGATTTTCGCGGTGCGTGATGCTGCTCTGCGAGTGCTTGAAGATGCGCGTCAGGCCAAGCAAATCGGCAAGGGACTTGAAGCAGAGTTAGAGATTGCCGCATCGGGCGAGCAGCTAACTCTGCTTCAACGTCACGCTGCGGGACTCAAAGAGATTGTCAACGTTTCCAAAGTTATGGTGATTGCGGGTGCTGAGTTACAGATCAAGGCTCTGCCAGCCAGCGGCCACAAATGCGCACGCTGCTGGAACTTCATGCCCGTAGTCGCCAACTACGGCATCTGGCAAAACGTCTGCACCCGTTGCAGTGACGCTTTGAAAGCAATGAAAATTGAACCACCAGTGGAGGCTGCGTAATGGGTATCGCAATACCACGCCGCCTGCCTTGGCTTCTTGGCCTATCGGCATTTCTCATCTTTCTTGATCGCATCACCAAGATATGGGTCACGCTCCGCATTCCCATCGGCGGTGCAATTCCGGTTATCCCACACGTTTTGCGTATTACTCATTGGACCAATGATGGCGCGGCTTTTTCGCTCTTTGCCAACTCAGCCTCGCCCAACGTAATTCGCTGGGTACTGGTCGGCTTCTCTTCTCTTGCTGCTGTAGGAATTTTCATTGCGTTGGTCAAACTGGGAGATCGCTTTACTCTAACTACCGTTGCCCTGGCCTTGATCTTTGCAGGGGCTGTGGGCAACGTGCATGACCGCATCGCCTACGGATCAGTCGTCGATTTCATTGAGGTTCACATCTTCAGTTATCACTGGCCCGACTTCAACGTAGCCGATTCTTCCGTAGTTACCGGTGCCTGTATGTTGCTGCTCGACTCAATGTTGCCAAAGAAGAGCGCAACGAGCCAATAGTTGTCTATACCCTCACAATCAATCAGAATCACGTTTTTCAGTTATGGAGAAACAAATAACTCTCATGCAAATTACCGATCTTCCCAACTCCGTGCAACTGGCACCCTTTCGCATTGCGCCCATCTTCGTTGAGCGTGTCTGGGGAACCAACGATCTGCGTCCGTGGTATGACTACATCGCGAAGGCTGGTCCCATCGGCGAAGTATGGCTCACCGGCGATGAGTGCGTGGCTGAGACTGGACCTTACACCGGACAAACACTGAGTTCTATCTTTAATCAGGAAGCGAAGACGCTTCTCGGTACTACGGCTCACACATCTGCCTCGCCGCTGCTGCTCAAAATGATCTTTGCCAAAGATAAATTGAGCGTGCAGGTGCATCCCGACGATAAGATGGCACAAAAATATGGTGAGCCGCGTGGCAAGACAGAGTGCTGGTGTGCGCTGGCGGCAGATGCAGGCGCAAAAGTTGCCTGTGGACTCAAACCCGGCGTAACAATGGACAAGATCAAGTCTGGCATTCACGACGGAACGCTCGAAGAAAGCCTCAATATGTTGCCAGTTGCCGTCGGCGATCTGATCTTTGTCGATGCCGGTACGGTTCATGCAATCTGGCCTGGATCAATTCTGCTGGAAACGCAGCAGAATTGCGATCTGACTTATCGAATGTATGACTACGGTCGCCCACGCGAGTTACACATTGATAAGTCGATTGAAGCAACACGACTTACAACGCGAGCCGGGAAGATTGCCCCCAGGCAACTCTCAGACCGCACGGTTCTCGTCGATGTGGAATACTTCTGCATTCAGCGTGTACCGGTAGTCGATAGTCTGACCAGTGCGAGTCTGCAAAACGGCGATGCAACAACAGGGCTGGCCTATCTATTTGCAGCCGCCGGAGCAGCCAAAATTTCAGGTCCTGGCTTTGATCCTGTCGAACTGCCGACGAGAGGAATCGTCGCAATCCCCGCCGCTTCACCGGAGTTCATGATCGAGAATCTGGGTGGTTTGGATCTGATCCGCATTCTACCGCGCTGGCCTCAGAATTCCGCGCAATAGCATCCGAGTGACTCGAATCTGTACACATGGAGATTTTAACCGCAACTCTCATGTAAACTTACCCGCTAGGGACTAGTTTTCTAAGATCCCGTCGAGTTCCCCCCTCGGAATCTTTCAGGAGACGTTTAATGTGCTTGAAGTCGGTTTACACGCTGATTCTGGCGATGCTCCTTTTGGTTGCGACCCATCCCTCACCTGCACAAACGGTTCCTGATGGCCATCAGGATGATATTCCCTTCGCCATTGGTGGCGGCCTTTCGGCTTTCAATCCCGACTTCGGTAATGGCATATTGCTCGGCGGTACCGCGTGGATAGATTGGAGCAACACACACGGCCCGTGGTATCTGCACGGCTTCGGTGTTGAAGCAGAAGTTGCGGATATTGCCATCGGTCACTCGTCCAATCAACCGTCGAACCTGCGCGAAGGGTCCCTTGGTGCAGGAGTAACGTATACATGGCGGCATTTTCATGACTATCATCCTTATGCAAAGTTTCTCCGCAGTTATAGCAGTATCGACTTCCATATCCCCAATGTGTCGTACGACCACGACACCCGGACTGCCAATATCGCTGGCGCGGGGATCGAATACAGAGTGACTCGTGGTTATTGGGTTCGTGCCGATTATGAATACCAATGGTGGCCTCATTTATTTGATCGCACATTCACTCCAGAGGGTTTGACTGTTGGAGTCATGTATAACTTCAGGCACCGTCATACGCAATGAGTCGTCCGGTTGTCTATCAAAGGAGATGGATCAGATGCGGATTCGGGATGCTCGCGTACTGGTTTGCGGAGCGGGTGGATTTATCGGTGGCTATTTAGTGAATGCGCTGTATGCCGAGGGCGCGGGCAGTGTTCGTGCAGTCGATATCAAACCATTCGGCGAGTGGCACCAGTTGAATCCCGCAGCCGATAATCGGATTCTTGATCTGCAACGGAGAGAGTCGTGTATTGAAGCATCAACGGGCGTGGATGCGGTATTTCAACTCGCTGCAGATATGGGTGGAATGGGTTTTATTGAGAACAATAAAGCTCTGTGCATGTTGAGCGTAATCACCAATACACATATGTTGATGGCAGCGCGACAGACGGGTGTCAAGCGATTCTTCTACGCTTCATCGGCCTGTGTCTACAATGCTGAGAAGCAAAAGATGTACGAAGTAACTCCGCTGAAAGAAGAAGATGCATATCCAGCAATGCCAGAAGACGGTTATGGCTGGGAGAAGTTATTCAGCGAGCGTATGTGTCGTCACTTTCAAGAGGATTTCGGACTGGAATCTCGCATTGCACGTTTTCATAACGTATACGGCCCACTCAGTGCATGGATAGGTGGGCGCGAGAAGGCTCCAGCCGCGATCGGGAGAAAAGTGATCGAGGCAAAGTTGTCGGGTCGTCTCGAGATAGAAATATGGGGCGATGGCCATCAGACCCGTAGCTTCATGTATATCGACGACTGCATCAAGGGGATTCTTGATATTTTCAAAAGCGATATTCTTGTGCCAATCAATCTGGGATCAAGTGAACTGGTTACGATCAATCAGTTAGTCGATATCGCAGAGGAGATAGCGGGAGTTAGGCTGAAACGCAGTTACAACCTAAGTGCTCCCAAAGGCGTAAATGGACGCAACAGCGATAACACGCTCATCCGTAGTTATCTGGATTGGGAGCCTTCGATTCGTCTTCGCGATGGAATGAAAAAGAATATGGATTGGATTGAACAACAGATGCTGGTTGGATCCACATCGAAGTAAGCGAGGACGGGTTAATTCATCTTTATGCGCATTCTTGTCAACGAGTTTTGCGGCCATGCTTTTCAAATAGAACTAAGAACTTATCCGTGAATAGTGATAGTCTGTCTCCAGCAGATCATGGCGCAGGCAAGTGAGAGAAGGGCGACATAGCTGGCCTCTGTCTTTTCGAAGCTGACCAGCAATTTGCGGAACCG
>Ga0182030_10021987_pt1 | contig 11902 bp, 15 predicted proteins | sample 812S3MmetaG_FD_121299 | JGI IMG/M metagenome (GOLD analysis project Ga0182030, IMG submission 121299) | Permafrost microbial communities from Stordalen Mire, Sweden - 812S3M metaG (Illumina Assembly) | ecosystem: Environmental > Terrestrial > Soil > Wetlands > Permafrost | place: Sweden... | reverse complement strand
GCGCAATCACTCGAAGCAGCCGAAGGCCAGACCAGTCTGATGGAAGATCGCGATACCGAAAAATGGCGCAAGACACTCGAAGCGGTCGACAAGGTTCGCGAGAAATTCGGCGATAATACGGTCTCGCTTGCCGCAGGAATGAATGCGGGCTTTCGCGCGCGCGTGCATGAGAATCCCGAAAATCTTCCCGGCAAGGAACCTCAGCGGAAACCACCAGTTCCGAAGCCCTCAGAGAAGAAACGTTAGCGCGCCACCGCGCCTAGGATCTACTTCTGGGGCCAATAGCCGGGACGCACGCGGATCACCGCATCGGGGCGCGACGGAATCTTCACCTGAATTCGTCGAAACTTGTCGCCGCCGCTTTCCGGCACGAAGCTCAACAGATATTGCCCGTGAAGTTCCTCACCCGTTCTGGAAATCACTTGCTCCAATTGCGAGTAAAGCGTGAACGACATGTGCCGGCCGCCGCTCGCGCGCGCAAACGCATCGGCCGCGTTGGTTTTTCCCAACCTGACAAGTTCCACGATGGGCGCAATGAAATCGACGTTATTTCCGTTCTGGTCGGGCATCGAAGGGGCGTCTTCGGGCTTCACCGTCCAAGCAGACGCCTGCGCCGAATAGGTCCCGAAATAGACGTCAACGTTCGCGCGCTGAATCTTCTCGATGGCTTCGGCCAGTTGCGCCTTGCTGCCGCGATCGCGAGCTTCGCCCAGAATCAGCATCACACGGCGATAGTTTTCCGGCCGCGTGGCCAGCATGTTCACACCCTCCATCACCGCGTCCAGCAGACGCGCGGCCTTTACACTGTAAGGGCTCACCTGCTCGATGGCCACCTGAATCTTCTTCGAATCGGACGTGAACTCCTGGCGCAGGCGCACTTCGCGATCATAGGACACCACCGCCGCTTGACCTCGATCACCGATGACGATCGGCTTAATCATGGCGCCGATGCTGTGTATCCGATTAAGTTCGGGTATCGAAATACCGCTGGACTGAATCAGGATGACAATCGAAATCGGCGCGAGCACGGTGTCGGACGTGTCCATCCGGACTTTCTGCGATTTGCCCTCATCGGTCAGGACGAAATCGTCCACCGTCAGTCCGTCGATGAGCACTCCCTTGGCGTCGGTGACGGTTACCGGTGCCAACACCAGGCCGACATTGGCGCTAATCGTGGGAGATTCCGGCTCTTGAGCATGAACTACGGGAGCTTCCGCACCCTTACCGCGAATTTGCACACCACCCTGGACACGAAGGCTGCCATCCGGGGGTTGCTGCGCCAATAAGGAGTAACAAAGCGCGAAAATGCAGAAGATCCGTATCACCACTACTAGTTTCGACGATTCCGCGCCCGTTCGCGTTACCCTAACTCTTGTATGTCTGATCGAATGGAAGAATTGCGACGCCGCCATGCCGCGGCCGAGGCCGGTGGAGGCGAAGAACGCCGCGCGCGCCAGCATCAGGAAGGGAAACTTTCCGCGCGCGAACGCATCGACCTGCTGCTCGACGAAGGCACGTTCGAAGAGATGGACAAGCTGGTGCGCCATCGCTGCCACGATTTCGGCATGGATGAACAAGTGGTCGACGGCGACGGATTCGTCACAGGCTGGGGTTTGGTGCATGGACGCCCCGCGTACGTCTTCGCCCAGGATTTCACCGTGTTCGGCGGATCGCTGTCGGAAACCAACGCCAATAAGATCGTCAAGATCATGGACCTTGCGCTCAAGACGGGAGCTCCGGTGATTGGCCTGAACGATTCCGGCGGCGCGCGCATTCAGGAGGGCGTACTTTCGCTCGCGGGATATGCCGACATTTTTCTGCGAAATGTTTTGGCCAGTGGCGTGGTGCCGCAGATCTCGGCCATCATGGGCCCTTGCGCCGGAGGTGCGGTTTACTCGCCCGCGCTGACCGATTTCGTCTTCATGGTGGATCGTACCAGCTACATGTTCGTCACCGGCCCGGACGTCATCAAAACCGTGACGCACGAAGACGTGACGAAAGAAGCGCTGGGCGGCGCGTCCACGCACAATACAAAAAGCGGCGTGGCGCACTTCCGCGCGCAGGATGACGCCGAATGCCTGCGCATGATCCGCGAGCTGATGAGTTATCTTCCGGCGAACAATCGTGACGACGCACCTCTGGGCCCGTGCGACGATCCCGCGGATCGCGACGACCCGGCGCTCGATACGTTGATTCCCGCGGCGTCGAATCAACCTTACGACATCACCGATGTAATCCGCCGCGTGGCCGATCACGGAGAGTTTTTCGAAGTGCAAGAACACTTTGCACGGAACATCGTGGTCGGTTTCATTCGCATGGACGGGCGCAGCGTCGGTGTGGTGGCGAATCAACCGGCGTATCTTGCCGGATGCCTCGATATCGATTCGTCCGATAAAGGCGCGCGCTTCGTGCGCTTCTGCGACGCCTTTAATATTCCGATCCTGACGTTCGAAGACGTCCCGGGATTTCTGCCGGGAACGGCGCAGGAGTTCGGAGGCATCATCCGCCACGGCGCGAAGCTTCTCTATGCGTATTGCGAAGCGACCGTTCCGAAGATCACCGTGATCACGCGCAAAGCGTACGGCGGCGCCTATTGCGTGATGGGATCAAAACACGTGCGTACCGACGTGAACCTCGCGTGGCCCTCGGCGGAAATCGCCGTGATGGGCGCGGAGGGAGCGGTCAACATCGTGTATCGAAGAGAACTCTCGGCTGCGGCGAAGCAATCTCCCGAAGCGGTGGAGGCGGTGCGCCGCGAGAAGACCGAAGAATTTCGCGACCGTTTCGCGAGCCCGTTTGTGGCGGCTGAAAATGGTTTTGTGGACGACGTAATCGAGCCGCGCCAAACGCGTCCCCGCGTGATCAAGGCCCTGCGGATGCTGGCGACGAAGGTCGATACAACACCGAAGAAGAAGCACGGCAATATTCCGCTTTAGTTCTTCGCCGACGGCCGCGCCTAGACTATCGTCCCGCGGGACCGACCGAATTGTCCCAGTGCTCCTGCGCCAGGCCGTTCTGCACGCGTACCATTTCGAAATGATTCGCCTCGTAGGTCTTCGAAGGGTCCTTCGGATCCTTCACCTTGCGCGTAGACATCATCAGCACGATATCGCCTTTTGTGATGACGAGCGCGGGCTTGTTCTTCATCTCCGGCTGCAAGGGCTCCGGATTCGGAAAGCGTTCGTGCAGGAAATCCATGAGCGGATCGCGCCCTTGAGGATCCGTGTAGTTGTGCTGGATGTAATCCGCCGCCATGTATTTCGACGCGAGCTCGAAGTGGTGATAGCCGAGGACATCGCGATACAGGTTCAACACCAGTTCTTCGTTCTTCTGCTCCTGCGGCGTATTTTTCATCTGCGCCACGGCCACCACAGCCATCGCGACCAGTGCGGTCAGCGCGAGCATTTTCATCGTGAAAGATTTCGTGAAATGTTTCATGGCTCTCTCATTTCCTTTTTACGGATTCTTCGAATCGCCGTCCCAATGTTCCTGCACCTTGCCGTTTTGCACGCGGATGATGTCGAACAGGTTGTACTTGAACTTTTTTCCCGTCTTCTCCTGGCCGTCCAGCTCCCACACGATGACGACGTGATCGCCTTTCGTGAAAACGCGATCCGGTTTCATCGGCAGAGCTGCTTGAATCGGTTGCGCGGGCGATTTTCCAAAATGCGCGACGAATTCGGCGCGACCGCCCGAGTAGTTCGGATTGTGCTCGACGAAATCGTCGGCCATGTACTTGGACGCGAGTTCGACGTGTCCATAAGCCACGACTTCGCGGTACCAGTTCATGACGAGCTGTTGATTCTTGGCTTCCATTTCCGAATTGGCCTGAGCCATTAAGCTCACAGTCGAAGCTAGCGCCAGCGCGCCGATTGCCACACTGATTTTGTAGTGTTTCATTTCTTTACCTTTCGCCTCAGGCCTTTACCTTTCTACTCAGGCAAATTTCGGGAACAGACGCACCGCGTTACCGCGATTGAGCGCGAATTCCACATCCGCCGGGAGCGGCGTGTCGTACAACGGGCCCACCGTGGTCTCGTACGGCCACACCGGGTAATCCGTGCCCCACAGATATTGCGTGGATGGAGCCAGCTTCATCATCGCGGCAAGCGGCGGCGCGAATGTCGCGTGCGCCACTTCGAAATACAATTTGCGCAATTCTTCGAGCGCGCCGGCGGGACCACCGGGAATCGACTTGCCCTGTTGGTTGCGTACCTGATCCTTGATGCGTCCCGAGAGCGCGGGAACCGCAGCGCCCGCGTGATTCACAATGATCTTGATATCGGGCATCTGCGCCAGCACGCCGTTGTTCAGCAGACTCACGATCGCACGCGTGGTATCGAAATCGAATTCCACCGTGGTGTCGCCCGTGCCGGGAATCAAACCGCGGCAGCACTTGGGAACACTGGGATGAAAAAACAGAGCCGACTTGCGGCGATTTAATTCCTGAAACACGGGACGATAGAGAGGATCGCCCGGCCACTTTTCGCCGGTGTCGGTGAACATCATCACGCCGTCGGCCCTCAGCGTATCGAACGCATACTCGATTTCTTTCAGGCAATCGTCCTGATTCGGCATGGGAAGCGCCGCAAAAAATCCGAAGCGCTTGGGATTGTCGCTCGCGAGTTTCGCGCCGTAATCGTTCATGCGGCGGACGAACGCTTTCGCGCGCTCGCTGCCATCGTAAAAGAGATCGGCGTAAGCAGGTGTCAGTCCGGTGACCGAAAGAATGGACGTCTCCGTGCCGAATTTGTCCATGGTTTCGATGGATTGCTGCGGCGACCACTTGCGCGCAGACCATAGATCGATGAACGGAGGCATCATGTGGTGATGCACGTCGATGCGTCCGCGCTTGGCTTGCGCTTTCACGGCGCCGATGGGCAACGCGGCAGCAGCCGCGCCAGCCGCAATTGTTTGTAGCAAGCGGCGCCTCGAGAGGACGTTCCGTCGCGAGTCCAGACCTTGTGCAAATTGTTCGATCATCATGCTCCTGAAAGTACTCCTGACGGATGATTACATCATAAATGTGGATCTGGCGGGGAACTCCGTCAGTCAACAACGAAAACTGTTGCGCCACCCTCGGAACGAGCGCGGTGCGGAGGACCATCGTCATCAGCCACGTGATAACTTGTTCCCGCCGGAAGAGTCAACATCCGACCGTTCTCATGCTCGATCGCCATTTGACCGGAAACAACGAAGGTCAGGTGGCCTTTATGACACCAGTGATCGCCAACGTACGACGCGCTGTATTCGACCATCCGAAGCTGTATCTCACCGAATTGGCGCGAGCGGACGATGGCTATTCCGGATTCGCCAGGGTGTTCTGACGAGGGGACCTTTGACCAGTCGGTCATGCTTGAGGGCAGATCAGCGAGCCTCATTAGCTTATCTCGTCCGTTGACGTCACCCTCCCGACGGCAGCAGCACGACCTCCGCGCCCGGCGGAATCCCACGAATCATGGTTCCCTTGGGCAGCGCGAGCGGATTCTTCAGTAGGAACGGATGTGCATAGATGGGCTTGAACGGGAACATCCACAGCAGGGGGATCACGCGGCCGTCGGGCGTCTCGGCGACGATTTGGAACGACGCGTTTTCGTCAACCTTGCGCGGCAGCAGGCCCTCCAAAACAAAATCGTTAGTGAGTTGGAAGTCGCCATTCACGGTGAGTCCTCCGGTGAAGCCGGTATCGGGAGCCGCCGGGGGAAATTTCGGAGCCGGAGGCAGATCCTTATCCTCGCCTTCGGGCGCGCCTCCGTCCACCCATGCGCCGATGACTTCGAGTTGCTCCGGCGTCAACGCCTGATCGTTCTTGAAATCGCCGAAGCCTTTGACCGCACCCCATGGCGGCATGCGGCGCTCCAGCACTTCCTCCTGGATCGCTTTGGCCCAGGGACGTCCCTCGTTATACGTGGCAAGCGAAAACGCGCTGCCTCCAGCACGATGGCAAGAGATGCAATGCGTGTTCAAGATCCGAACGATCTCGCGGTTCCAGGTGATTTTTGTCGTGATGACGTCGTGTGCCGGGGCGGGCAGCGCGCAGGCGAATGCCAGTGCGAGAAGGACCAACCGCGAGCGGAGACGATTCACAGTTTTATCGTACACCTCCGCTAAACTGATGTGTACCGGCTGGCTTGAACCTACTGGTCTGAACTCAATATGATTCGCCGCATCGAAAAACCTACCATCGTTCCTCCCGAAGGAAATCTACCGAAGCGCATTGCCGAATTCGTAGGCCGAGTAAATAGCGCCACGGATTCGATCAGCATCGCGCACATGACCAGTCCCACAGGTTGGCACGAACCGGGACAGACGCCGGAGTTCGACGAATACACGCTGGTGCTGCGCGGCTCGCTGCACGTGGAAACCAACGAGGGAGCGATGGACATTCTCGCGGGCGAGGCGATCATCGCGCCCAAAAACGAATGGGTGCGTTACAGTTCACCGGGGGCCGAAGGAGCCGAGTATATCGCGGTGTGCGTGCCTGCGTTCTCGCCGCATCGCGTTCATCGTGACGCGTAGGCTATGGTGGGGCGGGTCTTCCGACCCGCGGCCTGAGCTTCCGCTCAGGCCAACGCCAGGCGGAAGCCTGGCGTGCGGAGCAGAAGCTCCGCCCCACAAAACATCAATGGGAATGCAGCGCAGGCCACACGTAGGCAGCCAGCATGAGGGCCATCGCCACCGCGCCCAGAAAACTCCCGAAGGGGAGTTCGTACGTCGATAGATCTTTCCGCGTGGCTTTCAAATAAATTGCTCCGCCCACTGCTCCCGCCAGCGACGCCACCATCAGTGTCAGCAGCGACATTCGCAAGCCCAAAAACGCCCCGATCATGGAAATCATCTTCACGTCGCCCAATCCCATGCCCTCCCGGTGGCGGATCTTTTCGTAGAGAAACGCAACCAGCCAGATGAGACCGCCTCCGACCAGCGCCGAAGACGCGCTTTCCGCCAGCCAGTGCCATCGCGGCGCGTAGGATTGCGGAATCAAAAACGTAATGATGAATGGATCCATCGGAGCGAACAGAGCGAACACCAACCCAATGAGCGTTCCGCCGAGCGTGAATTCATCGGGCAGGATACGGCATTCGGCGTCGGAGGCGATGAGAGCAATCAGAATCGCCGAAAACACGGCGTATTTTGCTCCCTGCGCGCTCCATCCAAAGGCGGCGAAGCACAGCGCGAACAGGACGGCCGTCGCGAACTCCACTAGCGGATAGCGCCATGGGATGAAGTCGCGGCAGTAACGGCAGCGTCCCTTGAGCAGCACAAAACTCAGCAAAGGAATGTTGTCGTACCAGGCGATCATTTTTTCGCAGCCTGGACAGAACGAACGCGGCTGGACGACGGAAAGATCGCGCGGCCAGCGGAACACGCACACATTCAGAAAGCTGCCGATCAGCAATCCGGCGAGCGCTGCAACGACGACGAGGGGAACCCCGGCGAGAGGCACGCTAGTCCTCTCCGCTCATGAAACGAGCCTTGGCATATTTCACGAAATTGTATAACGCCGCCATGTTGGCAATCGCCAAACCTTCCACACCGTCCAGAAACCCCAGCTTCAGAACGTAACTGGAAAAGAACGTCCACACAGGCTCGAAGATCAAACGTCCCCACGTCACTTCAGTATGGTTCGCCAGCAACTGCTCCGCCGCGAGCGTCGTGTAGCGATCCATCGTCTTCAAGTGTTCCGAAAGCGAATCGCAGGTGTAGTGCAACAGGTTCGATTCGAAACGGCCGAGCGTGCCGCTTACTTTGACCGATTCGTGGACGTAGTCGCCTTCCCAGCGGGCCTTTCTTCTATCGTAAAGGCGGACCTTGCGATCCGGATACCAACCGGAGTGGCGAATCCAGCGCCCCAGATATTGCGCGAGCCTGGGCATCGTGTAAGCATCGCGATGGGGCTCATGCTTCTTCCACTGCCAGATTTCGGCTTCCAGGGCTTCGCTAAGGGATTCGTCGGCATCCAGCGAAAGAATCCAGTTATACGTAGCTTGTTCGGCCGCGAAGTTCTTCTGCTTCGCGTAGCCCGGCCAATCCGATTCAATCACCTTGGCCCCGAGCTTTTGCGCCAGCTCCACGGTGCGGTCGCTCGATCCGCTATCGACCACGATGATTTCGTCGGCGCAGCGCAGGCTCTCCATCGCGCGCGCGATGTTGCGCTCTTCGTTATACGTAATGATGGTGGCCGAGATCTTCATCTGACGGGAGCAGGAGTAAACGAAAGAATCAGAATCGCGAGTGCCGCCACTGCCAGCCACCCTCGCGCGGTATCCAGCCGGCGGTCGTCAGGAATGAAGGGATGCCGCCGGGCGATGAAGAACAAGAGCGCCGCCCACACCAGCCAACTGTAGGAGAACAGAAAACCCATGGGGATCAGCGCGGCGATAAAGATGTACGACAACAATTTGATGCGCTCGCCCACGATGGCATAGAGAATGTGACCGCCATCCAGTTGCCCAATCGGCAAAAGATTTAAGGCCGTAGCGAGCAATCCTGCCCAAGCGGCCCGCGCCACCGGATGCAGATACAAATCGTGCCAGGAAACGCCCGGGAAAATCACCGACTCGGCAAGGCGAAGAATCAGCGGTCTGCCGAAAATCATGTCGCCCTGCACGGCGATTCCAGGAATGACTTTCGATAGCGATACGCCGACGAAGAGAGGCGCGAGCAGCGCGATGAATCCCGCCAGCGGCCCGGCGATTCCGATATCGAAAATCGCGCGTTTGCTGGGGATCGCCGAACGGATTTGAATGAAGGCGCCGAGCGTTCCAATCAAGGTCGGCGCCGGCAGAAAGAACGGCAGCGTCACGTCGACGTCGTAGTATTTCGCCACGAAGTAGTGCCCCATCTCGTGGCACATCAGGATCGTCAGGAGGCTGAGCGCAAACGGAAGTCCACCAAGCAGATAGCCGGGATCGTGCCACATGCGGATAAAGCCGTGCAGGCCGGTTTCATAATCCGCAGGCCGGTTGTGCGCGAAATCGTCGGCCATGCCCGCGCCGATGACCGTCGTCGTCAGCAGCGTCAGCAGCAAAAGCAGCGCATGCAGCCAGTAACGATGGCGCGGCCTTCGTTGGGAAAAAATAGGGTCTGCGAAAGCGTAAGGAGGATAGAGAGTGCTCCCGCTCCAGAGCACGTGGCCCGGCCGGTTCGGAGGCGTAGTCGGCTGGGAATAGCCGTCGGAGGACACCTGGCGAATCTCGCGCTATTCCAGCGCCTGCAATTCTTTACCGGGCTTGAAGCGCACGGCCTTGCCGGGAGGAATCGCGACCTCTGCGCCCGTGCGTGGGTTGCGGCCTATACCGGTCTTACGAGGACGAACGTTGAAGATGCCGAAGCCGCGCAGTTCAATTCGCTCGCTCCGGCCAAGAGCCCGCTTCATGCTTTCGAAAACGGTTTCCACGGCCATTTCGGCCTTGGTTTTCGTGATGCCGGTCCGGCTGACTACTTCGTTGATGATATCGAGTTTAATCAAGTCCGCCTCCTTGCCGCAAAACCACTGCCGCAAACCCCATGATAGGACTAGGGTTATTGGCGTGTCAAGCGTCCTACAAACGCAGGAACGCCGCACTTTCCTTCCACAAGTCCTCGGTAACGTCGGTTAATTCGTGCCCGGAGGGGAATTCTTTCAGCAGGACATTGGCGTGGCGCTGGGCGTAATCGCGCGACAAGCCCACCGGTACCACGTCATCCTGTGTACCGTGAAGGATCAAGGCGGGTTGGCTGAAGTTGGGCTCGCCTTCAAAGCGCAGCGCGTCCTCGACAAATCCATAAGCGAGGCGCTCCTGACGTTTGTAGCCGTAATGAAAGAAGTTCTTCGATCCTTGGCGCTTCCATTCTTCTAACTCGTGGCCACGAAAGCGTTCCTGCCATTTTTTTGCGAACTCCAGCGCGGGAGCAAGCAGTACTAGGCGCTCCACCAATTCGGGATGCCGCGCCGCGTATAAGCCGGCCACGAAGCCGCCGAGGCTCGATCCCATCATGATGCAAGGACGGCCGTCGACCGTCGCGCCGACGAGATCGAGCATGCTGGAGATCGTCATGTGCTCGAAATCGTCCTGATCGAGCGCTGGGATCGCAATCGGAATACCGCGCTCTTCGAATTTACGCCGGAAGAACTGAGCTTTACTGGACTGCGGAGAAGACGCGAAGCCGTGCAGATAAACGATATGCATGAGCGATGTGTAATAGTTCCTTATCGTGCGTTCAGCTTTTGAAAATTGCCGTAGTCGAAAATGCTTTCGCTGGTCACTTCGTCTCCGCGGATTTCCACCTGCTCGATCTGAACGGGCAAAAGCGCACCCATCGCACTGCGCGCATAGTCAACCGTGGCTTCCTCGCGGGTCCGCGGTGTGCTGTCCGGCACCTCCGAAGTAAGTGTGAGGCGCAGCGGTCCGTCGGCGGCTTCCGCCATCCACAGTTCGCCTTCAATGCGCAGCTTCTGCGGCTGACCTGCGAATAATGTCAAACCCTCGGACCCGTCCAGTTGTTTGAAATGATATGCATCGGCGGGAACGGTTCCCAGTTGGCGCTTGCCCAACGCCGTGAACTCATAGCGTTCGGCTCCGCCATGCGCGAAGAGAAGAATCAGCGGACCGAAATCGGTGGCCGCTCCGCCTGAGGTGTATTTTTCCAGCTGCTTAAGCGCCGCAAGCTTTTGCTGATCGCCGCTCGACGTCAACAGCGCCTCTAAGGTCTGCTGCGCATGCTGTTCTCCTTGCACCTTTTTTCCGTCGACGAACATCACTTGCCGAATCTCGTGGAGGCCGTGGCCAACCGTCGAAACTCCGTACAGTGAAACGATTTCGCGCGTGTTCCATTCAGGAGGACGGGCATCGCCGGCAGCCTCGCCCACCCGTAACTTGAACTTGCGTTGGGCCTTCAACTCACGCAGATGAATCGTTTCCTGGCCGGTGACTTCCTGCGCGAGTTTTTCATACGCGGCCGCTTCCGACGCCAGACGTTCCAGCATCGGACGCAGAGCTACCTGCCGAACTTGGCCTGCGGCATGGGACGAGAAGGCCAACATGACGACGAACCAGGTGGCGAGATGCACACGCATACCTAAAGCATAGCGGGATCCTATAAGGAGCAACTGCTCACATGCCGGCATTTGGTAGCATGAAGTTACCCCCTGTCATGATTCGGTCTCATCGCGGCAAAACGCCCAAGATTGCTGTGTCCGCTTATATCGACCCCTCCGCCGTGGTCATCGGCGAAGTCGAGATCGGCGAGCGCGCCAGCGTGTGGCCCAACGTCACCATTCGCGGCGACGTCAACCTCATACGCATCGGCAACGAAACCAACATTCAGGACAATTCGGTGCTGCATTCGGATGAGGATTTTCCGCTGACCATCGGCGATCGCGTGACGGCGGGCCACGCCGTGGTCCTGCACGGCTGCACGATTGAGGACGACGTAGTGATCGGCATCGGCGCCACCGTATTGAACGGCGCGAAGATCGGCAAGGGCGCCGTGATCGCCGCCGGAGCGCTGATCACAGAGGGCATGGAAGTTCCCGCCGGAATGGTCATGATGGGCGCTCCGGCGAAGCCCCGCCGTCCCGTCAACGAGACGGAGCAAAAGCGTTTCAGCGAAGGCTGCATGCATTACGTGGAGCGCGCCCAGATCCACAAAAACGAGATCCACAAGCAGGAAAACGAGAAGTGATTCGGATCTACGCATGATCAAGGCCATCAAAGGAACGCGGGACATTCTCCCGCCGTCGAGCGCCGTGTGGAATCGCGTGGAGTCCATCGCGCGCGAAGTCTTCCGCACCTTCAACTATCACGAAATCCGCACGCCCATCTTCGAAGAGACGGCGCTGTTCGCGCGCGGCGTAGGCGAAGATACCGACATCGTCGGCAAAGAGATGTACACGTGGGAAGATCGCGACGGCACGTCT
>Ga0182030_10021986_pt1 | contig 11903 bp, 12 predicted proteins | sample 812S3MmetaG_FD_121299 | JGI IMG/M metagenome (GOLD analysis project Ga0182030, IMG submission 121299) | Permafrost microbial communities from Stordalen Mire, Sweden - 812S3M metaG (Illumina Assembly) | ecosystem: Environmental > Terrestrial > Soil > Wetlands > Permafrost | place: Sweden... | reverse complement strand
GCATCCTGCAACCGCACCGCAGCGTCGTACGGGACAGCGTGTCGCCATGCTCATCACACCCAAAGCGACACGCTCCCCGGCGCCAAAGCTGCCGCCCGTTGCTAGCGAAGCACTCTGGAGCATTCAAGTCGGTGCCTATGCGACCCGACAGGCTACTGAAATAGCAATCCGGCAAGCGATAAAGCGCGCACCCGATTTGCTTAAGCACGCCACAGCAACCGTTGTGGCATCGCAGCAAAAGCACGGAACACTATATCGAGCACGCCTTTCGGGGCTCGATGCCACTGATGCGCGTAAAGCGTGCCATCTTTTGCTCCACTGCATGACCGTCCCACCGGGCGCTTCTTAGAGTAATCCCATGCGCCGTCTCAGCCATATTATCATCAGGGGTCGAGTCCAAGGCGTCAGCTTTCGCGCCTGGGCCATCCGGGAAGCCGAAAGCCGAGGCCTGGATGGATGGGTCCGCAACCGGGAGGACGGCGGGGTTGAGATGATTTTTGCGGGCCATTCACCCGCAATCGATGAAATAATTCTCGCTTGCCGATCTGGTCCTGACGCCGCGCTCGTGACCGATGTCATCGAGTTGCCCACAAGCGACGACCCAGGTCTGGGGTTTCGCATCCGCAGCTGATTGCGCTATGGCCGGCTGATAGATCTCGACCAGAGCGCAGGATCGAAGCCTCTAGCTCCGTAACAACATCGTCTCTATTTCGCCATGATTGTCACGTTGACTAGGCGGAACAGACAAATGCTCCGTCGCTCGGACGGGGGTTGGAGGGCGACATGTCGGTGCCGGGTCGGATCGGAATTATCCTCATCATCGCGTTGGCGCTGGTCGATGCGCTGATTTTGGCCAGCGGGGCCAAGCATGCGGCGACCGCAATCGAAACGCACGCCTTGATCGAACAAACTGCAATGCAGCCCGCACTGGTCGTGCATGAAACCGATGGCGATTCACTTGTCCGGCCGGAGGCCCGCAAGACCCTAATCTCGACTGCGCTTCACGAGATCAATGCGTTTATGGCGAGACACGGCGAAAAGCCCGCCGGAATTTGATCTAGTCTGTGGCCTAGTCGTCGATCGCCTGATAGATCGCCGTTTCACAATCGGTTCGCATTGTGCTGCCGGCGCCGAAATAGAGCTGAACCATCATAAGAGCGATCAGGTCTTCCTTCGGGTCCGCCATCCACCAGGTTCCATAAGCACCCGGCCACCCGACACGCCCGGGCGATCCCAGCCAGTCCTGTTGCGTCGGATTGTCGGCGATCGACAATCCAAGGCCGAATCCCATTGAGGTCCAGAACGGCATGCCCAGAAAGGGCGTAGCCCGCTCGGCCGACGTCAGATGATCGGTCGCCATCAGTTCCAACATCGTGCGCGACAGCAACCTCACGCCGCCGCAACGACCCCGGCCCAAGATCATCTTGGCAAACTTCAGATAGTCATCGGCGGTGGAAACCAAGCCTGCGCCTCCTGACGGAAAGCTTCCGGGATTGCGCCAACGGCTCGTCTGGGGATGGTCCTGTACGACCCGTCGGCCGGTTTTCGGGTCCGGAGTATATGCGGGGCCGAATCTGTCGCTCTTATTGTCCGGCACCCAGAAAAACGTGTCCTGCATTCCGAGGGGTTCGAAAATCCGCGTGCGCAGGAAATCGGCGAAGCTTAGTCCCGAAGCACGCTGGATCAGTACTCCCAGAACATCGGTCGAGAATCCATAATGCCAGCGCGCGCCGGGCTCATAGACAAGCGGCAATGCACCCAGGCGCGCCATCCAGTCGTCCATGGAGAGGTCGCCCGGCAAGACCAGGGCATTGAAATCGAACATTGCCGCAGCCAATGGCCCTTCGGCTGTCAGCGGATAAGGGATGCCCGATCGATGAAGGAGAAGATCCTTGAGGGTAATAGGGCGCGGAGCGTCATAGACGTCATCCAACGCCGAACCAGGGGTTCGCAGGACTTTTCGACGGCTAAGTTCAGGCAGGAACTTATCGACAGACTCCCCCAGGCGAAGCTTTCCTTCCTCGACAAGCATGAGTGCGGCGACGCTGACGATGGGCTTGGTCATTGACGCGATTCGGAACAGGCTGTCCCTGCGCATGGGAATCTTTGCCTCTTCGTCCTGCCAGCCGATGACGTCGCAATGAGCGATTTCCCCATGGCGATGAACCAGCGTAACGACGCCGGTCACCGCACCTTGATCGACATGCGATTTCATCGCCGCGGTCAGACGCCCCAATCGTTCGCTTGAGAAACCACTCAATCCCGACATGACCTACCCCGAAAATTTAGATTTGTTGGTTGAGCTGTTCTACCTGAATTGCCGAAAAGCAAAAGGCCGGAGGGTTGCCCCTCCGGCCTTCGCATTTCGTAACGGTCGGCTTGGCTAGACCGGACTTAGAAGTCCATGTCGCCCATGCCGCCCATGCCGCCGCCGCCCGGCATTTGCGGGGCCTTCTTTTCAGGACGCTCGGCGACCATCGCCTCGGTCGTGATCAGCAGGCCGGCCACCGATGCGGCGAACTGCAGAGCGGAACGCACGACCTTTACCGGGTCGATGATGCCCGATTTCACCATGTCGGTGAATTCGTTCTTCTGCGCGTCGTAGCCATAGTTTGTGTCGGTCGATTCCTGCAGCTTGCCGACAACGACTGAGCCGTCGACGCCTGCATTCTCGGCGATTTGACGAACCGGAGCCTGAAGAGCATGACGAACGATGTCGATGCCACGGCGCTGGTCGTCATTTGCCGGCTTCAGGCCGGCGAGAGCCTTCTGGCCGTAAAGCAGGGCCACACCGCCGCCAGCGACAATGCCTTCTTCAACCGCTGCGCGGGTCGCATGCATCGCGTCTTCGACGCGATCCTTGCGTTCCTTCACTTCGACTTCGGTCGCGCCGCCGACACGGATAACTGCAACGCCGCCAGCCAGCTTTGCCAGACGTTCCTGCAGTTTTTCCTTGTCATAGTCCGACGTGGTCTCTTCGATCTGTGCACGGATCTGTGCGGTACGGGCTTCGATATCGGCCTTCGCGCCGGCGCCGTCGATGATGGTGCTGTCGTCTTTTGTCAGACGTACCTTCTTCGAGGTGCCGAGATAGTCGACGGTGACGTTCTCAAGCTTGATGCCCAGATCTTCGCTGATGACCTGGCCGCCGGTGAGCACTGCGATATCTTCCAGCATCGCCTTACGACGATCGCCAAAGCCCGGAGCCTTCACGGCCGCGACCTTCAGGCCGCCGCGCAGCTTGTTGACGACCAGGGTCGCCAACGCTTCGCCTTCGATATCTTCCGCAATGATGAGCAGCGGACGACCCGACTGCACAACCGCCTCGAGAAGCGGCAGCATCGGCTGAAGGCCGGACAGCTTCTTCTCGTGAAGCAGGATGTACGGGTTGTCGAGCTCAGCGACCATCTTCTCTGCGTTGGTCACGAAGTAGGGGGACAGATAGCCACGGTCGAACTGCATGCCTTCGACGACGTCGAGTTCGGTCTCGAGCGACTTGGCTTCTTCGATCGTGATCACGCCTTCATTACCGACGCGTTCCATCGCCTTGGCCAGCATCTGGCCGACTTCGGTGTCGCCGTTGGCTGAAATCGTGCCGACCTGGGCGATCTCGTCGTTGGTCGATACCTTCTTGGAACGGGACTTGATGTCCTCGACCACCGCGTGAACCGCGAGGTCGATGCCGCGCTTCAGGTCCATCGGGTTCATGCCGGCCGCAACGGCCTTGGCGCCTTCACGGACGATCGCCTGAGCCAGAACGGTACCGGTGGTGGTGCCGTCGCCTGCCAGGTCGTTGGTCTTGGAAGCGACTTCGCGCACCATCTGTGCGCCCATGTTTTCGAACTTGTCGGCGAGTTCGATTTCCTTGGCGACGGTAACGCCGTCCTTGGTAATGCGCGGAGCGCCGAACGACTTGTCCAGGACAACGTTGCGGCCCTTGGGCCCCAGCGTCACCTTGACGGCATCCGCGAGAATGTCGACGCCACGCAGCATCCGCGCGCGGGCCTCGACGCCAAATTTTACGTCTTTAGCAGCCATGAGATTGATCCTTGTCTGATTGAATTTCGTGAGAGGCGATCAGCGCAATCAGCCGATCACGCCCATGATGTCGCTTTCCTTCATCACCATCAGGTCTTCGCCGTCGATTTTGACTTCGGTGCCGGACCACTTGCCGAAAAGAACGCGATCACCTTTTTTCACGTCGAGCGGATGGACCTTGCCCTGCTCGTCGCGAGTTCCGGTACCGACGGCGAGAATTTCACCCTCGATCGGCTTTTCCTTAACGGTATCGGGAATGATGATCCCGCCCTTGGTCTTCTCTTCGGCTTCGATACGCCGAACCAGCACGCGGTCGTGCAGCGGACGAAAATTCATGGAGTGTCTCCAATTGATTAAAAAGGGGTACTTGCCCCGGTAGCGCGCTTGTTAGCACTCTCACCTGACGAGTGCCAAACACTTACGGATGCCGTCATCAGAGTTCAAGGAGCGAGGAGCCAAAAATTTTGGTTTTTTTGCAGGCAGCACTCGCTTTATGACGCTGCTAAAATTTGCTGCGGCGCACAAAAAATATTGTGGCTTGCAGTTTTTTGAAGTCACACTTGCAGCAAGTCGGGGCGTCCGGCCTGAGTCGGCCGAATAGTCGCTGCCCCGTCAGCAACGAGGCACCGCATATGGCAAATTTAACTCGTCAACTCAATGATTATCGGCTCACAACAGCGGAAATACTCTACCACCTGCCCGACTATCCGACATTGCTGCAAAGCTTCATTTGGCAAAATTATGATATCGCGCCCCGCTATCCTGAATTACGTCGATTCCTGGATTTCTGGCCCCGGCAGATCGAGGGCAAGCTGCATTCGGTCATATTTGCAAGCCGCGGCATCATCAGCGCCGCCGAGATTGGGCATGCCGACTTCGAATTTCGTCTACAATAATATCAGGTCCCACGCGAACAGGCTTTGACCCTTTTGGGCAGGGCGCTTTATGATAGCGCATGTCCCAATCCCAGCCGGTTCGTGCCACCCCGGAACTTCACCTATTACCGGGTTCGCCTCCTGCCCCAATAGCGCGGGCTGTTCGTCTCTGGCTGTTGACTGTTGCCGGACTGTGCTTCGCCATCGCAGTCGTCGGGGCAATTACGCGGCTCACCGAATCCGGCCTATCGATGGTCGAGTGGAAACCGCTGCTGCAGGACATTCCACCGCTGAGCGAAGCGCAATGGCAGGTGGTATTCGGAAAATATCAGCTATCGCCGCAATATCTGCAAGTTACCCACGGCATGAGCCTGACCGAATTCCAGGGGATATTCTGGTGGGAGTGGACTCACCGGTTGATCGCGCAATTCATCGGCGTGGCTTTTGCCTTACCCTTTCTCTGGTTTCTCCTCCGCAGGCAATTGCCGCGCCGGCTGATCCCATACCTGGTGGGCCTGTTCGTGCTGGGCGGTATGCAAGGCTTGCTCGGGTGGGCGATGGTAGCGAGCGGTCTCGTAGACCGCCCTTCGGTCAGCCATTACCGCCTGGCTGCACACTTGTCGCTCGATCTCACGATCTATTCGTTAACGCTATGGACCGCCTTTTTCGTCGGCCATCCACGCGCTTCTGTACTGATCGACTCAACAGTCAGGCCGATGATTCAACGCCATGCTGCAGTCGGACTGGCAGCACTAGCGATCACCATGGTTTGGGGAGCGTTCACCGCCGGGCTTCGTGCGGGCTTGATTTACAACACTTTCCCACTGATGGGCGGAGGCTTCGTCCCGCCTGACGTTCTTGCCTATCACCCTTGGTGGTCGAATTTCGTCGAAAACCCAAGCGCTGTGCAGTTCGTCCATCGCATGCTGGCGATGACGACCGGCCTGATACTCTTGGCTTTGGCGCTTCGCCTACGCGCGGCGCCGACGGCCGCCGGCGCGTTGCGCAAGCTCGCAACTTTCATGTTCGCAATTGTCGCCCTCCAGATCGGACTTGGTATAGCAACGGTCGTCAATCAGGTGCCGGTCTGGCTTGGAGCCTTGCATCAAGCCAACGCCATTTTACTCCTGGGCATCGTTGTGCGGGCGCTTTACCTGCTGCGCGCGCCCACGGTTGCACAATTCAAACCACGGCTGATCGTGACTGGAAAAGCAGCCTAATTAGCCAATGCGCCGGCATCGACTATCAACGTCGAGCCGGTCATCAGCATCGACAAGTCGCTGGCACAGAACAGGGCGACGCGCGCGATATCGTCGGGGTTGCCCAAACGCCCGAGCGGTAGAGCGGCACCGACCTTCTTTTCCAATTCCTCAATGCGCGCCAACTCGACACCCGTGGCCTGCGCCTTGCGCTCGTGAACCCCGGGCGTGCTAACGCCTGTGGGCGCCAAGCCAAGCACACGTATGTCATGCGGCCCCCATTCGACGCCGAGGCTTTTGGTGAGTCCGACCACGGCGTGCTTTGACGAGACATAGGCAGCCAACCCCGGTCGTCCGCGAAAGCCGGAAACCGAGGCAACATTGATAATCACCCCACCCTTAGGGCTTTGGGCGATCATCCGCCGGGCCGCCTCACGTGCGCCCAGGAATGAGCCGCGCAGATTAATATCTTGAACCTTGTCCCAAATATCGACGGACTGATCGAGCGTTGGAGTGCCGGGAAAGATGCCCGCATTATTCACCCAAATATCCAGACGTCCGAATTCCAGGACGGCTTTCTCAGCGAGAGCGACGATACTGTCTTCCTCGGCCACATTCAGCGAAACACCCAAAGCCGGGTGACCAAAATCCTTGGTTATAGACGCGGCCGCAGCTGCTGCACCTGGCACGTCCAGATCTCCAATCAGAACGATTGCTCCGGCTTCGGCCAAACGCCTGGCGATCGCGTAACCGATACCGCGTGCGGCCCCGGTAACAACGGCAACCTTTCCATCCAAGGACACCAGTTGCTGAATTGAGAGTCCGGACACATCTTTGATCGGCATTTCATTTTCCCCAGGCGTCTTGTTTCGAACGTTGAGCTTTACTTAGACGCTAAGCCTTTAGCTATCGATGATTTCCGAGACAAGCGGGTGTACCTTCGTCACATTGATGACCTTCGAACTTGCCGTTCGCCAGAAAGTTTTTCCGCTATGACCATTGCCACTCATCTAAATGCCAATCGGACAAAATATCTGGCGCTGGCGCTGTTCCTGACCTTCAGCTTGTCCGCTGGAACTGTCCGAGCGGCCGACGACCCTGCGATCGACCATTCGAACCTGGACCAGAAAACCGACCCTTGCGATAATTTCTTCCGCTATGCCTGCGGGGGTTGGATCGACGCCAACCCGATCCCGGCAGACGAATCGAGTTGGGGGCTGGATCACGTACTGATGCTGCGCAACCAGGAAAAGCTGCGAGCCATCCTGGAAAAGGCCGCCGCCCAGCCGACGCCCGAAACGCAAAAGATCGGCGATTTTTATGCCTCCTGCATGGATGAGGCGGCGATAGAGAAACTGGGCCTGAACCCGCTAAAACCCAGCCTCCAAAAGATTGCGGCGCTGACCGACAAAAACCAGCTGCCGGCTTTGATCGGCGGCCTTCACCGTGCCGGCGTTGGTGCGCTGTTCGGCTTCGGATCCGGCCAGGACGCCAAGGATGCCGAATCCGAGATCGCCATCGTCGACGAAGGCGGCATGGGTCTGCCCGACCGCGACTATTACCTAAAAAGCGACCCGGACAGCGTGAAGCTGCGCCAGGATTACGTGCTTCATATCAAACATATCTTCGTGCTGGCGGGCGATAGCGACGCCGATGCGTCGGGACACGCCCGGACGGTGCTCGCCGTCGAAACGGCGCTCGCCAAGGGTGCGCTCGACAAGGTGGCGCGGCGCGACCCGCAACAGACCTATCACCGGCTGGAACGGGCCGAACTCGACAGGCTGACACCCGGCTTCGACTGGACCGTTTATTTCGCGGCAGTCGGCGCGCCACCGGTCAAGCAGGTCGACGTCACCGAGAAAGAGTTTTTCCGAAACGAAGCGGCGGTTGTCGCCAAAATCGGCCTGGACGATCTCAAGACCTATTTGAAATGGCAATTGATCACCGAGGCGGCGCCATGGCTGCCCAAAGCCTTGGTCGACGAAAATTTCGCTTTCTTCGGCAAACGCCTGACTGGTGCCACCCAAAACAAACCGCGCTGGAAGCGCTGCGTCGACGTCGTCGACGAATCGTTGGGTGAGGACCTGGGCAAGGCCTATGTCGCAGAAGCCTTTCCGCCCGAGGCGAAGGTCCAGACACAGCAAATGGTCGAGGCCATCGCCCAGGCCTTCGATGCAGATTTGCGGGGGCTGGATTGGATGAGCACCGAGACGAAGGCGAAAGCGGTGGTCAAGCTTGGCCAGATGCGCAAGAAGCTCGGCTATCCCGACCATTGGCGGGATTATAGCGCCATGACGGTCTCCCGCGGCGATATGCTGGGCGACGTCGCACAGGCCGACGCGTTCGAACTGCAGCGCGAACTCAACAAGATCGGCAAGCCGGTCGACCACGGCGAATGGGATATGAGCCCGCCAACCGTCAACGCCTATTACGATCCACAGATGAACGACATCAACCTGCCGGCCGGCATCCTGCAGCCGCCCTTCTTCTCGCCCAAATTCGACGACGCGGTAAATTTCGGCGCGACCGCCGGCGGCACCGTCGGCCACGAAATGACGCACGGCTTCGACGACGAAGGCCGCCAATATGACGGGCATGGTAACCTGGTTGACTGGTGGACCAAGCAGGACGCTGCCAATTTCAAGCGTCGCGCCCAATGCGTCGTCGACCAGTATTCGGGTTATGTCGCGGTCGACAAGATGCACGTCAACGGCAAGCTGACCTTGGGTGAAAACATCGCCGATCTGGGGGGTGTCAGGCTGGGTTATCTTGCTCTGATAAATATCCTGGCGAAGAATCCCGCACCTGACATCGGGGGCCTTACATCGTCTCAGCGTTATTTCATCGCCTATGCGCAATCATGGTGCGGCACCACACGACCGGAAGCGACTAGGCTGCGGACCGCGACCGACCCGCATTCACCACCTCAGTTCCGCGTGAATGGGGTCTTATCCGATATGCCGGAATTTCGAACCGCATTCGCCTGCAAGGCAGATGCACCGATGGTCCGCGCCAAGGCGTGCCGGGTGTGGTGAGCGACGCCGATATCTCAGACGACATCGAACTGGATGACGAAACACCGGCAAGTTCTGACCCAGGCCGGCGCATTGAGATCGTTCTGGACGACACCGCCCAGGGGCAGCGTCTCGATCGCGCACTGGCTGCCGCGATCCCCGACCTGTCTCGGGTTCGCGTCCAAGCGATGCTTGCTGAAGGACGGGTCACGCGGGACGGTTTTCCCATTGCTGACGCATCGGCACGCGCCAAGCCCGGTCAACGGATCGTTATCGCTATCCCTCCACCGATCGACGCGATCCCTCAGGCGCAATATATCCCGCTGAATATCGTGTTCGAAGACGATGAGATGCTGGTGATCGACAAACCGGCTGGGCTAGTCGTGCACCCGGGTGCAGGCAACCCTGACCGCACATTGGTTAATGCGCTGTTGGCGCATTGCGGGGATCAACTATCGGGCATCGGCGGAGTCAGGCGCCCGGGCATCGTCCACCGTCTGGATAAGGAGACGAGCGGACTGATGGTTGTGGCAAAAACGGATCGGGCACATGCCGCGCTGTCCGACCAGTTGCAATCTCGCTCCCTCAAACGCATCTATAATGCAGTGGTGTGGGGACGACCCATGTCAGCCACCGGCAGGATCGAGGGAAATATTGGGCGAAGTCCCAACGACAGGAAGCGTATGGCGCTGGTTCCGCATGGCGGAAGACCGGCAGTGACGCATTATCGCCTTTTACAGCTCTTCAAGTCGGCGTCGCTGGTCGAATGCCGTCTTGAAACCGGCCGCACACATCAGATTCGCGTTCATATGGCGCATATCGGCCACCCGCTGATCGGCGACCCGGCCTATGGGCTGAAGCGCCTGCCGAAGGATGCGCCGGTTTCGGCGAAATCATTTTCCAGGCAGGCACTCCATGCAACCCAGGTAACCTTTTTGCATCCGCTAACGAAGATGGAAATGTGTTACAGTTCCAACGTTCCAAGTGACATGGCCGCATTAATCGCAGATTTGTCGTGAACAATAGGGGCGCCCCCCGCATTACGTAACCAGGGGCGCGCTTGTGGGCCCGAGCAATAGGGCCAACCGAGGCATTACAATGGCAGCATCTCCGACCATTCCGGTCATCAGTTCAGAAAGCAATCTCTCCCGGTACCTCCAGGAAATTCGGCGTTTTCCGATGCTGGCACCTGAAGAGGAATATATGCTCGGCAAAAGCTGGCGCGAGCACGGCGACATCGACGCCGCCCATAAGCTTGTGACCAGCCATCTGCGGCTCGTCGCTAAAATCGCCATGGGCTATCGCGGCTATGGGTTGCCGCTTTCCGAACTGATCTCGGAAGGCAATGTCGGCATGATGCAGGCGGTCAAGCGGTTCGAGCCTGACCGCGGCTTCCGGCTGGCGACCTACGCGATGTGGTGGATCCGCGCCGCGATCCAGGAATATATCCTGCACAGCTGGTCGCTGGTGAAGATGGGCACGACGGCCGCGCAGAAAAAGCTGTTCTTCAATCTGCGCAAGCTCAAGGGCCAGATGCGCGCGATCGAGGAGGGCGATCTGTCGCCCGAGCAGGTCAACAAGATCGCGACCACCCTCGACGTGCCGGAGGCAGACGTCATCAGCATGAACCGTCGTCTGGCGAGCCCTGACCATTCGCTCAATGCGCCGCTCCGCCAGGACGGCGACGGCGAGTGGCAGGACTGGCTGGTCGACGACAGCGACAACCAGGAAATCCGCTTGGCTGAAAGCGAAGAGTTCGGGAAGCGGAAGGCCCTGCTGACGGATGCCATGACCACTCTGAACGACCGCGAGCGTCGCATTCTGACGGCCCGCCGTCTGCAGGACGATCCGATCACGTTAGAGGACCTGAGCCAGGAATATGGCATCAGCCGTGAGCGGGTTCGCCAGATCGAGGTCCGGGCATTCGAAAAGCTGCAGAAGTCGATCAAGAATGCGGCGGTTCAGCAGCATCTGGATTAACAGGTAAGCACAACAATTATAACAAAGGCGCCGGATCGACCGATCCGGCGCCTTTTTTATGTCAAGCCATACCTTCGACAGTAATGCGACGCTCCTTTATCCGCCACCGCCCATCGCTATAGACGAAGCGGTCGCGCGCCGTGCCCATCGAACCGATGCCGGCCTTCCCCTCGCCGCCCGCAAGCACGAACCAGTAGCATGAGACGTCCGCCACTCTGGCGTCGGGGTCGACGTTGAATACCGGTGTCACATAGACATGCCGATGCCCGGCCAAAACCGGATAGTCGGCGATGAAACGGACGAAATCATCCCTGCCCTCCAAGCGGGCATAGGCGGTGCCGTTCGGCAGCCGCACCTCATAAAGCGCATCGTCGGTGAAACAGCCGAGCCAGCGGTCGTGCTGAGCCTCGTCCATCGACTGACAATAGTCGTTCATCACGGCCGTGATCGCTCGCTCGTCGAGAAGAATCCGAAGTTCGCGCTCCATGGTCAAACCTCCTCTGAGGCCGATCTGCTCTAGCGTGCTTCGAACGGGTCGCTCATCAGGACGGTGTCGTCGCGCTCGGGGCTGGTCGACAGAAGGGTAACCGGCCGTTCGACCAATTCCTCGATGCGGCGGACATATTTGACCGCAGTAGCCGGCAGCTGCGCCCAGGATCGTGCGCCTCGGGTGCTTTCGCTCCAGCCTTCCAGCGTCTCATAGATCGGCTCGACCTGTGCCTGCGCCTCTTCGCCTGAGGGCAGATAGTCGATCCGCTTGCCGTTCAGTCTATAGCCGACGCAGACCTGGATTTCCT
>Ga0182030_10021985_pt1 | contig 11903 bp, 6 predicted proteins | sample 812S3MmetaG_FD_121299 | JGI IMG/M metagenome (GOLD analysis project Ga0182030, IMG submission 121299) | Permafrost microbial communities from Stordalen Mire, Sweden - 812S3M metaG (Illumina Assembly) | ecosystem: Environmental > Terrestrial > Soil > Wetlands > Permafrost | place: Sweden... | reverse complement strand
TGTAGATGACGCGATGCGGCGTGGCGGGATCGAACTCGCTGGAGTTGGCCTCATCGAGTCCGCAGACGTTGCGGGCAAATTCAATGCAAGCGGTCTGCATGCCGAGACAGATTCCAAAGTAGGGGACGTTGTGTTCGCGAGCGAAGCGGATGCCGTTTAACATCCCGGCGATGCCGCGCTTGCCGAAGCCGCCGGGGACGAGAATTCCGTCAAAGCCGGTGAGCTGCGGCTCGTAGCTGCGATCGTTCTTGTCTTTGGTTTCCAGTCCCTCGGCTTCGATCCACTGCAGGTTGAGCTTGAGGTTGTAATGCAATGCGGCGTGGACCAGCGCTTCCTTGAGCGACTTGTAGGAATCCTCGTATTCGACGTACTTGCCGACGACGCCAATGAGCACTTCATCCTGCGGATTGTAAGCACGGTGGACAAGAGCCTCCCACTGGCTCATGTCGGCATCTTTGGCGTCGATGTGGAGATACTTGATTACGAGTTTATCGACGCCTTCCTGGGCGAAGGCCAGCGGACATTCGTAGATGCTGGCGACGTCGCGTGCGGTGATGACGGCGCGCTCCTCGACGTTGCAGAAGAGGGCGATTTTGTTCTTCATCTCCTGGGGCAGAAAGCGGTCGGTGCGGCAGAGAAGAATGTCAGGCTGAATTCCTATGGAAAGCAGCTCCTTGACGGAGTGCTGGGTGGGCTTGGTCTTGAGCTCTCCGGCGGCGGCGATGAAGGGAACCAGGGTGACGTGGATGAAGAGCGTGTTTTCGCGGCCGTGCTCCTGGCGCATCTGACGGATGGCTTCAAGGAAGGGAAGCGATTCAATATCGCCGACGGTGCCGCCGATTTCGCAGATGACGATATCGACATCGTGGGAGATCTTTTTCATCGCGGCTTTGATTTCATTGGTGACGTGCGGAATGACCTGCACGGTTTTGCCGAGATAGTCTCCGCGGCGCTCCTTGGCGATGATCTGCTCGTAGACGCGGCCGGTGGTGAGGTTGTTATCGCGGGTGAGGCGGGAGTGGGTGAAGCGCTCGTAGTGACCGAGGTCAAGGTCGGTTTCGGCGCCGTCATCGGTGACGAAGACTTCGCCATGCTGAAACGGCGACATGGTTCCGGGATCGACGTTAAGATAGGGATCGAACTTTTGCAGACTGACCCGCAGGCCGCGGCTCTCGAGCAGGCAGCCGATACTTGCAGCGGCTAATCCCTTGCCGAGAGAAGACACGACACCACCCGTCACAAAGATGTACTTTGCCGACATATCGTCCTCGTAACCAGATTGTATTGAAGTTGGTGAAATTGGCAGGGGCGCACAATCAATTCTGTACGAAAAATGGCTTATGAGCAAGACGCAGACGCGAGAATTTTGAAAAGACGAGAAAAGTGGAATTGAGGATGGGCATGCAAAGCGGTCAGCAGTGGTATCTTGTGAGGCTATGAAGCGGACTATGTGGGGTGCGGTGAATGGGTTGGCAGCGGCGATGATGCTCTGGCCGCTGGCAGCGGGCGCGAGCGGCAGGGGCGGGTATGCGGCAATGGACGCCGCAATGGACGCAGCAATGGACGCAGCCCAGGCCGAGAGCTCTCAGGCGGTGAAGCGGCTGTTTTTGACCGACGGCAGCTACCAGGCGGCGACGGAATGGACGAAAGAAGGCGACCGGGTGAAATACTTCAGCGCGGAGCGGGGCGAGTGGGAGGAAATTCCGGTTGCGCTGGTGGACTGGAAAGCGACAGAAGAATGGAACGGCGGGCGCGCCAGGAGCCAGGATGAGGAGATGAAGCAGGTGACGGAAGAACAGATTGTGGCACGCAAGGAGGAACAGCTAAACACGCCGCTGGTTGCTCCGGAGCTGCGCCTGCCCGCCGAGGGTGGGGTGTTCCTGCTGGAAGAGCTGGCGGGTAAACCAGTGCTGAGCGAGGTTGCCGGAAGCAAGCTCGAGGAGAATGATCACGAGGAAAAGAAGACCCTGATGAGGCCGGCGGCTCCGGTTGCGAACCGGAAGCAGACGATTGAGTTGAGGGGCGCAGCGGCCAAGGTAAGGCTACATTCAGCGTCGCCGTCGATCTTTGTGGACGTGGACAACGAGCGGGGCGTGATACCGGGAGAGGCGTTCCGCCTGGTGCGGCTGGAGAGGAAAAAAGATCTGCGAGTGCTGGCGGCAAACAAGCTGAAGATCTCCGGAGAGCAGAGCCCGGCGGAAAAGTTTCTGCAATTGCGGGCAGAGAAGTTCAGCGGAGAGTGGTGGAAGCTGATTGCGCTGGAGGATCTGACGCCGGGCGAGTACGCGATTGTGATTTTGGCTCCGGGAGACGAGAACAACGGAGTGGTATGGGACTTTGGGGTGGATAAGTAAGAAGGTCTGCAGAGCTGCCCGTCCCACCTTAGCCGCGCAAAGACGGCGCGCCGAAGGTGGGGCACCCGTGCTGGCAAGGCCCCACACAAGCCAACGGAGGGCTTGTATGGGCCACCCGCCGGATACATCTTTTAGGGAATCGCCCTAGTAAACGCAAAATCGATTGCTGGTTGAAAAGCTTGAGGCCGCGCGGGAGAGATGGGCGGTGCTGGGATTCCTCACTTTGTTCGGAATGACACCCTCAGATCTATACAGTTTTCAAGCACCCGCGCACCCGCGGTTTCTGCGTGCTGTGAGTTTGGAGTATCAGGCTAGAGGACGACGCCGATGCCGCAGATAGCGATGCCATCACGAGTGGTGTTCTTGATGGTGTACATCATTTCGTCAGCCCGGTGGATTAGATCGTGGGCGTTCTTGGCGTCGTCGGGGAAGCTGGATACGCCGATGGAGGCCCGGATGTTGAGGTCGAGGCCTTCGCGGATATGGAAGCTGGTGTTGCGGAGGATGTCGCGGAGGCGGCGGGCGACGATGATGGCGGACAGTTTGCTGGTCTGCGGGAGGAGGGCGACGAACTCATCGCCGCCGTAGCGAAAGGCGTAATCGATGAGGCGAAGGCGGCTCTTGAGAGTGTTGCCGATCTCGCTGAGCAGGAGGCTACCGACGAGGTGGCCATGGGTATCATTGACCTTTTTGAAGTGGTCGAGGTCGAGGAAGAGGATGCTGAACTCGTAGCCGAAGCGATTGGAGCGGTACACCTCGGACTCGATTGAGCTGTAAAGATGGCGCGCGTTGTAGAGTCCGGTGCAGTCATCGGTGATGGTCAGCTCCTGGATCTTTTCGACCGCGCGGGCATTATCGATGGCGATGGCGGCGTAGTCTCCCAGGGCCTGGAGAAGCAGGAACTGATCATTGCCGAAGGTGGACATATCGACGTTGATGAGCTGGATGACGCCGAGGATCTTGTTCTTGGAAGTGAGCGGAACGCAGAGGATGGAGCGCGTCTCCCAGCGGGTCAACTGGTCAATACGCGACGCGAAACGCTCGTCCTTGCTGACATCAGGAACGACAAGGGGCAGGCCGTGCTCGGCAACCCATCCGGCGATGCCTTCGCCGATGCGCAGACGGACGGACTTGAGAGATTCGCTGGCGTCTCCAACGGCGATAGCGAAGTACAGCTCATGATGCTCGTCATCGGTCATGAGCAGACTCCAGGTGTCAGGCCGGAAATAGGTTGCGACCTTTTCCATGATGGTCTGCAGGAGGGAGTCGAGGTTCAAGGAAGATGTGAGCGCCTTGGCTAAATCATGGAGGATGGCCAGTTCCGGTCTTCCCTGACTGACTTCAGCCGGTTGTTGCGGTTGCGTCATCGCGATTTGCCCTGATACCCCTGGCGCTAAGAACAATGAATTCTATCATTCTGCGGGCGGTCTGCGGGCGGTGCCGGTCCAGAGGCGAAATCGACGAGAAGGGGCAGCGAAAGTCTGGAAGCGGGGATTGTGACTTCTCCGATTTGGCAGACCGCGGGCTGTGACAACAAAATCAAAGGAGGAACGGTTTGTATTGACTTAGGTTTACGGCATTTCTATGATGAGCGCAGAACTGGATTTGCGTTCGTAGAAGCAGTCGCGCACACTCCGCGGCAAGGGCCGGACGCCGCGAAGGAAACTGCAGTTCCAGTACTTTGGTAATCGGGCGAGGGCGAAGAACGTGGCATCGTTTGGAGAAAATCTGCGCCAGGCACGGGAGGCGCGCAACATCACGCTGCAGGATATCGCGGCCTCGACCAAGATCAGCACAAGAGCCTTGAAGGCCCTGGAGGACGAACACTTCAATCAGTTGCCGGGCGGCATCTTCAACCGGGGATTTGTGCGCGCGTATGCACGCTGCGTCGGGCTGGACGAAGAAAAGGCGGTTGCCGAATACCTGGCAGCGGCAAAGGTTGCGCCTCCGGAGCTGGACATGCAGACCATGTCGACACAGGTTGTAGCAGGCGGAACGGCGCGTCAGCCGTGGGCTCCGAACGCCGCGAGCGTGATGGGCGTGGTGGCCGTGATTGTGGCGCTGGGACTGGGCGCACTGTGGCTGAATGAACACCGCAAAGAAGCTCGAGATCAGGCAGCAAGGCACCAGGCGGAGGTTCTGATGAGCACCGCGGCTCCGGTTCCCGCAGTACAGCCGAAAGCGGAGGCAAGCGAGCAGAGCGCGGCACCGCAGAGCGCAGCGAACGGCGGGGAGCTGAACGCAAACCAAGGCGGGAACCAGGGCGGAAACCAAGGCACAAACCAAGGCACAAACCAAGGTGCAAATCAAGGTGGTGCGTCTCTGGGAGCAGCACCAACCGTGGCTGCGGGCGCGGGAGCCTCGACGAGTCCGGCAGCGCCGACTCCGTCGGCGTCACGGGCGGTAGTGGTGGCGGCCAAGGGGAGGGCTCCGGTGGAGGTCTCGATCTCCGCCACAAAGCGAGCCTGGATCAGCGTGCGCAGCGACGGCAAGACGGTCGAAACTCTGACGCTCGATCCGGATGAGCCGGAGTCAAAGACACGGAGCTACACGGCAAAGGAAAAGCTGATACTGGTGGTGGGGAATCCGGGAGCGATTTCGGTAACCTACAATGGCAAACCCACCGGAACACTGGGGCCCAGCGGTCAAAGAGCAACGGTGACGTTTACTCCCCAGGGGATGGAGAAGCGGTAAGGCTGGCTGCGTTGAGCCGGCAGCAGCGCAGAAGAAAACTAATTGCGCGACGCAGGCGATGGGTCGGTGAAGTGCAGGCTGCGAGGCGCGCGCGGCCATTTGTTTGGATGGATACTTCATGAACTTCAACGGGAGTGGGATGTGCTGGGCGCGCCTTTGAGGGCGACTCGATGCTGAAAGGCTCGCATCCTGGGGCAGTTCTTGAATTGGTGTTGCCCGCCCCACCTTAGCTGCGCAAAATTAGCGCGCCGAAGGTGGGGCGCCCGCGCGCGCATCCTAGTATGTTGAGTGCTCCGGTGAACACGCGCGAGAATGAACCTTGGGTGATCACTTTCGTAATTATTCAATTCGAAGAGAAGAGTCTATTGTGGATAACGTGAAAACCGAAAACGAGAACCCGAATAGCTTACGCTCCGCCGTCCGTTTTCCGCTGCATCTTTCCGTCGTCCTGCAGTCGGATGACAAAGCGAGCGCGGAGACCGAGGATATTTCCTCTGGCGGCGTTCTGATTCATTGCGGAGTCGACTATCCGGTAGGTTCGATCATCCAGTTTTCAATCTGCATGCCGGCACGTGCGGTGGGCGCGGAAAAAGACGTGCAGGTGGAGTGCGTTGGCCGAGTTGTGCGCTCGACTCCGATTGGAGACAAGATGGCGGTCGGCGCAATCATTGACGAATATCATATCTCCCGCTAAGCTTAGGCGAAGCTAATCCTCCGAATAGAGCGGGAATCTCTGATGGCCAACAGCGAGGCCAACCCAACCCTTCCATCAGAAATGGAAGAAGACTCGGCAGATGCGATCCGCGTGATTGTGGCGGACAGCGAGCCGATTTTTCGCGTGGGCGTGCGGAAAATTATCGCGGTCGAGGACGACATCCGCATCGTGGCGCAGGCTGATTCGGCGGCGAATGCGCTGGCCGCGGTTGGCCGTTACGATGCCGACCTGATCCTGATCGAGAGCGGATTGAGCGAATCGCCATTTGAGGTGCTGAGCAGTTTGCTGGCGATGGCTCCGGCATTGAAAGTTGTACTGGTAATGAGCGAGCCAACCGAGGAGGAGACGGTCGAATTCCTGCGGCGTGGAGCGCACGGTATTGTGACCCGCTCGATTGGACCGGATCTGCTGATCAAATGCATTCGCAAGGTATGTGAGGGCGAGACCTGGTTGGACAACCAGGGCGTGAACTGGGTGATCGAGGCCTACCGGGCACAGGCCGCGCAACTGACCTCACCGCGCAACGGGGTGAGGCTGAGTCCGAAGGAACTCCAGATCGTCGCCGGCGTGACACAGGGCTTGCGCAACAAGGATATTGCGCAGGAGGTAGGCACCACGGAGCAGGTGGTGAAAAATTATCTGCGAAAAATTTATGACAAGCTGGGCGTCTCCGACCGGCTGGAACTTGCGCTCTACTGCGTGCATCACGGGCTGCTGGAAAGCTATTCCAAGTCCGAGAGCGCGATGATTGCAGCGCCCCTCCAGGAACAGGCGGCTGTTATCCCTACGGAAAATGCCGTGTACCCACCGCGGCGATAACGTCTGGGGAGTATTCCACAGAATGCGGGCCGTGGCTCGCGCACGAAGACAGTTGCATACGTTACAATAGTCAAGTTCGCCTAAGGCGAATCCTGCCTGTTTAAGCGGAGAGATGGCCGAGTGGCTGAAGGCGCACGCTTGGAAAGCGTGTTTAGGGGTAACTCTAACGTGGGTTCGAATCCCACTCTCTCCGCCAGCGCAACAACAATCTTCTTTAGAATCACTAACTTACTGAAAACAAAGTAAATTTAGCTAGTCCATGAACTTTGGGTAGTCTGCCCAATCTAGCCATTGGCCGCCATAATTCTTACTAACTTACTAAAATTTAGTAATAACTAGCGGAGAGACTTAGTAAGGCCTGCAGGCAATGACAGCTCCGATGCGTTTTCGAGTTCAGCGGAACTCAAACGAAACACCCAGTTGCAATGTGACGGTGGCTCGTGGCAGACGATCTTTCTTCAACTGCGGCAATTATTTTCGGCAGAATCCTACGCTGACTTCCCCCCCTGACGACTGAACGTCAGCGACTGATCTGCCAGCTCACACTGAAAGAAACCCAATCGCTTCGCTTCTCGTATGCATTGAATGGGTCTTCCATCGTTGCTACTGTGCAGAAAATTACCCTCTGGTTATCAGTCACTGGAATCCGTTCATAGCCGTCGCTGAAGCCCCTCCGCCCTCTACCCCACCCACCTCTGATGCCCCTTCCACATCCGGTTCCCGGCATGACCAGCGCCCCCGCCCCTGCCTATAATCGCAGTCGGAGCGTGACACATGCCCATTTACCTCTGCCGCTGGCAAAATGGTGACTTCTCCGCCGTCAGCGCGTCATCGAAAAATGATGCCATCGTACTTCTCGATGAAGTCGGGAATGCTGAAGTCTGTGAGCTGTTCACAATGAAGAACTTCATGGTGCATTTTCGGCTGAAGCAGGAGACGGACGAGATTGACGAGATTATCCCTGTCGAGTTGGAGGGATTCGGAGAAGAGACAGTGGATGGCGAAGCTGAGGGATGCTGGCGTGATTTCTGCCGCTGAGTTTCAAGCTAAGAAGGCCGAACTGCTGTCGAGGGTCTGATCAATCCGAGGGTGCACAGATCGTGTTTTCGGTCTGGCGGGTGGTGCTCAAGGTCGTGAGTAATCTCACTCTCCTCTGGAAGAGGTGGCTGAGATTCTGAAGCCGCTGCCAAGTATGCAACAATCCCGTCCCGTGATAGTGAAATACTTGGCTGTTGTCGACAACTATGTGAAATCGAGGCAAATCACGAGGCTGAGGGCGTCAAGTGGCTCCGTAAGTCCTGAACGCATTTCACAAGCAGTTTTTCAAGACCGCACACCAGTTGCGATGATTGACGCTCAAAAAAGCGACCACGCCCGAGGACGTGGCCATTCTGCACGCTTTTGTTTTACGGAACGGTCAGAGTTATGACGAGAGGCGCAGGGTTTGTCACCGTGCCCGTGCCCGTTGGCGTTACGGTCAACGTGTACGTCCGAGCTGCCGGTGCCGGTGTCGGCGTCGAATTGCCACCACCACCGCAGGATAGAAGGATGCCCATAACCGAAATGGCCAGCGCTGTCATCAGCACTGTCAGCGCACGTTTCCGTCGCTGCGTAAACGGCACACCCAAAAGCACCGCGCAAAACACAACCGTACCGACGCTTTTCCATGGGGGCATCGGAGCGCGATTCTTCGCACTCGCTGTGGTTGTGATCGTGAGTGTGGAGGAGCCAGTTCCATTACTGGTTATCATCACAGGGGTTGCGCTCGCGGAGATGGCCGAGGCGGAGCCGTTGGCCGTGCTGACGCTGGTCGTAAAGGTAACAGTGCCTACGTAGCCATTTGAGGTCAGGTTGAGTGCTACCGACGCGTTTGTTCCATCGCTCGTTGAGACCGAACTAGATGCAGAGGAAAGCGTGTACGTGGGCACCTCTGTCACCGTCATGCTTGCTTGGGAAGGCAAAAAGTTTCCGTCGCCAGAATAGTTCACCGTGACCGTATTCGGACCGCCGCTGAATCCATTGTTGGAGCCTACGGGCAGTGACCAGTTGAACGAGCCGTTCGAAAGCGAACTAACGTAAATCCTTGTGCTGCCAACATTCAGGGTCACTGTCCCGGTGGGTGTGTATCCTCCCGATCCAGAAACCGCAGCGGTCACAGTAGTAGTGCCCCCAGGCGACACTGAAGAAGGCGTCGCGGTAACCGTCGTCGTTGATGGGAGTGCTACCACCGTCATCGTCGTGCTGCCGCTCGAACTCGCAAAGTTCGCGTCTCCGCTATAGAAAGCTCTAATTGAATACGTGCCACCCGCAAATCCGTTGGCGGCATTCACGGTTATATTGGCAAGTGTCGCTGTGCCGTTGGAAAGCAGCGGAGCCATGCCGGAAGGAAAGTTCACCGTTCCCGTAGGGGTTCCGGGTGCCGTAGATGTCACGTTCGCGGTCAGTGTGGTCATGCCGCCAATTGTGACCGAATTGGGCGTCGCAGTGACCACCGTAGTCGTCGCTGGTTGGGGTATGACCGTCAACGTCGTGGTTCCGCTTGAAGCTGCGAAGTTCCAATTTGCATAGTAATTAGCCGTGATCGTGTTCGTGCCAACGATGAATCCATTTGCCGCGCTTACCGGAACATTATTCAGGATTGCAGTTCCGCTACCAGGGACCAATATTCCCCCGATTTGACTGTTGTTCGTCTGAAAATACACATACCCGTATCCATTGGGGGCCGACCCTGCGGAGGACACTGTTACGGAGAGGCTAATCGTGGCGTTATTGATCATCAGCGAGCTTGGCGACACTGACACCGTGGTAGTCGTCGGTATCGCCGTCACCGTCATTGGCGTGGTGCCGCTCGAAGCCGCAAAGTTTGCATCTCCGCTGTAAGTCGCAGTAATTGTGTTTGTGCCAGGAAGAAACGCGCCTAAATTCACCGTCAGATTGCTCAGCGTGGCCGTACCGCCCGACACAGTAGCTGTGCCAAAGGTTCCGTAGTAGCCCGTAAAGGTAACCGTTCCGGTAGGTGTTCCAGCCGCCGCCGAAGCCACTGTCGCGGTGAATGTTGTCGTCCCGCCCGCCACCAGCGAACTGGGCAAAGCCGTAAGCGTCGTTGTCGTAGCTGACAATGGCAAAACAGTGAGCGGCATCGTTCCACTTGAGGCCGTGTAATTGAAAGGATCACCCCCGTATCTTGCGGTGATTGTGTCCGATCCAACGCTGAATCCGTTGGCGATGCTTACCGCCTCGTTGTTCAGCGTCGCCGTTCCGTTGACAACTGGAGCGGTACCGATGCTTGTGGTTCCCACATTGAAGGTCGCTGTTCCGTTAATCGCCCCACCCGCAGCCGAGGTGACCGTCATTGTCAGCGTTGTCGTATGTCCAATCATCACAGGGTTTGGTGTTGCCGTAACCGTAGTGGTCGTTGTTGGCAGCGCCGCCAGTGTCATCGTCGTGCTTCCACTGGAAGCTTGAAACGTCATATTTCCGCTGTAGCTTGCCGTGATCAAGGCACTCATGCCAGCCGTGAATCCGTTTGCCGGAGTTATTGCCACACTGGTCAGGGTTGCTGTGCTATTGGAGATAGTGACCACTCCCAGAACTGTCGTTCCATTCGCAAAGGTGATGGTGCCGCTAATGCTTCCAGACGTCGCGGAGGTCACGGTCGCAGCCAGCGTAGTAGTTGATCCCATATTGAGCGAACTTGGCGTCGCCGTCACCGTCACGGTAGCGCTCGCCAGGTTCGATGCACTGGCCAGTGCTGAGTAGAGAGCGCCGCCATCAAGCGAACCCAAACCGGTTACGAGGTCATATCCGGTCGTCGCCTGATAGCCCAATTGGCCGTTCACGCAACCGACAGCGCTCGAAAGACAGGGCACAATGTTGTTTCCGATTGTAATGTCGTGGAATACCGTCGCATACGTGGCGGCATTGCTCGCTAGGTTGTAAAGCGTCGGGTTCACATTTCCAAGGTGACCATACTTCTGCGTCAACAGCGTCAACATTCCCGCGAACGAGGGCGCACTGGCTGATGTGCCTCCGCTATACCAAAAGTAATCCAGACTGCTTAGAAATCCATCTGTGCATGTCGTCCCATACGTTGCACTGTTGTCAATTTGAGAACAAACGAGGTAGGCATCATGGTCCCAGGATGCGGTAAATGAAATGTCGGGCACAAAGCGCCCCGCCGTTCCAGTGAAGTTGTCTGGAACCGCTTGCCAGATTGGAGTGGGAAAGAACGTGCTCACGCCCCCGCCGCCTGCAATCAACCCGTCGCTTCCAGATTCGTTCCAAGCCGACTCTGGAATGTATCGAAGAGCAGTGTCCGCTGCACCGGTCGTGCTGCTCCAGTAAAATGAGGGATTCGACTCGTCGCCTAGAATGGTTCCACCGACGCCAGTCACGCCCGGCACATCGGCAGGCACGCTCACTGAAAGGCCATAAACTGAGGCAGTGTAAGTGGACTCGCCATGCGGATCGCATCCGGCTGCACCGGAATCGCCAGCCGAAACAACTATAGTTTGACCCTGCGAGTTCGCCTGCTGTGCGAGGTTGAGATAATACGATGCATCGGTAGCCGAGATATTTTGCTCGCAGTGTTCGTAACTCATGCTTAAAACTGGCACGACAGCGCCGCTCACCGTATAGGTTTGGATCGCATACTGAAGAGCGTCGTATACGTCCAGGGTTGGGTCTGAATGGGAGGCATAGATGAAATCCACAGTTGCGTTCTTTGCTATCCCTCCTGCCCACTCGATATCCAGGTCGGATTCACTCAAATCGCCGTCGCTACTAGTGCCCGCTGCATCCGTGCAGTCTGCCGAACTAATGCATTGATAGTTGATCTTGGTGGAGGATAATCCAGCAGCGCTTCGGAAATGGTCAATATCGGCTTGCGGTGCGTAGGTCTGCCCAACCACACCCACATGAGCACCTAGACCTGTATATCCGGCGTTGTAGATTGAGGTAACGTCATAAATAGTTGCCCAGTCACCCGGTGCGAGAAAGTGGTTTCCGTTGTAATTTGTAAATTGAGGCGAAATCGCCTGCGACACCTTGCTTATACTCGCCTTGGGACGAAAGTTGTTCAGTCCGCGCACGTTTAGCAATACGCTTCCAATTGCTGCTGGAACCCGCAGCTCCGTCGCGTTTGCAAAGTGCGTCTTCCCATCCAGTTCGTAATTGTGCAACTGCGTCTGGAACGCCAACTCCACCTGTCCCGCATTACCACTGAAATAGATCGCGTTGCGTGAACTCGCCACGCTCTTGATAGTGAAGCCCTGTCCAGTTAGCCATCCGGTCACCGTCGCCAAGTCCGCGTCGGTCAGTCC
>Ga0182030_10021984_pt1 | contig 11903 bp, 8 predicted proteins | sample 812S3MmetaG_FD_121299 | JGI IMG/M metagenome (GOLD analysis project Ga0182030, IMG submission 121299) | Permafrost microbial communities from Stordalen Mire, Sweden - 812S3M metaG (Illumina Assembly) | ecosystem: Environmental > Terrestrial > Soil > Wetlands > Permafrost | place: Sweden... | reverse complement strand
ATTTTTTGGCGTGGTTCCGAACCGTCCGGATGGAACAAAAAGACGTTCTCCGGCGGCACAGATTTATCGTCGCCGGAAGCGTCGGCATTGACCAGATTCTCCGCAAGATTGGAGCGGCCGATAAGTTGGTGGACTTCGCGCGATTGACCGTTGAGCCGCTCGACTATGCCACGGCGCTAAGGCTTGCCAGCGATCTGGCTCGATCTTATTCAATCAACTGCGACGATGCGATTATGAGCAAGTTGTTCGAGTTGATCGGCGCGCCCGTTCCCTATTTTATTCACATCTTCGTGTCGCAGATCGCCCAGTTGCCCATTCCCGAACGAAGAGACTTTACCGTCGCTGGTTTGGAGAAGACTTACAAAGAACGCGTGCTTGGACCCACTTGCCGTCATTACTTCAATCACTACAGCAGCAGGTTGCAGCGTTATGGAAAGGGGGGTGAGAAAGCGGCCTTGGCGGTGCTTCGGGCGGTCGCCGGTCAGGGGCGCATTTCCCGGCCCGCGCTTTTCGACATTTACCGCAAGGCACGAGGCCGGGCAGCCAGTGATCAAGGGTTTGACGAACTTATGGCAGACCTCGAATGCGACTGGTACTTACACTTGGACACAGACACCAACGAATTCCACTTTCGCCTCAAGGTCATGCAGGATTGGTGGCGGCGATGGTACCCACCCCCGAGCGCGAAGGCGAAAACTCCGCCCTCTTAAAGGTCATGAGCCTTGTCGCACATAAATACACTCCGGCAGAAATGCCCCCGCAAGAATTGGAGGCGACTTTCGCGGCGCGCGGGCACACGGTGGAATACTTGTTAAAGTCCCTGCGTGACCAAATTAAGTCAGGCACACTCTCCAGCTTTATCATTACCGGGCCGCGTGGTTCGGGCAAATCCACCATCATTCAAATGGTCGCTTTGCGCGTCAATCAGGATGAAGAGCTGAAGGCGGCCTGGATGCCGGTCGTTTTCCCGGAAGAACAATTCAACATTGCCTCGTTGCGAGACCTGATGGCCGCCACGCTTCAGATGCTGGCGGCGCAAGGGATTTCCACCGCGGAGGCGTGGCTGGAAAAGGTGGAGGCGGAAGCAAACGAAGAGCAAAGCCTGCAACTTGCCCTGACCGGGTTGCGCGAGATCATGCGGCAGCAGGGCAAGCGCCTGATACTTTTCATCGAGAACCTGAATCAGTTGCTGGGGGAGTGCTTCGATGACCAAATGAAAGGCACTTTTCGGCGGCTGCTTATGAGCGATCCATTTATGATGGTCATCGGCAGCGCGGTGCATGTATTTGATTCGCTCAAGAGCTATGATGAGGCGTTCTTTAACTATTTCGGGCAGGTACCGCTAGGCAGGCTGACGGCGGAAGAGGTATTCGATTTGCTGAGGCTGCGGGCCACGTTCGATGGCAACCAGGACTTTCTCAAGGAGCTACCGAGCCAGCAATCAAAAGTCCGCGCCATCGTTCATCTCTCGGGGGGGAATCCACGGCTGATCCTCATGCTTTACGAGTTGTTGACGCAGAGGCAGATGACAACCATCGTGCAATGTTTGCGGCGGTTGGTGGACGAGTTGACGCCATTGCTCAAGCACGAGATTGAGAATCTGCCGCCGCAGCAGAGACTGATCATCCACGCCCTGATGGAGAGAGGCGGTACCGCCCAGCCAACCGACCTTGTCGGGCGAACCCGATTGCGGCTCAACGCCATCACCACCCAACTGGGGCGTTTGAAAGATGCCCAATTCGTCGAGGTGCTCGGCGGCGGCAAAGGCCGGACGGCGAATTATACTGTGCCGGACAAGCTGTTCGCCGTTTGGTATCAAATGCGATACCTCAGCCAGAACCGCCGCCGCATCGAAGTATTTGTCGAGATGCTCCGCGTATGGTTTGAGGAGGAGGAAAGGCTCGTTACGTTGCGCAGTCTGACATCGCCGGAGCAGAGCGGCGCGGCGCACATCCTCAGGGAATCCGCCGCCACGGCTGAATACTTCGCGGCTTCACTCCAGGACACACAGTATGAGCGCCTGGCTATGGAACTTTGCATCGACCAATGGGTGAAAGTGGATCTTCGAGAGGCCGCGCTTGTGTATGCCGATTTGTCCTATGGAGGTGGAGGCAAAGAGAAGTCTGATTTGGATGAAATGCAGGCATACGGGAGACTCAGCGATTTTTTAATTGAACATGGTAATTTTCAACGCGCGATTCAGTCATTGGATGAGGTTGTTGCCGAACACCCAAGAGATATCAACGCGTTGTATAAGCGTGGCCTCGCCAAGGGTTTATCCGGTGATAATCACGGCGCGATTTCTGACTTGACCACTCTAATTGAATTGGAGCATGCATCAAAGGAACAGCTTGCACGCGCGTTGGTCGATCGCAGTGTTGCCAAGGGGCGGTTGGGCGATTTGCAAGGAGTGATTACAGACTGTTCCGTAGTGGTTGAGTTAGAGGATGCACCAACGGAACAGCACGCGCTCGCGTTGTTTAACCGCGGCGTTGCCCAGGAGAAGTTGGGCGATAACAAGGCAGCGATTTCTGACTACACAACCTTAATTGAGATGGCTGATGCACCCAATGAATCGGTGGCGCGCGCATTGTTTAACCGTGCCGTGGCCAAGCGTCAGTTGGGCGATAATCGCGGAGCGATTGACGACTATAGTGTCTTGATTAAGATGGACGGCGTGCCCGATCAAGATGTCGCGCGCGCGTTGTTTAACTGTGGCAACGCCAAGCATTGGTCAGGCGATCTTTCAGGAGCGATTTCCAACTATACGGCTATGATTGAGATGGACGGTGTACTCGTGGAAGATATTGCACGAGCCTTGGTAAACCGCGGCGTCATCAAGCGTCTAATGGGCGATGTGCAAGGAGCGATTTCCGACTGGTCTGCCGTGATTGATACCGCGGGTGCGCCCAACGAACAAATAGCCCGTGCCCTCTTCAGTCGCTGGCTTATATGCCGTCACCAAGATAAGGTCTTCGACGCCGTTGAGGATTTGTTTAAAGTGATTGACCTTGCAGTGATGACGGACGATGCGGCGGTTCATGCCGCCAAAATTGCATATGCCATATTGTGGCTTCGCAAGGATTACTCAGGAGCGAAGACTGTGGTGACAAAACTGGGCGGCGTGTTGAACTCTGTGCCCAAAGAATTGGCGCGTGCGGCTGCGTTGCGCTTCCTGAATAGCATTGCCTCACCTGGAATGAGAGATGCCTGGCCGACCGCGTGGCGCGCTCTTGTCGAGACTCAGCCGTCGGAGGCTGCGGAAGCACTCCATTTTCTCGAACCGGTTTGCGCTGTGCTTGAAGGCAAGGAACGCACGGTTTTGGACGGTCTTCCACCGGAACAACGGGAATTCGCAGAGAATGTGTTGAAGAGCTTTGAACTTGGGAGGAATGTTTAATTTGATCTGTCAACGAAGGTTTGAATCCTTTTGCCCCTTTGGCATTGTGGTTTGATGCGAACGGAAACAATGGCATCCCCAATCCAAGCGTCGACACGACGGAGCTTTTTGCAAACTCTTGCGGCTGGCGCTGCCGCGGGCGCCGTTCTGCCCGCAGCAGCAGACACTCCCGCGTCTGAGAGCGGGGGTGTTTTGAACGTGCGGGATTTCGGAGCGGTAGGAGACGGAAAGTCTGATGATACGGATGCTTTTCGCAAAGCAGTGGCCGCTGCCACAAAACTCCATTCCGGCCGCACCGTCGTGGTTCCGGGAGGAGCTTATCGCCTCACTTCACCACTGAATATCACAAGCACCTTGTTGCTCGGCCAGTACGCCGGTGGCTGGCCGGCGGATTCGCATCCGATGCCTTCTTTGATGGTCGATCTGCCTCCGTCGGAGGCTTGCATTGTTGCCAATGCCGGGGCGGCTTTGCACGGGCTTTGTTTTGCTTTCGCGACGAAAAATGACCCGAAACGGCAATTCGGGCCGGCTGTGCTTCTCAAGGGGGGCGGTGTTTCGCTGACGCACCTTACTCTCCTGAATCCCACTGACGGGATTATGTGGGATGGCTCGAGCAACATCGGCCGGCTCAATATTGAGAACGTTTTCATTGTCAATGCCGGCAAGTGCGGTGTATTCGTGGCCGGCACAATGGATATGAGCCGATTGAGCAACATCGAAGTTTGGAATTACGAGCAGGGATTGGTCAGTTCCTGCACCGGATTCAAGTTGGGACAAAATGATGAGATCAGGCTCTCCAATTGCGCGGTGTTCTCGGCCGCCATCGGCTTTCATTTTATTGAAACCCCCTATCCTCGTACGGGCGAGATGGGTGCGATTTGGGGCGGAATGGAGAATTGCACAGTTGATTCCTCGGCTGTCGGCTTGAAAATCGACGCAGCGAGCATCCTTCGCATTCACGGCGGCAGCATCTGGGCCCATCACAACGCGGTGCAATTGGCAGGCCGCGGCGACACTGTGATTAGCGGGACGGACATTCGCGCCAATTCCCAACACGGAATTCATGTGACAGAATGCGATTCGGTCACGGTCACCGGATGTCTTTTCAAAAAGAACGGAACCACCTGGCCTGACGCGGCAAAGGTGTTAATCGAAGGAGGGCGGAGCGTCTTGATCAGCGGATGCACTTTCGACGACACAAGCGTGGGTATCAACGTTGCGCCAAGCGCAAATAATTTTATCATTAGCGGGAATATATTCCCCAAAATGGCTCACCCTGCGATTATAGACCGCTCCAGCCCTAACGCGCGCAAATTGCTGGCGTCCAATCTTGCGGGATGACCCAAGTGCTTTTGGGAGGAAATCGAGCAGGACGAAAACAAAAAAGACCATGAATACAACAAGAGCAGGAACTTTCGCCAAGTCATCGACTACGCCGGAGTCCGGCAACCGGCATGTCTTGCTGTTCGCCTTAATTATGGTCGCCTCCCTTTTTTTCATCTGGGGGTTCTGTCATGCGATGCTGGATGTGTTGAACAAGCACTTTCAGGACACTCTTCACGTCAGCAAAACGCAGTCCGGTTTCATCCAAACGTCGGTTTTTGGCGCTTACTTCCTGATGGCGTTGCCCTCAGCCCTGCTGATACGGCGCATTGGCTATCAGCGGGGCATCCTGCTGGGCTTGGTGGTGGTGGCGGCGGGGGCCTTTTTGTTCATCCCGGCCGGCTTGTGGTTGAAGACTTTTTGGGCGTTCCTCTGCGCTCTGTTTGTTCTGTCCAGCGGCCTGGCGTGCATCGAAACGGCGGCCAATCCTTATGTGATGGTGCTGGGTCCAAAAGATGGCGCGGCGGCGCGCCTCTCTGTCGCGCAAGCCTTTAACTCCGTGGCCTACATCATCGCCCCAACGGTGGGTGGTGCGCTGATTTTCGGCAGACGGCACGAGGATGGAGCACCGCTCAACTTCGAGTCTCTCGTCATACCGTATGTGGTCCTCGGTTGCGTCGTGTTAGTGGTGTTTGGCATTTTCTCGTTCATTAAGCTGCCTCGCATCGACGGCCAGGACAGCAACGGCGCCGAAGCCGATGATGCCGGGGTCCACAAAGCGCCGCTTATTCGCCAACCGCATTTTACCTGCGGAATCCTCACACAGTTTCTATACATCGCCGCTCAGGCAGGGGTGAACGCTTTTGCGGTGAACTACATTTTGGAGAACGCCATTACCACCGATGCATCAGGAACAACAATCACCGCCCCGCTCTTCGCCTGGTACGGTGCGATTACCGGGGCCGCGAGCCCTGAAGCGACGGCGGCTTACGTGGTGACCATTGCCATGATTCTCTATGCGACCGGCCGCTTTTCGGGCGCAGCGATCACCAAGCTTGTCAAACCCAACCTGCTGCTCTCCATTTACGGCATCGCCAATATGCTGATCATCATCGCGGTGATGGCGGACATCAAGCATCTCTCCTGGATGGTGCTTCCATTCTGCTGGTTTTTCATGTCGATCATGTTCCCCTTTATTTTCTCAATGAGCCTGCGCGACTTGGGGAGACAAACCAAACTGGCAGCCTCGTTTCAGATTATGTCGATCGTTGGAGGCGCCGTTGCTCCGCCTTTGATGGGGTATCTGGCGGACCAATACCATAGCATGGCCATCTGCTTTATCCTGCCGCTAATCGGTTTCCTGGCGACCACCGTTTACGGCTTCGCCTATCCGCGTTTGCTGGAAAAGTCGGCCCGTGCAGCCGCTTAGCACCTGCCCTGGCAAAATTTTCATTGGGTGCCTTATCAAGAAGCCGAGCAGGGGGCCAGAATGGCGGTGCTCATGCCATGTATAATTTTTTTGTCGGCAGGGCAAATCGTGGCCAGGACTCCGGCCAGATTGGCGCGGGCGGCGTCGCCTTCTCCGGCGACAAAATAATAGGGACAGAGGCGAACCCGACCCGGCATGGGCGTGACTTGGCCGGCGGCGAAATCATACCACTCGGCCTGGACCAGCGCGGGCTTGTGGTAACGTTGCAAGACATACGGCGAAGTCGGAAAAGAGGCCAGAGCCGAATCCACTGCTGCGGCCCATTCCGGGGTGGAAAGATCGCTGCCCAGAAAGACGCCGCGCGCGCCCCAGGCCTTGTCGGAAAAGCCGGAGACTTTCAGGATCAATTCGCGTTCGCGCTGGGAAAGGGTTTTGAGCTGGCCCCAATCTGTCAAGTTTAATTCCGGCACCGCGCCCTGCGGAGGGAGCGGGGCGGGATCAATCATCCAACTGTAGGGGGCCAGGGCCTGCATCCGTTCAAAAAAACGGCTGCCCAGTTCCTGCCGCCAAAAGCCCCGCAGATTTCGATTCCAGAGCAGCGCGAAAAGCATTTTCTCCTCGAAAATCGGCTTGGGCGGCGCGGTCAGCCGGATGTGCCTGGCCAGCGCCATGTCCAATAATATTTTTGCGTTGGGAACCTGCGACAGGTCGAACAGTTCAAAAAAACGATAGGCGGCATCGCCCTCGGCGAACTGGGTGAAATTGGCGTCACGCACCTGGAACCTTTCGCCCAGTTGCCCCGTCAGCCAGGTCATTTCCGGCCGGTAAGTGCGAGCCTCTTCTGAAATAACGATGTGGACGGACGGGGCGTCTCCGAAAATTCCGGCAAAGCCTCTGGCCATGCCGTCCGCCCCGCCGATGACAGGCGCGGAGCCATTGGGCAGGGCGGAGTAAGTTTGATTGAGCCACGCGGTTACGCCGATTCCACCGGGCACGCTGTCCAGCTCGGTCAAACAGAGGCCCGTTTCTGTCAAGAGGAGGTCGGGGCGGATGACGCGCGGCAGGTCGTTTTTAAAGGCGTCGGAGCGCTGCAATTCGACCAGGCTGGCGGGCTTTCCCTGGTCCAGCCATGCCGCCACCCAACCCGGTTGTTTTCCCGCCACACTCTGGCGATAGAGCAAGTTGACGCTGCGATTGAACTGAAGCAGGAGCCGCCCCAGCGTGTCCAATTCCGACGCCAGTTTCTGGCCGAGGGAAAAGGGAGAGGGCGAGACACGCCACTCCTGTCCGCTAAAGAGGCCCTCTTTGGGGAAACGGGCCTGGATGAAGCGCGCCTTTTCCTCCGGCGTGGATAACGCCGGATTATTTCCGTTGCCGGGCGACGTGCTCATCGGTTTACCGAGAGGATGCAAACCATATTCTGCCTTACACTCGGATTTGGCCCTGACCGGTGCCGATCCATTTGTAGGTGGTCAATTCCTCCAAACCCATCGGGCCGCGCGCCCCAATCCGGTCAGTGCTGATGCCGATTTCCGCGCCCATGCCGAATTCGCCTCCATCCGTAAAACGGGTCGAAGCGTTCCAATAGACGGTGGCGGAATCGACCTGCTCCAGAAAACTCCGCGCCCGGGCGGCGTCCCGCGTGACAATGCAGTCGGAATGGGCCGAGCCGTATTGATTGACATGATCGATGGCCTCTTGAACGCCATCCACGACGCGGATGTTTAAAATATAATCGTTGTACTCGGTATAAAAATCCTGTTCCGAGACGGGTTTAATGACAGAATCGGATTTGGGCGAGGCGGCTTCCAGAATCGTGCGCGCGGAGTCGTCGGCGCGCAGCTCCACCTTTTTCTCGCTGAAACGACGGGCCATCTCGGGCAGAAAGCGCGGGGCAATGGACCGATCCACCAACAAAGTTTCCATCGCATTGCAGACGGCAGGCCGCTGGCATTTGGCGTTGAAAGCAATTTCTTCGGCCATTTTTAAATCCGCTTCGCTATCGACATAAACATGGCACACGCCTTTGTAATGTTTGATAACCGGCACTTTGGAGCAATCGGCCACGGCGCGAATCAATCGCTCGCCGCCTCGCGGCATGCACAGATCGACGTATTGGGTCAGGGCAAGCAATTCGGGAACCGCCTCGCGGTCGGTGACGGTCACAACTTGAATGGCGTGGCGGGGAAATTCGGGCAAATGCGCCGCGCCGGCGTCAATCATTGTTTGGGCGATGATTTGATTGGAAAGAATGGCTTCCTTGCCGCCGCGCAGGATGGTGGCATTGCCGGATTTAAAGCAAAGACTGGCGGCGTCGGCGGTGACGTTGGGCCGTGATTCGTAAATAATCACGATTACGCCAATGGGGGTGGCGACCTTCTGCAAACGCAATCCGTTGGGGCGGGTGCGGTCGTCGAGCAGGCGGCCCACCGGGTCAGGCAACGCGGCCACTTCGCGCAAGCCCTTCGCCATGGAGGCGATACGTTTGTCGTCCAGTTTGAGGCGGTCAAGCATGGCGTTGGACAGGCCATTGCGGGCGGCGGTTTCCATGTCAGAGGCGTTGGCTTCCTGAATGGCGGCACGGCTTTGTTCAAGCGCATCGGCCATGGCCAGCAGGCAACTGTTCTTCTGGCTGGTGGACAACCTGGCCAGTTGGCGCGAAGCCATTTTGGCCTGGCGACCCAACTGCGTCATCAAATCTCGCAAATTCATAAAAACCAATCTAAGCCAGTTTGGCCGCGGCGTCATTTGTCTTTATTTTTGGCGAACGGCGAAAGCCGCATTGAATCCAGAGCCGCCAGACCATGAACAATGCTTCCTTGACAATATTGCCCGACATCTTCGAGCAGCCCTGCAAACGCTCGGTAAAAACGATCGGCACTTCGACGACCCTCATTCCCTGCTGCCAGATCTTGTGGGTCATCTCAATTTGGAAGCTGTAACCGTTGGAGCGAACCGCGTCCAAATTGATCGACTGGAGAGCGCGGCGCCGAAAACATTTGAAGCCGCCGGTCGGGTCGGTGAAAGGCATGCCGGTGATCGTGCGCACGTAGAGGGCCGCGCAGGTGCTGAGAAGGAGCCGTTTCATCGGCCAATTGATGACGCGGATACCTCCGCAATAGCGCGAACCCAAAACCAGATCGGCGTTGCGGGCCGCTTCGACGAAGCGCGGAATGTCATCGGGGTTATGGGAAAAATCGCCGTCCATTTCCATGATAAATTCGTAACCGTGCTGCAAAGCCCAGGCAAAGCCGGCGCAATAGGCGCGCCCCAACCCGCTTTTTCCGGCCTCATGCAAAACATGAACGGCAGGATTCTTCGCTGCCAATTCATCTGCGATCTGGCCGGTGCCATCGGAAGAATTTCCATCCACCACCAGGAAATCCACGGGGATGGCCAATTTTGCCAGACGTTCGGCCATGGCGGGAAGGTTCTCCCGTTCATTATATGTCGGAATGATGACCAGCGTATTATTCATGGCTAAAAGGTGTCTGCCGCGACCTGTAACGTATTGCTCGGCGGATCGAACCACCCCGCCCGCCTGTCAGGAGAGCTAATTTGAGCGGAAAGTTCAAGGCGCAATTCTGAAATTGATTTCCTTTAAATTTTAGATGCGAGGCGGCGTCTGTTTTGAGATTATGCGTCTTATGATTAAAGTTTTGAGGATTCAAGGAGTTGGATTATTTGACAGAATGGCGCGGGCGTGGTGCAAGAGGAGAATGCTCCCGGTGGCGTTCCTGGCTGCGGCCGCGTTGCTGGCCGGCGGGGGATGCACCCAGACCATTTTGACGGCGCCCCAACGTTCCGCCACCGAACAGCTTCTCCTGAGCACGGCGGCGGATCGCGCCATCACGAACACCACGACCACAAACTTATGGGTGTTCCGGGGCAAGAAGGTTTTTCTGGATACGAGCAATTTTGACAGCTACGACGCCAAGTACGTCATTGGAAGCATCCGCGACGCCCTCAGCCAGTCGGGCGCGGTGCTGGTCAGGAATGAAACCAACAGCGATATTATCATCGAAGCGAGGAGCGGAGCGCTCTCGATAGACGCGTCCAGCACTCTGGTGGGAATGCCGAGTTCCGGAGTGCCGGTGCCTTTCGCGGGAGCGGTTTCCATTCCCGAATTGGCGGTGTTTAAATCTCAGAAACAATTTTCGATAGCCAAGCTGGCGCTGCTGGCTTACGAGACGCACAGTGGGCAGCATGTCTATTCCAGCGGGCCGATGGTCGGCAGAGCCCACAACCATTACTACAGTATTATCGGATTCATCAATTTTGGCTCATCCGATATTCCGGAAAAGCAGAAGCCAAAGGCGAAGAAAAAAGAATCGCACAAGCAAGATTGATTTTAGCGAGGGCCTACGGAACTGAGCGGTTGCTTGGCATTCGGGCGTTAACCTGTTACATTGGCGTGCCTTCAAGAGGCATTTATGATCGAACAACAGACGGTTAATCGCCCCATTTCTTCAGCTTCTCCCGCCCCTTCCGCGCTCTCGCATGGGGATGTGGCGGCCATTGATGAATTACGGAGGGATTACGAAAAGCTGCGTCACGAGTTGGCGCGGGTGATTATCGGACAGGACAATGTCATTGAACAACTACTGATCTGCATTTTGGCGCGCGGTCATGGCCTGCTTATGGGGGTGCCCGGGCTGGCCAAGACCACCATCGTCAATGCCCTGGCCCAAGCCATGTCCTTGCAATTTAACCGCATCCAATTCACACCCGACCTGATGCCTTCCGACATTACCGGCACGGATATTCTCCAGGAAACAGACCAGCCGGGCCGTCGTGCCTTTGTGTTCGTCAAAGGGCCGGTTTTTGCCAACATTGTTTTGGCGGATGAAATCAACCGCACGCCGCCCAAAACGCAATCGGCTCTTTTGGAAGCGATGCAGGAGCATCGCGTGACGGTGGCAGGGCGATTTTTTCCGTTGCCCGCGCCGTTTTTTGTCCTGGCTACGCAAAATCCCATTGAGCAGGAGGGCACCTATCCCTTGCCCGAAGCGCAATTGGATCGTTTTATGTTTTTCATTCACGTGGATTATCCAAATCGCGATGAAGAGCGACGCATTGCGCGCGAGACGACCGGCGCGCCGCCGCCCACTCTGACCAAGTTGATCGATGGCGGGCAAATCAGCCTTTTTCAGGAAATCGTGCAGCGTGTGCCGGTGCCGGATCATATCTACGATTTGGCAGTGGACCTGGTGCGCCGAACGCGGCCGGATTCAACCCAGGCGCCGGAATGGATCAAGAAATGGGTGACGTGGGGGGCCGGCCCGCGCGCGGTGCAATATCTGGTGCGCGGGGCCAAGGCACGAGCCGTATTGCGCGGCAGTTATTTGGTGCGCATGGAGGATTTGGAGGCCGTGGCTGCGCCGGTGCTGACCCACCGGATTTTGACCAACTTCCAGGCGCAGTCCGAAGGGGTGGCCAGCCCGCAGATCATCACCCGATTATTGACGGAGATGCGCGGAGAAGAACGTCATGGCTGAAGAATCCCAGTTGCTGGATTCGGCGGTACTCAACCGGCTGATGCACCTGACTCTTCTGGCCCGCTCGCCCATGGAGGGCGCCGTTTCCGGCCTTCACAAAAGTCCGCATCGCGGTTCCAGTGTCGAGTTTGCCGAGTACCGCAATTACGTTCCCGGCGACGACATTCGGCGACTGGATTGGCGGGTCTTTGCGCGAACGGATCGATTCTACATGAAGGAGTACGAGGCGGAAACGAATTTGCGCTGTTACTTT
>Ga0182030_10021983_pt1 | contig 11903 bp, 9 predicted proteins | sample 812S3MmetaG_FD_121299 | JGI IMG/M metagenome (GOLD analysis project Ga0182030, IMG submission 121299) | Permafrost microbial communities from Stordalen Mire, Sweden - 812S3M metaG (Illumina Assembly) | ecosystem: Environmental > Terrestrial > Soil > Wetlands > Permafrost | place: Sweden... | reverse complement strand
TCTTTATGGCGGCTCCGTAAAACCTTCCAACGCCACGGAGTTGATGCGCGTCGCTGACGTGGATGGCGCATTGGTTGGCGGCGCCAGCCTGCTGGCCTGCGATTTCCTTGGCATAGGCGCGGCCTATCGCTAAATTTCAACGGACTTGAAAAATATTGGCGAGTTTAGGAGGCGGCATGGGCTTTTTTGAACGCTTCAAGAAGCGGCTCGCCATCAAGAGCTATGCGCGGCTTTTGCCGAGATTGCTGGCCAAGGATTACGGCCGCTCGAAATCCTATACCCCGGCGCAGGTCAGAAGCTCGATCGAGCGGCACGGGCTGAACACGGAATATTCCTGCTATGGAATCGCCATGTTCTCGGACAGGGAAGGATTCGACCAGTTTCACGCCGCGTCAGGCGAACTCTGCAATTACGACGAAATGCGTGGCGAAATCTCGAATGATCATTTTGGCGGGAACGTGGATTTTTCCGAGCATGACGTCGCCTCGGGGTCGCACTGGGATGGCGGCCATGGTTCGCATGACTTGGGCGGCCACCATTCATCCGGTTTTGGAGACGGCGGCGGCGACTAGGCGTCCAAGCCTTGCCCATGCGCGAGGCGCCCGCTATAAGCGCGGCGCTCGAATTTTTTCCTGAAACTCAAACGAATGAGACGGCGCGCCCATGGCGATCGAACGCACATTTTCCATTCTCAAGCCCGACGCGACGCGGCGCAACCTCACCGGCGCGGTTAACGCCCTGATCGAAAAGGCGGGCCTTCGCATCGTCGCGCAAAAGCGCGTGCATCTGACCCGCCAGCAGGCGGAAACCTTTTACGCCGTGCACAAGGACCGCCCTTTCTTTGGCGAACTGGTCGAGCAGATGAGCGCGGCGCCGGTCGTCGTGCAGGTGCTGGAGGGCGAAAACGCCATTGCCCGCTATCGCGAAGTGATGGGCGCCACCAACCCCGCCAACGCCGCCCCCGGCACGGTCCGCAAGGAATTCGCGCTCAATGTTGGCGAGAACACGGTTCACGGCTCCGACGCGCCTGAAACCGCTGCGATTGAAATCGCGCAGTTCTTCTCGGGGAACGAGATCGTCGGCTAAATCCTTCGCCGCCCGTCCTTGCAAGGCGCCGCGACTGATTATAATTTCAGGGCTCGCTCGCAGCTTCGAGCGGGCCCTTTTCATTCACGCGTATTTGATTAGTTGCATCCATGAAGAAAAAAGCGTTGGCGCCCGAACAGCAGGGCCATATCGACGGCATGTGCGCCGTTTACGCCGTGGTGAACGGGTGCAAGCTGCTTTTCGATCACTCCGAAACGATGGACTTGCGGCTGTTCAAGGAACTCTGCCACGACAACGCCGATCTTTTTCCAAAAATCGTTTACGCTGGCGCGGAGACCCCCGGCCTGAAGCGATTCCTCCGGACGGCCGCGAACTGGTCGCTGCGCGTTCATCACAAGGAGCTTTCGTTCACCCGAATTTCGCAACACAAAAAATTCAGGAGCGTGGAGCCGTTTTTCGAAAATCTGCGCATGGCGATGGCGCCGAGGCCGGGTGAAAAAACCGTGGCGATCCTTGGAATCGACAAGCCCTGGGATCACTGGACGGTTGCACGCAGCGTCGGCGTGCGGCGCGTTTCGTTTTTCGACAGCTGGGGCTTTCCCGCCTGGACGGCTTTCGACTATTTCACCTTCAATCCCGAATTCGCAGGTTCACGGGACGATCAGAAATCACTTCTCGCCTGGCGCCAGACATTCATTTTGCGCGCGCCTGTTTCGACCGACTTCAAGCGAAATCCGGAAAATACCGGCTCATGAGTCGCTCGCGATAGTCGACGAGATTGGGCTTGGCGGTCGCCGCGTCGCGTATTGGAGAGTCCCAGGACGGCGAAAGCACGCTCGCCACGAAGGCGAAAACCGTCGCGTCGGCGCCGCAAGGCTCGTTCCCAAAGAGAAACGGCTTGTCGCCAAGAAGCGTGGCCAGAGATTCGACATCCTTGACGCCAAGCTCGGCCGCCTCTTGCGCGCTGTGTCGACCGATGCCCTGCAAATGCAAGGATTTTGCGACCTTGCGGCGCACCAGCCATCCGATCAGCGGGCGGATGAATGCCGGCGCGCTCTCGAATAATTTCGCGGGTCCGCGCTTGAAATTTGCGTCGTCGAGCCAGCGTCCGCGAGCGATCAGCCAATAGAGGTGATCCTCGCACATTTTTTCGGTCGCCCAAGCGATCGCGCGCTGCTCCGCTGAAAGATGCGTGTCGAAATCGAAGCCCCTGGTCTTCTCGATATGCCAGCGGATGAAGGTCGAATCCGCGACGATGACTCCGTCGTCGTCGATATAGGGCAGCTTGCCTTTCGGCGCGCGCGCGTAACCCTTGCGATTTATCTCATATTCCAGCCCCGCCAGCTTGAGCAGCGTCATCGCCTTCAGCACAAAAGGGCTGGCGTCGGGCAAGCCGGTGGTGGGGCGAAAGCAGTAAAGAGTGATCATCGGCTTTTTCCGGGCTGAAGCGTAATAGCGGGACCAAGGCTTAGCCGTCCGCGCGCGCTTTTTCTAGTCAGCTCTGGTTCTCTAGGTGAAGCCGTCCAGGATTATTTTTGGAATAGCGCGTTTAAATTAGCCAGGCCAGCCTCGAATTGTCCGCCCACCTTTTTGTCGCAACTCCCAAACAGATTCATTGCCTTGGAAAACAAATTATTGCGGCCCGACATGGTGCAGACGACATGGGTCCGATCTTGCGTTTCGGGCGTAAGCTGAAATCGGAGGTCATTCGCGCCCGAAACTGGCTTGCGCATCTCAAGCCTGATGTCGACACCTTCGAAAGGTCGGCTCTCCGTTATCGTCATGCGGCCCGCGCCCAGCTTTTTATCGCCCGACCACTCGAACGCCGCCCCCGCGCCGGAAGCGGGGCCGACATAACTGGTTCTGGCCTGCGGATCGAGCCTGGCCCACGGCGACCAGGCCTCCCAATTGCGCAATTCATTTATGTAGCGAAACACGTCTTCCGGCGCGGCGTCGATCACCGCGGAGCGCGTCACGACAAAGCGGTCAGGCTGGAGAATGACGAACGCCGCGAGCGCCGCGCCGCCGAAATAGACGAGCACAAGGATAAAGCCCAGCATATGAGGCTCTCCAATCCGATCTTGAATGCCCATCGTCGCAACTATCGCCGCGCGACATGCTTTCAAGGCTGGATCGCGTCCTCGTCACGTCCGCGCTCAATTGGCCTGGACCAAGGGCTCTGGAGCTGATCGCCCTCAATCCGATCCCACCAGTTTCTTCACAGCGCCGGTAACCGAGCCGAAGGCGCGTTGCGCACCCTGAAGGAATCCGTCGCCGGCCGGGGCGGCCGCGTGAGCTGGCGCCTGCTCGGCGGGCGAAGCGGTTTCCGTCTTGGCGATGTTAGGTTTGGCGGCGCGCTTCGCCACTTTCTTCTTGGGCGCTTTCTGGCCTTGCGGGCTTTGGGTGGACGAGTCCGACGGTGTTGCGGCTGGGGCGGCGACGTCCGGCTGCGCCACCGGGGCCCCCGGCGTCGATCCAGCGACCCCCGGCGTGGCGAGGCGCGCGAAAGTCGAATCCTTGGAGATGGCGTCGGCGGGCGCGAGCGAGCCGTCCGGCATGATTGTCACGGTAGCGACGTCAGCAGCCACAGGGGCTGGTGCGGCGGCCGCCTGCGGTTGGGTGGAGAAATGTGTGCTGGAGGGCGCGGTTCCCTGGTCGCCCAGCCTCGCCGTCGCGGGCGGGGCTTGTCTGGAGTCCTTCGCCGCCTCGACCGGCGGCGGCGCTGTTTCCGCCGTCACGGGCGTCAAAGGCTGCGCCTCGGGAGCGGAAGCCACATCAGGAGAGGGCGAAACGGCTTTGGCTTCCCGGTCTGGCGCGGTCGCGTTTGGCGAATTAGCGGGGGCGTTCAAAAAGGTGAGCGCGACGCCCATCGCGCCAACGAACAGCAGCACGATCACGCCCGAGGCGGCGAGGATAAGCCGCCGTCGCCTTGTTGGATCGTCGGGATAATCGTCGTAATAGTCGCCAGTCGCCCCTTGGTCATTGAACTGGTGGCGGTCACTGACATTTATCTCGGGAAATCCAATCCCCGGTTCGGGCGCGACGGGAGCTTCAGCCCCGCCGGTCCCCTCACCATTCAAGGAAGGAGACTGGCGCAGGCGCCTTTCGAGCTCTTCCACGCCCGCGATGAGCTGTTGTTGATCGAGCGGCAAGCTCATGCATCTGCCCTTCGTGTGCTAGCGCGCCAGCGCATTGGTGAATCGAACGGGTTCCGCATCGACATTTTCCGTCGCGGAGACCCCAAAGCGAAGTTTGACCAATCCGCCAAAGTCAAACTGGCGACCCTCAGTCGAAGACAATAGGAGTGAGTTGTTTCAAAATTGTTCGCCGAGTGAGCCATGATGAGCTAAACGCCAATTGTGGCTGATGTTTGCAATAGCTTGAGCTGATGGGTGAAGACGCCGACAGCCTTTTCGCATTTCATCCGCCGCTGAAGAGCTTTTCGAGAAAATTGCGGTTATCGCCCACGGGAGTGGTCTGCGGCGGCTTATGATCGGCGCGCTTTGCGCCGGGCGCGGGGATGTCCGCGGGCGGCAACAGCGCCTCAAGGCCATGCACGGTGGGGCGCGCGCCCGACGTTGGAGCGGCGGGCGGAGGCGCCGGATGGGGATGTTGGGGCGCCGCGGCGGGGCCGGCTCCGAAAATGCCAAGCACCGAATCCGCGACCTGCGCCGGCTCCGGCAAGGGCGCGGCCGAACGCCAGGTCCCGGACGGCAGCGCCGCCGTCGGCACGCCCTGATGCGCCGCTTTCATGAAGCGGCTCCATATTTCGACCGGCAGATTGCCGCCAGACGCCTTCTTCGTCGGCGAGTTGTCGTCATTGCCCAGCCATACGCCAGCGACAAGGTGGCTCGTGTAGCCCACGAACCAGGCGTCGCGAAAATCCTGGCTGGTGCCGGTCTTGCCGGCGGCCTGCCAGCCCGGAAGCTCGGCCTTGTGCGCCGTGCCGGTGAGCAGCGTCTCTTCCATCATGGTGTTCATCATCGCCACGAATTGAGGCTCGATGACCCGCCCGTTGGAAGCCCCTTTCCTGGCGTAAAGCTGCTTTCCGTCGGCGGTGCGCACCCTCGTGATGATATGCGCCTGCACGCCGATGCCGCCATTGGCGAAGGGCGCGTAGGCTGTCACCATCTCCAGCGGCGTCACTTCCGATGTGCCCAGCGCCAGCGAGGCGTTGGGCTGCAATTCCGATGCGATGCCGAGCCGATGCGCCGTGTGAACCACAGCCTTGGGGCCGACCTCCATGCCGACGCGCACGGCCACTGTGTTGAGCGAAAGCGAGAGGGCCTTGGTCAGCGTGACGGGGCCAAAATATTCGCGGCTGTAGTTTTCCGGCTGCCATCCCTTGATGTTGAGCGGCCCATCCTCGCGGACCGTGTCAGGGGTCATGCCATGCTCAAGCCCGGTCAGATAGACGAAAGGCTTGAAGGACGAGCCCGGCTGGCGCTTGGCCGCCACGGCTCGGTTGAATTGGCTGTCGGAATAGTCTCGCCCGCCGACCAGCGCGCGGATCGCGCCATTGGGATCGAGCGCGACGATGGCGCCCTGGGAAACCTCGAATTTGCCGCCCTTCTTGTCCAGTTCCTCTGTCAGCGCCTTTTCGGCGGCGGTCTGGAGGCCGTGGCTCAGGGTCGTCGTGACGACAAGATCCTGGTCGATCGCGCCGATCGTGTCGTCGAGCACGTCCATCACATAGTCGGCGGCGTAATTGATCGAGCCGGCGCCGCTGTCGCGATGGGTGTGGGCGGGGTTGGCCAGAGCCAGCTTGGCCATCGCTTCCGTGATGTGGCCTTCCTGCGCCATCGCGGTGATGACTTGCGCCGCGCGCTTGCTCGCGCCTTCGGGGTTTCGGTCGGGCGCCAGTTTGCTGGGCGCCTTCATCAAGCCTGCAAGGACTGCGGCTTCGGCCAGCGTCACATTTTTCGCGCTGTGCCCGTAATAGCGTTCCGACGCTGCCTCGACGCCATAGGCGCCTGAGCCGAAATAGACGCGGTTGAGATAAAGTTCGAGAATCTGGTCCTTGGAATATTTGTGCTCCAGCCAGAGCGCGAGAATGGCTTCCTGTATCTTTCGGGAGAGAGTCCGTTCCTGATTGAGAAACAGGTTCTTGGCGAGCTGCTGGGTCAGCGTCGAACCGCCCTGCATGCCGCCGCGCCCGAGGACGTTGCGCGCGAGCGCGCGGACGATGCCGACGGGATCGACGCCCCAATGCGAATAGAAGCGCCGGTCCTCGATCGCCACGAAAGCCTTTGGGAGATAGGGCGGCAGCTCCGACAGATGGATCGCCGCGCCGCCGGTGTCGCCCCGATTGGCCAACAGCTCGCCGTCCGCGGCGAGAATGGCGATGTTGGGCGGTCGCTTGGGGATCGCGAGCTTGTCGATGGGCGGCAACTGCGAGCCGTAATAGATGGCGAGTCCGCCGGCGCCGATGCCTCCCCACAGGCCCAGCACCATGGTCCAGTAGACCAGCCCGCCGAGCAAAGAGCCCGAGCGGCGCTTCTTGGCGGCGACGGGCTTCTTCCTGGCGCGCGGCGCGTCGTCGTCCTTCGCGATCTTCTTGTCCTTCTTTACGGATTTGTCGGCCTTCTCCCTCGGTTCCGCGCGCAGATCCTCTTCCTCGCCCTCATCGGGATTGGGGTCGCGGCCTTTGTCCTTGCGGGCCATCGAGGGTGCTTTCGCCGTTCGCGCGCCTTGGGCGGATCGCCCGCTTTGCCGGGTAATATGAATTTTATCGAAACTAGCAGCGTCGCTTTAAGGGTCGGTTAAGCGCGCGGGGAGGGCGTGGGCGGCGCGAACTTATGCACAGCTCCCGCTCCTCGCAGGGCCAGCGCCTCTTGCGCTGGAGCCCTCGCCGCGCCAAAGTCTCGCCCCCGGCGCTTAGCCAAGCCGCCGTTCCCTAGAGGCCAACGGAATTTCCTTGCATGAAGGTCACGATCGAGAGAGCGGCGCTGCTGCGGGCGCTCGGCCATGTTCACCGGGTGGTGGAGCGGCGCACGACCATACCGATTCTGGCCAATGTGCTCCTTGAGGCCGGCTCCGGCGAACTGCTGCTGAAAGCCACGGATCTCGATCTGGAGATCACGGAGAAGGCGCCCGCCGAGGCGTCGCAGCCGGGCGCGACCACGCTCCCCGCCCACACCCTCTACGACATCGTTCGCAAGCTGCCAGAGGGTGCGCAGGTCTCGCTGGAGGAGACCGGCGAACAAGGGCAATTGACGTTGCGATCGGGGCGCTCGCGTTTCAATCTGCAAACCCTGCCGCAGAGCGATTTCCCGGAAGTGACGTCCGGCGAGTTCAGCCACAAATTCGCGCTGCCGCCGGCAGACCTCAAGCGTCTCATCGAAAAGACGCAATTCGCGATCTCCAGCGAGGAGACGCGCTACTATCTCAACGGCATCTACATGCATGTCGCCGAGGTCGAGGGCCGATCCCTCTTGCGCGCGGTGGCCACGGACGGACATCGTCTCGCCCGTCTCGAACTGCCTGCGCCGACCGGGTCCGTGGGCATGCCCGGCGTGATCGTGCCGCGCAAGGCGGTCGCCGAAATCCAGCGGCTGATCGAAGACGCGCAGGCTGATGTTTCGGTCGAGCTGTCGACCAACAAGATGCGCTTCGCCTTTGGAGAGGCGCTGCTGACGACCAAGCTCATCGACGGCACATTCCCCGATTACAGCCGGGTCATTCCCGCCGGCAACGACAAGCGGCTTACCGTGGAAAGGGACGCCTTTCGCAATGCGGTCGACCGCGTCTCGACCATTTCCTCGGAGCGCGGCCGCGCGGTCAAGCTCGCGCTTTCGGAAGGCAAGGTGATCCTCTCCGTCAACAATCCCGACCAGGGCTCGGCTGTCGAGGAGCTTGAGGCCGATTACGACGGCCCGCCGCTCGATATCGGCTTCAGTTCGCGCTATCTGCTAGATATCGTAAATCAGCTCGATAGCGACACCGCGCTGTTCCTGCTCGCCGATCCGGGCTCCCCGACTCTGATTCAGGATCGTGACGGGGCCAACGCGCTTTATGTGCTGATGCCCATGCGCGTCTGATTGGCGCCTGCCGCCATTGATCCGGGGCGCCGTGAGGAAGCTCAGCGCGCTGTCGCCTTGCCAATGCCATATGGTTAAAGCATGTTTCCCATGGCCTGGGAGGGGCGCCTACGTTGAATAGCGGCTCGCTTTGATTGCGAGCGTAATTGAGGTTGCGCGTCGGTCCAGGGTGGGCGTCATGATTTATAGCCTTTCGCATTTCTGGTTCTGGCTGTTCACGATATTCGTCGTGGGGTTGACGACCTCGCTGCTCACGAAGCAAGCGGAAAAAAACGGGAAAATCTCGCCCTGGCTCATCTGGTGCGCGCTGGCCTTTTGCCTCGGCTTGCTGATGGCCTTGCTCAATGTGTTAGTCGGCCGGGGCGGCGTTTGGCTGGAAACGGGGCTTGCGTCTTTCGCGTGTTTCATGATCGGCGCGGGATTCGGCGTCCTCGCGCGCGGCGGTTCCTTGCGAGAGCATAGAAACTGGGCGCTTGGTCTGGCGCCATGCGTCTTGATCTGGTTAGCAGGAAATATTTTCGGACTCCAGCGCATCGAGGACGGCCTCAAGCAAACCGTTGGCGAGGCGATCAAGAGCGCTGGCGGCGACCCCCGGAATTTTGAGGTGGATGGACGCGACATCCTGCTTCCCGATAGCATCTCGGCGGACAAGGAACTCGCCGCGACGATCGCCAAGATCGATGGCGTGCGCCTCGTTGCGGGCGCTGACAGGGAGTTCGGGGAGACCCGGGTCGAGGCGCCTCAGAGCGGCCAATCCGAGGCCGGGCATCCGGAAAAGAAGTCGGCCCACACCGATAACAAGGCGGACGCCGGCTGGGCGGACGCTGGGAAACGTGACTATGGCGTCTCTGAGCAAGCTCCTGAAGCCCCTAGAAAGACTGCGGAAAAGAAGCCGCACGCCGAGGAAGGCGGAGCGCATCGAAACGCCGATGGATTGAGCAAGATCGTCGCTGGCGAGGCTCAATCCACAAAGCCGCCGCAGTCGCCGATGGAGAAGGCGAAAGCAGCGGCGGCCGTGCTTGGCCGCCTGCCGTCGAAAGGCCCGCTCGACATTTCAACGTGTCAGGCCGCGCTTGACGCGACGCAGGCGTTGGACAAGATCGAGTTTCGTTCAGGGAGCGCGTCCATCCACCGCGCTGCGGCCTATGTGCTCGACGGATTGGCCGCGCTCCTGCAACGCTGCCCGGACGCCGAGGTCGAGATCGCCGGCCATACCGACAATGTGGGCGACGAAGAGGATAACCGAGCGTTGTCGCAGCGCCGAGCGGACAGGGTAATGCAATATCTCGTCAATGAAGGCGTCGCCGCACGGCGCCTGACGGCAGTCGGTCATGGCGCGCAAAAGCCGATCGCTTCCAATGCCGATGAAGCCGGCCGTTCGGAAAATCGGCGCATAGAATTTATCCTGAAATAAAGCGGCGGCGACGATGAAACGCTCTCTTTTTGGTTGGAACTGGAGCGAAAATCCCCTTCCAATTGATTCACCATCTTCGCAGTTACTGTTGCAATGCAACACTATAGCGCAGGAAAGCGCTAACCTCCCCGAATTATCAAACAGGTGTAAAGGGCGCCAAAGCGGCAGGGAATGCTCCGTTCGCGCCTCGCCCGATCCACAAGGATCGCCGATCCTGTTTTGAGAGAGAGCGCCGTGAGAATTATGGACCTTCCCCTTTCGCCATCCGCACCCGCGACATCCAATCTCGATCCCGTTGCGCGCGAGCTTCGCGACGACGTGCTTCGCCGTCTTGCCTACACGGTTGGGAAAGACAAAGCCTCCGCCAGTCCGCGCGACTGGTTTATCGCCGCCGCGCTGGCGACGCGCGACCGCATCGTTTCGCCCTGGCTTGAGTGCAACAAGCGCAACTATCAGCAGGACAGGCGCCGCGTCTATTATCTGTCGCTGGAGTTTCTGGTCGGGCGCCTTCTGATTGACGGGCTGACGAATCTCGGACTGACCGACGCGATGCGCGCCGCCCTCGCCGATGTTGGCGTCGACCTTGACGCGATGCGGGCGCTGGAGCCGGACGCCGCGCTGGGCAATGGCGGCCTTGGACGTCTCGCCGCCTGTTTCATGGACAGCATGGCGACATTGGAAATCGCCGCCGTCGGCTATGGCATCCGTTATGACCACGGCCTTTTCCGCCAGACGATCAAGGATGGCTGGCAGCACGAATATCCGGAAGACTGGTTGTCCTTCGGCAACCCATGGGAATTTCCGCGTCCCGAAATCATCTACGACATCAGCTTCGGCGGCCATGTCGAGGGCGCGCGTCTCACGGACGGAACCTTGGCGCATGTCTGGCGTCCCGGTGAAACCATCGAGGCGGTGGCCTATGACACGCCGGTCGTCGGCTGGCGCGGCAAACATGTGAATACGCTGCGCCTGTGGTCGGCGCGCGCCGCCGATCCGCTGCGGCTCGACGCCTTCAACGCTGGCGATTATCTCGGCGCGCAGGCGGATCAGATGCGCGCAGAATCAATCTCCAAGGTTCTGTATCCCAGCGACTCGACCCCGGCGGGACAGGAACTGCGGCTGCGTCAGGAATATTTCTTCGCCTCCGCCTCGTTGCAGGACTTGATCCGCCGTCACATGAAGCAGACCGGCGACATCAGAAAACTGGCCGACAAGGTCGCCATTCAGCTGAACGACACCCATCCCGCGATTGGCGTCGCCGAACTCATGCGGCTTCTAGTCGACGTTCACGGCGTCGAATGGAAGGAAGCCTGGAAAATCACGCAGGCGACCTTCTCCTACACGAACCATACACTGCTTCCCGAAGCGCTTGAGACCTGGCCGGTCGGCCTGATGGAGCGGCTGCTGCCGCGCCATATGCAGATCATCTATCTGATCAATGCGCTGCATCTCGATGAATTACGCGAGAAGGGCATCCATGACAGCGGAACGCTGTCGAATGTCTCGCTGATCGACGAGCACAACGGCCGCCATGTGCGCATGGGCAATCTCGCCTTTCTCGGCTCGCACAAGGTCAATGGCGTCTCGGGCCTGCACAGCGATCTGGTCAAGGAGACGGTGTTCCGCGACTATCACAAGCTTTATCCGACCCGCATCGTCAACAAGACCAATGGCGTCACCTTCCGCCGCTGGCTGCTCGAAGCCAATCCATCGCTGTCGAATCTCCTTGCCCAGACCATCGGGCCGGAGGTGTTCGACGATCCGACCCACCTCGCCGAGCTGGAGCAATTCGCGGATGACACCGCTTTCCAGCAGCGTTTTGGCGCGGCCAAGCGCGCCAATAAGGAACGTCTGGCGCAGCTCATCTACGAGCGCATCGACGTGAAGGTCGATCCGACCGCCCTGTTCGACGTCCAGATCAAGCGCATTCACGAATACAAGCGCCAGCTTCTCAACGTCCTGCACACCATCGCGCTCTATCAGGACATCAAGGCGCAGCCTTCTCGCGCCTTCGTGCCGCGCGTCAAGATCTTCGCCGGCAAGGCGGCGGCGAGCTATCATCAGGCCAAGCTGATCATCAAGCTCGCGAACGACGTCGCCAATATCGTGAACGCGGACGAGGACATTCGTGGCCTGCTGAAAGTGGCGTTCCTGCCCAATTACAATGTCAGCCTCGCGGAGACGATCATTCCGGCGGCGGACCTATCGGAACAGATCTCCACCGCGGGCACGGAGGCCTCCGGCACCGGCAACATGAAATTCGCTCTCAACGGCGCCCTGACCATCGGCACGCTGGACGGCGCGAATGTGGAAATCAAGGAGCGCGTGGGCGACGACAATATTTTCATCTTCGGCCTGACGGCGGCCGAGGTGGACGCGAGCCGCGCCGCTGGCATAGACGC
>Ga0182030_10021982_pt1 | contig 11903 bp, 7 predicted proteins | sample 812S3MmetaG_FD_121299 | JGI IMG/M metagenome (GOLD analysis project Ga0182030, IMG submission 121299) | Permafrost microbial communities from Stordalen Mire, Sweden - 812S3M metaG (Illumina Assembly) | ecosystem: Environmental > Terrestrial > Soil > Wetlands > Permafrost | place: Sweden... | reverse complement strand
TGCTGCACCGCTCGTTTCGCGCGCAGATACTGCTGCATCTCGTGCCCTGGCTGCTGCCGGCACGCAAACGTCAAATAAAGGCTGGCCCCGGAGTGATAGGTGTGGCTGATATGACATCCCACCCAAGGTTTCGCTCCGCTCTCCTGAATCGCAGCCGCGAGGGCCGTCGTCGTCTCGCGATACAAAGGGACGAGGTTGCTCCACACGGTCGCGGTCTCGCTCACATCAGCACTGATGCCGCGGTCCATGAGGAAATCGCGGATGTGCGGAAAATCGTACTTGGTCGATTCGAAAGACTTCCCTGAACTCGGGCCCAGGTCCACGCCGCCGAAGCGGCGGTAAATGGCGCTGACTTGCCGATGTTGGTGAGCCACGTCGGCGTTGCTCCCTTCAAAAGTGGTGAGCATCAGGCAGGCCCGCATGAAATCAAAACCTTTCACTCGCAGATAGCCCTTCATCACTCCGCTCACCGCTTGCGACAATCGCGAGGAAGGCGGTTTGAAAGCCAGCGACAACGCCGTCTTACCGGCATCGTTGAGCCGGACCATCGATGGCACGCACTCTTTTCGTACGCATTCCCGTATGGCCTGGATGCCACCTTCGAAATCCAGAAACAGGTAGCCGTGCGTACGATGCGACTCGGCCCGGGGATGCACCCGCATCGTCGCTTCGGTAATCACTCCCAGCGTGCCCTCGCTGCCGATGCAGAGATGATTGACGTCGATCCCGTTCGCGGACTTCGGCACGACGCGCGTCACCAGCACGCCGACTGGTGTAACCATCCGCAGGGCAATCACCATATCTTCGATTTTGCCGTACTTGTCGCTCTGCATTCCGGCGGATCGCGTGGCGATCCACCCGCCCAGAGTGGAGTGCAGAAAGGAATCTGGAAAATGGCCAAGGGTTAGCCCAGAGCTCCGCAACTGTTCTTCCAGATCGGGACCAAACGCACCGGCCTCGATGCGCGCCGTGCATGATTCTAGATCGACCGCCAGGACGCGGCGCATGCGGCGCATATCGAGCGACACCACCATGCGGCGGGTCTCAGTCCGCTCCAGGCAACCCGCGATATTCGATCCGCCGCCAAACGGGATGACCACGACATCGTGCTGCGCCGCTGCCCGTATGATCGTGAGTACATCTTGTTCGCTCTCGGGATAAACCACCAGGTCAGGCGCACCCTCCGCCATACCCCGCCGCAGGCGAAAAAGATCGCGCAGACCCTTGCCGTAGGCGTGAACCACACGCTCGCAGCGGCTGTCACAAATCTGATCGGCGCGCATCCACAGGCGCAGCTCAGCCAGGAAACCCTCATGCCGAATGGCCTCGTGCAGCCGGACCGCTTCGATCGCCACCGGCGGCGTTTCAAGATCGTCGCCTTCCTCCACTCCGAGCACTTTTCTTGCAAAGGGCCACAAACCGGGATGGGCGTTCGAGTCGAAACCAATATTCTCATCGCCCCATCCCCACCATTTCATGTGCTTCGCCGTGTACATAGCGCCCTCTCTTTTCTACAAAGCCTGCACCGCGTGAATCGGCGAGAAACTTGTATTCAGCTCGCGGATGCGCTGTTCCAGCAATTCGACGGCAGCCCTTCGAGCCCCACGCCCGCCCCGAGCATCGGCGGGATTCAGCTCGAACATAATAGGCTCTCCAAAGCGGACGGTGACCGATCTCGGCCGCGGCATGAATTCTCCCTTGGGCAAAATGCGATGCGCGCCCTCGATCAGCGCGGGCACGACCGGCACTCCCAGGTCGACCGCAAACATCCCCGCGCCTCGTTTGAAGTCCTGGATCTCGCCGTTTGGAGACCGCGTGCCTTCCGGATAGAGAATCAGGTTGCCGTGCTGCAGAAAATCCTCACACATTGCCAGGCAGCGCAGCAGTGATTTGGCTTGCGCCCGGCGATCAATCGGGATGACATTCATGAATCGCGAGACCAGAAATCTTCTTCTCCAGGATTCAAAAAAATAGTCGCTGGCGCCAAGCAGCGCAAACGAGGAGAATGGCAGCCCCGATGCCGTCATCAGAACTGCACTATCGGCATGGCTCGTATGATTGCTGCATATGATGAATGGAGATGCCGGAAGATGCTCCTTCCCCATCACCGTGAGACGAGAGTAATAGCGGAAGAAAAGTTCGCAAAATCCTTGGAACGCGGCACTGCCCGCTCTCGGCGCCAGAAGCATATCCTTCGCCCGGACCGCCTCTCTCATCGGTTCCAAGTTTGTCCTTTCATCGAAGCGACGAAGAACCCTTACCAAGAAGGACCCTAAGTCACACGAAGGAAACCTTTAGAAATCGGCACCTTCGTGATACTTCCTTCGTGGTTGATGCTTTTCTTTTCCACGTCTCTCTAGCCGTCATTCGTTGACTCGCGGATGCCCCGCCGATAAGATGGAGCGGCCCGCGGCCGTCTCTACATAATGATCGACCAAGTCATCTCACATTACCGCATCGTCGAAAAACTTGGCGGCGGCGGCATGGGTGTAGTCTACAAGGCCGAGGACACCCGCCTTCGCCGTTTTGTGGCCCTGAAGTTCCTGCCCGATGAAGTGGCGCGAGATCCCCAGGCGCTGGCCCGGTTTCAGCGCGAGGCCCAGGCCGCCTCGGCCCTGAACCATCCCAACATCTGCACCATTCACGATATCGGCGAGCAGGACGGCAAGGCGTTTATCGCCATGGAGTTCCTCGACGGCGTGACCCTGAAGCACCGCATCGCCGGCCGTCCGATGGAGACCGAAGCGATTCTTTCGCTGGCCATCGAAATCGCCGACGCCCTCGATGCCGCTCACGCCAAGGGCATCGTGCACCGCGACATCAAGCCCGCCAATATTTTCGTCACCGAGCGCGGACATGCCAAGATTCTGGACTTCGGCCTGGCAAAAGTCACGCTCACCGGCAATTCCTCCAGCGACGTGGGCTCGGCGAACACCGCGACCCGCGCCATTGACGAGCAGTTGCTGACCAGCCCCGGAACCGCAGTGGGAACGATTTCCTACATGTCGCCGGAGCAGGCCAAGGGCAAAGAACTGGATGCACGCACAGACCTGTTTTCATTCGGCGCCGTTCTATACGAAATGGCGACCGGGATGCTCCCCTTCCGCGGGGAAAGCTCGGCAACGGTTTTCGAGGCAATTCTGAACCGCGCTCCGGCTCCTGCCGTTCGCCTGAATCCCGATCTGCCGGCCAAGCTGGAAGACATCATCAACAAGGCTCTGGAGAAGGATCGTGATCTGCGCTACCAGCACGCCTCCGACATGCGCGCCGACCTGCAACGGCTGAAGCGCGATACCGATTCCAGCCGCCACATTCCGATAGCGAGTTCTGAGGCCGCAGGTTCTTCCCCGGCGATGGCCGCGCATAGCGGCAGCAGTTCGTCCGTCGTGATGGTCGCCAAGCAGCACAAATTCTCTCTCGGCGTTATTAGCGCCGTCGTGATTTTGCTGGTCGCGGCCGCGGCTTATGGAGTGTATGCCCTGCTCTCGCGCAGCCGCCCCGCTCCGTTTCAGAATTTTTCCGTCAACAAAGTCACGGAAACCGGCAAGGCCACGCTCGTCGCCATTTCGCCCGATGGCAAATACCTTTTGCACGTGATGAATGACAACGGCCAGCAGAGCCTGTGGCTGCGCAATGTTCCTACCAACAGCAATACCCAGGTGGTGGCGCCGGGACCGGTGGTATACATGGGCGTGCGCTTTTCCCCGGACGGCAACTATCTCTATTTCGTTCGCTCAGAGGCCGGCAACAGCGCGCTGAAGTATTTGTATCGCGCTCCAGTTCTGGGCGGAACTCCACAGAAGCTGGTGACCGACATCGATTCCAGCATCAGCTTCTCCCCGGACGGTACGAAGTTCGTCTATCTCCTCGCCAATAATCCGAAAGTCGGCGAATACCGCATGATTATCCGGAACTTGGAAGGAGGCGCGGAAAAAACCCTCGCCACCGCCCCCCTGAGCGAACTCGTGTCCGACGTGGCCTAGTCGCCCGACGGCAGGATCATCGTGACTCCGGTCTCGCAGCCGGGAGATCAACTCAGCGCCCTGGGCGCATTCGACGTGGAGAGCGGCCAGCGCAACCTGTTCGTGATCTCGAACGACCTCTATTTCACCCGGCCGGTCTGGCTGCCGGATGGCAGCGGGCTGCTGGCTCTGGGTACGCACGCCTTCTCCAACCAGCCGCAGATCGTTTTTATTTCTTTTCCTTCGGGAAAGGTGTCTGCGGTCACGCGCGACACTAACGCCTATACCGATCTGAGCGTGGCCGCCGATAGCCGCACCGTGGCTACCATTGAGCGGCAGACCCATCAGAATGCCTACGTAGTCTCTGATGGCGGCAGTGCCCCGGCCCAAGAGTTCACGATCGAGGGATCGCCCAGCGACGAGGTCTCCTGGACCCGCGATAGCCAACTCCTGGTCACTGCGGCCAGCAGCGGCATCACTCTGCTTAATCCCGCCTCCAACGCCAGGACGCCGATGTTTTCTCAGTTCAGGTACCCGGATTTCGCCCATGCGTGCTCGGACGGACGCGTTATCTTCACCGCTTCTGGCGCCAAGATCGAGTCTCATCTCTGGCGGGCCGATGCGGATGGTGGAAATGCAAAAGAACTTACCAGCGGTAAATTCGACTACCAGGCCGTCTGCTCCCCCGACGCCAGGACTGTGGTTTATTCGGACGCAGACAACAAGCTGCAGAGGGTTGGAATGGACGGCGGAGCACCGCAACAGATTTCCGAATTCGCAGTTTTCAGCCGCGTCGCAATTTCTCCCGATGGCAAGCTAGCGGCTTTCGTGACTTCCCGCCCCAATGATCCCAAAGAGAAACTGGTCTTGCAGCCTCTCGATTCCGGCCAACCGCCTCGCTTCGTGGACTTCGAACGCCCGCGCTCAGAGTACGCCGGGAATATCGAAAATGCTCGGATCGAGTTCACGCGCGACGGCTCTGGGATTATCTACACCGTGCGCTCGGGCGACACCGATAATCTCTGGCTGCAGCACCTCGATGGTTCCCCCGGAAAACAACTCACCGACTTCAAGTCGGAGTTTATCCGCGACTTCGACTACTCCTTCGACGGCAAACAACTCGCCGTCGTCCGCGGCCACCGGGAATCCGACGTCGTCCTCATCCGCTCCCAGGATAAGTAACGCCGAAATATTGGCGAATGACAATGACTCCCTATAGGGAAGCTCATGGAGCTTCAGGTTCCTCTGTGCACCTCTGTGTCCCCTGTGGTCAGGCTTTCTCCTGAACTCAGTTGGACATGAATCAGAACTTCCCTGACCCGGAATCGTCCGGCCCGCTGTCGATGCGGCGCAGGCTATAATTGCACCCACGCATGGCTCTTACCTCTGGCACAAAACTGGGTCCCTACGAAATTCAATCTCCTCTCGGCGCCGGTGGAATGGGTGAGGTGTATCGCGCCCGCGACACGCGGCTCGACCGCAGCGTTGCCGTCAAGGTATTGCCGTCGCATCTTTGCGATCAGCCCGAGGCCCGGGAACGCTTCGATCGCGAAGCGCGCGCCATCTCTTCCCTGAATCATCCGCACATTTGCCAGCTCTACGATGTCGGTTCGCAGAGTGGCGTCAGCTATTTGGTGATGGAGCTTCTCGAGGGCGAATCTCTCAGCGATCGGCTGCGGCGCGGAACATTGCCTCTGGATCAGGTGTTGCGCTACGGCGCGGAAATCGCCGAGGGACTGCAGGCAGCGCACCGCTGCGGCGTGGTGCATCGCGACCTGAAGCCGGGCAACATCATGCTCACCAAGGCCGGCGCCAAGCTGATGGACTTCGGCCTGGCCAAGGGAACGATCAAGCAAGATAAGCAGATGTCAGATTTGACCGCGACCCTGACCAGCCACAACGCCACTCCGCTGACCGCCCACGGAACCATCGTGGGCACGTTCCAATACATGTCGCCCGAGCAGGTGGAAGGCAAAGAAGCTGATGCGCGCAGCGACATTTTCAGTCTCGGCACCGTGCTGTATGAAATGACCACCGGCAAACGCGCGTTTGAAGGCAAAACCATGGTGTCGGTCGCGGCTGCAATCCTGGAAAAAGAGCCGGAGCCGATCACAACCATCCAGCCTATGACGCCATCGGGTCTGCAGCATGTGGTGCAGGGATGTCTGGCTAAGGATCCTGATGCGCGCTGGCAGAGCGCTGCCGACATCGTTCGCGAGTTGCGATGGATTGCCGGTTCGGGCTCGCAGACTGGAGCGCCCGCGCTGCATCGCCCGTCGCGAAAATGGCGCGAACGTTCCCTCTGGGTGGCTGCGGTAGTGGCGCTTGGCGCCGCGTGCCTTTGGATCTGGCTGTCTCCGAAGCCCAGGCATGCAGTGCGCGCATCTCTGCTGCCGCCTGCGGACGCCACCTTCGATTTGATGGGAGACTTCTCCGGCCCGCCAATGCTCTCTCCTGACGGCACGCGACTGCTCTTCGCCGCGCACTCGCAGAAAGAACAGAACATGGTCTGGGTGCGGAATCTCGATGGCGGCGAACAGAAGTTGGCCGGAACCGAAGGAGCATATTGTCCGTTCTGGTCGCCAGACGGCAAGTTCATCGGTTTTTTCGCTGCAGGCAAGCTCGACAAGATTCCGGCAAGTGGCGGCCCGGTAGTCGCGCTGGCCGACGCCACCAATGCCCGCGGTGGCGCCTGGGGCAAGGACAACATGATCGTCTACGCCCCGGAATATCGCGGCTCGCTGATGAAAGTGAATGCTGCCGGTGCCAGCGCGCCGGCACAGGCCACGAAGATGGACCCCAGCAAGCACTCCACGCATCGCTGGCCCGTGTTTCTTCCTGATGGCAAGCACTTTCTGTATCTCGCGACCAACCATACCGGTGTGAGTTCGGAACAAAACGGCATCTACCTTGCTTCGCTCGACGATGACCGCAGCAAATTAGTGTTGCCCAGCGACTCTCAGGCTCAATATGCCGCGGGATACTTGCTGTTTCATCAACAGCGCTCGGTGATAGCGCAGAAATTCGATCCCGCGAGCGGAACCCTGTCTGGCGACCAGCAGGTTGTGGCCAACGATGTGCAATATGACAGTGGAACCTGGCACACCACATTCACCGCGACCGACGACGGACTGCTCGTCTACGAACCTGGATCGGGCGCCGGATCGGCCGACTATGGCCTGAACTGGGCCGATCGGAGCGGCAGGGTGCTGGCCAGCGTCGGCGAACATACAGCTTATAAGGGCATGAGGCTTTCTCCCGATGGCAAGCGGCTGGTTGTGGCGATCGGAGATCCGCTGATTGATGTCTGGGTTTTCGATCTAGTGCGCGGAACCAAGACGCGCCTGACTTTCGATCCCGTAACCCACCTTGAGCCCGCCTGGTCGCCCGACGGCCAGAAGGTCGTGTTCATGTCGCAGAATGGATCGAGGATCCAGGAGGGTTCGACGCTGCATGCGCGCCTGGCCAGTGGCGCCGGTGGGGATGAATTGCTTCTGGCCAGCGACCGCGCCAATCCCGAGACGTTGTCATGGCCCGAGATCTCCGCAGATGGAAAGTATTTGGTGTACCAGAAACAGAACGGGCCCACCGGAACGGCTGTGTGGGCGATGCCGCTCACCGGCGACCGCAAACCCTTCGCCGTCGTCAAGCCGGAGTCGCCGAACGGGACCGTCACCTACTCCCGCATCTCTCCCGACGGGCGCTGGCTGGCCTACGGCTTCCGCGATTCCGGGCGCGAAGAGAGCTATGTCACCAGCTTTCCGAGTGGAAACGGGCGCTGGCAGGTTTCGACCGAAGGCGGAATTTTTCCGGTGTGGCGCGGAGATGGAAAAGAAATCTTTTACATCGGATTCGACGGGCAACTGCACGCCGTGGAAGTAATTCCCGGCAAGGAGGATTTTGTCGCGGGCCGCTCGCAGACTCTTTTTGGCGTGCGCTACACTACTCCCTACTTTGCGCCCTACGAAGTCAGCCCTGACGGCCAGCGCATTCTGGTCGCCTTTCCTCTCACTACACAGTCCGAGCCCCTGGTGCTGGTTTCCGACTGGACCGCGGAGTTGAAGAAATAATCTCTCAGCTCAGTCGATACCGCTGTACAGTTTGCATTTTGCAGCTTGCTGAAAAGATTTTAGGTGGCGCAGCGCTTTCAGCGCTGCGATAAAACCTTCCTTTTTCTGTGAGGGCTTCAGAGTGTGCGTGAGAACTAGATTCTCGGCCCCACGGTGGAGCCAGGGCCCCTTTCTCAGCCGCAAAAGGGGCACAAGAATGAAGCCCACGGCGCAAGCCGTGGGTGCCAAGTGCGAGAGAGACCAGCCCCAAAGGGGCGAAAGAGCAGCTCTCACCCACACTCAGCTCCTAGGGCCTAGGCAGCGAGTTTTTCATCAAGCTGTGTAGCGCGGCCAGTTCATTTCGCCGATCTGCTCGCCGCCGCCGTAACGCGACGCAGCAGATCGGGAGCCTTCATTCGCCGGCAGTACTCCTCAAAGCCCGGCCGCGGCCCTCGCCAACGAAGCTCCTCGATCGCATCGAATACCGGCGCATCAATCCGCAAGGTTGCCAGCTTACGGAACAGCAGAGCATCGTTCCACGCGCCGAACAGCGATTCCGATAACGCGCGCGCCTTACGGATCGAAGGATGCCATTCCCGCCAATCCTTCGGAATATCTTCCAGGTGCGGGTAATGAGACAGCACAGCCGCCGCCGCTTTCTGCCCCCATCCCCTTACGCCCGGAAAACCGTCGGCACTATCGCCCACCACCGCCAGGTAATCCGGAATCGATTGCGGCCGCACGCCAAACTTAGCAACCACGCCGGACTCATCGCGCACGATGTTCTGCCTGCGGTCCAACTGCACGACTCGAGTGCCCACCACACACTGGCTTAGATCCTTATCCGGCGTACAGATGAAGACTTGCCCAACGCCGTCATTCTGCGCAGCCTTCGCCGCGGCCGAAGCGAGCCCGTCATCCGCCTCGAACTCGATCATCGGCCACACCACCACTCCCATCGATTCCAGCGCTTCCTCGAGAATTGGAAATTGCGAAAGCAACTGCGCATCCACGCCTTCGCTGGTCTTGTAGCCGGGATATAGATCGTTGCGAAACGATTCCACGACGTGGTCGGTGGCAACTCCAATGTGGGTTGCATCCCGCTCGATCATGGACAAGACAGAAGTGAGAACGCCGCGTACCGCTCCGATTTCCTGGCCACTCACAGCCTTCGCCGCGGGCACCGCGAAAAAGTGCCGGAAAAGTTCATAAGTACCGTCGATCAGGTAGACGTCCATTTCTTGCTAGCCTGGCTCTTTCGCCAGCGGCAGCCATACCTGAAAGCGCGTATCTCCAGGTTTGGAGCGAACCTGAATATTGCCGCGGTGTTTTTTCACGATGCGCTGCACCGTGTCGAGGCCGAGCCCCGTCCCCTCGCCCACGCCTTTGGTCGTGAAGAACGGCTCGAAAATGTGAGGCAGAATCTCCGGCGAAATTCCGGGGCCATTATCGCCAATTTCCACGACCACGCAATCGTCCTCGCGATAGGTGCGAACTCGCAGCTCACCTTTCCCGCCCATGGCATCGATGGCATTGTCGATCAGGTTGGTCCAAACCTGGTTGAGCTGGCTCCCGAAGGAATGCACGAGCAGCGGAATCTTCTGGTAATCGCGCTGCACGGTTACGCCGCGCTTCAGCTTGTGATTCAGGATGGTCAGCGTGGTCTCCAGAGTCTTGACGATGTCCACGTTCTGCACCGGCGCCTGGTCCATGAACGTGTATTCCTTGATCGCGCCCACCAGGTCAGAGATGCGCGCGGTGCTGCTCTCAATTTGCTTCAACAGGTCGGCGATTTCCACCGAAGCCGAAATTCTCACCAGCGCCGCGCGGGCCGTAGCCGCATCGAACGTGGCGAAAAGCCGCTCCAACACTTCCGGCTTGAAATTCTTGCGCGCCAGGTCGGCTGCGAGTTGCCACAAATCGCTTTGCCCATGACTGCGAAGGAGCGAATCAAGTTGATCCTCCAGATCGCTGGCGGTCAGCGCGTCCGGAGGAGGCTCGTCGGTCTGGATGAGCGTTGCCTCTAACTTTTCAATTTCCGCCCGTTGCGCCGCGGTCAGCTCGCGCCTGCCCAGCTCAAGGCTCGCGTCACGTATCCGCTTCAGCGTGTCGCGCAACTGGCTGGCAGCGCGTTTCGCGGCCGACGCCGGATTATTCAACTCATGCGCCAATCCCGCCGAGAGTTTTCCCAGACCAGCCAGGCGGTCGCGTTGCTGCTCGAATCTGGTAGTCTCTCGGATCCGGTCCGACATCAAGCCGACGAGTCGCTTCGTCAACTCCGGCATTTTCTGCACAAGATCGGGAAACAGCGTGGCAGCAAAGCGCAGGGCGCGGCTCTCGGTCTCGGCCCGCCCGCCCACGGTAAACTGCTTCATCCTCGAAAACGGGAGCACCCCGGTGACGTCGCCCGGCTCCAGGTCAAAGGTAATGGCGTCGCCCGCCAGTTCGCCCTGCCCCTGAAGCTTGCCCTCAAGAATCACAAACATCGCGTCCGCCGGGTCGCCCTGACGAGAGTAGTACTCGCCCGCCTTCAGATGCAGCTCTTGCGACTGGCTGAGGAACCAGGTGATCTGGTCTTCCGGCAACCCTTCAAACACCGGGACGCGACGCAGCAACTCCAACGCTTCCGTCATTTATACCTTGCTCAGATATTGATGGATGAACTGCACAGCTACCGAGCCTTCGCCTACTCCGGAGGCCACGCGCTTGACTGACCCATGCCGCACATCGCCCACGGCAAAGATGCCCGGCACATTCGTCTCCAGCAGAAAGGGATCGCGGTCGAGCGCCCAACCCTTCGGACGCTCTCCACTTTGCATCACATCCGCACCGGTCAGAACGAATCCGCGTTCGTCGCGCTCGATCGTACCGGCCAGCCAGTCAGTGCGCGGTAACGCCCCAATGAAAATGAACATCGCGCTGGCCGGCACGCACTCGATTTTGTTGGTGTCCGTGCACAGCACCGACACTTCCTCCAGATGCGTTTCGCCGTGCACCTCAGCGACGCTGGCGTGGGTCCACAGCTGGATGTTGGAAGTCTCCTTAATCTGGTCGATCAGATATTGCGACATGGTGCTGGCCAGCGAGTCTCCCCGAACCAGCATAACGACACGCTCCGCGTACTTGGCAAAATTCATTGCGGCCTGGCCGGCAGAATTCGCGCCGCCCACCACGTACACCACTTCCCCCTTGCAGGACAATGCTTCGGTCGCGCCGCCGCCATAGTAAACCCCCGCACCCTGCAACCGGTCAATCCCAGGAGCTTCCAGCCGACGCCACTGCACTCCGCTCGCAATCATCAAGGCGTGACAGGAAATCTCATTGCCATCAGCCAACTTGATGATCCGGTAAGGCCCCTCCGTACGCACGCCGACGGCCTCCTGCGGCGCCAAGATTTCGACGCCAAAACGCTTCGCCTGCACCACGGCACGCCGCGCCAAGTCGCCTCCGCTGAGCCCGCTGGGAAATCCCAGATAGTTTTCAATTCGCGAACTCATTCCCGCCTGCCCGCCCGGAGCTTCCCGCTCCACGATCACCGTATGCAAACCCTCCGAAGCGCCGTACACCGCGGCCGCCAGCCCCGCCGGCCCTCCACCCACAATGGCCAAGTCGTAAAAGCTGGTCTCAGCGTGAGTCCGGAATCCCACCTTCTGCGCCACTTCCGCAGGAGCGCTGTTGAGCAGTTTCGTTCCATCCGTAAACAGGACAACCGGAAGCTCCGCCGCATCCGGCCCCAGGGCCTCGAGCAGACGCTTCGTTTCCGGATCGTTGGCCGACCCTTCAACGTCGATCCACTGATAAGGAACGTGGCTGCGTGCCAGAAAATCCCGCAGTTCGTAGCAGCGCGGCGACCACCGCGTGCCCAACACCCGAATCCCCTGAAACGCCGGAC
>Ga0182030_10021979_pt1 | contig 11904 bp, 12 predicted proteins | sample 812S3MmetaG_FD_121299 | JGI IMG/M metagenome (GOLD analysis project Ga0182030, IMG submission 121299) | Permafrost microbial communities from Stordalen Mire, Sweden - 812S3M metaG (Illumina Assembly) | ecosystem: Environmental > Terrestrial > Soil > Wetlands > Permafrost | place: Sweden... | reverse complement strand
TTTAAAGAATGTTTTTTATTTTGAGGAAAAAAGATTTAAAAAAAAAAAAAAAAAAAAAAAAAAAAAAAATTAAAAAAAAAAAAACAAAATTAAAAAAAAAAAAAGGAGAAAAAAAAAAAAAAAAAAAAAAAAAAAAAACCAGAAAATACGTTCCAAGCGACCCAAGCGACCGACGAAGCCCCCAGAACCTGGTCGAGAATCATGCAGGGTAAGGAAAATAAGATGTGGTTTGGGACGATTGCTTAAGCCACGATCTTCGATCTCGAATCGCAAATGTAAATGTACATAAACGTGGAGTCGCATGAAACTCTAACTCTTTCTTTCCCATTCGGACATTAATACTCTCTATACCTAGCAAGACGTTAATTTGAAAATGAGCCTTATTGTGCTAGGGGTTGGGAATGTTCTCACGTCCTTGCTGAGAGACAAATGAGGTCTTAGCCAATACCAAGATAGTCCGAATCGTCAGGGCTGAGGTAAGACAGAATGCGACCTGTCGCACGAGACTGAAATTGACCGACGATTTGCTGCGTCAGGCCTATCTAATATCTGCCATTGATGGTTTTAGCATTCCCAAATCAAGCTCATCCTTGTGATATAGACACCGGATATTTGCATCCGCTCCGGCAAGTATCCCGGGGGGGAAACTGAGGCCCACTTTGCCGCATACAGAGGCGGTATGCTGATTTTTACTTGCCATGGCCTCTTGCTATTGAATGGTTGCCATTCGCATCGAGATCAAACAACCTACCAAGTTGATAAATCATGACGCTTTGCGTCTGGATGTTTCACGGTTATGAAATTTGTTGACACGCCACTGTTGATACTTTCGTACTTCCCTGCAGGCGGCCAGGGAATCAAACATTTGTGTTCAAGTCCACATTGAGGGCCCGCGCAGACTTCCGCACAAGTAGATGGAGATATCATTTCACCTCCTTCCGATGTTCGGGACGATCTAGCAGTGCCTAGGCAAAGAGATACTTCGAGAGAAATATAAAGTCACAAGCTCAGCCCGAGTCTCCTTGAAAGACAGCTCAACAATTGTCTTCGATTCTTTCACATCTCGCATCGTCACCTCACTCACTCCTAGTTGATCATTATCATTGAACCACCTCCCATCAAGAAATTCTCCTCCATTGAAAATGGACCTCGCCATCATCGATCCTGCCTTCTCGGGACAACATATCATCAAGTCAGCTTTGAACCGCGAGGCAACACTGCTTCCAACTAACCCAGACATGCATAATGGCCACCCGGTAAGAGACTCGTCTAAGAAATGAGAGGAAATGAAACCTGACAAGACTAGATGCCCGGCGTTAGATGCCCTACTTGCGCTGCCAATGGGCAAGATGTTTGGGTCATCCCAGGAAGAAACTGCGGACATTGTGGTACAGCGTGCTAGAGACTCAGGTACGACACGCAGTAGCTAGCAAAATGAAATCAAAACTGACGGAATCAGACCACGGAATCTGCGGCGACGAGATATTTCGGGGGCGCGTAAGGACGAGTACGGTATCTTGAAAGGAATCTGTCGACCGTGGTAAGGTCTGTTGCAACATCAGGGGGAATATGAACGGTTTTTGAAATGGGGATTTTTGAGTATCGATTTTTGGCGAACAGAATTATTTGCTTGCTATCAGTCCTTCTAGCTTGTGTTAGATAAAATTAAACAACAAAAATTCACATTTGGAATTACCCTAAACCACTCCCCTGCAGTGATTCGTAGAGCTTCGAGGGCCGGTGCGTGTTAAGAACGTGCATCATGAAATCCTCGCTTTGCCATGCCGCGGCACCCAAGGTGAAAAGTCGCACTCAGGATTCTATAAGAGGTAAATGCTAATTCGTAAAGATCGGACCATCCTATGAAATGGTTTGCAGAGCGAGGTCTCAAGTCTGTAGAATCACAAGATCGTCTGATGATGAGGCCTCCTTGGAAAAAGTTGAGGATTGAGATGTGGAAAAAGTGGAGCACAATTGGCAGTAACTAAAAGACAAAGGTACAAGGCGGAATGAGCAACCTTTATGAGCTTCTTCATTTTCAGCCGCCTATGATCCCAAGGGCTGCAAGTCATCAAATTGGGATGTCCGGTGGCTTACACCGAGTATCGGGTTTTGGATCTCTTTCGGGAGGCCGACCAGAACCCGAGTTCGCATCCTTGATGACTACATGTAGGTCGAATGCCGTAGGTTCTCGGCCCGGCAAGTGGGAGGTGTGGTCACACTAGACATGCAACTGGGGAACCGAAGTCGGGAACCAAAAAAAAATAACGACAACTCACTTGACGGGTACAGCTCCAGACAACGAAATTGACACTGTAAAAGCCCGAGTGTTTCCTTTGCGCTTGGAATCACACTGGGGCTCGGTTAGAAAGATACCCTCAACGTGTCGCAGCAAGGGAGTGTCAAACGCGTCAAATTCCCTCATACGAATACAACATGATCTTCGGCTATCGAATCGGCTATCCCGTCATCATGTAATGATATTTTGACGGATGGAGAAGAGGGGGAAGGGTGAGGGTAATATAAACTGAGCTTAAAATCGTCGTTGATAGATAAGAGAGAGTATACTTTTTCTGCCGAGAACACGTGATAGACAAGCTAAGGTACCTGAAGCTTTATGGTCGCAACGTTTGCTCTCAAAAGGGTTGTATAACAGTTTTTAAAATAATTGGCTTTTTGTATGGTGAATGGACATATAAGCTTTCAAATCATAATGATCACACCTATTGTACTAAGCCTCTTCAATACACATCATATCATGGAAATGACCTAGACCGTTGACACTGCAATATCATTCGGTTGCAAGGTACCAATCATTCTATGCCTATGATAAGGCTGAGGAACTTTTTCCTTAACTGTATTAGCCAAAAACGTACTGCTCTATTGCATGTTGTCATCAGCACCTTACCATTACACCACTTTCGCTTGTATTATCTGCTTTAGTCTCACTTATTTAAATCAATATCAAGACATATAAAAAATACCTTGAATGTTTCTCGTTTATTCGAAGTTATTGAGAGAGTTTTCTATACTAAGTTGCGATAGTTTGCTTTTCTGTGCCTTACAATTCTTGATATTGATGAAATAAAAAGCCACACTGTCCTTCAAATGTCCTCATGAATGCGAGTCTCGAGATTCTATAAGGAATCGTAACAAGGAATTACTTTAGGAATAGAGTAGCATGTTCGCCAAATGGAAGCCACGTTGCGATCATGAATGTATACATCTTGCATCAAGCGGAACCCATACCTATAGATCCCAACCCAACCCCCTATCAATGCTTTCAGCCCCACCTTTGGCTTGAAAATTCATTTCGATGTTTAATATGAATACTTCATATTCCCCAAATAAGACGCAAACTGCTCGGGAAATACTGCTCAAAATTTAGGTTATAACTAGCCGAACCTTAAAAAAAAAAATTCACCGGGCCATCGGTGCAGAGCAATTGATTTGACTTAAAAGGAGACCAGATGAGACAATGTGATTGATTCCAGAGATGCTATATGGCTAGCTCAGTCAGTAGCATTTCTTATTAGAACACAATTCCCTGTTGCAACGTTGGGGCCGTTGATATTTCATTGACTGTCAGGACTCGCTTCCTGCCCCTAATTACATTAAGCGAGGGAGGCTGACATTTTCGTTGAGATACGAGTAAAAGAGTGGTACCTCTCTAGAGCAATTAAGATTCAGCTCCTCAAGGAAAGATTGCATCTGTGCACTTCCCTTTCGTCGGCGAAGATTGGATACGCAACTACTACATCCGCGATGACGGGCTCGCAATAGAGATTAGCTCAAACAATGACGCAGTAAATATGATTTGGAGCATCAATCACTGCTGATGCTTATGAGATGTCAGCGGGTCTGTTCGCAAGAATGCATTCTTAATAATTCCTTATAATATCGAATCAAAACTAACTTGGCCTACCACTTCATCAGATCAATATCTATTATACCCAGAACCAGATTACCAAGGCCATAGTTTTCACGAGCAGTCCTGCTGGGTGGTAAGTACCCTCAGATTTGAAAACAACTGAGAGGGCAAATGACTCTATTATCTATGTTCGAAGCTACATCATTCGATTAGTTCAAGTTATCTTTGTGACTAGATTATATATTAGAAAACGCTTATTTAAGACAAACTTGTTTCTTTTTAAGCTATTAGTTATTCTCTTTTCAAAAAATACATTGGCTTTATTAGCTAGTAGAATAAGTCCCCTTCTTAGTTATTTAAGTTAGTGGTTAATATAATCATTAAGATTACTAATAATAACAGCCAAGGGCACTTTATCTTTTCTAAGGACAAAATCATTAAATACAGGTCCTGAGTTGCTCTTATTATTAGCCTAGAGCAGCCCGAGGAGGAGATCCTTCTCGTCTTGTTCCAAAAGAAGCTTCTCTAGCATCCAGTCATTCACAACACTCCTATACTCTATTCATTGAAGATATCATGCCTGGCATAGAATCTGCAGGGAAACGACGGCGCGAGATTGATGAAGTCTTCGAATGCGACGAAACGAGTAGCAGATCTGTGACTGGAAGCGAACGCGAATCCGACGTTTTCTTCGCAGAGTTCCCTGAAGCACGAGAACCGCAAGAGTTACCCACGAAGCCATGCGAAACATACAGGCAGAGAATCGAGGGCAGTCAATCACGGGAACCTTTTGATTGCGACGCGATAAGAAATTCCAATAGAACCGGGTTTTATTCTTTCATTATAGCTTTCCGAAGACTCATTGAGAACAAAATCCCGAAGAATGCTGCTCAGGATGAAACCTATTGCTCGACAATACAGCCAGATTCAGACCAGAGCTATGGTTGCGAGCACTGCGAGTCTTACTTCCCCTCACAAGAACGCCTCCATGCTCATAATCTTGAAGCCCATTTCATATTTTACCATTGACAAGCTACACAATAAATCCCCATGCTTTGTCATCTCAGCACGCAGCTCCGAGGATCTTTCCTCCTCTCCCAGCCTGCACTAGCACACAAATCCGCATCCCCATTCTATCATCCGGAACTTCAAACGCCTCTTCTGCGCCACGATACTCCCCAAGAACAACCAAATCCCTCACTACATTCCGATGCGGCAAAGTAACGCCTCTGTTCTCCCCCCTCAAGATCTCCACATCAGCCGGCTGCTCCTCATACCATACCGCTAGCACCTGCGCCGCGTTCCAGTCTCGGTTCTCCCCCTTCCACGCCCCGACCTCCACGACGCGTCCACCTTCCCGTACTATAATATCTATCTTCAATTCCGCCACTCCCCGCAGACCCAGCACTCGAGGCAGGTCGCGCCATGAAGCAAGAGCTCGTGCACCACCATCAACAACGACTTGGGGCGTATAGACACTCCTCTGCCTCAACGCCGCCGCGTACTCCCGCTGTCGTTCATCCCAGCGTCTATCCCCGAACGTGTCGACCCAGCCAAGGCGGTCCCAGTATGTGACTTCGTAGGTTAGGAGCAGGGTTCTGCGATCATTGGAGAAGTTGGAGATGAGGAAGTCGTTGGCGGGTGGACAGGAATTGCAGCCTTGGGATTGGAATAGCTCGAGGACTGTGACTGGGGAAGAGAGGATGGTGTCGGTTGGTGTTTTGATGTGGTTGGAAGGGACGTTGTGGGCTATGGTGGTCCTGGTGGTAGGCTTTGAGGGGTTAGTAGGTGTTGAGCTTCTGAAAATTTGGCGGAGGGTTTCCATGGTTCTGTGTAAGAGGCGATGGATACAGTATATTGAAGTCTGGGGGAAGGATGAGCTAAGTGGAGTTCTTTACTCTTTGCGTTTGGGTTCAACAAGGTCGTTGATTTATATACTAATATGGCCCTCGATTTTTATGCTCTTATAAATCCATTTCAATCTCCGTGCTTCCAAATCCTTATGAAGTCATTGTCATTTGGGGTTGTATCTATAATTTGATTCCTCATGCTCTGATGATGCTCTGGAATCAAATGTGGCGCAGTATTCCCGAGTTTACTTTCGTCACGTGACAAAATTCTTCCCCTTAAAGTACCTATAGGTATCCAGGGTGCGCTGCGAGCACAATCTAGCCTTCCACTTTCTAGCTACTTCTGACACTGACGATAAGGGGGCCTCTGGCTGGGCGGTGGTAATTCAAAATTGGTTGCTCCTTTGGGAAGTCCCATGGGGTCGCTTTTGGGTTGTGAAAAAGCTTTCTGCGCACCTCCGAATGGTCCTGTATTACTTTTCAGATCTCTCAATCCCAACGCTTATTCCTGTCTCCCTTTGAACATGTACGCCATCAAGAGACTATTGAGCACCGCAATAATCCAACACGCAAACCCAAATGCCCCCTGAAAATCGTGCTCAAAGAACTTCCACAAAAGCGCCGTCACTCCACTCAGCAGCAACACCAAAAAATTTGCCTTAAAAAGCGCTGCAAAATCAGGACCCTCATCAATATGAATTCCCCAGCCAAAAGTGGCCGATGCACCTGCTGTGGTAAGAAGACTCGTTTCAAGCTTTCGTGGGAATCTTAGCATCCAGAAAAGGATATCGGATTGCTCGCTGCATTGGAGATAGTGCAGGAATAGATCTTCGGCGATGGGTGGGTCGCCTTCTAGAGGGCAGGGATCGTAGATCCATTTCTTGGCATCGACTTCACTTTTGGGAGGCAGAGCAAGAGGTTTCTGGAGTATTCCTACCCGGTGGCGATTCTCAAGTGAGAACTTTGTGTATTGTTAGCTTTGGTTGAGTTTGTGGATGTGAGTTATTGCATACCCTGACAAAGGAGACTGCTGTAGGCTTTAGAAGCCAAAATTTGGAGCGAAACCCACGTAGTCGAAGATACCGTTTTTTCACCGCTTGGAAGAGTGCACCATCTGTTGTGATACTTGCAAGGTCGATCTCCCCTAGTGTTTTTAAATGCTCTCCCGTGTTCACACAGAGTTCTAAAAACGATGGATTTAAGGCATTATTGGAACTATGTAAGTTTCTAGGTCAGCCAGATCTTTTCAGGCAATGGAATGGATCCAGAGTGGTGGATTATTCAGACTAGAAATTTCGGTCCTGAACATCACTTACAACATGGGCATTGCCTGAACAGTGCTGCTTGGTGCTGGATTATTCTTAGTCAGATTTCTTGACCGGGTTCCCCCATTCGATGAGCTATGAGGCTGAATATGTGCTGCTGCTGGTGGGGTTAACAAATTCGCTGAGGGTTGAGAAGTGCTACCATTTGCATTTCCGCTTGGCGAAGCTTTCAATATCGCAGCATATTTATCCAGCTTGTCCCGCGACGAAGTTTGAAATTCGGCATAGAGATCATGCCCGCAAGGCTGTAATATTTTGAGCCAATGTGTATTTGAGGTGGAAAGACTATCAACTTACACAGGTCCCTTCAATTCTTGTATGGCCTTTGGCGACGGGTTTCCTGTACAATTGTTTCCACATATTTTGCAATGCGGTTGAGAAATGTGTTGGACCGCTTAAAAGTGAGATCCACGGTTGTAGAGATAGCAGAGCGTTTTCGACGAAACCATATCTGGGTTCTTGTTTCTCCGGCATTATTTCTTGGTGAGCGAATTGCGCTACTGGGATCCTATGATTAAATACAATTGGTTTTGAAAGAAAATTAGCTTTATCATGTGGATCCGCGAACAATTTTATTTCCGAGACTTGTTGTGAACTGGGCGCGACCAGGCTCTTAGAATCCGATACTGATGGGCTCTGATGTGGGACGCTCTGATGAGACATGATATGTTGTGCATCAAATGTGAATTGCACGTTTTTCATTGCTGGAGATCCAAATTGTTGGAACTGCGCTTCAACTTCTGGGCGCGAGTTCTCGGTTTTAAGGTCTTCGCAGACAGTGTTCAGCTCGGGATCAAGAGGAAGGTTACTCTTCAGAGGATCCTTCATTGAGTTGTTGTACGGTCTCACAAAGTCAGCGAGTTGTTGTTTGAGCTCCAAGTAGGCCGATGAAGAAAAGAGGTACAATTTGACCTTTTCCAAATTTGGAAGGTATGGCTGCTCGTCGTTGCTGAGGCCACTATCATTGTCACTTCCCGACTCGATTTCCTCGGCTTGGCCCTCTGAGACGAACTCGTCGGCTCCAGGAAGTTGCTCTAAGAACCTCTCTAGTGCAAGTCGTGACGCCTTTTGATTTTGAAGTTCGTCCAATGTAGATGCAATCTTGTCTTCCGCAAGTGCGAGACGCTTCCTTATAAGCCTGATAACATACGCCCTGTAGTTGTACACAAGGCGTACTGCGCTTTTTTCGAGATTATTATGGGCTTCTTTCCGCAGACTGAATGCGAATTTCTTCAGTATACGACGGAAGTTCCGCTCGAAGCGATCCGAATCGAAATTTTCATAACCTTCAACGATCAACCCACAAATCGATTCATCCTTGATGAGTGTCTCGGCAAGCTCTTCAGCAGCGCCTCCCGAGGCAGCCGGATTAACTGAAGACATTGTGTTCATAGTCTCTATACTTTGTACAGATGCTATAGATTCGGACTCCCAATTATCGGCGGCGCCCTCATTATGAGGATTATTTCTGTGAGCTTTTGATGCCATGCTAACATATCCGCTATCTTTAGAAAACGCTGTCTTCGCATCCGTGTTATCAAGATGAGCAGCTGGTACAGAGTCAACATTTCCAAAGTCAATGGCTTCAAGAGCATCCCAGTCTGTAGCGTTTAGAGCATCAAAGTCTACGGCGCGAGATTCTGGATTGCTTTGACGTTCTCCAAAGGTCTTTCCACCTCTCAGAGAGTCCATATTGAAATATGCATATTCTTTGTTGTAGCTATCACCAGCCTCATTCTGATCTGCCACTGGTTTTATGACAAGATGTAACGTTTGAGACTCAAGATTTCTTGCTAACTAAGAATCCTCAAATTAGTCCAGCATAGGAGAGTGACATGAAATAGACTTGCTTACTTGTTCATGGCCAAAAATATCTAACATGGTTTCAGTTTCCCGAACAAGTCTACCGCGATGTATCAATCGTTGGTTCTCTTCTCGGGGCCTCGATGGCACAATATTTCGAAGCTTTGCTTTCAACTCTTTCACAGAAGTTGTAGTAGGTAAATGAAGAAATGTTAGAGGTTCATGAACTTCGATTGAAGGCGATACAACGTTCAGAGTAAATTTTAGTCCCTCTATAATGCCATGGGTATTTGTCGAAGGTATTGAGTTTGTGTTTTCGGCACGGAAGTTGCTCGCTTCGATATTCTGTCTTACCCCATTATGTAGGGAATCTGGTATTTGTTCCCATTGACCTAATCGCGCTGCGTTTAAAAGTCGAGGGTGCATAGCTAGACTCTCGTTCGCTGGCCGAGTACCGGGAATATTAGCGTTCGGGGTCAGGTTTGAGGAGCTGAAAGGAGTACCGCCTGCTTCAACAGCGTCTTTGAGCAACGGCTCCCATTCCTCATCCATAACCTTAGCCGCGTTCCCTGCCTCCCGGGGAATGTCATGTGATGCAGGAGCATCAAAAGCTTTGATCTCTGAGTCACTGGCATCAAAGGTGCTTGAGATCAATGTTTTGTTTATTGTTCCGGTTTCGTGGAGTCTGTGAGTGTCGTCCTGGCTGTTACCCGCTACTTGGGGTAATCGACCTTCATCGCCGAGAGCTCTTTCCAAGTGCCGTAAAGGAGAAAGTAGAAGGGACCGGTCAATTGGTTCCTTGCGCTCCGGTGGCGTTCCTATCGTCATACATGCATTCTCGAGCATATTCGTCCATTTGCCACTGGTTACCGCGTGGCTATGCTTCAAGTGTTGTCTGAAATGATCTGCTCTGAAATATTTCTTTGCGGGATTACACTCTCTAAATTTGTGAACTTCCTGAAGGTGCACGACACGTTCTTCCCATTCCTGGGATGTGGGTGCAGGAGTTCGTTTTCCTAACTTTTCATAAGTTCCAGAACGGGGGAAATCATCCCCGCAATATCCACAGAAATCCGCTTCGTCAGGACGTGTTAAGGATGGGTAAAAAGCCGCCCCAAAGCCGGATAATGCTGCGCAAGACCAAGAGTGCCTGCAAAGGTGGCGATAATTTTGATGCCGCTCAGCTCCGTTCTTGCCTACAGTAGTTTTCGGAGTCAATGAAGGAAAATTGGATTAGAAAGAATGTTCCGCGAGTTGTGTTACTTTCGGGAGTGACCTCTAACTTGAGAGGAATCTTTAAGTGAAAGGATGTGCATCAGGAACACGTACTCTTGAATCTGTTTCCACAGTATGCACATGCCCACTTTTTCTCTAGCTTATGAAACCTAAAAGTTATCAACTTTCGATCTCTAGAGTCGAAAGAGAACGTACGCTAACTCTTCTGCAGTGTTAAACTTTTTGGGGTTTTTAGGGCAGCATTCACACACAAACACAGACGAATCCTTGACTGTCAAACTTCGAGAGGACACCATAGGGTGCCGAGAACCCTTCTTGTCAACGTCGTCATCACCAGGTCGAGAAACGAACTCAGATATCTTGTTATGAGTAGGAGCAAGTCCTTTCCAGGGTTGGGAAAGGCTAGGTGAGCTAACTATACTGCTCCCTGATGGCGCTCCATCCTCTCGTGGTGGGGACGAGGCTCTCCGCTTTTCTCCTCCAAAAGACGGATATGGGAAACCATCTTCTTCGCCTGACCCGGACCTCCCATCAAGATCAGTGACGACGATTTTGGACAGCTGTTCCATATCTTCAATAACAGGGTCATCCTTCAATTTCGGCGAGCCGATGGGAGAGGGAAGCACATCGAGCTCAGTACCTAGACCGACCATGTCGAGGTTGAGGCTAGGAGCGCGTCGAAGCGAAGCAACTACAAAACAAAGATTCAATAGCAGATATCGCCTTCATAGATGGGAAAGAGTCCTCGAGAGATAAAATGTTGTAGGTTCAGAGATTTTCGATAAGGCTGAGGGTTCTACACTGGTGGCAGTGAGTGTGGCGGAGCCACTTCAAGAGTGCATACAACAACGCATGTGGCCCCCCTCGAAAAAAGTTGACACATCAAAATATACAACAAAGTTACATAAATAATAAGAAATAAAAACACTGATAATTATAGTTACGCATACAATTTTTTTTTAATTAGGATTCTCATTCCAAAGAAAAGTCCTTACGTATTTAGCGTTCCAGGCAAGGTGCGCTTCCGTTGCGTCAATTATTCTTTCCACCGCGAGCCCCCATCAAAAGACAAGACAAGACATACCTTACCTATCTAGCGAGGATGAAATGGGGATACCAATAAAAGGCTAACCGGCTATTGATCGACTTCACCAAGAACAGAGAAAAGAAGGCTCAATAAACACAGACTATACCTCTCCATCAAACTTCTCTTAAGGTTCTTCGGGACAAAGACACGGTTTTGAGCCTATATAAATCCGCACTGCATAGGTACGCCGAAATTCAATTTTAGGTGATTTAATTAAGCACTATAAATTCGCGCTGAACGCATTGATTTACGATAGATTTAGTGGCATTATCACGAAAGAGTAGTGAGTAGTACGCTGAAACTTGGGGTTTTAGTGACTCGGCCCCTAAAGATTGGTGGTTAATGGCCTGAAATGGATTTGGACTTCTTTATCCCTTTTGGCCTTTTGGACTATTAAGTGCTAGTGTGAAATCTTCTGATGGACTTACTGAAACTTTGGATTTGGTCCATATCGTGGTGTCTTTCGAATTGGTGAGCGTTTCGGAGTAGGTCTAGATACACGGGCGATACTTTCTGAGTTGTTTCGATGAGAAAGTTCTAAGTCCTGAACTGAGTCACTAGGTCCGAAGCTAAAGACAGATGTCTGGTAAAATCTATGTATTAAATATATTAAATAGTGGCATTATATCCCATCACTCATCACCGATTCAAATCCAATCCAACCCAACTCCAATAAACACCAACTCCCAAATCTATCATTACACATCCATATCTCCCCGACATCCCTCCCCT
>Ga0182030_10021978_pt1 | contig 11904 bp, 16 predicted proteins | sample 812S3MmetaG_FD_121299 | JGI IMG/M metagenome (GOLD analysis project Ga0182030, IMG submission 121299) | Permafrost microbial communities from Stordalen Mire, Sweden - 812S3M metaG (Illumina Assembly) | ecosystem: Environmental > Terrestrial > Soil > Wetlands > Permafrost | place: Sweden... | reverse complement strand
AATCTGTCGTTTGTTACACCAAACCCGCCGTTCGTTAACCAGCCATAGGGTAGGGGTGCGGTTGGAAATACTTTTGAATCATGATTCACAAAGTATACCCAACCGCTATGAAACCCTCAGCAAAAACAACCCTTCTCCTGGCAATTCTCTTAATGCTGGGTACTACCCCAGGTTTAAAAGCGCAGGGGCTCAATTTTATAGCCTTAATCGGTAAAGTTGCCGGATTTGGTACGGGCGATATGGTTTTTAAGGGAAGGAACCATAACGGGGTTGAATGGTCTTTCACTGTAAACGTATCTTACGCTTCAAAGCCAATTTTACCTGCAAAACAATGTTTAACCGGCTTCTCAGCATTTTCGAACGGCGTTAAAGTAGCATCATTTAACAAGGAAACTAATACCGCACCGGCCAAAATGTTTATCTCTAATAACCAGGCCATTGCTGCAATCCGTCATATAAACATCGTATCACCTAACACAAAAGAGCAGCTTCCGGCTTTCTATCCTAATAGAGGCGTTATTAAAACTCAACCAGCACCGACACTTATTGGTTTGGCAAGTTTGTAAAAGGGGAGCGAGTTTGGGTTATTAGCCGAAATGCCTCACCATAATTATATACGGTCTCCCATCTTCCATATAAGCCTCACCTTCCCTCACAAATCCCAAACTCTCATAAAACTTCTGCAAAGTCTTGTCAACCTCTAAGTGCCTATGCTCAAGTTTTACTTGGCATGTGAAGTCCAATATTATGTAAAGTAATTTTTATTTTTTACTTTTGTACTATAATGAAAACTCAAAGTAAAAAATCAGAAGAAATAGTCACACGGGGTGCTGATGGATTAAGCACATTGACAGAACACCCCTATCCGGAGAAAAAAGTAAAGCCTGTTTACAATCCCAATGTAGAATATCAGGATAACTCCAGCATAGATGTAATGAGGATTACGCAGGAAGCAGAGCTAACCCGCATTGATTTTGTTCACCGGGCCAGTCCGATTCGTATAAATGGCGGTTGGGTTCGCATAGAGCCAGAAACTTTCATACGTCCTGTTAATACCAATATGCGATTGACAATGGTTCAAGCTGTGAATATCCCGTTAGCACCCGCCATGCATTGGTACAAAAACAATCGTGAATGCCTGTATTATACGCTCTTCTTCCCCAGGCTACCTGATGATGTTGTGGCGATTGATATTATCGAACGGGAAGTTGCGCGACCACATAATTTTTTCAATTTATATGCTGTTTCATTGGAAAGAATAGCCACCGAAATAATTATAGTCAACAATTAAAAACCAACATATGAAAGACAACACAGTATTAGAACCACCGCTTACCACTAAGAAAAAGGTAAGAACCGTTCACAATCCATCTTTTGATTATCAAAATAGCCCTGTGGTAACGGTGCTTCGGATTACCGAAGAAGATGAACTTACCCGCATCGATTTTGTGGTCTATTCAAGAACGTTTGCCTGGGTTAATATAACACCGGAAAACTTCATAAGGCCTGTCGGAACCAGCATACAATTGACCATGGTTAAGGCGGTTAATATCCCGGTAAAGCCAGTAAAGCATTGGTTTCATACCAGAGGCCAAGCCCTTTACTATACGTTGTATTTTCCACCGATACCGAAGGATGTTAAAGCCATTGATATTATTGAAAGAGAAGTGGCAACAACAGGCCACCAGTATTTTAATTTCTACGGTGTTTCATTAGAAAGAATAGCCACTCAAATAATTAAAGTGAACAATAATTGATTTTATGGAAAGTATAAAGACTGAAAATTCAATTGTTATCTGCGATTACTACGAAACCGGCTTGCTAAAAAACGGAGAACCGGTGGCGATTGAGAGTATTTCGGGCGTAGATGAAAAGCTAAATAATGAGTTTAATGGCTGGCTTAACGAAGCGCGGGAATTATTGCAACCATTCGCGTTCACGGTTGAAATGCTGAAATTATATCGTCCGCAACTGGCCGACATAAAATATCACAACCGCGATGGTTTTGAATTAGCAAAGCGCATTAAATCCATTGTGGGCGATGATATGAACGTCTATTACAGTTGTGTAGACATCAGCTTATTATTAGAACAGGCGAAAAACAGATGGCAGTGAAAACCGAAGATGAGTTGTTAGACCTTATAGCAAAAACATATTCCCTAAGCAGTGTCGAACACATCAAAGATTATCTGTCTCAAAATATTGTTTATGACATATATGGTATCAAGTGGCCACCAATTTTCGGCAAAGGAAATGTTTGTGCCGAATTGGAAAGATGGTTCAATTACAATAGGCTTTTTGATGTGACCGTGGATACAATCAGATATGGTGCCGAGGAGATAAGTATGGCCTACGTTTCCGTAAAGGTGGATTTCGATGAAGTCGGGTACTGCATTTTAATTGAGGAAGAAGGTGGCTTAATAACCAGAATTTATGTCATTAAGCCTGACAACACTGGCAGAGTACGATTTCAAAAAATAAAGAAGTGGTTTTTCATGCCAAGATTGATGGGGACGTCTAAGCCTAAAAAAACAACTCCCCCAACACCTAAAGAAAGAAACACATAATAATAATAACCTAAAAAAAAAACTATGACACTGGAAGAACTTGAATTGAAATATTCGTGGCAAGAAATAGGAAGGAGTGGCGGTGATGGAGAATTGCACCGTGAACTCTTCACCCCATTCTTAACAGACATTTTCGAGAATAAAATCGTGTACTATGAGCGATTCATGTGCGTTGCTATTCTTGAGAATATCAAAATCACACCCGAGAAATTTGAAGCAACTGCGATTCCTTACTTAAAAATTAAATCCGCTGGTCCGGCACAGTATTCTCCCCAAAAGCCCTGGACTTTCGGTAGCGCATGGCCTTATATGACCCTGCATGATGGACACTTTAGCACGTATGGCGGGCAGTGGCTATTTTGGACTGACAAGGAGTTGGTAAAGACCGTTGAAGAACTTGCACTAAAAAAAGAGTTTGATGCTGCTTTAAATCTCACCGTCTATAAAGGGCAATAAGTTGTTTTGTGAAAATATTTATCTTTGCATTGCTTTCGGGTGATTCGCCATGTTTTTTGTTTGCCTGAATGTCTCCAAGTCGGGTAAGTGGCTCTGATTTGGAGAGCGTTTTTTAAGGTAAGATTTACCTTCGGAGTTTTTACTGCCTTAATTTTTGAAAGCCCATCTTTAAAAACACGACTGGAAGGTTTATCCTTTACGGCTTTTTTGGTGGGCTTATCATAAAGAGCAAGTGATTAGTGTCTGCCTTCTGAGCATTCAACGTATTAGCTTGCTTCTTTTTAAAAGGAACGAAGCATAGGTTTGCTCACGGCCTTTTATTTAAAGCCATTCAGGTGTCCAACGTGGTAAGGATTCGTCCCCCATCTTATCCTGAGTGGTTTTTTATGTACCTTTGTTTTGGTATGAAAAGGGGAATGACATTTAAGGAAAGAGCCAAGTTAGGCATGGAAATAATAGCCAGGCAGCCGCTTCTTACCGCAGAGGAGGCGTTGGCTTCGGTAAAGAGGGTGCATGACAGAGGTTTGTTCAAACGCAAAAAGAAAGGCGCCAAAGGCAACCCAAAATAAAAATGGCTACCAAAACTTGGTAGCCAGCGGGAATGATGGTAAAAAAGGCAAGGATTATTTCTTTGCCTTTTTTAATTTTTGGGATTTTTCAACTTTACGGGCATCTACTATCCCATCGGCGGGTACCTCTATTTGTCTGGTAGCTACCTCCCCGATTAACTTAGCCATTTGAAATGGGTCTCTGGGTCCGTTCTGTCTTATTATTATTTTTGCCATAGCGCAAAGATAGGATACCTATTTGAATGGTATATGTTAAAACGTTAAGGATGAAAATTCAAAATGACGCACTACCTGTCTTTACTAATATCCATTATACCGTACTCAATATATTTTGTTAGAGGAAGAGTTTTTCTGAAGCATATTATCCCCCGGCTGGAAAAGAAAGCTGCGGAGGTTGAAACAATAAGGTTAGTTCTTGATTATAAAGACACGATGAATCCCCTTATCAAGTAATGAATGTATTATTGGCGGCTTTGCCTTAAAAGACATCAAATTCGTCGTGTCCCAGCAGGATAGTCAGTGCCATTTCGATATACTGACCTAATTCGGTTCGAAAAGAAATTTTGCAGGTAAATAGCAGAATGGGGAGCAAAATGAATTTGAAGCTTTTGGGAGGAGTAAGAAGAAAATACTGAGGTAGCGGCTTACCAGCCGTATAAAGTGCATATAAAAGAAGTGCTGGAAGTTTGTGCTGAAATTCAGCGACCAAATGATTGAAGAAGTTATAAGTTAGTTTTCTACTTTCCCCGTTAACGAATATACAAAAAGTGTTTCAAGGAGATTATGGACTATAAAGAATTGTCGGCTATTTTGAACGATTGTGAATAGCCGCCATATCCTATTTCAACCCAGGTTGATTAGTAGAGGTTTCTTCAATTCTTGTTTATTAGCATAGCTAATGCCTAAATGTTTACAGCTAACATTATAGTAGATTCCCAATATACCGCGTTTGAATAATGACCAGAATCCTTCTATTGTATTTGTATGCGCCGAACCAACTATAGGTTAACCGCTTTTGTGCTTAAAATGTTTGTGTACGTTACTGTAGGCTCTCTTTATTAGAGTTACAGGGCATTTACCAACTACCTATCTTTCCTATTCTTACTAAATTCTGTTAATTTTTCTCCTTTCCAAAGTAATTATTGTCAGTTGTTTCAAAACAATAAACTGCGATAATCATTTTAAGTTGAGACAGTTGAAATACCTCAATATAGGCTGACTATCTGTCTGGTTGTTTTGAAACAACTAAAATTCGTAATATGTTTTTACTAAACATTTTATCTTTGTAGCCGACATCAATTAACCATTTAAGAAACTTTCGGTCGAATTTTAATCACATGAAGCGGGAATTTGAGGACATACCGGTGTGGAAACTAACAGTCAGGGAATTATTCATACTCTGGGATCAACACCAGGCTGAAAGCTTTCGGCCTTCAGAAAAAACGGCTGTGCTAACAACTCGAAAAGTATCGTTGAAAACTTTAATGTCGATATATGGGTGGGGACGTTCCACTGTGTACAAGATGTGTGCAGCTCGAACTATACCACACAGTCGAGTAAATGGAACGGGACAATATCGTTTTGATTTAGATGAAGTTGAAAAATTCATAGCGGAGGGCAAAGTTAGAACGAAGCAAGAAGTCATCCATGAATTCGAAAACAAGAAGCGATCACTGAAAATAAGTAAATAAAAATGGAAGAAGCAACCTGATTGATTTCTCATGTAAATTTCAAATTATGGGTAATACTGAACGCAATGAATTTGAAAAAAAAATAAATCGTTTGTAGAGAGCTAAGCTTACCTCTTTACCGAAATCAATCCATATGAGAACATAATTTATCTAATATATCAGTAACTTAAAAAAAGCAAAAAGCTAAGGTTGGTTAAAAATTACGAATAACAATTCACAAATGCTCTTATATGCCTAATAAAAAAGATGCTTATTATTTTCCACACGACTCCAATGCTAAAGACGATCCTAAGTGTATGTTACTAATAGAACAGTTAAATTTAGAAGGATACGGTATTTTCTGGGTATTGGTTGAAATTCTTCGTGATGAACCGTCCCATAAATATCCAATGAAATTAATACCGGCTATTGCGCGCAAGTATAATACTACAGCAGCTAAGGTCGAAGCGGTGGTGAAGGGTTATGAGTTGTTTTCGGTGGACCAAGAGAATTTTTTCTTTTCACAAAGTTTAATAGACCGTATGGCAATTGTCGATGCCAAAAGACGGACATTATCTGAAGCCGGGACAAGGGGTAATAATAAAAGGTGGAATCGTCAATCCTTTACTGCATCGCCAATCGATCACCACCCGATCACCACCCGATCGCAAGTAAAGGAAACTAAACCAAAGAAAAAGAAAGGAGAAGAAAGTATTACGCACGCTCTTAATGATAGTATTTATGATCATGAAACTGTTTTAAAGGCAATAATCGAAGACGAAACTTTTATTAATGCCGCAGCCAAGGGGTTAAAAGCCTCAACTATATCATTTAAGATTTTTTGCGAAAAAAAATTGGCCCTTATGGAAGTTTCAGGCCATTCCTCGAAATACCCTATTGGAACGATTAAAAAAATATTGATAGAAGATTATAACAAACAAATGGGACAGAAGGATAACGCCACAATGTATGTTCCGCCAACTGGCAACTCAAAAAAATATTTTAACCCGGAAACAAAAATCAAATAATATGGATCCGTCAATTGACACCTCAAAGAAATTCGTTGTTCGCAGGGTAAACAAAAATGTGCCGTCATTAGAATATGATAAGCTTCCTCCGCAGGTTAAAGAGTGCGAAGAGGCTGTCTTAGCGGCTATAATGATTGAAAAAGATAGCATTCTCGAGGTTGATTTCTTAGCTCCAGAAATGTTCTACTTTGATACCTATCAAAAAATATTTTCGGCCATCCAAATTTTGAAAAATGAGGAGAAAGGCATTGACCTAATCACAGTTACTGAACAGTTGAAAAAACAGGGGGAACTTGAATCAGTTGGGGGGGGATACTTTATTGCCACTCTAACAAACAAAATTGGTTCAGCCGCTCACATCTATGATCATGCACGATACATTCAGGAAGCTTTTGTAAAACGTCAACTTATTTCAATTTCATCACATACACTTCGAGGGGCATACGAAGATAATTGTGATGTTTTTGATTTGCTTGGAAATACAGAAAAATCATTGGAGAATGTTCGGTGTGGAATACTTGGCGGTCAGATTGATACTTTATCAGATCAAATGGAAATAGCTGTAAAGGCTATGACTCATGAAGGCTCAGTTAGTAGTAAACATGCGTATATTAATCATTACTGCAACGGGTGGGAAAAGAAAGTGTTCAGCATTATAGCTGGGAAGCCGGGTACCGGGAAGAGTGCAATTATGGTCTCAGAATCAATACACATGCTATTACAGGGAGCTAAGGTCGCCATATTTTCATTGGAAATGTCTGAGGGCAAGCTCATCCCACGGATGCTCTCAAATCTTTCTAAAATTCCAATATGGTTAATTTGCAAGAGTATTAAAGACGGAGGTTTTGAAAATCCCTCTCATGAAGAGCAATATCAAACCGCTTTTATTCAGTTGCGAGGTTATGAGGATAATTTAATGATAGATTTTAGCGGTACTATCAAGCTGGATGCCTTGATAAGCAAAATAAAAAAGAGAAATGCTGAAAAAGGTTTGGATGTAGTATTTATTGATTTTTTAAAATTCATTGAACTTTCTCAAGAGGAAAAGAAGGGGTTAACCCGCGACCAAGAAATTGGCGTAATAACTAAACGATTAAAAGCTACGGCTAAAACCCAAAATATCTGTATCGTTCTATTCTGCCAACTAAATCGTCCAGTAAAAACTTTAAACGGCGATGAAATATTAAAAAAACCAGAATTGACTGATCTCAGAGATAGCGGAAATCTCGAAAATGATGGGGATACAATTATAATCCTTCGTAGGCCGGAGATGACATTTGATCGTGATGCTGAAAACAACGAGCTACTAACCAAATCGGAGGAGGAATATGCTATGCTAAATACCATTGAAGCTTATTGTCTTAAAAACAAAGAAAATTCACCATGGTACGCCAAATGGCATTGTGAATTGGCGATAGCAACAATAAGAGATAAAGCTAAAGCGTAACAACTAAATCTCCATTTGTTATGCTTAGTAGATTTAATGCAAGCTACCAGCTTTTTACTGATGATTGAAATTATTTGCGCAAATACAAATAACAAATAAAATGAAAACATTTTCAAGCACTTTGACCAATTTAGCGCGCCAATATGGCGTTCATAGAAAGACCTTAAAAAAAATGCTCAACGATTATCCCCAGGTGCAACTGAGCGCAACACGTCGTACTCTCACTCCTAAAGAAGTTGAGCAAATTTATGCCTGCCTTGGCAAACCTCCGGAATTCCAATAATCATTAACGGGAAATAACAGTCGCTAACGAACACTAATTGGACTTAAAGGGATTGACATTTCAGAGGTTAACTTTAAAACCAGAATTTTACAAGGCGTTTACCACAGTAAACATTTTTTTATATTAATAATCACTTAAAATATACTTTATGAATTCACTTGATGAAGCGAATGTAGATTCAAACCAAGAACCCAAAATAACTATTGCCTTCAGAGGATACGGTTGGCTTAAGAGTCGGTTGGCCGAAAAAGCGACAGCGATGGGGTTTTCGGTCAGTGAGTACTGTGAGCTAAGGTTTATTGATGATGTTAATTCTGAGAGCCCGTCGTATTTGGAAAAACTTGATCATTTGAACGATCAAATTGCGAAATTAGGCGAAAAACTTAGTTTCTATGAAGCTTCGAAACTTCAAGAGCATTTTAAACGCCTTCGTGGTAAGGAAATTCACTTTGTTGACGTGGACGGGAATGAAGTAAATGTAGTCGTCAATACAATGCAGGATGCCTACAAAATTTTAGTTCACTCTTTTCAAATTGGCGAAAATATATGATAACGCAACATTTCGTCCCTGGTGGGCCACTTCCATCAAATAAAGGCAAGACCGGGCCTAATAACAATTTACTTTTCCTATTTTTTTTTATCGCAGTATTTACTGGAGGGTGTATTTATGTCTCCCGAAAGAGTTCGTCTTCAGTAGCCGCGAAACCACCGGTCGCTAAAAGCGATAAAGGAATCATTCCGGAAAATCAAAAAAACCTATCTAAAAATGGATGATAAGCATAACATTCCGCAAATTGTAAATAGCAAGGCCTTTACGTATGCAATTTTAACATTGTGTGTATTAGTGTCAGCAAAATTTCTAATTAATCTGGGAAAAGACGCCGGAATATTGCCTTTGAACAAGCGTGATAAGTAATAACATACAACGATGTATTTCCGGTAAGCGCAATGAGAAAGTGAGCAAAATATTATCTAAATGGAAAACGACTTTGAAATATTACATGCTATTCTTCCGATCGTATTTACGGATAAAAATAATAATAACCGACCGCTGCTATTCCAACACCAAAGTGAAGACCCGGCGAGAAACGGCTTACCAATTACTGACCTTGAACTAATGGATTTTGCAATAAAAATATTGACCGATTTATATATTCAACACGGGCTGAAAGTTAAAAGTAAAAACCGAATTGAAAATAATGAATATCCGAATTTGGTGCTGGAAGGCAATGGTCAGCAATACTTTTTGGCAATTAAAATTTCCAGATATCCAATAAATCCATTGCAAATTCCTCAAGACGATTATGGAGCGCTTAAAGATTTGGCACGCGTAACTGGTGCCATTCCATTGTTTGCACCACTGTCCTTTGGCTGTGCAACGAATGCCAAATCATGCGATGATTTGGCGAATACGATATATGGTGGAGTATACTACGTAGCGTATCGTTCTGCTTTTCGGCTATGATATTATTCAGCCATGGCCGCGATATTTTCAAATTCTTGAAACTGTAAATTCATAACCGATAAACGCGGTTGCCCGATTAGTCCAATATTTTGCAGTTACGGTGCAAAAGAAACTTAGTTTTTGTAAGGAAATTGAAATAACCACAAGATGGCGTAAAGGAAATTTACCGCAATTAACCCGATTAGTTGTTTGGTAAAAGACTTTTGTATCTGCATACATGTAGCACCATCTTTAACCAATTTTTATTTGGGCAGTATTTGTACTCGCGGTAATTTGACATTTTCACGTCTAAGTCATTAAATCTTTTGCCAGATTAGCGAAAAGAGCACCGCCTCAGGATCAAGTTCCTTTTAGGACCATTTATTCCTCATAGTTTTTCCTTTTTGCTTTTCGCGAAAACATTTATACCCAGCCGGTAAACTATGATTTGCGGTCTCGTAAATACAAGGATTGAAACAAGCAATTATTTATCAAAAACTTTCGAAGGTTAATTTCCGTTTACACGCGGATTAGCAAACCAAGTGTTAAGTCTATTTAAAAAGCTTGTCCTCAATTAATTTAAGGTTCTTATTTACGAAGAACATATCTGGCTCATGTTTCACGGCCCTGGCTCTGATTTCGAAATGCGGGTCATTTGGCTGCTTATTATCAAACAGTATTAATCCTATTCCAAATTGCCGGCATAAAGTATCAAGGCGCGTTATGTCTTCTATTTGCGAATCGTTGGGAACTACAATGTAGGATTTATGAGAAAAGATTTTGTATGCGCACGCCTGCCCGAAAGCAGTAATCAATCCGTTGGAGTCAGTCTTAATTTCGCCCGAGATGATCTCGGTCGGGAATTGAATAATGTCGCTGCGCTTTGATTCTCTTACACCCACAACATCCGGTGTGCCCCATTTGTCACGGAATAAATTACCCCCGAGAGCTATTGCATTGGTACATTCTTCAAGCTCGTTTACCAGCCAATCCGCAAAGGGTTTATAAAAGTCTTCCTCCTTAACTGTCTTTACTTTCGAATCCTTTTTAACGATTAGGTCATCAGGTTGCGTTGCAACATCCTCCTTAAACTTTAATAAACGGAAGACACCCCGGTCAGGTTTGTAAACGTGCTCAGGATATTCCGCATCCAGGTCCCAGGTTGCTCCGTTTATTGTGTTCGAATTAAAAGATGAGTTCTGTTCCAAAATATCTCTTCTAAGCTCCGAAAACCTGATTCCTTCAGGTTTTTCAGCCAAAATTGAGAGGGCCAACTTTCGGATTTGGCCGGTTATGGTGGTTTCTTGTTTCGCCATATAGATTACTGTAAATTGTAAGTTTAATACTATTTGAGCGAAAACTCATGTCCTTCTGCCGGACCAAAAGGTGTATAAGATTGCCTGCCATATTGTTACCATAGCTGTTTTGTGCAAAAAACTTGCCCAAAACGTTTACTGACGTTTACTAAAATATCTTTAATATTACACACCTATGCATACCCCATTATCTGTAAACAACTTTTAACCCTGAATATGAATACTGCCGTCCATAATAAGCTCGTTTCCTTCATTTGGTCCATCGCTGACGACTGTTTGCGTGACGTTTACGTTCGTGGCAAATACCGCGATGTTATTTTGCCAATGGTTGTTTTGCGCCGTTTGGATGCTTTGTTGGAACCTACCAAAGATGCTGTGATGGCTGAACTTGCCTTTCAAAAGGATGAGGCAAAGTTTACAGAATGGGACCAAAACGGTTTACGCGAAGCCTCGGGTTATGTGTTTTACAATACCAGTCCTTGGACTTTGCAGCGTTTGCACGATACTGCCACTAACAGTCAGCAGCTGTTGGAAGCAAATTTTGAAGAATACCTGAATGGATTTAGTGATAACGTAAAAGAGATCATTGATAAGTTTAAGCTTAAAAGCCAGGTAAAGCACATGGCGTCAAAAGATGTATTGTTGAACGTGCTTGAAAAGTTTACCTCGGCTTACATTAACCTTACCCCTTTTGAAAAGCCGGACCCGGAAGGTCGAAAACTCCCCCCCTTATCTAACCTGGGCATGGGTTATGTTTTTGAAGAGCTGATACGCAAGTTTAACGAGGACAACAATGAAGAAGCCGGTGAGCACTTTACACCCCGGGAGGTAATAGATCTGATGACCCATATTGTTTTCGAACCGGTAAAAGATAAACTACCTCCGGTTTTAACTATTTACGACCCGGCTTGTGGAAGCGGTGGTATGCTGACCGAATCACAGAATTTCATAAAAGACGAAGATGGCGAAATACGTGCCAAGGGTGATGTTTACCTTTATGGAAAGGAAATAAACGATGAAACATACGCTATCTGCAAGTCGGATATGATGATAAAGGGCAACAACCCCGAAAACATTAAAGTAGGTTCTACCCTTTCAACCGATGAGTTTGCCGGCATTACGTT
>Ga0182030_10021976_pt1 | contig 11904 bp, 13 predicted proteins | sample 812S3MmetaG_FD_121299 | JGI IMG/M metagenome (GOLD analysis project Ga0182030, IMG submission 121299) | Permafrost microbial communities from Stordalen Mire, Sweden - 812S3M metaG (Illumina Assembly) | ecosystem: Environmental > Terrestrial > Soil > Wetlands > Permafrost | place: Sweden... | reverse complement strand
TATCCGGTAACTTAAAAAAGGAAATTGTATTCCCGGTGTTTTGGCCTGATAAAAGCGAACCTGTTACGGTTAATAAAAGCACTCTTAAGTACGATACCTCCAGCGGTCTAGTCAGCTATACCATCCAAACCCCTAGCAGCAACAGTCTAGTTGTAAGCGAGCAATCCACGCCGGAAGATTTTACAGCATCGCCTCAAGTCTATAGTAATTTGATTCAGGCCATCTTGGAATATGAGCAGTTCAGCAGCCGTAACGGCACGGTTTATTTGACACACCCGAAAGGCACCAGCGGCGAGACGGCAGTTATGAACAGCCAAGGCACGTTAATGTTTGTCAAAGCCTCTAAGAACTTATCGGATAGTGCTTGGCGGCAATTCTTTAATAATCTGCAAACTATTAACTAAGCCAAAAAGATACATTTTTTCCGTTTTATTTATGTAAAGTTATATGCCAGCTAATATTTACCCGATTATATAATTTTCAAGACGGTCAATATTCTCGATTTATAGTAAATAATGTTTGTCGCAAAATATATTTGGACTTAGCATATCCAATCAACTAAAGCTAAACCTTAAATTCAGAAACCAATACCTATTTATTTTATTTAACAACCTGTAGGGTGCCAATTACCATACCTGATCGGCCATTATAGACACACCATACCTGTACTGGCCAGCTGCCAACCGGCACCGAACTATCAATTGTCCAATTCCAACTGACATTACCAAAATCCGTAGCAATCTGGGGAGCCAAACCGGGATTTGTGTTTACTTTCCCGGCATAAGTAGCTGTCACCGTGCATTTTGATCCGGGATCGGTTTCGACCGACAAAGAAGCTTCTGAGCCGATACTTACCGGCGAAGTTAGTTCTTGGATTGCTACTCCTTCCGGAGCATTAGCGGATATCTTTACTGGTTTGACGGCTTGATCTGGCTGCGATTGAGTGCTAACCGTTTTTACCGGTGCCTGCTTAACGTCGCGGTCCGTATAATATACATAGATAGTTCCACCTACTACAAGAATAATCAGCAGCACTATTACGCTTATACCGGTCCGGCGGACAGTTTTACGTACACGCGCTTTCAAATTCTTACCTCGTTTTTATTTATTGTTATATTAATTTTAATCTGAAGTTTCGGTAATCAATTTGTATTCTAATACTTAAGCCAATGTATTAGCAATTATTTCAGCGGATTGGTGGACCTTCTGGAACTCCTTGCGAGCCTTCCGGCCTCTCTTGAACGCTTGTTCGACTAGCCCAATTTTACCACAATAACTTGCTGATGCCATCAGTGGTTAGTTGAGAAACCTTATTGAATCGACCATCTGTGTATATAGATGTACATCTTGCGAATAATCATAGGAACCCGCTGTAGGATTGTCATAGATTTTCCTCATCTGTATATCTACGATATAGCCGTTATGCGCGAAAACGTAGTTGTCATCAACGTATGACTCTTCAGTAGGCTTCGCTGTGCCAGTCTCATCATAGAAGGTGGAATAGCCGTTTACAGAGTTCGCATTCGTGGTATCACTCGGGAGAATAGACCCTTCAATTTGAGGATACCATTCTTGAGGCGTCAGGTTACTCTTGGCCTCCATCACGTATATCGCTGGCAGACTTGTGCCACTAGGCGAAAACATATCCTGCCCAATACAAGCAATCACACCACACGGACCAGGACTTGTTATACCATCGCGCATCCAACCTTTAGGAAACTTCAGTGAAAATACTCCATCAGTAGAGGTAAAAACATCGGTAGGTTCATTGAACATCGAGGCTATGATCTTCTCTGCATCTATCCATTCGGGACTACTAATTTGCTCCTGATAGGTATATGTCGTAGCTTGACCTTGACCGAGCGCAAATCCCCCAATAGCATTTACAAAGTAACCACTTGGTAGTTGTGCGTAGAACTGATTATGTGACAACATTAGAAGATTTAGACAAGGGCCTTGCCCACAGGTTTGTAGTGCCGAGCTGTCCTTGGGCCACCAGGCGTAGAGATTGTTTGACAGAGCTACAGTCGTTCCGTTTGTGATGCTACCATATGGTGTAAGGCGTGAAGAGTTAGTCGACTCCTGTATGGTGATGCTAAAGTTATTCTTTACAGAAACGTCGTTACCATACTCGAACAGTTGATATTCAGTAGGACCAGGACCAGCATAGTCAGCTGTCACCAACCAACTAGGCGGGTATTCAAAACTCAACCCACCAATAGGGGATGTATATATAGTCCATCCGGCATATGCATTAGTTGTCGTAGGCGCTGATTGCTTCGTGCTTGCACTACTGGTCTGGTGGCTACTGGACGTATTGCTGTGCTTCTGATCATGCCGACTCACGAATACACCGGCTGTAACTACCACGGCCAGGATTACAAATACTAAGAGAGATTCAATGGCGCTAAAGCCTGCTTGCTGTATGCGCTTGCTCATGTCTGCATGAATTATGCGGCAGGCTACTGATAAACACAAGTACCGTTCTAAAAGCTTCTATTAGGCCTCCGCAGGCGGCCCCTAGCCCCTATCGTCGCCCGTCTCATCGCCCGTCCCGTCGCGTTGAGTTGGCCCGGAACGTTCTACCTGGTCAGAAGGCCTTTTTGGGTGCTTTAGGGCGCGGACTCTTCTACATTCTCTCGTTCCTTGAATGAGAAGTCCTCGCCCGCCCTGCCCGGCCTGGTAGGATTGTCCATGTGTTTATGGTTTCGAACCGTTTGGGAAGTTCTGCTAGCTGCAAATTCTACAGCGCTTGTGCTATTGCAATTTGCTTCGTCCAGCGCGACAATAGCTAGTCCTATTAGCTAATTAGAGAAAGGAGGTAGCAGATGGAGAATGAAATCCCAGAGACCACTACTGCTGTTATTTACCTAAGAGTCTCCACCAAGGAACAGGCCCAAATGGGCGGAGAGGCTGAGGGCTACTCCATCCCAGCCCAGCGAGAGGCTTGCCTGCGCAAGGCTGCCAGCCTCAAGGCTGAGGTCGTCGAGGAGTTCGTGGACCGAGGTGAGTCTGCCAAGTCAGCCGACCGGCCAGAGCTGCAGCGGCTGCTGGCTTACGTGTCTGACCAGCCCGTTTCCTTCGTCATCGTCCACAAAGTCGACCGCCTAGCCCGTAACCGCTTCGATGATGTCACCATCAACCTGATGCTCCAGAAGGCCGGGGTCAAGCTAGTTTCAGTCACTGAGAACATCGACGAAACCCCGTCTGGCCTGCTCTTACACGGCATCATGAGCTCGATTGCCGAGTTCTACTCGCGGAACCTGGCGAGTGAAGTCACCAAGGGCATGGTCCAGAAGGCCAAGGCCGGTGGTACTCCCTCAGCAGCGCCGATTGGCTACCTGAACGTCCGCTCGTTTGATAGCGGCCGAGAGGTGCGAACTGTCGTGATCGACCCGGAGCGGGCACCGCTCATGAAGTGGGTATTTGAGCAGTACGCCACCGGCGAGTGGACCATCCGCGACCTACTCGATAAGGTCACCAAGCGGGGGCTAGTGTCCAAGGCCACCCCGAAGCGGCCATCCCAGCCGTTGCAGCTATCTCACTTCCACAAGCTACTTCGGCATCCCTACTACGTAGGGATAGTCAGCTACAAAGGTGTTCTCTACCAGGGCAAACATGAGCCGCTGGTATCGAAGGAGATATGGCAGGAGGTACAAGACCACTTGAGTGCCAGCAATCACGTCGGCGAGAAGCGCCGTATCCATAACCACTACCTGAAGGGCTCGGTGTTCTGCGGACAGTGCGGTAGCCGGCTGGTAGTCAGCTATAACACCAACCGCTGGGGCACGGTCTACTACGCCGGCGCTATAGCCCTAGACCTGCTCAAGCAGGAGCAAGCCCGGATCGTCCGGAAGCTCGAGACCGCTCAGAGCCGGGTCACAGCAGTTAGCCAGCGCTTTGAAGCAGTTGAGGCCAACCTCAAACGAGCCCTGGAGCTCGCCAAGGACTGCCAAAAGGCCTACAGGGAAGATTCTGACGTTGTGCGACGTAGGTTCAACCAGGCCTTCTTTACCAAACTACTCATCAGCGAGGAGTACACAGTTGATGGTGAGATGGCCAGGCCGTTTGACATCTTGCTCAGTGATGAGGTTCGAGTAGCGGCTGCTCAGCGGGCCGAAATCGACCTCGGCCATGCAGTCGACCAGGCCTTCCAGGCACGCCAGGATGACCCCAGAGGTCACGAAAACGGCCTGGTCGTCACAGAGACGCCAGGCCGGTCAAAGACTCGCCCAGGACGATTTTTAGGCCAGGGTGTGAAAGAAACGATTTTGGTGGGCCCTAGAGGACTTGAACCTCTGACCTCTTAAACGTCAATTAAGCGCTCTAGCCAACTGAGCTAAGAGCCCACACTTTTTATTACCGCATGACAGAATTGATTATACAGATATATTAACTTTCGTTGAATAGCAATACCACAGTGAATAACACAAACTCCATGATAATCCTTATAACTCGGTCTGCCTTTTGTTCTTTTATCAAAGTATATATATTTAAAATTTTCGAGTGGAATCCCTAGTTGACCGCTCCAGTATTTTTTATTTTCATCCTTATCTTGATCGGCGCGTAAATGCAGCGCGCATATTATCTTCTCCCGATCAATACTATAATTATTGCTCAATACTGCTAGGAAAAATTGTAATACCATAGGCTCTGAGTTAGATAAAGATGTTGTGTCAGTTTTTTTACCTTCTCCTAGATATAGCATTGCTATAGCTAGGTCAAGAATAGGAGGCGTAATGCTTATATTATTTAGCGTCTTGGCTGCATCGAGCTCGGCCTTCTTTAAACGTGATTGCTTCTGATAATTATGCCAAGCTACTGCCATAACTCTCGCCTTGACCAACGACTTCAGTTGATTTTCAGTTAATTTACGAGACTGGTCTGGCGTTAGTCTTACATCCGTAAACCAATTAGATAAGGTTGAACGCGGAACCCCTAAACTTTTTTCTATTATTCTTAGAGATACTCCATTATTTCTAAGATTTAGGGCATCTTTCTTTTTATCGTACCACTTAGACTGCATTGTTTGTATCCTTACTTTTCCCTATGGTTCGATTATAGCAGATAACACAACATACAAGAGGTGAGAACATTGACTTCTATTTGCTTTCATGTTATAATCCTTATGTTAAACGGGAGGCACTCTTTTTGAGTACCACTAATACAAGTTCGCTTGATAAGTTTAAATTATTTTACGAAGAATTATTAACAACCAAGAAGCCTGTTATCCGTACTCGCCGAGTACGCCTAACAACCAGCAAATAATTCTTCCCTCAAATCTCGAATCTGTTTATTAATCATTGGTCTGATATGCACAACTTTAAACCAGTTATGCACTAGTATTTTGACCAGCGTTATGTCAATATATTGACATGGTATGTATTTTTTGCGGATCCCAGACTAAAGTAGTTAATTCGCGACACAACGTCAAGCTAAACCAGACTTGGCGCCGGCATAAATGCCTAAAATGCGCTAGCCTGTTTACTTCCGTTGAGAGTTTTGACTTGTCCAAGTCTATATTGGTAGAAAGTAGCGACGGCAAGTTAAATAATTTTTCTATAAACAAATTTCGCTATAGTATTTACCAAAGTCTTTCCCATCAGAAAAAGGCCTTAGATAACTCAACTGCGATAACCAATACCATAGTCGCACAATTATTAAAATCTCTTAAAAACCCGGTTATCAAGCGTGATGATCTTGTTAAGACTGCTGCTAAAATTTTAAAACGTTTTGACCGGGCCGCTTACGTGCATTACCTGGCTCACCACTCTTCCGATAACTAGAGTTAATACTAAGATTTTTACTTTTAAGAACTTACTATCTTGGTACCTGCGTCGTCGGTAGTGACTACGGCTTTTTCAGTTACATCGAACTCATCAATATATCTTCCGAACATCAACCGGGTTTGGGAGTTAAGGCCGGCTAAAGCGTTATAGACAATAGTAGTTAGCGGCAGGTAAACCCATTGCACTACCATTAATATGTTCCGGCGTTTTTTGTAACGGGTCGGCCTGGGCGGCAGAGTTTTCAAGCTAAAGAACAGAGTAATAAAAATTCCCGCGAGCGCAAGCGTCTGGATCCGGCTGACGATAATTGGCAACTGGTCGGCGGCATAATTTTGCGGGTTAAAGAAAGCTGGAATAAAAGCCGAAAACGCCAGCAAGAACGGTGCCGTCGCCCAACTGATGTGCCCCTCTAATAACTGCATTATCTTAAAGATCAGGTTGGGTTTAGGAATATCGTTATCGGTAAAAAATCCAAGATTGACTACATAGGCGATATCGGATGCCCCCCAGGCCCACCGGCGCAACTGGATAAACTGGGCTTTTAGAGTTCTTATATAACCTTTTGCCAATACGGCGTCTTGAAATATCGGAACGTATACCGGGAAAACATCGTGTTTGCCATTGTACCTAAAATAAGTCCGCCAATACTGGTGGCCATCTTCAACAATTGTCCGTACACTCCAAAAATTAGTGTCAATTAAAGTTTGCAAAGTTTGGGCATGTGAAGAAAAGTTTCTCAGTGCATGCGTGCGCATACTGCTAACTGTCATCCAAAAAGTATTGCCAGTAGCAATCACGCGCATAAAAGCCGGTGCATCCCAAATATTGTTAGTAAACATCGGCACTGGCTGGAACGAAGTTGTCACCGGATCATTGCACACTGAGTAAAGATAACTTAGCGCTGGCAAGTAATTCGGATGCGGTCGGTTATCCGAATCCAGAGTTGTTACAATCACGCTAAGTGGGTACAATTTTTGTTCATTTACGTATTTCTCAAGCGCCCGGCCGGCAAAAGTTATATTGCCGCCCTTGCCAATTACTTCACCAGGTATATCTTTTGGATGCTTTATGGCGGCTGCATACAAAAACTGGCTGCCGTAATCCTGGATCAATTGCTGTGCATTAATTTCTATTTCGACGCCGCCGCGTTCTTCATAAGCTAAAATCAAAATCACTTTTTTCATATCGTAGTTGGACGCTAGTATCGACTTGATGGTAGGCTCAAGCACTTCCCGGCTTTCTTTGTAGGTCGCAATGATAACGGCATGAATTACATCATCAGGTTTAATCGGCACCGGATTTTTCAAGATCCGGTTTAAATTATTATAGTGCCAGTACGGCCGATCGGTAGTTTCAATCGAGCCGCGCTTTAATTCTTCGATCATTGCCTGCCAATCGAGTTTTTCATGTTCTTTAATCATTTTGTAACCCTGAACTGCTCTTACATCCAAGCCGATTGATTTGGCAAACCATAACAGCAAATAGCCGATGATAAAGAATACCGTAATATAGGGGCTAATTAAGCTTAGGATTACTGGAGCCAGCAGAACCGACCAGCTCAGCGCTCCGGGTAATATCTCAAACAAACGGTAATGGAATCCCCTGTCTTTTGGAAAAGGTATTTCTAAGTCGGTTTTCTTCATTTTAAGGCAACACTATTAATGCGTTACTTACAATGGTCGATAAGACAATCAATAGCAGTGCTAAGCTTAATACAACTACCGCGTAATCCCTTTTATAGTGATATGTTTTATAGCTTAATATCGTATTGACGATAAATACAATCCAGACAAACAAAATAAAGGCATCGAGCGAGGCCGATGTGCCGTTTTTAAAGGCGCTAAGGCCTAAATTAGAGCGGTATTGGACAATATGATAGCTGGAATTGCTATTGCCCAGTTTTAACATCAGCATGATGCTGCTAAGCAATGCTAAAAACGTGTTAATACTAAGTAAAAGCAATATTAACTTATCGTGAAAAAATTTTTTATCTGGAGCCATAATCAAAAATATATATTTAAATCTATTGTATCAATCAGTCGCTAGTATCTTATTATATCATTCAACATTCTTATTATTATCTTATGCAAACACCTTGCCGACAGTGGATAACAAAAGACTGCTAAACAATAGACAACTTTTTATATTTTACCGTACATCAGTACGCCGATTACAACGCCTAAATTAACCAGTTCCCATAATATAAAACTGATAATAATACTCTTTTCTTTGTGAGCGATGCCGTATAAGATCCACGGGAAAGTCACGATGAATATCAGGACCCAAGTCGCGAATGAAACCCCGGTAGCAGATTTTGTCGAAAAGATGCTGATAATTTGCGGTAAGACGGTAAACGGTCCGATTATACCGACGACTAGCGTGACTTTATCAAGCAGCATGATATAACTTGACTTGCGGGTGCGGATCAAGCCGTTTTGGCGCTCATACTTATGGCGCATACCAAGAAAGTGCATCATTTCTCCACTATAGCATAAGCAGCGATGTGTACTTATTGGCAAATACTCAAAAAAAGTTCTAATTAAAGAAGCTTGCCACCCGGAATCAATGGCGCCTTAAGCTTCTTCGGGTATAACCCGCAATAACTCCACTAGCTCCGCCGCTTCTAAGCCGGTAACCCGATTTAAGCCCATCGATTCAATCAGTTCGGCGGATCTTATGCGTTCGGCTAACTCGCTCAAAAGACACATTGGTATGTGCTTGCCTTCGGCGTCATAAGTTGTCGTTTCATCGGATTTCGTAAAAAGTCCATCCGGACCTAAGCTAAACGTTTTACGATGCAAAAACTTCCCGCCTGTTGGCCGGGGAACTTCTTCTGTAATTGAAATTTCATACTTCTGGCTAAAATGGGTCTCGACTTCTTCGTCGAATGTATCTGGAGTACACGGTACTTCGGGCGCCTTAAGCATAAATTTTCGACCGTCAACTAATAAGCCTTCCCTTTCGCCGTCGCGGGTATGATGGGTAAGCCGTGTAATCCGGTTTCGATATTCTGTTTTAAGCTCCTCGCTCGGTTCGTCGATCTGGGGAGCGCGGTTCGGGTCAATCATAGAGTTTAACAGTAATAAAAGATTTTCAATCTGTCAACCAAACATTGCTGCTTTTATTAAGTCAGATGCCATGGCTAATTCTATTAAGAACTAAGTCGTTAGTCACAAAATAGTTATTTGCTATGATTAGCGTAATGACTCCGAAAATCTACGTGACTATCCTAAACAAACTGTTAAAGCACAAAGGAGTAACATACGGACTTTTAGCAGCGGTAATGTATGCTTCGTTTTTACTGACCGACCAATACGTCTATCAGCACTATACTGTTAACAATTTCAACTTTGCGGCCACTTTTACTATTTGGGCGGCAATCTTTGGTCTGGGATCCCTGTTAGTCAACAGGTACAAAAAAGAATTTAAAATATTTAACAAAGGTACGGCTTTGGTTGGTTTAATCGGGATAATAGCTACTATTGGCGCTGCCCTAATCGTCTTTGGCCAGCAATACACTACTGCTATTAACGCCAGTATTGTTTCGACGGCGTCAATTCTGACTACCGTTATTTACTCCAGGATAATACTAAAAGAGTCATTAAACCGCTTGCAAAGCGTCTGCCTGCTAATGATGTTTGTCGGTCTGTATATCGCAGTGGTAGGCACGGGCATGATTAAGTTGAATAAAGGCGATCTTATTATTATCATAGCGATGTTGTTTCTGGGCTTTACTAACGCCTACTCCAAACTACTGCTAAAAAATAACACCAGCGAATACGTAGCGGATTTTCGCTTAGTTGCCGGCGGCATATTTTTCTTAAGTATAGGCTTGGCATTAAAAAGAGGCGGCTTTTTTGTGTCCTCCGCGGCCTGGTGGCCAGTTTTGGCGGGGTTATGCTCGTGGCTTACCCTTAAGTTCTTTTATATTTCGATTCGCTACAGCAACCCAAATGAAGCGACAGTCCTTTTAAGCAGCCATCCGGTTATTACGCCGATTGCCGGGGTATTTTTATTGTCTGAATCCTATAGTTTGACTAAATTTATCGGTTCATTGCTTATACTTGCCAGTATATATTTTATTAACAGAAAAGTAGCTAACTAAGGTTACTATCTTAACTGCCGGGCTTTTTATAGCTGGTTAGGTATGGATTTAATTTGGTTGCGAAGTAAACTTGTCCCAGGCTCCGCTGTCGTATGCTTGGTCGGCAGCTGTATCTGCCTTGATATCAGCTTCAGTAAGATGAGCTTTTTCACTTGGTGGGTATAATTGATGAAATACGTCATTTAAATCTCTATTTTGCTGGCCTGTTGCAATAACGGCCAAGGCGTGGATGGCGTGGCTTGATTGTTCTTTACCTGATAATAAGCTGCCGTATATGGCGCTATCTGAATAGCCCAGCGCAATCAGTCTATCGTGCGCAGATTGGGGTGTGTATACGGAGTATGCAGTGGCGCCGTGTGAAGCAAGTCTGGAGCTTAAATCTATGGTTTCTATTTTGAATGTATTAGTTTCTAACATCATATTACAGATTAGTAATTATATGTTATCATATTTTTATTTCTTTGTCAACGTGGCGGCCCGTAACTGTCCAAGTCAGGAACTATTTCGTTACCACACAACCTATGCAGTCATTGTGTATAGTTTAGCAAGTAGTGTTAATTGATCACCCCAAGAATGGTCTCCACCTCCTACGCTCACCGACAAGACACTATTCTCGCCATTATTATCATAAATTCTCTGCAAGGCTGGTTCTATAATGCTTGGTTTTGCAATCGCATCATTAGTCCCATACGCCACAACCAGCTTTTCAATCTCGCCCTCATTTAAGACAGCTTGGATCCTAGATTCAAATGTGTTGACCCCCATGCCTTTATATAGTGTTCGATTACCACTTAACAATAAAGCCGAAGCTCCGAAAAGCGCAAACTCAAGTGTCTCTTTAAATTTGCTTGAATGAGTCTCAATCCGAAGATTAGTTCTTTCAATAGACTGCTTTAATTGTTTTGGTCCAGCTTTTGCAAAATCAGCGGCTAAATGTCTTGGGCTTCTAGTTTCTTCTCCTACGGGGTCACCAATCACAACCGATCCCGCATCTAGGTTAGCTCTATATAGCTTTCTACCACTTGCTAGAGCCACGTCTGCCCCCTGAGAAAATCCCCGTAACGACACGCGTCCAAAGCCTTGTTCCGTAACAACATGCAACAACTTTTCCGCTACTATACCGAGCTCACCATTTTCTATATGACTTCTTTCATCTCGGCTAAGACTTAATTTGCTCCCCTTTTCAAAAGAGGGACTGGCAAGCATAATTATTGGTTTTAACTTACCCTCTGTATCACGAATATTTGCATATTTTGCTACTCTTCTAACGAACTCTGCCCGAACAAGCATTCCGTCATGAGCACCATTAGCGAATGGGTTAAATAAAACTAAAGCTTCATAGTCAGAGTATTCCTGCGGATTCTCGCCCTTTAAAGTTGCAAATGTAATACCCTTCTCCGAAGTTTGTATTTGATTCCTGAGATTAGTTAGTAGTTTTTCTGAATCTTCTAAGTTAATTTCGTTTAAAGCAGCCTGCACGGATTGATCCAACGGATCATTAATATGCCAACGTTCTGAGGGGTTGAAAATACTTTCATTCATTAAATAAAATAATACCATAAAAATGGTATTAAGTCAATGTGGCGGGCTCGACCGGACTTGAACCGGCGATCTCCTCCGTGACAGGGAGGCGTGTTAACCACTACACTACGAGCCCAATTAATATGCCAAATCATAGCAGTTTAAGGAGTAAAACACAACAACTTAAAGTTATTTGCTATACTTGTGCATGATAATGCCGGTATAGCTCAGCTGGTAGAGCGGCGCTTTCGTAAAGCGTAGGTCAGTGGTCCGAATCCACTTATCGGCTCCAGATATTTTTGCGGGTGTCGTATAGTGGCTATTATGTAGCCTTCCCAAGGCTGAGAGCTGGGTCCGATTCCCAGTACCCGCACCATACGGACTTTAACTGTTTTGCTTGATATATACTTTAGCTTTTTGTTGATTTTTCAGAGGGTTTAGGAAATTATTAATGTCTTGGAAATTAAATACGATATGGGCGGCTTGGAT